>ENA-OQJH01000157-OQJH01000157.1-human-gut-metagenome-genome-assembly--contig:-NODE-157-length-39925-cov-4.178426_pt1 | contig 39925 bp, 45 predicted proteins | sample MGYA00242597_ERZ504763 | MGnify/ENA primary metagenome ERZ504763 (study PRJEB26092, sample SAMD00036359) | human gut metagenome | host: Homo sapiens | study: EMG produced TPA metagenomics assembly of... | reverse complement strand
CCGGGCAGCAACACCCGGATTTTTTATGGTCTGGATACTTAGTCCATATAGGCACCCTTCATCGCACTGGTCGCATGCTGTGCATACAATTTTAACAGACCACTCTTATATTTGCTGGTAAAACCTTTCCAGTTCTTTTTACGTTCCTCTAAGATCTGTGCAATTTCTTCCCCGGTCTTTTCCTCGCCTTTGACACCTACGATCGCAAGACGGCGGTTCTCAACATCAAGTTCAATGAGATCTCCCTCTTCCACAAATGCGATTGGGCCGCCGGCTGCTGCCTCCGGAGATACATGTCCTACGACCGGTCCTCTGGATGCGCCGGAAAAACGTCCGTCTGTGATCAGTGCAACGCTGGCTGCAAGTTTCGGGTCGGAGCAGATTGCCTCGCCGGTGTAGAACATCTCCGGCATACCGCTGCCTCTCGGTCCCTCGTAGCGGATAAATACGGCATCTCCCGGTACCACTTTTCCCTTCAGGATCGCATCGATCGCTTCTTCCTCGCTGTCATACGGTTTTGCGTTTAATCTTGCATGGAACATTTCTTTCGGGCAGGCAGTGTGTTTAATGACTGCTCCCTCCGGTGCAAGGTTGCCGCGCAGGATTGCGATGCTTCCCTCTGTACCGATCGCATGGTCAAAATCAGCGATGATATCGGTACGTTTGATCTCTTTTCCGATCAGGGCGGATTTCTCTTTTAAGATCGCATCACAGTGCTCGTAGAAACCGTTCTTTTTTAACTCTTCTAAATTCTCACCGAGTGTTTTTCCGGTAACTGTCATCACATCAAGATGGAGCATGCTCTTGATTTCTTCCATGACTCTCGGCACACGCCTGCATAGTAGAAATACTGTGCCGGCCAGTCTCCTGCCGGGCGGATGTTTAGCAGATAATGTGCACCGCGGTGCATTCTGTCAAACGTATCCGCATCAATTTCAAAACCAAATTCATGTGCGATTGCCGGAATGTGCATGACCGCGTTGGTGGAACCTGAGATTGCAGCATGTACCATGATCGCATTCTCAAGACTTTCCATTGTGACGATATCTTTTGCAGCAATTCCCATCTCAACTAATTTCATTAACTGTTTTCCGGCATCATAGGCAGCCTTTTTTAATTCCGGCGCAGTTGCCGGCATCAGTGCTGTTCCCGGAAGCATCAGCCAAGTGCTTCAGCCATAACCTGCATTGTGGAAGCGGTTCCCATGAAAGAACATGCGCCACAGCTTGGACATGCATTGTGTTTGTAATAGCGGAGCTGCTCTTCCGGGATCTCACCACGCTCATACTGCGCGCTGAATTTTCCGATCTGCTCTAAGGTTAAAAGCTCATTGATCTTACAGCCCGGATCATTTTCCACATATTCCGGTTTTACAACCGTTGCTTCCATAACACCACCGGTCACAACGATCGCGCTCATCTCTTTTAAACGGCCGATACTCATAAGCATCGCCGGCATTGCCTTGTCACAGCTTGCGATAAAAACACCACCATCAAACGTTGTAGCGTTTGCCTGCGCCTCCACAAGGTTTGTGATCGCATCTCTGTGTGCTAAAGAATAATTGATTCCATCGTGTCCCTGGGACATTCCATCGCACATATCTGTTGCATAATAACGCGCTGCTTTTCCGCCGTTTTCATCAACACCTTTTACTGCTTCTTCCACAAAAATATTTAAATGGCTTGAACCGGATGGCTGTTTCCATAAGTACTCTCAATGATGATCTGTGGTTTGGAAAGCTCCTCCGCCTTCCATCCCATACCCATGCGAAGCGGGTCCATCTCCGGTGCAAGTTCTCTTACTTCTGACTTCTTAATTCCATGATAGCCTCCATTCCTGCGCTGTTTTTTACTGTGAAAATCTATAATATACTAAATTTCATGCTCTGTGACTGCTCTGTCATTACCGTTTCTTCTACACGAAGAAAGAAATGATCAGTGCAACGATAAATCCGGTTCCACCAACCAATGTCTCCATGATCGTCCAGGTTTTTAACGTTGTCTTCTCGTCAAGTCCGATCAGTGATCTTACCAGCCAGAATCCGGAATCGTTAAAGTGTGAGCAGACTGTCGCTCCACCGGCAACTGCTGCAACCACACATGCAAGATACATCGGTGATAAGGATGCGATCTCCGGCATTGCTGCTACAATTCCTGCTGCCATGGTCATTGCTACGGTTGCAGAACCTACACAGATTCTTACCAGTGCTGCAACTAAAAATGCTACAACAACGATTGGAAGATTTATGGATGCCACAGCATTACCAATGATCTCACCTAAGCCGGAGTACTGTAAAATATAACGGAGCACGCCGCCACATGCTGTCACAAGAAGGATCAGTCCTGTCGGCTCTAAAGATTTTGTAAGGATCTTCTCTAATTCCGGCATCGTGTATCCATGTCTTGTTCCAAGGATGAACATTGCGGCTAATGTTGCGATCAGAAGTGCGGCAAACGGCTGTCCTAAAAAGTTAAATAACGGTGCCACTCCTGCCAATGCCGGAACCACTCCTGCAACAGATTTTAATATAATAAGTACCAGAGGGATCATGATGATGGTAACGACCGATGCAAAACTCGGAAGTTTGGATTCATCGATATCTTCCTGATTTGCGATCTGATCTGGAACCGGAACATAATATTTCTTTCCGCAGACAGCTCCCCAGACCGGGCCTGCAACGATCATTGCAAAAAATCCACAGCATACGCCGACTAAAATAACCCATCCAAGTTCCACATTTAACATTGTGGCAACTAATACCGGGCCAGGTGTCGGCGGAATAAATGCATGTCCAACGGCAAGTCCTGCTAAAAGCGGGATCGCATAAAACAGGGAAGATTTCTTTGTTCTTTTTGCAAGAGAAAATGCAAGTGGAATTAAAATGATAAGTCCTGCATCAAAGAATACCGGGATAGAAATAACAAGGCCGGTGATTCCAAGCGCCCATGCAGCCTTCTCATCCCCAAATTTCTTTACCATTGTAACTGCTAAAGTCTGTGCTCCACCCGATGCTTCAAGTATCGCACCGAACATGGAACCGAGTCCTACCAGGAGGGCAATTCCCTTTAGCGTGTTTCCTATACCATCGTCCACCGCCGTTACGATTTCTTCAAACGGCATTCCTGCGATCAGTCCGATTGCAATCGCACCGATTAAGATCGAAAGCATTGCGTGAACCTTAAATTTGATGATCAAAACTAACAACAATGCCAGTCCGATAATTGCTGCGATAACCAGCCGGGTTGTATCTAATTCTGCGACGTTACCCATGATATACCTCCTTATTGATATTTGTATGACGTCTGATGTTTTGTTGTGATTATTGTATTTTATTGATCATTTTTTGTCAATACATCTGATGTCTAGTTTGTTAAAACCTCTCTTTTAGACAAAAAAACAAGGTGTTTTCCTAAAAAAGCACCTTGTTTTTTGTATATTTTTCCGATATTGCATCATGTCATATGACGTCTTACCAGTTTTTGGAGTTTTTGTCCCTTACTCATTTTTTTGCTGCGCCTTTGCCTGTTTTTTCAAAATCATCTGACGATTATAATTGAGGTGCATGATCATCGCATATTTTGCACCCGCACTGTCTCCATTTAAGATTGCATCCGTGATCGCACGGTGGGTATCAATCGTTTCGTCTTTTAACTGGCGGTGTGTCAGGTTCACGAACGTGATGACCGCCGACTGAATGATCGGTACCAGTTTCTCAATGACTTTATTTTTGCTGCACCGCGCAATGTAAGTGTGAAATTCCACATCTTTCTGCAGATGGTTCTCCCCGGCAAGATACAGATTTTCCACCTCATCACACAGCCGCTTTAACTCCGCCTTTTCCTCGTCCGTCGCGTTTTCACTTGCCAGCATGGCGATCTCCGGCTCTAACATCAGGCGCACATTGCAGAGTCTAACGCCAGTTCATATTTGTCCGTAAACCCTGAAAGTCCTAACGGATCATCCTCTAAGCGGTTCGTCCCGATCACATAAGTCCCGGAACCCCTGCGGACCTCAAGCACACCTTTGGAAACCAGGCTTTTTACCGTCTCCCGCACCGTGCTCCGCCCAACGCCGAACAGCTCTGCCAGTTCAAACTCATTTGGCAGTTTCTCACCTATTTTCACCGGCGTATGCAAAATATAATCCATCAGTTCTTCTTCCACATGCGGTGCTAATAATTCCCGGCTCTTTTTTCCATTATTGTATTATTTTCTCCTTTGTCCTGTGTGATGCATAAAGACATCATACCACTTTTTGCCGGATGTTTGAACGCAAAATTTTTAACGTGCCTTCGCAAAATAGTCATTCAAAATTTCCTTGATGTAGTGATAGCGTCTTGCATAAGAGTTTTCCACACGGATGATCTGCATATGGTGCGCCTTACAGATCTCATTTTTCTGTCTGTCCCGCTCCCGTACCACTTCATCCTCAAAATGCTCCTTGCCGTCGAGTTCGATCGCAAAAACGGGCAGCTCGCTTTTTCCCCTCTTTTCATAGACAACAAAGTCGAATCTTCCCATATAAAACAGATTATCATAAGTGACATTATCATGGAACACCTGGGATATGGCAACCTCTTTGTGGATCGTATATTTATTCCGGGTGAGCCAGATATTTTCCAGCGCATGTGTCAGGTTTTTCATAAATGCCGCTTCTGTTTCCGTGGAAAACGGCTGGATTCCAAGTGCTCTCGAACTGATATGCTTTTCCGTAATTTTGGACTCTCCGTTCATTTTCACATACTGCACCAGCTCGTACAGATCATCGTCCTCATTTCCCTGATGAAGGCGCTCCAATTCTTTCCCGTCCGCAAGAAGGATCAGCTTGTCCTTCGCCCGCGACGTTGCGACATTGATCAGTTCCTTATTATTTTTGAGCCAGTCATAAGTTCCCTTTCCAGTCCGGTCGCTTAACGCCGTGGAAAACAGCACCACATCCTTTTCGTCTCCCTGAAATGCATGTACCGTTCCGCATACAACATGCTCAAATCCGTTTTCTTTGATCCCGCGCTCGATCAGTATCCGCTGATTCACAAACGGTGTGATGACAGCAATACTTTTATCAGGATTTTCCCCCGCATAACGCATGATCTCCTCCACCTCTGCCGGAGAGGTATTCTTCATGTCACTCGGTCCGCCATCCACATTAACATAGACAAGCGGCTGTCTTTCCCTGCTGTCGGACTGCACCTGAAGTTTGGAGTTATAATATTTTTTGTTGTTAAAGTCTATGATTTTTTTATTACAGCGGTAATGATTTCGCAAAAGTATCTCATCGCTGACCGCATCACAGGCAAGATACGTCTTATAAATGGAATTTTCACGGTAATCATATTCATCCGCAACATGGTATTTTCTGCGCAGTTTCCGGTTCGTGAGTTCGTCCAATAAAATAACCGGCTTTAACTGCTGCGGATCTCCCACCAGCATCAGTTTTTCACCCCGGATGATTGGCACAAGTGAGACCGCAACATTGCACTGGCTCGCCTCATCCATGATTGTCATGTCAAACAGCGGTTCCGGTTCACCCAGTTTATGGGAAGAAATGCAGGTCGTTATCATGATTGGAAATACCTTCTGCAGCTTCTTTACATTCTCCGATTTCTGCAGATACTTGTTAAATGCTGCTGCCTGCTCATTCACATCTTCATCATCATCTAAAATTTTCCGTAAATCCTGAAACCTGTTACTTTCCAGCTCCTTGATGTATTTTGCGGAGGTATAATACAGATAACTGTAAAATTCATCCTCATTGCGGTCTAATAGAGCCATTGCATCCCGCTCAGATATCTCACCGATCTTCTGGATTTTTCATCCAGATTCCGCAGCTGACGCCCCTGCAGATCCGTATGGAAATGAAAGAGCGTCGCCACATTTTCATCCGTTCCTGATACTCCATGACCTGCGTTAACGTTTCTTTGCGCTCCGTCAGGTCTAAGACTTCCTCATATTCCTTTAACCTGCCGGAAAGCTGTTTCGCCCGGTCAATTCTATCACCTTTTCGACGATCTAACGTGGAAGAAAATACTTTAATGCCATGCACCTCTCTCCGCAGCTGGTTGATGTAACAGATACATTCTTTTACTTTTTCCTGATTTCCAAGGCGCAGTACCGGAAATGCGACCCGTTTTCCCTTATAAGTCAGGGAACTTAATTTTTCAAATACATTGTTTATGGGTACATTGTTGTAAGACGCAAACAGTACCGTCATATTGTTAAAAAATGCCGTCACGATCGTGTTTAAGATCGTATTCGTCTTGCCGGTTCCCGGTGGTCCCTGAATATAGGCAAGCGGATATTTCATGGCATTGTTAATTGCAAGAAGCTGGTCAAGATTGATGTTCTGGTTTAACAGCGCGATCGGATATGCCTTCGTTCTTCGCGGACGTTCCAAAAGATCGCCGAAAAATGCCCGGATTGGAAAAGTCACCTGCTCTTTTTCGTACATGTCAAGAATCGCCTTATACTCTTCATGCAGATTTAATGCACAGTCCATGCCTAGTCCGATGACATAGGGCATGTCATCCACAACCGCCCGCGTACCGTTTTTTTCTGTAATCGCATCTTTTATTTTTTCAATATTTTTTTCAAAATCGGATAACAGCTCATATTCATCCGCATCTAAATACCTTCGGATATTTTCCTGCTCTCCCCCTATGGTAAACTGCGTGCAGATCGTGATATCTTCATCCGGTTTAAATGCCTTGTTTTTACATCCAGATTCAGATTCCGGTATGCCAGCACATACAATCCATTTTTTGTATGGATACTTAAAATATTCAGTGCCAGCTTTTGAATATGAAGCGTTTTCCCCTGTTGCGTGCCCCGGTTCATGCGCCGCTGAAAATTTGTCACGATCTCTTTAAACTGTTCCTCCGACAACTGGTACTCCCCGTCACGCACCTGATCTCCGTCGATATAGCGCACCAGTTCATAATCGGTCGTATACGGCGTGGCATCCAGTTTGCTGCACATTTCCAGATAATTCAGTATTTTTAAATTTGCCGTGTTTGCAAAAAGGTTCTGGTAGCGTTCCGGGTGCAGCGCGATGTCTTCGATCAGCCGCTCATTCTCCGGGCAGTACGAGCCTTCCACGATCTCGGTCGAGAGGATGGAATCGATATAGATCTTATCGTATCCCTCAATCGAGCACCGGTTGAGATGAAGTCCGTCCACTTTTAAAGTCTTGTTCCGTGGGTCTAAGTCCCGGATTCCGATCCAGTAGTTCGTGTGCCTGCCCTCTTTGTTCAGATATTCAATTTTCAGCCATTTTCCTTCGTGGATAGCTTTGAAGATATCTCTGTGTATACTGTTCATATGTTTTTGCCAGTCTTCCCAATCCTCCTCGCATACTCCGCCAGCTCCCGGTTCGCTTCATTTAACGGTCCAAACTCTTCCACCGCACAGATACATTTTTTACAGCTATCGATCAGCCGCTTTGCCGCCTGCACCTTATCTTGTCCAACCGGGTAAAATGCCTTTTCTGACACAACTTCTGACGCAAGTGCCACAGCCGCTTTGTACTCCACATCATTTCCTGCAGGATTCCTGCTGCAAATGGAATGTTTTCGCGCCACAGCCTGTTGTATACCGGGATGCCGCTGCCCGCACCACCGATCACAAAAAACTGTGGACTGACCGGATCTGGATTCTTCTTACCACATCCAAAATTTTTGCCAGAGCAATTCTCTGCACTAAAATCTCTCGAAACAACTGCCTTCTCATGTCCCGTGCACAAAAAAATCTGCCCCGTCACCGGATCAAAACTCTGATCCGCCACCCCGTATAATTCCTGCACATAATTTCCGGCAAAAATCTTCTCCGGTGTGCCGATGCGGTCGATGCGGTCGCCTCTGACACAGGCGACCGTATCGGAAACTTTCTGCGCAAGGTCAAGCTCATGCAGTGACATAATGACCGCCATCTTTTTATCTCTTGCAAGCATGCGGATATTTGTAAGTATATCCATCTTAAAGCCCATATCCAGATAGGAGGTTGGCTCGTCTAAGATCAGGATTTTTGTATCCTGACAGATTGCCCGCGCAAGCATCAGACGCTGGCGCTGTCCGTCGCTGATCTTCATGAAATCCTGATCCTGCACTTCACCTGCATGGACAAGCGCGATCGCCTCATCCACTTTTGCCCAGTCCTCTTTTGACAGGATGCCAAATCTTCCCGTATAAGGATAACGCCCGGAGGCAACCACTTCCCTGCCGCTCATCAGCTCCGTGCGGAGGCGTTCTGTCATGACCATGGACAATCGTCTGGAAATCTGGCTGTCTTTTAATTCATCCATGGATGCTTCGCCCAAAAATACGGTTCCATCCAGTTTCTTTAACTGCTTTGTAATCGTCTTTAAGATCGTGGATTTTCCGGAACCATTCGGCCCGATCAGTGTCAGTATCTCCCCCGGCCGGACAGAAAGATTCACATCCCCGATCAAAGGTGTTTTATCATAGCCGACAGTCAGATGCTCTGTGCGGATCTCCTGCATATATGACTACCTCCCCTCCTGTTTTCTCAACATTGCTGCGATCACGACCGGCACCAGAAACAGTGCCGTAACCGAGCTAATACTGATTTCCGTCGGCGCAAACACGGTTCTTGCAATTCCGTCACAAAAAAGTGTCACAACTGCACCACACAAAAAACACCCCGGAATCAGGATAATCGGGCGCGCTGTTTTTGTCGCCATCCTCACCAGATGCGGCACTGCAATTCCGACAAAGGAGATCGGTCCCGCAAATGCAGTCACGCAGGCAGACAGAAGGCTTGATAAAAGGATCATCGTGACCCTCAATACTTTTACATTGACACCAATATTTCTGGCATATGCTCCCCCATCTGATATGCCCCGATCGGTTTTGCCAGACAAAAAGTCACAAGCACTGCTACACCGACGATCACGACGATCATTTTTATATTTTCCCATGTCATGCCGGAAAAACTTCCCATCGACCAGTTGTGAAGATTGACGATATTCGAATCGCTGGCAAATGTGACGCCAAAGTCCGTGATGGCGGAACAGATATAACCGATCATGATCCACAGACCACCAGCAGCGACATTTTTGACACGCGAAATGAAATTAAAAGCACGAATCCCATGGCAAGCATGGAACCCACAAACGCAGCCATAACCATGCCAAAGGAACTGATCATAATGCCTTTTCCAGCAGGAAATCATGGTAAGTGCCACCACCAGTTTTGCGCCGGATGAAATTCCAAGCACATACGGTCCTGCAATCGGATTCTGGAAAAAGCTCTGGAGTAAAAATCCCGACACTGACAGTGCTCCTCCTAACAAGATCGCAGCAAGGATGCGCGGCAGTCTGATTTTCCACACAATCTGTGAAAATGTCTCATCTTTTCCACTTCCCGCAAGGATTGCAAACAGATCCGATGTGATATGTCCACACTTCCCGCCCCGACATTCCATAAAAACAATACCGATAATATGATAATTGCAACAACAAAAGAGATGATATAACGTTTTTTCATGATTTCCTCTGGTTTATATGAATTCCTGTCAGTTGATTTTCTTCAAAAACCGGTACTCTGCATCCGTTTCCCCATTCAGTACCTTATTGAGATCCTCAATGAAATCACAGGTTCCACTGGTCTGCTGGTAAAAATTGTTTCCGGTTGTGTAGACCTGTCCTGATTTTACTGCTTTAAAGTCGGCAAACAGACTGTTTTTCTGTACCAGTTCAGCGATCGATGTCAGTTCTCCCTCTATTGTACCATTGTAAATGAGAATGTCAGCATCTTTTTCGGCCGCATAGAAATCTTCCATCTGCATTTTTAATGTGGAGAGTGCATTTTCCTCTTCCGGGACATAACCATTTAAGGAATAAGTGCCCCCCGCAAGTTCGATCATTGATGATACATAATCATTTGGTTTCCGTACCGTAATCGTTCCATCCGATGCAACTGCAAAAAATGCTACCGACAGCCCCGTTTTTTCTTTTTCCAAAATCGGCTCAATATGTGCTGCCTGCGCATCAAAAAACGCTTTGGCCTGCTGTTCTCTCCCGAACAAAACGCCAAAAAGCTTTATCCATTCGAGTCTTCCAAGCGGGTGCTTTTCATAGCTGGAGCGCTCGATCATGACCTTGATCCCAAGTTCTTCTAATTTTTCTTTCACTTCCGGGTTGTGCGTAATCATCGTATTTTCAATCGCAAACGTGCATCCACCGGAAAGTAAAAGTTCATAGTCAGGCGCACTGTATTTCCCGGCATAGATCAGATTTCCCGCTGCCATCGCATCTGCCGCCTCTTTTACATACCAGTCTTTTTCTTTTACTCCTGTATATTTCAGATCGGAGACAGCACCGATCTGGCAGACTAAATCCATCACCGCACTCGACACCAGATATACATTTTCAAGCGGCTGTTGTAAAACTGTCACATCTGCCGGAACATCCGCCGGCACTTTGACACCTTTTGGCACAAGCAAAAAACGACCGTTATCCACGATCGTAATCAGCTTATAAGCACCATATTGTTCTACTTCAAACTGGTCGGCGTAGGATAACTCCATACGCCCATTGCAGTCTAAGTCTTTAAAACCTGCCGTTTCCGGAAATTGAAAAGTCAGGGTGTAATCAATCTCATGCGGCGTACTCATTGCCGTCGTATCACCGATCACATCCATCTCACATGGGATTCCATCAATTGGAAATGTGAATGTAGAGTTTCCACCTTCATTTTCATTGAGATATTTCTCCCCGTTCACGATCATGTAATCGTAATGCGTACTGCTCCATGTGATCGTCGCATATGCCACTCCATCCTTCACAGTAACTTTCGCCTGTGAATCCACAGTTGCTTTTCCGCTGCCGCCTTCTAATGTGACTTCCACCGTATATTCGCCATCCTCAGGAACTGAAACTTCTGTGCTGTCTGCCCGTTCTGCGGCATCATTTCCAGTCATGCTTTCTTCTGTTCCATCCTGATCTGCCGTTCCCTGCACATTTTCCTCTGCTGTCTGTGCATTTTCCTCTGTGACTGTACCTGCCGCTCCCTGTGCACTTTCCGTGGCTGTCTGACCAGCCCCGCCTTCTACTGCAGCGGCATTATTTTTTGCACCGCATCCCGTGAATATCTGCATGCACATCATTGCGGATAAGATTACTGCGGTCACTCTCTTTTTATTCATACAAATCTCCATTTATTAGTTATCTGTCTCCTGCGGATCAGAAACGCTTACTTTGTGATCGTACCACTCGCCTTTTGTGCCGAGGATTGCAAGATCAAATTCTTCATCTAATGCTTCTACCGGCACATCAAAACCATATACCTCGTCGGTGGTTCCATCACTGTATTTTACGGTATCCGTTGTCGGCTCTAAAATATCAGCACCGTCTTTTTTCGCATCATCTGCTGTTCCGACAAACAGATTTACAATTTTTTTTGAAACAAGGCTGATATGGATCGTCATTTTTCCGTTTTCTACGGTAAGGATACCACGTCCCTCATCTGCCTCATTTACATGAAACATGCTGCTGTCTGTATCAAACTTTGCGGTGTAAACACCATCCTCGAGAGTACCAACGGTACTCTCTGTGGTGGATGTTGACTCAAGGTTTCCAAGGGAATCAATTGCATCTTTTGTATGATCAATATAGATCTGCTGGATTGCTTCGATTCTTCCAAGTCCTGAAATCTGTGTATCAACGCTGTCAAAATATCCACTTGCTGTGAACTGGCTCTTCCAGGAATCTTCGTCGTCGCCTGCCATATCGTTGTTTGCATGATCTCCTGCAACAACCATAAGAGGTCTTAAAACAACTTTTGTATAACCGGCTTCTTTTACTGCCTCAATCACATTTTCACATGCTGTCTCTTCCGGTTCACCCTCAACAGTTCCGATAAATACATTATCATAGGAAAGATCTTCATCTGTGCTGCCATCTGGCTGTAGCTTACCTTTGCAGAATGAGAAGTTCCATGTCCCATAAATACGAATGCAGTTCCATCTTCTTTTGCTGCATCTAAAGAATCATATCCTGCTGTCTTTACTGCCTCTGCTGTAATTGCTTCTGCAACTTTTGCCTTATCCTCATTGATCACAGTTGCGTCAGATCCTACTTCACCAAGCATTGGCTCTGCAACGGTAACTGTCTCAAATTTGTCTTTATAATTGTCAAGTGTCTCTACCAGCTCGTCATACTCTGCACCATGCATTAAGTGTGTCGGCTGAACAACAAGATTTTTTACTCCGTTGTCAACAGCTCTCTCTAATGCCTGATCCACATTATCAATCTTTTCGTCATCTCTTGCCTGTACATGGTTGATGATGATCTGTGCGGTAAATGCTCTTCTTACAGACCAGTCCGGATATGCTGCTTCGAGTGCTTTTTCGATTCCACTGATATCCTCGGCACGACTGTCGTTAAATGAGGTACCAAAACTTACTACAAGAAGTTCATTTTCTCCGATATTATCTTCATTTAACGGATCATCCTTTGAGGCATCTCCTGTATCTCTTCCGAAATAATCCGGATCTGCGTTCTCGCCGGAAACTAATTCCTTCTGTGCATCTGTCAATGCATCCCATGCCTCTTTTGCCTCTGCACACTGTGCGTCCGTATCATCATTTCTTGTCTGAACATAGATCGCATCGATCAGTTCTGCGACGTGATCGGCTGCCGCCTGATCGTCAACTTCCGTGCTCTCTACGGTTTCCGTTGCCTCTGTTTTCTCTGAAGATACTGTCTCAGAGGTTTTTGCTGTGTCTGTTGCTGCTGTGTTGCTTCCGCATCCGGCGACCATACCTGTTGCAAGCGCTAATGTGGTAAGTAACGCAATGGTTCTTTTCTTCATAATGCTCTCCTTATTATAATATAATGTATCGTTCATAGTACACAGTGGAATTTTTCCACACAAAGAAACACTCCGCCTTATTTGAGGGCGGAGTAATAAGTCTGCATAAATAAGCTGACAATCTGACAGCCTACATTTACGGTACGACCAATTACTCGTGATCCGGGAAATATTTCCCTGTACCAGACAACTGGCAGGTTTCCTGGCTGAAAGATCATCACACAGATTCCGCCTTCCCAACATACTGCAAAGTACATCAGTGACTTATCTTTGGAATCTGCACTCCCTAATCACAGTGACGAGATCGTACAGGAATCGCACCTGTTTCCCTTTTAACCAACCTATTTTTAATATGAAAACTATACTGTACTTTATGTACTGCTCCATTTCCCGGATAAAAACAGCCGGCACCAATTATCTTCTCTATGAAACTTTTAATATACTAGCATATCCACTACCTATTTACAACAACCACTTTTCTCTTGCAAATCATTCAAAATATGGTATACTAATCAAGTATTTGCAAAAACATATCTGGAGACGTATCGAAGTGGTCATAACGGGGCGCACTCGAAATGCGTTAGCCCTCCGGGGCACGAGGGTTCGAATCCCTCCGTCTCCGCTCTTCCAAAAGGAAACACAATTTGCTTTATATTCGTGTTTCCTTTTTTCTTTTCACACTTTTTCGTGATTACCCACAATTTCATAGCCAAAGTACCATATTTTTTTTAATTTATGTCTACCATTTTTTGTCAAAAAATAGTAAAATAAGTGTAATTAACCTATAGGAAAGGGAGCTTGATATCCACGAAAAGCAAAAGCGTAAAAAAATTCACTGACACTAATGTGTCTTATGATTGTTCTTGTATCTGTCATAGTCATTGGCGGTATTTCAATTTCAAATATCAGCACTATGACTTCCACGGCAAACAAGAATTATGAAAATGCCAGGTTAGATGGGTACAATACTGAGATCAAAAGTCAGGTACAGTCTGTCATCGCTATTTTACAGGCAGAATACGACAAATCCCAAAACGGTGATCTGACTGAAGACGAAGCAAAAAAAGAAGCAGCAGAGATCGTCCGCAACATGCGTTACAGGGATGATGGAAGCGGTTATTTCTGGATCGATGATACCGACTACAACCTCATTATGCATCCGATCTTAACCGATCAGGAAGGTAATAACCGTTACGATCTGACAGATCAGAATGGCGTCAAGATCATTCAGGAGATCATGAAAGTCTCGACCGGTTCTGACGGCGGCGGCTTCAATGAATTTTATTTTACGAAAGCCGACGGTGTTACCGTAGCACCAAAGATCGCGTACTCTCAAATCTTTACCCCATGGAACTGGGTTGTTTCCACCGGTAACTATGTAGATGATATGGAAGCGGAAATGAATAGTTCCAAAAACGAAGTTCAGGCGAAATACCATACTATGATCACAGTCATAATCATAATTGATCTGATTTTTACAGTTATCGTATTCATTGCTTCCCGTATTTTCGGTAATACGATCTGCAAACCTTTGATCGAGATTCAGAATTTTGCAAACAGGATGTCGACCGGAGACCTGACTACCGGAGTCAATGTTTCAAGTAACAATGAACTTGGAAAAACAGCCGGTGCACTTGATCTTGCACAGCAGGAGGTTGTCGGACTTATCTCCAACATTGATGGAGTTTCCTCTCATTTACAGTCCGCCGTTTCGGATTTCAAAAAGAATTTTGACAGCATGAACGAATCTATCCAGAACGTTTCGACTGCAATCAATGAAATTGCCCAAAACAGTAACTCTCAGGCAGCATCAACTTCAAGTGCCTCTGAAAATATTGCTGAAATTGCCGATGGCATCGCAGATACTTCCTCAGAAATGGAATCTCTTGATCAGAATGCACAGCTGATGCAGGATCGTTCCAATAAGTCCATGGAAACTTTACACAGACTGATTGATGTCAATTCTACAACCAAGACTGATATTGATTCTATGTATAACCAGACTGCCCAGACAAATGATTCCGTCAACAAGATCAGTCAGGCAGCTACCCTGATCAGCGAAATTGCATCCCAGACCAACCTGCTTTCCTTAAATGCTTCCATTGAGGCAGCAAGAGCCGGTGAAGCCGGACGTGGATTCGCGGTTGTTGCAGAAGAAATCGGCGGACTTGCCACCCAGTCTGCGCAGACGGTCAGTGAGATCAACAATATCATCAGTGAATTAAGCCAGAACTCTGAAAAATCTATGGAGCTGATGAAGAAAATGAGTGAGGCATCTGACGAGCAGGTTGCAGCGCTTGAAAGCACACAGCAGATGTTTGAGGATTTAAAGGGTGCACTTGATTCCTGTATGGCTTCCATCCAGACCATTACCGGAAAAATCCAGAATGTCAACTCACAGTGTGAACTTGTCACAGAGAGTATTGATACTCTGACACAGCTTGCAACCGACAATGCATCTTCCACAGAAGAAACTTCCGCAATGGCAACCGAGCTCGATGCCGTTGTCCGTAAATCTTCGGATCTGGTATCTGCTTTAGCAGATGATATTGAAAAACTTTCTGCAGATATGAAACAATTTAAGCTGTAAATCATATGAACGATATACAAATTAATATTTGCTCAAAAAACCGTGCGGTAATTTTAATCCGCACGGTTTTTATAACTAAAAAGCAGAACTGCACCCGTGCAGCCCCAGCAGTAAAACGAGTGGAGCAGCTCAATGCCGCTTCCTCTTAAGCAAAACATTTTTTGATCTGTTCTGTGATCTCACCGTCTATCCATCCCTTTTGCACCATATTTTCCAATATCTCACATGCTGCCTCGTGCGTCATTCCGGATTTATACGGTCTGCTCTCCGTCAGTGCCTGATAGATATCAATGCACGCCATGATACGTTCCTGCCTGTTTAGCTCGTCGGCAGTTTTACCGAACGGATACCCGGTGCCATCGAGTTTTTCATGGTGGAGCGCCGCCCAGTCACGGATATCTTCCATTCCTTCTGCCTGTGATAAAATCAGATATGTGTATCCCGCATGATTTTTCATTTTAGAAAACTCCTCATCCGTCAGGCGTCCCGGTTTTTCTAAGATATCATTTCCGATTGCTGCTTTCCCGATATCGTGCAGCGCGCCTGCCAGGTACATTTTCAGCACCGTCTCCTCGTCATCACCGAGATATCTGGATAATCTGGCTGCATTTTCCGCAACACCGAGTGAATGACGGCTTGTAAATTCGGATTTATAGTCGATGATCTTTGCAAACAGATTGGCAAATTTTTGCACATTTCGTCGCTTAAATCCCGCTTTTTTCTCGGAACAATATTCCACAGCCGTTCTTCTAAATCTGCATCTCCAAGACTCAAAAAATGTTCTTGCCCAAACACTTCCAAAAAAGCATCTACGCATGCAGTATCAAATTTTGTCCCTTTATTTTTCAAAAGATAATCTTTCGCGCGCTGCCACACGGCATCATCAAATACCGGCGTCCGGCAGAACGCATCTAAAATATCACACAGATGAATGATCCTTGCAAAAAGAGGGATCTCTTCCCACGTTTTTCCAAATGGTCCGCTTCCATCGGCATTTTCATGGTGATATAAAATCACATTTTTCACATCCGTCAGAAACGGGTACATTTTTAAGTTTTCCTCCCCGTAAATGCAGTGGATGCCAAGCTGCTTTGACGTTATATTTTCCGTATTATTTTTTGTAAGGTCATTGTGAAATTCCTCATAAATATACTGCGTCAGCGCATTGTCGTGCAGCAGCGAACACGCCGCGAGATCCTGCAGGGCATCTCCTGTAATTCCCATTTTTTGTGCTGTGCATACGCTCATATATGCAACTCTTTTTCCATGTTTTGTCGCAACATGGGTCAGTTCCGCTTCGACACAGTCGAGTGCATAAGAGCATGCACCAAGCAGACCCATAATATCTAATTCCATTTCCCATTCACTTTCTTTCTTATTTTTTTCTATCTTAGCACACCAAAATCACTTTTGATACCACAAAATTGCTTTTCATTTCACAAAATTATTTCTGCGGGTGAACGCCGTTTTTCCACCGTGCTCTGACAGCATGAACGGCTCATTTTCCAGATTTTCAATTTCAATCTTTTCTTTTACGCAAAGCGGATGTGCCTCCGGCAGCACGACCATGTATTCATCCATTTTTGACATATCACTTTAGCAGCTTCTGCCACACACTCTCACTGTGACCGGCATCTTTCTCATACAAATTGATATACTCTCCCGCCGTGCTGCGATCCTTAAATGCCGGGTACAAAAATCCGCTCTCCGGCACGCCCGGCTCATACTCGCCCTCTAACGGACTGACCGCACAGATCAGATATTCGTACACTTCCTCTGAGCCCTCCTGCCATGCCTTATCGGTCCCTTTGACCGGGACATCGTATCTCCCGTGGAACAAAAACACGCATATGGGTACCCCGGTTTATATTTCTCTCCAAGCAGCTCATAGAAAAGATCCGGGAATGCATCGTCTTTCAGACCTGTCTCCCTGATCCCGTCAAAGAGCTGCCAGATACTGCCCGGCTTTCTTTTTTCTTCCGGGATCCGGTATTCTCTTAACTGTTCATTTGTTTTTGAGATCAGCACCGTCTTGGCAAGTTCTAAGTTTTTGGCTCCTTCGGATGCAGACAGTTTTAAGAAATGCGTATTGAATGTTCCATCCACATATCCCTCTTCGTCAAAATATGCGCCTGCGATCCGGTCTATGGATGCCGTGCGGGAGTCATGCGCCTGGTCAGTTCTAACATGTCGTCGCGATTTATCATTTTGGTCCTTTCATTCCCGTAATTTATTCCTATTAAATTTATCACTATTTTTACACTATTTTTCACTATTCTTTCACTATTTTTTCTTAATTACTTTCCTTTTTTACACCAGCCCCTGAATCAGGATAATCAGGATCAGCAGCGGCAGTATAAACTGGAAATATGGCTTTAACTTTTTCGAAATCTTAAGGCCCTCTCCCGAATTCGCCTCGTCGATATATCTGTCAAATCCCCAACCCCACTTTGTTACGCTAAACAGCAGATAAATCAGTGAACCGACCGGAAGAAGCAGGTTGCTGACGATAAAGTCCTCACTATCGAGCACATCGCGGCCGCCTATCAGATGCAGGCTGCTCCACACATTGTAACCCAGTACACACGGAAGGCTTGCGAGCAGGATGATCACTCCATTGATAAGTGCGGCTTTATTTCTGCTCCAGTGAAACATATCCATACAAAATGACATAATGTTTTCAAACACTGCCATGACCGTCGAAAAACTTGCAAAGGTCATGAAAAGGAAAAACAGACATCCCCAGATCCGCCCACCAGCCATATTGACAAACACATTTGGCAGCGTGATAAAGATCAGGCTCGGTCCGGCATCCACTTCCACTCCATAGCTGAAACATGCCGGGAAAATGATCAGTCCAGACATGATCGCCACAAAGGTGTCAAGACCGCAAATTCTTGCGCCCTCACCGGCAAGCGAGTGATCTTTGCCCATATAACTTCCGAAGATCTCCATTGCGGCAACGCCAAGACTCAGTGTGAAAAATGCCTGATTCATGGCTTCCGTTATCACATTTTTAAGCCCTGTCTCTGCAACCGTGTCCAGATTCGGGACAAGATAAAACTTCACGCCTTCTGCTGCACCCTGCAGTGTAATACTGTGCACCGCGAGAACAACAATCAGAATCAGCAGCGCGCTCATCATGATCTTGCTTATTTTTCCAGTCCGTTCTGCAGTCCCCTGCTGCACACAAAAAATCCCAGTATCACGGTAAGTATCATCCAGAACGCCATCTGTCCCGGATCTGCGAGCAGATTAGAAAATACTGCCGCAGTATCGTCCGCAGTCATGCCGGTCTGGAATTCGCCTTTTAAAAATTTAAAGAAATACGATACCATCCAGCCTGATACGGTCGTGTAATACATCATCAGCATATAGCAGCCAAACATTGCGATCCAGCCGTGAATATGCCACTTGCTGCCTTCTTTTTCGAGTGCTTTATAACCTAACACGGCGCTTTTTCTGCTGGCGCGCCCCACGGCAAATTCCATGGTGAGCACCGGAAGTCCCATTGCTATTAAAAATATCAGGTAGAACAGGACGAAGATGCCGCCGCCGTTTTGTCCAGCCACATAGGGGAATCGCCAGACGTTTCCGATTCCGATGGCGCAGCCGGCGCTTACGAGCAGAAAGCCCAGGCGGGATTTGAAGGATTCTCGTTTCATTTTTATTTTGCTCCGTTTCTATTTTATTTTTTACTTGGTGGATTCAAATTCTTTTAGGGCGCTAAGTGCCTGACCACCAAGCAAATACAATATTCCGGTGTTGAAGATAGTCATCAGACCGATTCCGACGTCGCCGAGATCCCATACGAAAGTGTAGGCAGCGATTCCGCCGATGAACAGCATAACCAGTGCAAGGATTTTGTACAAGGTCTGAAAGATCCATTTATCTCCAAATAAATAGGCGACGTTACTTCTGGCATAGAAGAGGATGCCTAAGAATGTGGAGAAACTGAATAAAAACAGTGTCACTGCGATGAATATGACGCCAAATTCGCCCAGGTGATAGCGCATTGCGGACTGGAGAAGATCCATGCCTTCTTTTCCTGCTACGATATTTTCCGGTGCAGTGAGCATGATCATAGCAGTGCAACTGCAGATCACAATGGTGTCGACAAATACGCCAAGTGCCTGTGTCAGTCCGGCGCTGACCGGTGTCTCACATTCGGCTGCTGCGGCTGCACAAGGAGCAGAGCCGGAACCGGCTTCGTTTGAAAACAGTCCACGCTTGATGCCGTTCATAAGGACAGCGCCGAAGCCGCCGGAAACTGCCTGTCTTAGCCCAAACGCCTCCTCAAAAATCCGACCAAAAACCGCCGGGATGCTTCCAATATTTTTCAGGATAATAAATATCGTGATTGCAAAATAGCAGACCGCCATAACCGGTACGACCACGTCAAGCACTTTTACCGTCGCATTTTTCCGAAGGACGATCACCGCTGCGATCGCAACCAGTACGATCGTTGTGTAAAGTGGCGGGATGCCAAATGCATTTTCAAAGGAAGATGCCACGGAATTGCTGATGACCTGGCTGATGCCACACCAGCAGATTAGTCCTGAAATTGCAAAAAGTACCGCGATCAGCACATGCTTTTTCTTCTTTTTCAATTTTTCTTCACAGAAATGATGGATATAATATGCGGGACCTCCGCGATATCCGCCATACAAAGGATCTTTTTCCTTGTGTAACTGTGCGAGCGTCCCCTCCACAAATGCGGTCGAGGAACCGATCAGCGCAGTCACCCACATCCAGAACACAGCACCGGCACCGCCTGCCGAGATTGCCGCCACAACGCCTACCAGATTTCCCATGCCGACTCTGGTAGCCGTCGAGACGATCAGCGTCTGAAATGTGGAAAGACTGTCCTTTGTTTCCTTTTTGCCATAAGTGCTTTTATCATATCCGGGAAAAGCCTGACCGGCAAAAATCTTGTGCGGATCGTAAAATAGATTCCTGTCGGAATCAGAAGAATTACAAGTAAAGAAATCCCTATGCTGCTTTCCTGCGGCAAAGGGATCGTAATCAGATCTCCCCATAAAAATGCGTAGATCTTTTCAATGACCGAGACTATCATAGTATATACCTTTTCCATCCTTAGTTTGTACTTCTCTATCATACTATAGATTGTCTCTTTCATGCAATAAACAAGTGATAATTTAATGTAATATAGTTGAAATATTTTTATTCTGTTACATTTTCAGTTTCCGGAATTTTAAATTTCTGGATCATTCCCTGCAGACTCTCTGCCTCACTGCTCATCTCCTGACTGGCAGCCGCACACTCCTCAGATGTTGCAGAATTTGTCTGCACAACGTCATTGATCTGCTCAATTCCCTCATTGATCTGCTGGATTTCTGTTGTCTGTGTCTCTAATGTATCCGCAATATGTGTAACGTCTTCCGTAATCAGCTTGGAGTTCTCTGCTACCTCCTCCAGCTGTGCCGCAGTCTCTTCCGCGATTATCATACCTTTTTCTACCGCATTCACAGATGTTTCAATCAGTGATGCTGATTCTTTTGCCGCCTGGGCACTCTGTTCAGCTAATAAATTTACCTGATTCGCTACAACTGCAAATCCTTTTCCTGCCTCTCCGGCCCTTGCCGCTTCAATAGAAGCATTCAACGCCAACAGATTTGTCTGGGAAGCAATTTCATTAATTGTTGCAATAATCTTATCAATCTCTTTTGATGCCTCATTAATCTCATGCATAGAAGCAACCATTTCATGCATCTTACCATTGCTGTCTGAAATGGCATTTCCAAGTTCATCCACTCTTCCACTGATTGCTTTTGCAGATTGTGAATTTTTTTCTACCTGTTCAGAAACCCCGGCAACTGTAGCCGTCAGTTCTTCTACAACCGCTGCCTGATTCGTAGCTCCATCTGCAAGATCATTGGAACTTGATGCCACCTGGTCTGCTGCACTTGAAACCTCACTCGAAACATTTTTAATTCCTTTGATCGTTTCTGCCATACTCTTCTCAAATGACATGAAAGAATTTAAAATACCGACAAAATCTCCCTTCCACTCTACTTCCGGCTGAACATCAAAATTTCCTTCTGAGAACAGTTTCATTGCACGATCAATATCATCTACATAAGTTCCCAAAATACGAATTGATTTGCGCATACTGTGCGCCAGTCTTCCAATCTCATCTTCCGAATGATATTCCAGCGCACTGTGTAAATTTCCTTCTGTCAGTTCCCTTGCAACGTCTTCCACTGCACGTAACGGATCCAGAATTGTTTCAAGTACCTTTTTACTTATTACCTTAGCCAGTGTGCATGCACAAACCAGACAGATAATAATACACACCATTCCTGCAACAGCAAAAATAATTGTAGTTCTTGCAGACTGCTCACTTACTTCATCTGTGATCTCATCTAATCTTATGGCAATTTCCACAAGTTTATTTAATGCAGGTGTACAACTATTAAAAATTTCATCAATCGCTTTCTCTTTTTCGCCATTTTTAATTTCTTCTATAATCGAATAACCAATGTTTCCCCAATCAGAAAGAGCAGATGCATACTCATTATATTCCTCATCCGGTAAGACTTTGGTTTTCTTTAATATTTCCAGCTGCGAATCCACTTCTGTAAGCAGCTTTTTTACATTCTGCTCATAACTGTCATAAGCAGATGTATCATTATTTAATGCCATTTCCCTGATATTTCTCGCTGACGTATTCACATTGATCCTGCAGATTTTTACCGCCTGATCCGCAGCATTGACATCATCTATATAATGTAACATATTAGCAAATAACACACCTATGACCACAATAGAAAACAGACCCGAAATCAACATCATACTAATGACTTTTCCGTAGCCATAGTTTATCCTCTCCTGCAGATGCATATTTTCCAATTTGTCTTTCATTGTACTCTTTTGTGACAACATAGATTGTTATTTCCTTTCTCTATTGAATTTTTGAATTTTTACTCTTATATACCAAATTCCATTTTCAAAGTCAATACGGTTTCGGTTCAATTTTTCATATTCTACTTTTCGCATAATATTCAGCACATCCCACGCAAAAAAATTCAGCACTTTTACCAAAAAAGAAAACCACCACTCCCCGGCTCCCGGTTTGTGATGGTTTCCTGCTATATTATTCTGTCCACTTCTTAAATTCTTCATCCGTACATTTCACATAATGTGTCCCGGACACCAGATGATCCGTTCCCTTATTATAATCAATGCCGGAAGTCTTGTAATCGTAGCTCAGTGCCACACGATTTTTTTCCACGACCGGATTCGGTGCAGGTATCGCAGAAAGAAGGCTCTTCGTATATGGGTGGATTGGATTCTCAAAGATTTCCTCCGTTGTTCCGGTCTCTAAGAGATGTCCCAGATGAAGTACCCCGATGCGATCCGAAATATATTTGACCATGGAAAGATCATGTGCGATAAACAGATACGCGGTTCCTGTCTCCTGCTGGATATCCTTCATCAGGTTAACGACCTGTGCCTGAATGGAAACGTCCAGCGCAGAGATACACTCATCTGCAATGATCAGTTTCGGGTTCATGATCAGCGCTCTCGCAATTCCGACACGCTGTCTCTGTCCACCGGAAAACTGATGCGGATAACGGCCCGCATGTTCCGGCGCAAGTCCAACTTTTGCCAGGATGTTTTTGATCTTTTCCTCACGCTCTGCGCGTGTCTTGTACATATGATGGATATCTAACCCCTCGCCGATGATATCGCGCACCTTTTTTCTTGGATTTAAGGATGCCATCGGGTCCTGGAAGATCATCTGCATCTGCGTGCGCAGTGCCTGGCTGTTTGCCTTATTGATCCTGCCGCTGATGTCCATTCCATTAAAATTGATCTCCCCGGCGGTCGGATCATAAAGTCTTATGATACTTCTTCCGATCGTTGATTTTCCGGAACCGGATTCCCCGACCAGACCATATGTCTCACCCGGATAGATCTGAAAACTTACGTTTTCCACCGCATGCACGGTATAATTATTACTTACCTTAAAATATTGTTTCAAGCCTTTCACGGTAAGAAGAGGCTTACTGTTTTCATTCACCGTCATCGATCTTTGCCTCCTTCTTCATTCGCGCAATACGCTCTTTTAATTCAGGCGGCATCTCTGCCTTCGGTGCCCGCGGATCTAACAGCCAGGTAGCCGCATAATGTGTATCTGTCACCTGAAACATTGGTGGATCTGCCTTGTCGTCGATCTCAAGCGCAAACTGGTTACGCGGTGCAAACGCATCGCCCGGTTTTTCGTTTAACAGGTTTGGCGGCGAACCAGGGATCGTGTAGAGTCTCTCATCCGCAGTGTCAAGATCAGGCATTGCAGAGAGCAGTCCCCAGGTATACGGATGTTTCGGATCATAGAAGATCTCATTGATCATACCTTTCTCAACGATTTTTCCGGCATACATGACATTGACGTAATCTGCCACTTTGGCAACCACGCCGAGGTCATGTGTGATGTAAATAACGGAAATGCCTCTCTCTTTCTGTACCCTGCGGATCAGCTCGATGATCTTTGCCTGAATCGTAACATCCAGTGCAGTCGTCGGCTCATCACAGATCAGAAGATCCGGGTTGCAGGCAAGCGCGATGGCAATGACCACACGCTGTCTCATACCACCGGAGAGCTGGTGCGGATAGTTTTTCATACGTTTTTCCGCATCCTCGATACCAACCTCTTTTAACAGTTCTACTGCCTTATCCCAGGCTTCTTTCTTCGGTGTCTTAAAATGCCAGATCATACCTTCCATGATCTGTTTTCCGATCGTCATGGTCGGATCAAGACTCGTCATCGGATCCTGGAATACCATAGCAATTCTTTTTCCATTGATATGTCGTCTGATCCACTTTTTATCTTTTGTTAAAATGTCTACCGTCTGCGGTGTTCCATCCGCATGATGATAGGAAAATTCTATAGTACCGCCCGTTACTTTCGCATTGGATGCCAAAATACCCATGGCAGCTTTCATTGTTACGGATTTACCGGAGCCGGACTCACCAACGATCGCAACTGTCTCGCCCTTCATCAGGTCAATATTGACTCCACGGATGGCGTGCACGCTTCCTGCAGTCGTCTGAAACGTAATATCCAGGTCCCGTATTTTTAAAATCTGTTCTTTTGTCTCTGACATATACGAATCCCCTTTCTTACATTTCTTTCAGCTTCGGATCTAATGCTTCACGTAAACCATCTGCTACAAGGTTAAAGCTTAACATCAGAAGCGCCATTACAACGATCGGCGGAATGATCTGGTACGGATGTGTGGTAAAACTGTTAAATCCTTCGGAGATCAGTGAACCAAGTGAACACTGCGGCACCGGAATACCAAGACCTACGAAACTTAGGAATGCCTCGGTAAAGATCGCTGTCGGGATGGAGAACATTACCTGTGTAATGATCGGTCCAATGATATTTGGCAGAACTTCTTTAAAAATAATAAAGAAATTTCCTGCTCCAAGTGTCCGTGATGCAAGTACAAATTCCTGCTCTTTTAATTTCAGCATCTCAGCTCTTGCAATACGGCTCATGCCGACCCACTCCGTCAGCATCAATGCAAAAATAATGGTAAGCATACCCGGCTGCAGTACCAGTAACAAAAGTGTTACGATTACAAGACGCGGAATACCGTTCGCGACCTCCAGAAACCGCTGCATGAACATATCGACTTCCCGCCAAAATATCCGGAGATCAGTCCATAGCTCATACCGATCACCATATCGATGATAGCGGCTGCTACGGCGATAATCAGGGAAACGCGTGCACCGGACCAGGTACGTGTCCAGATATCACGTCCGAAGTTATCACTTCCGAACCAGTAGTAAAGATCATCCAGACCTTTTTCTTCATAGTAATTGATCTTTTTTGTTCCGGTCGTTGTCTTCATGCCTTCACTACCATCGAAGATACCAAGTTTTTCAAGACCTTTTACCCTCGGTGCAAAGTTCTTCTGTGTCAGTGACTGTTCGGAGTAACTGAAATCATTCATCCCCGGGCCAATAATTGCAAATACCGTAATGATAATGATCAGGATCAGACCGATCACTGCACTGATTTTTTTGAAATAGCGGATCAATACGTCTTTCCAGAAACTCTGTGCTGCAAAGTTATCATCTAACGCAAGTTCGCCATCCGTATGTTTAAATTTAAAATCTGCCTCGACCGGTATGTAGCCGGCAGCATCATTTCCCACATTCATGGTATTTTCCTGTGACACCATATCAGTCTCCTTTCTTTGCCAGACGAATTCTCGGGTCAATGATTCCGTAAAGGATATCTACCACAAGCATGATGGCAATGTACATTGCAGAATAAATAAAGCTTAATGCGATAACCACGTTGTAGTCGTTCGACTGAATGGCATTTACCAGAAGACTTCCGACACCCGGTATTGCAAATATTTTTTCAACAACCAGAGAACCGGTCATCAGATCGACGATCAGCGGTGCAAGCACAGTGATGATCGGGATCAGTGCATTTCGCAGCGCATGTTTAAAAATCAGCGCCGAACCCGAAATTCCTTTACTCTCCGCAAGCAGCATATAATCGCTGCCGAGTACTTCAAGCATTTCACTTCGCGTAAAACGGGCGATCGACGCCATCGTAAACATCGAAAGTGAGATACTGGGCAGCACGCTTGATCCGAAAATATCGCTCTCCGAAAACAGCATCGGGAACCATCCTAATTTAAATCCGAAGTTATAGCTGAGTGCCAGCGCAAACACATACGATGGCACCGACACACCGATAACCGAAATGATCGTCGCTAACGAATCCCATATCGTATCATGCTTTAACGCCGCAAGAAGTCCGAGCAGAAGCCCGACCACGGCACCGATCAACACCGCATATCCTCCGATACTGATGGAGATCGGAAGTCTCGTCTTTATCAACTGGGAGATTGGTGTATTCTTTGAGATATTGTAGCTTACGCCAAGGTCTCCTTTTAACATATTGCCTACATATTTCACAAACTGTACCGGCAGCGGCTGATCCAGTCCATATTTCGTATACAGTGCTGCTCTCTGGTCTGCATTTAACTTCTCATCGTTGAATGGAGAACCCGGCATCAGCTGCATCAAAATAAACAGAACGAGCAAAATTGCAAGCAGCGTAAACAGAGACGTTACGATTCTCTTAAGTGCATATTTTTTCACGTTCTAATCCTCCTTGTTTTCCGAAGGAAAATGCGACTGCCTTTGCAGGAGCAGAGGATTTTCCTCCTTGTTTTTCCGTTCACGACATAGGAAATTCCTGCCTCATTTCCTATAGCGTCAACAATATGATGAAATTGCCGCACCAAAGTTTTGCACTTTAGTGCGGCTATATTCATTTTCCTGCAAAACAGGATATTTACTGTTTCAACATTTTTTTATTCGGTCTTTACAGCATCTTTGTATACACGGTTGATAGCTACCGGATGATACTCAACGCCTGTTACTTTAGAAGAAAGCATCTCTGCGTTGCACTGTGTGTAAAGCGGATAAATAACTGCCTCATCCATAACGACCTTCTCAGCATCGTAGAGTCTTGCCCAGCGTCCCTCTGCATCTGTGCAAAGATCACCGGTTGTACACTCTTCAATGATTGCATCGTAATCTGCGCTGCTCCACAGACCGTAGTTGTTAGAGTTATCTGTTACCCACATTCCAAGATATGTCATTGGATCTGCGTAGTCCGGTCCCCAACGTGTTAAACCTAACTGAAAGTTACCGTTCTGCATGTCTTCCACACGCTGTTTCTTCGGCTCAACAACCAGGTTTACGGTCAGTCCAGGAAGAGTTGTCTCCCACTGCTCTTTTAATACCTGCGCTACTTTCTGAGGTGCATCATCTGCATCTACTACCATGTCTAAAGTGATCTCAGATTTTCCAAGTTCCTCTAAACCTTTTGCCCAGTAATCTGCTGCTTTTTCTGTATCATATACACACACATCAGAGAATTTCGTCTGATCTTCGGAGAAGTCAGATCCGTCCGGTCCTGCTGCAAACTGCATCGGAACTGCTGTGTATGTAGAAGCAGAACCATCTTTTAATACATCTGCTGTGATGGCATCACGGTCGATTGCCATTGTCATTGCAAGACGGATATTTAAGTTTGCCAGTTCAGGAACAGAATTCATATTCGGGCTGACATACCATAAGTAACCGGCACCAACAGTTGTGAATTCAGGATCATCTTTTACCTGGTCAACCTGCTCACCGTTTACTAATGTTGTATCAAGCGCTCCTGTCTGGTAGCTCATTAATGCCTGCTGTGAATCCTGGATTACCTGATAACTTAATCCGGAAAGTTTTACTCTGTCGGTATCATAGTAGTCTGCATTTTTTGTTAAATGGAATGCAGTTGCTGCCGGCTGATAAGAATCCAGCACAAATGCACCGTTTGATAATACTGTCTCAGGACTTGTTGCAAATGTATCTCCACAGGAAGTAAAGAACTCCTCATTTACCGGATAAAAAGTCGGGAAATACATCAGAGAAGTGAAATAGCTGACTGGTACATTCAGTTCAACCTGAAGTGTATTGTCGTCTACTGCTGTCACACCAAGTTCACTCTTGTCTTTCTCACCTGCGATGATCTCTGCTGCATTTTTAATCTGACCGATATCGCTTAACATATATGCATACTCAGATGCGACATCCGGATCAACAGCTCTCTGCCATCCGAATACGAAATCTGCTGCGGTAACCGGTGTGCCGTTGCTCCATTTTGCATCGGTACGAAGATGGAATGTATAAGTTAAACCATCGTCTGATAAATCATATCTTTCTGCGATTGCCGGAACTGCCTGTCCGTCTGCATCCATCTGCATCAGACCGTCGGTGTAATCAGCGATTACCTCAAAGGATGTTCCGTCGGTAGCCTGCTGCGGATCGAGTGACTCGACCGGAGTTTCAAGCATAACATTCATGTCTGATGCGCTTGCTGCGGCATCTGTTCCTGCAGCATCACCTGCTGCACTGCCTGTCTCTGTGCCTGTGGTTGTTCCCTGTGTTGCAGAAGAACTGTTCCCGCCACAGCCTGCAAGACCAAGCATCATTGTTCCGGCCATCAAAATAGCCAAAACTGCTTTGGTTTTTTTCATAATAGTAATCCTCCTTGTTTTGCGGAGCAAAATGTCTGCTATGCCTGCATAGCATGTGCCTCTTGCAGGAGCAGAGGATTTTCCTCCTTGTTTTTGCGAAGCAAAAATCCGAGTCCTCTGACGAGGAGAGGATTTTCCTCCTTAATAAAAATGCGCAAAGATGGCTCTTTTCCTCTGCGCCCCTTTACGCTGATAACACTTTAGCACATCACATTACAAAATGCAAGTATTATGTTATACATTTTGTACTTTCGTACTATTTTTCCGTTAATATAATGGGTGAATAGCTTTTATTTTCCCTCACTCAAACAATCATGATTTTAAAATTTGCCACCTTAATCCTATGATGTTGAGCTCAAATAGTGCAGTTTGTCAATCAAAAATCTTGCATGTACTATTGTCATCCTATAAAGATTCGGGTGTCAAAAGGTGGTTTTCAATTTTGGGTCTGTCAAATTGCACAAAACCGAACTTGTTTTGTTCCGTTGTCCGAAAATAAGAAAAACTAAGTATGCCTGAATTAGTTTTTCACAGAGTGACGTAAACGCATTCAACGAGCCTTCCATGCTCGTGAAGCCTTGTTCTGCCGTCCGTGGCAGAACATTACTGTAAATAGACAGTCATACTAAGATTTTCTAATTTTCTCCCAAAGTCACAAAAACAGTCTCGGCTTTGTGCAATTTGACAATCGCTAAGTTATGAACCACCTTTTGACACCCTAATCCTATAAAGAAAAAAAACCCTCCAGCCATTAGATTTTCATCTAACTTCTGGAGGGCAGTTCTCAAACTGGAGTTTTGTAACTAAAAACAACAAATCCATGCAAAAATACAGTCAATATTACTTTGTAAGATCCTTGATGACCTCTCCTGCAAGGATCAGTCCTGCCACAGACGGCACAAACGCAATACTTCCAGGGATATCACGGCGCTCGGTGCATTTGTGGACGGTTCCCGGAGGGCAGACACAATGTGACCGGCAGCTGATACTCATATCCTCGATCGGTCTGATCGGCTGCTCTTTGGAATATACGACCTTTAATTTTTTGACCCCGCGTTTTTTTAACTCACGGCGCATGACACGCGCGAGCGGGCAGACTGACGTCTTGTAAATATCAGCCACCTCAAACTGGGTCGGGTCTAATTTATTGCCAGCTCCCATGCAGCTTATGACAGGCACATTGCACTCTTTTGCGCGCATGATGATCTCTAATTTTGCAGTGACCGTATCTACTGCATCCACGACATAATCATACTCAGAAAAATCAAACTCATGCGCATTTTCCGGCAGATAAAAACATTTTCTCGCTTCCACTTTTGCATCCGGATTGATCTCTAAGATACGCTCCGTCATCACATCAACTTTATATTTTCCAACCGTTTTTCTGGTCGCAATGATCTGACGGTTGATATTCGTCAGACATACCTTGTCATCATCCACGATCACAAAAGAACCGACTCCGCTCCTGGCAAGCGCCTCAACCACATAACCGCCGACTCCGCCGATTCCAAAAACTGCAACTTTGCATTTGCAAGCCGTTCCATATTATCTGCACCCAGCAGTAACTGGGTTCTTGAAAACTGATTCAACATATCCTGTGCTTTTCTCCTGTTATTTCCTTATCTCTTAGGTCCTATTATCATTTGTGCAAAATTATTTTTTTCCATATCGGAAGTTCATTCCTGCCTCTTGTACAAAATTATTTTTTCTCTATATCAAGTGTCTCATTCATACTTCCCATACGGTATCCGCCAAGGTCAAGCGTCACATAGGCAAATCCAAGCTGTTTCAGGTAAGAATAAATCTTTTCCCTGTTTTCCCCTTCTACCAGTTTTGCGATCTCATCCGGCAGCACCTCGATACGCGCAATATCCCCATGGATCCTTACGCGCACCTGATGAAAGCCCATATCCAGCAAAAGCTGCTCCGCCTTATCCACCATGCCGAGTTTTTCTTCGGAAATTGTCTCCCCATAGACAAACCGGGAGGAAAGGCATGCAAATGACTGCTTGTCCCAGGTTGCAGTCCCATCTCTTTGGAAAGTGTACGGATCTCTTCTTTGTTCAACAAAGCCTCCCTGAGCGGACTTTTGATACCAAGCTCTGCAACTGCGACCAGTCCCGGTCGATAGTCACCATTATCATCCATGTTAGATCCCTCAGCCACGGCATTGATATGATATTCTTTTGCAATTTCCAGTATTTTCTCAAACAATTCATGTTTGCAGAGATAGCAACGGTTCTTCGGATTCTGACGAAATCCCTCGATATCAAGTTCTTCCGACTTGCATACAATGTGCCTGATTCCCTGCTCCTTGCAAAACTGCTTTGCCTCCTCTAACTCCCTTTTCGGGAAAGAACAGGAGGATGCCGTAACTGCGATCACATGATCCGCACCAAGTGTTTTCTTTGCCGCTGCAAGCAGAAATGTCGAATCCACGCCGCTGGAAAAAGCGACTGCAACACTGCCCAGTGACTTTAAATATTCCTGTAAATTTTTATATTTTTCCTGTACTGACTGCATAATAATCCTTTATTTCATATAATTTAATCTATTCTTACCACTGTATAATCGCCCATGGCATGACTGACATAAAAGATCACATATACTTTTCCGTCGTGCACATAAGACTCTCCCATCGTCTCATCGGCTCCGTAATCGTCCACATCTCCGTCAAAATGGGTAAGACTTGCCGCAAGTGCTTCCTCCGTCGGTTCCATCCAGATGAAATTAAATTCCAAAATATCTTTCATCGTAATTTCAGTAGTCGGATTTCCTTCCGGATCCAGCACGGTATAGCCCTGTGCAGTATCTGTATTGTCTTTTCCGGCAAATAAAATTTTAGCCGTCTCATCCGGATCTGCAAAATCAGAAAATGTCATTTTTTCTCCGGTCTTCATGTTAATATTAACGGAAGTAAGTGCTGCAGAAGGATGCGCTGATCCTTCATAATCATAATAACTCTGACAGGTCAGAGAAAGCATATCCTTTGTCTGTTCCTGCACGGTATATGTGAGCACCACGGAATCATTTGCACCAGGTTCATCTCCTCCGTATCTCCCGTCATTTCCCCGGCAGCTTCTTTTGCCATATTTTCAAAGTAAGTATTCCATTCTTCCTGTTTTTCGGTATCACTCCAGCCTGTAATCTTCGGATAAGAAATATCAATCAGATCCGTCTTTTTGTAGCTTACCATCTCTATCTGATAATCAGACTGTGCGTCCTGCCCTGCCTCTGTTGTGGCAGCGGCTTCTGTTTCGTCCTGTTCTGAATCCTCCGAAACCTGTGAGGTTTCTGGCTCCGTTTCATTCTGTACTGTAGTCTCACTGGTTTTCTGCTGATCCATAGAGCCTGCCGCACCAGTGTTTTTATTTTCACCACAGCCTGCTGCAAACGTGAGTGACAGTGATAATACCGTAATTAATATAAGATTTCTTCTTCTCATATAGATCCCCTTTTCTGCGCAGTTTTTTACACTGAATTCCTTTTCTTTTATAGATAAATTAGTCTGCCAGCATCTACTGCTCCAAAAACTTCACAATATCTTCCGGTTTTTCTGCAAAATTGTCGCCCCGTGTTCAATCAGGAACTCCTTATCACGGAATCCCCAAAGCACTGAGATGCACGGCAGTCCTGAATTTTTTGCCGTCATGACATCCACATCCGAATCACCGATGTAGACTGCCGTATCCGCCGGTTTTCCAAGTTCTGCAAGCGCCGTGTGCACCATATCCGGCGCTGGTTTTCTCGCCACACCTTCGCGCTCCCCGATCGCAGCCTGCACAATGCCTTCGAAATAAATCTCGTTTAACTCTTTGACTGCAAAATCAATCTTATTCGAAACGATTGCAAGCGCATAACCTTTTTTCCTTTAATTTGCGGAGCACCGGAACAACACCATCGTAAGCTCTCGTTTTGTCATTGCAGTGTTCTCCATAATACTTTTTAAAAACAGCAAATGTTTCTTCGAATTTCGGATTGTCAAATCCGCCCGGAACGGAAAGCTCCATCAGACGACGCACACCGTTTCCAACAAATGCACGCACTTCCCCGATCGTGCGCTCCGGCATCTGCATCGTTCGCAACGCATAGTTTGTGGCATCTGCCAGATCCTCTAACGTATTTAATAAGGTTCCATCCAGGTCAAATACGACTGTTTCATATTTTTTCATAATAATCCTCATTTCTGCTTGTGATAAATCTTTTGATCCACACATATTTCCTTTTTCTAATTGACACTCACGTTTCCCGCAAGCACCTGCTTGTAATCTTCGTAATTCTTTGCAAGGAGCGCCGGTGTATCCAGTCCATACGGACATTTGCTCTTGCATTTATTGCAGTGCAGGCAGTTTTCGATCTTTTTCATTTTCGCCTGAACCTCCGGTGTGAGCTGCAGTGCAGACGGAGAGCGGCGCAGCAAAAGCGACATACGCGCACAGTTGTTGATCTCAATGCCCGCCGGACACGGCATACAATAACCGCAGCCGCGGCAGAAATCGCCTGCCAGTTCTTTTCGGTCATTCTCGATCAGTGCACGGATCTCATCCGTCATCGTCGGTGGATTATCAATATATGAAATAAATTCGTCCAGCTCTTTTTCCCGCTGCACACCCCAGATCGGCAGTACATTTTCATACTGCGCCTCAAATGCATAGGCTGCCGCAGAATTCGTGATCAGACCACCGGATAATGCCTTCATTGCGATAAATCCCATGTCTGCCTTTTTACATTTTTCCACTAATGCAATATCCTTATCCGTTGCCAGATAGCAGAACGGAAACTGCAGTGTCTCATACAGCCCGGATTCGATTGCCTCCTCGGCAACCGCAAGCCTGTGGTTCGTGATACCGATATGACGGATCTTCCCTGCGCCTTTGCCTCAAGCATCGCCTCATAAAGTCCTGTTCCATCTCCCGGTTTCGGGCAGAAAGAAGGATTGTGGAACTGATAGATATCAATGTAATCCGTCCTTAAATTATGTAAAGAAATCCCAAGCTGTTCCCAGAATTCGTCCGCATTTTTTGCCGCCGTTTTGGTCGCAATGTAGACTTTTTCACGCATTCCGTCGAATGCCTCGCCTAATTTTTCCTCACTGTCCGTGTAAAACCGCGCCGTATCAAAAAACGTAATGCCCGCTTCATACGCTTTTCTCGCCAGTTTTACCGCATCCTCCGTGCTGACTCTCTGGATCGGCAGTGCGCCAAATCCATTCTTATTTACTTTGATCCCTGTACTTCCTAAAACTACCGCTTCCATAACTCTTATCGTTTTCCTCCTTAAATCAATCGTGTTTTAACCACTATTTGCGCCCAACATCATCTATGCAACAGAATGCACACCCACGAACATTCTATTGTTTTAAATAAGGGAAAAATAACTCGCTCTTATTCCGCTTATCAAACATATTATTATACTGCAGTATCTCATAATTTTCAGCCATTTTGCATCCTCGCCGGCCGCATCTTCCACATGTAAAAATTTTCCCTGCGATTTGGAATAAAATCCTCTCGAATTGACCGCCGGAATTTCTTCCATCATGTCGGCTAAAAACTGATTGTATGCCGGAAGCGCAATGCCCGCACGCTCCAATGCCAATGTTGACAGATAATTAAGGCTCGTCAATTCCACACTTTCTTTGTCACTGTCATAATTCGTCCAGATAAAAAACGGTACAGTGTAAAGATTCTCAAGTTCAGACAGCGTCAGTCCGCCCAATCCTTTCCCATTCAGATACGGATAAAAACTGGATGACAAACTCGGCTGATGATCCCCGAAAAAGACGATCTCAACCGGATCATCCACTTTTTCAAAATAGGAGATCAGATACTCTAATGCCGAATCACTCTCGTGGATCAATGACAGATACTGGTTCACGTCCGGATAATTGATGCCAAGCATACGCGCTTTTTCATCAAAATTGTCATATTTCTCCGTATAACCGCCATGATTCTGCATGGAAATACTCATAATGAATAAATCCTCGTTGGATTTCTTACTCTCATAACGGTCGACGATCTTCTCATACAGTTCCTGATCTGTAATATAATCACGCAATATCTTCGTCTGGTCAAAATCATCGATAAAATGCGTTTCATCAAATCCCATATTCGGATATACGATATTGCGGCTCCATCCGGTATCATAATAAGGATGCATTGCCACACAGGTGTAACCGATATTTTTCAGATTTGACACCAGGGAAGTCGGTGTATCCGTGATATACTGCTGATAGACAACCGAACCGCTCGGCAGAAATGCCATGGAATTTCCCGTCAAAAATTCCCACTCGGAGTTTGGTGTTTTGGCGCCAAACACGGAAGAGAGCGCATGCCCCTTGATCGTATTTTCCTCCAGTGAATCGTAAAACGGTGTCAGATCGATATTGGTTGAAAAATTCCCCACCACACTAAGGTCCGCATAGGATTCACTCATAACCACAATAATGGTCGGCTTCTTCTCCGTTTCTCCGGTGGCTGTATCCGTCTCTTTGCTGTACTGATCCTCAAGTTCCTTGACTGCCTCTTTCGAATACCCATCCGGTTGCGCAATAAAGCAGTCGCGGATACTTAACACAAAGTTTAAGATATAGCCGTTTCTGTAACTTCCTTTTTGTTCCCATGTCTCCGTCACAACACCCTGCGTATGCTTTCCAATGTATGCACAACACAGCACGGCAAGTGAAATGCACACGATCGACATCGGAATCCTTTTCTGAAAGGAAACATGTAATTTTCGGATAAACGCAATGTACAGCGTGGAAAGGAGTATTACATACCCTGCCCTTTCATCCAGGACAAATTCATAATTTCCCGCCACAGAAAGCCCGGTCTGGATGGACTTTAAATCACTGAAAATAAACTCATTTCCACGAAACAGATATACAAAATAGTTGATCCCGGCAAGGGACAACAGCACAATATGCGAAATCAGACAGGTCAGTCCTGTATTGCTTGTAAATACCTGAACAGCCAGAAAAACTACCAGACAGCACAATACATTTAACAGCATTTTATTGTCGGATATTTTTGCTCTCAGTTCCGCATCCAGTAACAGATACTGGATATGATACGCCGTAAAAATGCCGCCTGTCCCAAGCATGACCGCACTCCACAGCCATGAAAGCTTTTCGTTTAATTCAATCTTTAAACTTTTGATTCCAAAATAAAGTACCCCAAACCCGAACAGTACCCATACCGGAAACCTTATCACTGCAAACAGCACTGCTGCAAATACCACTGCTACGGCAAGCCGGATCAGATTCTCTTTTTCAAAATATAACTTTATCTTCATGATTTCCTCATATTTCCATCTTTTATCGTCTCTTTTTCAACAAAGTTATTCTATCATTACATACAGATTTGTCAATTTTGTGAAGATTAAACTTTTCTTAGTTTTTTTCTTTTTCATTTACGGAATATAGTTTTATATACATAAAATCCCCCTTAAGCAGTTTGGAAACATTTACCCTGTCTGCTTAAGGGGGATCATACATATCTTTGTGCGTTTCCTATTGATTGGCCAGCCTTTATTTTGTCTGTTTTTTAAAGAAATCATCGATCGCTGCATGCAGTTTCTGCGCATCCATGCTTTTTAACAGGTAACCATTCGGCTTTAACGACATCACGTCCATAACCGTCTGTGCATCGTTTTTTCCGGTAAGAAAAATGATCGGAATGTTCTGAAATTCCGTATCTTCACGAATCATCTGCATAAACTGTTTGCCATCCACGATTGGCATTTCATAATCTAACAAGATCAGATCCGGTATATTTAAGGCAAGATATTTAATCGCCATCTCGCTGGAATTGACAGGAATTACCTGATATTTATCTTCCAGCAGCGTTTTAATATTCCGGAGGATCACTCCCGAATCATCCACCGCTAAAATAGTTCTTTTTTTCATTTTATAATATTCATCCATCTGCCTTTTGATGTTTTCCACCATCTCCACCACATTGATCGGTCTTATAAAAATATCGGTAAACATCTGTTTTGGAAGTGTTTCCCAGAGTTTCTCAAGCTCTTCCACATTTCCCATGACAAACACAGGCGTTTTATGCTTGATTGCATGATCTACGATCACTTTAACCCCAACCGCCTTTAATCCCGCAATAACCCTGTCATGGTATCTGTCAATTCCATAATCTCTTCCATCGATACATCCGCCACATAAACACGCAGCTGATCCATGGATTCCCTGATGCATTCCGGAACCTGATATTCTTCAAGTTGTTCATGATCTGATCCACTCCATCAAGGTCAAACTGTTCTATGCACTGGTGTATCTGCTGTAATGCAGTGATCCACTCCCCGTCCGAAAACTCTTTTTTTGCATCCTCTTCCTTCTCTGCATAGGGGCGCAATATATTTTTTAAATCACGGTACAGGTAAGCACATCCGGTGTTTTTTCCTCTAACACCTCTGTCTTACCCTGTTTTCCATAATCCTCAAGTTCCTTTGCTGCCTCCGACAACGGTACTGCACCGATCAGAAGTGCAGAACTTTTTAACGCATGTACTTCAATCACATAATCACCGATCAGACCCTCTTTCAGGCACTGTTCGATCTTATTTGCCTTACTGTCGATCGTACGGTAAATATCCGGATCGTTTTCATCAGTGCTGCCTTCGAACCACAGTGATTTACCCCCTCCTCGAATGAAAATCCCATCTGTGGATCTTCCGGCTGTATCTCACGGTCAGAGAGATCATCTGCAAGAAGCTTCTTTGCCTCCTCCTTCGGGACATCACGCACAAGATCTTTTGGCAGCCACAGTTTCAGCTGGTTACAGATCCGTGCAAAATCAATCGGTTTTGCAACGAAACCATTCATTCCTGCATTCAGGAATTCCTTTCTGGCATCTACCATTGCATTCGCAGTGAGTGCAATGATCGGAAGCTTCTGATACTTGTCCTCCGGCAGTGCACGAATAGCTTTTGCAGCTTCTATTCCATCCATAACCGGCATCATGTGATCCATCAGCACCAGATCATACTGGCTGCCCCTGACCATTTTTACTGCCTGCAGTCCATTTTCTGCCGTATCGATCTGCATCCGGAGAGGTTTTAGCAGTTCTTTTGCCACCACAAGATTCAATTCGTTATCATCCACAAGTAAAATGTGTGCCTCCGGGGCAATAAACAGACATTCCGCTTCTTTTTCCGTCACATTATCTTTCTGTCCATTATAATTTACCGCAGAAACAGGTGTCGGATCAATGATTGTCTGTTCTATCGTAAAGAAAAACCTGCTTCCCTTTCCGTATTCACTTTCTACTTCGATAACCCCTCCCATCATATTGACTAAATTCTGGGAAATTGTCAAGCCCAGTCCGGTTCCTTCCACATAACGGTTTCTGTCCATCTCCACGCGCTGAAACGCATCGAACAGAATTTTATGATCTTCCTTGCGGATTCCGATCCCGGTATCTGCCACCTCATAATAAAGCATTACTTTATCCGTATTTTTCTGTCTGACATGCACGGAAAAGCGGACGCTGCCTTTCTCTGTATATTTAATGGCGTTATTTACCAGGTTTATGATGACCTGACGGATACGCCCCATATCCCCTTTCAGCTTACATGGAATATCCTGATCAATATCATAGATCAGTTCCAGACCAGAATGTCCGATCCTGTTTTCCATACTGATCCTCAGATCATGAAACAGTGAACATGTATCATACGGTTCATCAAACAGCTGCATTTTACCGGCTTCCATCTTTGAACAATCCAGCACATCATTGATGATTGTAAGAAGCACACGCCCGGAACTCTGGATATTCAGCAGATATTCCTGCTCCTTCGGTGAATGCCGGGAACGCAGTAAGATCTCTGTAATTCCCACAATAGAGTTCATCGGCGTACGTATCTCATGTGACATATTCGAAACGAAGTTGGTTTTGGCACGGTTGGCATCTTCCGTCTGTAATACAAGACGCTTCATCAGATGGTTCTGCTCTATGATCTTTGTCACATCAACAATCGTCATCATATATCCCTGTATCAGTTCATTGTCCTTTAATACCGTTTCTTCCACCTGATAATGCCGGTCTTTCCAGTCAAAAAATCCTGACTGCCCTGAATAAATGCATATATCTTATCATCCGTGCTATATCCCTGTTCCTTATTTATAGAAGTAATAATTTTATCCGCCATCGAATTTAAAAAAGGAAACGGTGATCCGCATCTGTTACAATGACAGCTTCTTTCAGATTATCAATAATATAATTTTTGCATTTTGACAGGATCAAACAAGCCGTATTTTACAAACGGCAATGCTCAATAAAGATACAGGGACAACAGAATTCCAAGAGGTGTTGGATCATCTCCTTTTAGAATTTTTAAAATGCGCAGAGACAACAGGAGCATTGGTGAAAGCATCGCTGCGATCATAAGGAAATGGATTTTTCCTTTATTGGGCATACTTCTCTGAGAGCAGTAGGAAGAGATGATGATGCCGATCGTGGTCATGATTTCTGCCAGTAAGAAAGCCATATAGACATAGTACATTGGTGCTGGAGAGATTTCCAGCGTATATCCGTTCAGGTTTGCCTTCGAAGGAGCCAGCCAGTAATCTTTATAGTATAGATGATGATAATCAACGGTTGCGATCATAACATAAAATCCCATGTTTAACACAAGAAGCAGATGGATCACCCACTGTGGGATTTTTATATTTTTCCAGCGTATCATAAACATGAGGCACAGAAATTACCATTATACCATGTCCTGGTGGGTTTGATAAATGTTTTTTCGTAAATTTTAGTTGACTTTAATTTTCAACATCTGCTGCCAAAGCTGCCCGCACTCTCTTTTTTCAAATCTGGCTTCTTTTCAAACGTACATGATGGATTCCTTTTACGAAACTCATTTGATTTTCCTCCTTATCTTCCCTGATATCCGCGGCCTTCCCTTCCCGGCATATCCTCACTTTTCACATAGCGGGCATTGAACTCCATATTGATCTCACGCAATTCTTTTTTCCCGTCGATGTAATCCTGGTACATTTCCACGAGTCCGGACATGCAGCCATCACAGGCTGCATCAATATTTCCTAATGATTCCGCCACGATCTTCTCCCGCTCTTCTTTTGTTGTCTCTGAAATTAAATAGCCCATTGCATTTCTCTCCTTTTCACTCATGCCGCTTTTCATTATACCATCTGTCATCTCAAATATCTCAATAACTTTATCCGCCATCTCACATCCTTTTTCCGTGAGTGCAGTATCAGCTTTGCCAGTTAAAGCTCACTCCGGAGATTCCATTGATCATACATTCATTTTATACCAAGAGCCGACTTTTTCGAAGCCGGGCTCTTAAATTTCTTCACATAAATGCTGTGTCATAACCGATGACATTCTATTTAGAGTATCATGAAAAATCTCAGACTTATGTAGATCATTTTTCAATACAAATGAAGCTT
>ENA-OQJH01000156-OQJH01000156.1-human-gut-metagenome-genome-assembly--contig:-NODE-156-length-40044-cov-1.445975_pt1 | contig 40044 bp, 43 predicted proteins | sample MGYA00242597_ERZ504763 | MGnify/ENA primary metagenome ERZ504763 (study PRJEB26092, sample SAMD00036359) | human gut metagenome | host: Homo sapiens | study: EMG produced TPA metagenomics assembly of... | reverse complement strand
GAATTTCAAATACTAATCCGCGTACATAAATCTCTTTTCCATAATATTGATGTCGAACCTCTCTCGCCTGCGCGAAAAGGTAGTCCGAAAGCTCTACAGAGCGGTTTTCAATCAGTGAAATCCATTCTTCTTTTGACAAGTTTTGAGTTTCTTTTAATTTTTGAATCAATTCTTTCATAAGCTTTTGAATCATCCTTCCTTATTAAAACGGTAGTTTGGAATAAACGGTCTTTGTGCTGAGTCCCGGCAAGCATTCCGATTTTCCCGGACAGTGAACTGATTACATCATTTGGTGCATCGATGGCAATGCTGATGATTGAGACATTTTTCTCTCGATAAGGGATGCCCATGCGCCCGACAATGTAAGAGCCGTATTCGCTTAACAATGTATTCAATTCCTGAATGGATTCATGACTTGTGACAATGATGCCAATGAGTGCAATTCTTGTTTCCATAAACAACTCCCTCCTAAAAAAAGAACCTACGCCTATGGCGAAGGTTCAAAAAGGGCAGACTTATCTTGATAAGTCTGATCGGTCTTTTATTCGGTCCGCCTTTTTACTCAGGTATCAGAAAGAAAAATCTGCCCTTTGTAATTAGTACGTATGTTATGAAAAGTATAGCATATACGCAAGAAAGGTACAATGCTCGATTTGGTTTTTAAGAAACATTCCAAACATTGAAAATATCATCTGATAGTGCTATGGTAGTTAGGAATGCTAGAAAAAAGAAAAGAGTGATACTATGAATATACAAGGACTGCAAAAGCTGACACTTTTAGACTATCCGGGAAAGGTGGCGTGCACAATCTTTACTTCGGGTTGCAATTTTAGATGTCCGTTCTGCCATAATGCGCCGCTCGTTCTTGGGACAGGACAGACAGAAAAGTATCCGGAAGAAGAGATTTTTACATTTTTGAAAAAGCGGCAGGGAATTTTGGACGGTGTCTGTGTAAGCGGAGGAGAACCATTGCTCCAAAATGATATTGAGCGATTTCTTGAACAAGTCAAAGAACTTGGATTTTTGGTAAAACTGGATACGAATGGGAGTTTTCCAAAGAAGTTGAAAAGTCTTGTTCAAAATGGACTGGCAGACTACGTTGCGATGGACATTAAGAATAGTAAAAGACAATACTGTAAGACAGCCGGAATCGAAGAAAGCAGGGAACTGATGGAACGGATACAGGAAAGCGTGGCATTTTTATTGGGACACCCGGTTGCATATGAGTTTCGAACAACGGTAATTCAAGAATATCATACGAGGGAATCGTTTGAAGAAATTGGACGGTGGATACGGGGGGCTGAAAAATATTTTTTGCAGTCTTTTGTGGACTCAGGAGAGTTGATCGGTGATGAGATAAACGGATGCGAAAAGGCAGAAATGCAGGCGTTTGCGGAGGTTATAAGACCCTATGTTTCAAACGTAGAACTGCGTGGTATATAACAATATATAGGAATGTAAAACTAAAAATACACAATATATGGTTTTCTGGTGCTATTGACGCACGTTTCACACAGTGCTACAATGGGTTCATGATTTGTAAATGATGGAGGTTGAGATAGATGTATCAGGTGACAAAAAGAGACGGGAAAATAACTGATTTTCATTTGAAAAAAATTGTAGCTGCGATCACGAAAGCATTTGAAGCACAGGAAAAAGCGATCCATCCGGATATTATCGACATGCTTGCCTTAAAAGTGACGGCAGATTTTGAGCCGAAGATTCAGGAGAATCTCATTCGAGTAGAAGATATACAGGACAGTGTGGAGTCTGTGCTGATTCAATCGGGTTACGGAGATGTAGCAAAAGGGTATATTTGTACCGCAAACAACGTGAAAAAATTCGGAATATGAAATCAACTGTGCTTGATTACAAAGAAATTGTGGATAACTATGTAAATATCAATGATTGGCGTGTAAAAGAGAACTCGACAGTGACCTATTCTGTGGGTGGATTGATCTTAAGCAACTCAGGAGCCATTACAGCAAATTACTGGCTCTCAGAGATTTATGACGAAGAAATAGGAAATGCACATAGAAATGCAGACATTCACATCCATGATCTGTCGATGCTGACAGGGTATTGTGCAGGCTGGTCTTTAAAACAGCTGATTCAGGAAGGTCTCGGAGGCGTGGGAGGAAAGATCACATCGGCTCCGGCGAAACATCTTTCCACGCTTTGCAATCAGATGGTAAATTTCCTTGGAATCATGCAGAATGAGTGGGCAGGAGCGCAGGCATTTTCTTCGTTTGATACCTATCTGGCACCGTTTGTCAAAGCGGATCAGCTGAATTATAAGCAGGTGAAAAAATGTATTGAGTCATTTATATATGGTGTAAATACACCGAGCAGATGGGGAACACAGTCTCCGTTTACAAACATCACGCTGGACTGGACGGTGCCAAATGATCTGGCAGAGCTTCCGGCGATTGTTGGTGGAAAAGAGATGGATTTTAAATATAAAGACTGTAAAAAAGAAATGGATATGGTGAATAAGGCATTTATTGAGATTATGATTGAGGGAGATGCTGACGGAAGAGGATTCCAGTATCCAATACCTACCTATTCTATCACGAAAGATTTTGACTGGTCAGACACGGAGAACAATCAATTACTGTTTGAAATGACATCAAAATACGGAACACCTTATTTTTCCAATTATGTAAACAGTGACATGGAGCCAAGTGATGTCAGAAGTATGTGCTGCCGTTTGCGTCTGGATCTTCGGGAACTTCGGAAAAAATCAGGGGGGTATTTCGGAAGCGGGGAGAGTACAGGGTCAGTCGGAGTTGTGACGATCAATCTCCCAAGAATCGTCCTATTGTCGAATGATGAAGTCGGAATTTACAGAAGACTGGATCATCTGATGGATATTGCGGCACGTTCTTTAAGTATAAAACGTACCATTATTACAAAGCTTTTGAATGAAGGATTGTATCCATATACGAAAAAATATCTTGGTACGTTTGACAATCATTTTTCAACGATCGGTCTGATCGGAATGAATGAAGCAGGCCTGAATGCAAAGTGGCTGCGGGCAGATATGACACATGAAAAACACAGGAGTTTGCCAAAATGTGTTGAATCACATGAGAGAACGACTTTCGGATTATCAGGAAGAATACGGGGATCTCTACAATTTGGAGGCGACACCGGCAGAATCCACAACGTATCGTCTTGCAAAACATGACAGAGATCAATTCCCGGATATCATCACAGCGGCGGAAGACTGTGGAACGCCTTATTATACGAATAGTTCCCACCTCCCGGTTGGATACACAGAAGATATTTTTGAGGCGCTTGATATACAGGATGAGATGCAGACATTGTATACTTCAGGAACTGTTTTTCATGCATTTTTAGGAGAGAAACTTCCAAACTGGAGATCAGCGGCGGCGCTTGTGCGCAAGATTTCCGAAAATTACAAACTGCCGTATTATACCATATCACCGACCTATTCTATCTGTAGGGAACACGGTTATCTGACAGGGGAACAATATACTTGTCCGATTTGCGGAAAGACGACAGAAGTGTACAGCCGTATCACGGGATATTACCGTCCGGTGCAGAACTGGAATGACGGAAAGCTTCAGGAATTCAAAGAAAGAAAAGTATACGATATTACGAAATCACATCTGAAAGTGAGAACAGAGGCGGCAAAGGAGATTATTGCAGAAGAAAATGTATCGGTGGAAGAGACAAAAACGTTGCTGTTTACAACGAAGACTTGTCCGAATTGCAAGGTAGCAGGATTTATGCTGGATCAGGCACATGTGGAATATGAAAAATCGATGCAGAAGAATCGATGGATCTTGTAGAAAAATATGGAGTCCGTCAAGCTCCGACGTTGATTGTGCTTGGAAAAGATGGAATAAAAAAATTGACGAATACGTCAGAAATTAAAAAGTATACAGAAGAGATGTAGAACATAGGAGGAGACAAGATGAAATTAGGGTTTATAGGATGTGGCAATATGGCAAATGCCATGATAGCCGGGATTATTGGAAATGGAATCTGCAAGGCAGAGGAGATTATCGGGACGGCAAAATCAGAGGCAAGCAGAGTACGTGTGAACAAAGAGTTTGGAATTTATATGACAGAGGATAACAAAGAAGCAGCAGAAAAAGCAGATGTGATTGTACTTTCTGTGAAACCACAGTTTTATGAAGAGGTTATCTGTGAGATTAAAGATGTTATGAAAGATAATCAGATTGTAGTGACGATCGCACCTGGAAAAACGCTTGCGTGGCTGGAAGAAAAATTCGGTAAACCGGTGAAACTCGTGAGAACAATGCCAAACACACCGGCAATGGTTCAGGAAGGAATGACAGGTGTCTGCAAAAATACATATGTGACAGAGAGCGAGATGGAGCATGTATGCGATATTTTACGCGGATTTGGAGAAGTAGAAATTATTCCGGAGAGATTGATTGATGCAGTCGTAACGGTAAGCGGAAGTTCTCCGGCATATGTGTTTATGATGATTGAGGCGATGGCAGACGCAGCAGTCGCAGAAGGAATGCCAAGAAAGCAGGCATATAAATTTGCGGCGAAAGCAGTGATGGGAAGCGCGAAGATGGTTCTTGAGACAGGGAAACATCCGGGAGAATTGAAAGATATGGTATGCTCTCCTGCGGGGACAACGATTGAGGCAGTGAAAGTGCTGGAGGCAGCAGGATTCAGGAGTGCTTTGATGGAAGCGATGGAAGTGTGCGCGGAAAAATCCAGAAATATGTAAAAAAATAAAAGCCTGCCCTAACGCGTTTGAGTTGTTAGGGCAGGCTCTTTTATACGACAAAAATACTATCCAAATAGTGAGACAGGGAACGTCTCATATTCCTTCAAAATCAGCATCTCCATTTCTCATCGCCCATTCAAATACATTTCCGATGACAATCATACGGATATCTGTGGTGATTTCCTCGATTTCAAATTCAATTGAATCGCATTGGCTTCTAAAGCTCGTTCTAAATAATGCTGAACAGTGACGATTGGGTATGGACGCTCGGTACGAATCGTAGGGTTTAACGCCTGATTGTGCGGAGTGTAATATCCCGCCATAAATTCCACGCCAAGTTCCTTACAATATTTCACATAATTTAAGTAGACATGAATGATCGTTTCTTTTGCATCCTCTTTATTTTTAGGCAGTTCTAAACGATCCGGATCGATGCTTGGCTGGTCTTCAATATAATAGGAAAGCAGATCATCTTTTGTTTTAAAGTGATGATAAAGCTTCCGTTGGAAACGCCTGCTTCCTCGCAAATATTTTTATGGAAAGTTCTTCGTAGCCGCTTTTTTGTAAAATACGTTTTGCAGCCTGGAAGATACGCTCTTTTGTCTCTTTTGATTTTCTCTGTTGTTTTGACAATTCTACAGGTTCTTTCATGTTTTCCCTCCTTCATTCAATGACAGATTTGTATGAAGTATACCATAACTTCTTATAAAAACAAGAAAACCGAGCATACTCTGTTTCTGCTCGGCTCCTTGTTGATAAAAATTAATTTATTTCTGATCTTCCTGCACTTCGATTTTACGAATCTCTTTTGTGCGGATTTCTTTACAAATATCATTGATAAATGTATCCAAAGGTTTTTGGCCTTCATCGCCTAAATATCTGCTTCGTACAGATACAACGCCTTCTTCTTCCTCTTTTGCTCCGACAACAAGCATGTAAGGAACGCGATCGAGACGTGTCTCACGAATTTTGTAACCAATTTTTTCAGCACGTTCGTCAACTGTGCATTTTACGCCGTTGCCACGTAATTCGTTAGCAACTTTGTTTGCATAATCGTGATATTTCTCTGAAATAGGAAGTACACGAACCTGTTCTGGACAAAGCCATGTCGGGAATAAGCCGGCATATTTTTCAATCAGCCATGCAAGTGTTCTCTCGTAGCATCCCATTGCAGTACGATGGATGATGTATGGACGTTTCTTTTCGCCGTCTTTGTCTACAAATGTCATGTCAAAAACGTTCTGCAAGGAACATATCCAACTGAATTGTAATCATAGTATCTTCTTTGCCGTAAACATTTTTTGCCTGAATGTCAAGTTTTGGTCCGTAGAATGCAGCCTCACCTGTCTCTTCTGTGTAGTTGATTTCAAGATGGTCTAACATTTTACGCATAACATCTTCTTACTTTCTATACCCACATTTCTCTTGTTCCAAGATATTTTATCCATATTGTAGAGTCTGCAAGAGAGAGACGATATGTTACATCTTCTTCCACACCGAGTGTTGTCAGACAGTATTTTGCAAGATCGACACAGCCTTTGAATTCATCTTCTACCTGATCAGGGCGGATCACAAGATGTCCTTCAGAAATTGTAAACTGTCTTACACGAGTCAATCCGTGCATTTCTCCGGAATCTTCATTTCTGAATAAAGTAGAAGTCTCACCGTAACGGCATGGCAGATCTCGGTAGCTCTTCTGGCTTTGTTTATATACATAATACTGGAAAGGGCATGTCATCGGACGAAGTGCGAATACTTCTTCGCCTTCTTTTTCTTCATCTCCAAGAACGAACATTCCTTCTTTATAATGTCCCCAGTGATCGGAAATGACATATAAATCTTTTTTTGCCATAAGCGGTTGTCTTTGTTCTCATATAACCGCGGCGTTCTTCTTCATCTTCAATCCATCTTTGCATTGTCTGGACCATAGCAGCACCTTTTGGCATCAAAAAGAGGAAGTCCCTGTCCGATGACATCAACAGTTGTGAACAGTTCCATCTCACGGCCAAGTTTGTTGTGGTCGCGCTTTTTGATGTCTTCCAAATGTTCCATATGTGCTTTTAATTCATCTTTTTTCGAATACGCAGTTCCGTAAATACGAGTCAGCATTTTATTGTTTTCATTTCCTCTCCAGTAAGCACCGGAAGAAGAAATCAGTTTGAATGCTTTGACACCTTTGGTGCTCATCAAGTGAGGTCCGGCGCAAAGATCAACAAATTCACCTTGTCTGTAGAATGAAATCACAGAATCTTCAGGAAGATCGTTGATCAATTCCACTTTATAAGGTTCCCCTTTTTCTTCCATAAGTGCGATCGCTTCAGCACGAGGAAGTTCGAAACGTTCAATTTTAGCACCTTCTTTGATGATCTTTTTCATCTCTTTTTCAATTGTCTCTAAATCTTCGTTTGAAAATGGTGCATGTTCAAAATCATAATAGTATCCAGTATCGATGGAAGGTCCGATTGCAAGTTTTGCCTCCGGATATAATCTCTTTACTGCCTCTGCAAGAACATGAGATGCCGTGTGACGAAGTGCGGCAAGCCCTTTCTCGTCGTTTGCAGTCAAAATGTTCAGTTCACAGTCTTCTGATACAACTGTTCTTAAATCTACAACTTCTCCATTTACCTCTCCGGCGCAAGCTGCTCTCGCAAGCCCTCGCTGATATCAAGTGCAATTTCATATACTGATTTGCTCTCTGCATATTCCTTTACGGAACCATCTTTTAATGTAATTTTCATAATAATCATCTCTCCTTTTTTAATTTGGGGACGTAGGAAAATTGAATTTTACTACGTCCCTAATTGACAAATGCCCTGTCCCTAAACGTAAAATGAAACGAAAAAATCCCTTGTAATGAATTTCATTACAAGGGACGAGTTCTCTTACTCGCGGTTCCACCAAATTCGTACTGGCAAATACCAGAACCACTCAACTGATTATAACGGAATCACCGGACTGTTTTGCAGCCACTCCGAGGTAGTTTTCAGATGTTTCCGCAATAAGAGGCTTCCAGCCTGCGACCTCTCTCTCTGTATCCTTTCACATCTTACTCGTCTCATCAACGTGTTTTCTGTTTCTATATCCCCTATTATAACATTGGAAAATGATTTGTCAATGACTGGATTTTTGGATATAATAGTTACAGTTCACATATCAGTCGATCGCAAAAGCAGCATAGAGAGTGTGAACAATAATGTATCATGCGTAGAACAGAGAGGATTTTAGAAATGGATATAAATCAAAAAATAACAGAAGAGCTTGGCGTGAAAGAATGGCAGGTGGAAGCGGCTGTAAAGTTAATCGATGAGGGAAATACGATTCCGTTTATTTCCAGATACCGTAAAGAGGCAACTGGTTCGTTAAATGATGAGCAGCTTACGAAATTATACGAAAGACTGATGTATCTTCGAATTGGAAGAGAAAAAAGAGCAGGTGCTTGCGACAATTGAAGAGCAGGGGAAACTGACAGAAGAATTGAAGTTGCAGATTCTTGCAGCAGAGACACTGGTGGTTGTGGAAGATTTATACCGCCCATATAGACCAAAACGAAGAACGAGGGCGACAATCGCAAAAGAAAAAGGGCTTGAACCTCTGGCAGCGCTGATCACGCTGCAAAAGACAAAAGTCCCGATAGAAGAAGCAGCAAAATCTTATATTTCGGAAGAAAAAGAGGTAAAGACGGCGGAGGAAGCAATCAATGGAGCGAAAGATATCATTGCAGAATATATTTCCGATGAGGCGGATTACCGCATCTATATCCGAGATCTGACTGCGAAACAAGGAAAAATTACTTCAATAGCGAAGGATGCACAGACAGAATCCGTGTACGAGATGTACTATGAATTCGAAGAGCCGATTACAAAACTTGCCGGACACCGTATTCTTGCATTGAATCGTGGAGAAAAGGAAAAGATATTGACTGTGAAGGTGGAGGCTCCGGAAGAACGAATTTTGCAATATCTGGAAAAGAAAGTCATTTCTTCAGATAATGTGTATACAACACCGATTTTACAGGAAGTAATTGAAGACAGCTATAAGCGCTTGATAGCGCCGGCGATTGAGCGTGAGATCCGAAGTGATCTAACAGAAAAAGCAGAGGACGGCGCGATTGAGGTTTTTGGAAAGAACTTGGAACAACTTTTGATGCAGCCGCCGATTGTTGGACAGGTTGTGCTTGGGTGGGATCCTGCATTTCGTACCGGATGTAAGCTTGCAGTAGTAGATGCAACCGGAAAAGTGCTGGATACGACTGTTATTTATCCGACTGCACCGACTACTCCTCAGAAGATTCAGGCAGCAAAAGAGACACTGAAGAAACTGATTCGAAAATACGGAATTACGTTATTTTCAGTTGGAAATGGAACGGCCTCCAGAGAATCAGAGCAGATTATTGTAGAATTATTCAAAGAGATTCCGGAGAAAGTGCAATATATTATCACAAACGAGGCGGGAGCCTCCGTATATTCCGCAAGCAAACTTGCAACAGAAGAATTCCCGAACTTTGATGTAGGACAAAGAAGTGCGGCGTCAATTGCGAGACGTCTCCAGGATCCGCTTGCAGAACTTGTGAAGATTGATCCGAAATCTATCGGTGTCGGACAGTATCAGCATGATATGAATCAGAAAAAATTAAGCGAAGCGCTGTCCGGTGTTGTGGAAGACTGTGTAAATAAAGTCGGAGTGGATCTAAATACTGCATCTGCACCGCTTTTAGCTTATATTTCCGGCATTTCCAATGCGATTGCAAAAAATATTGTCACATACAGAGAAGAAAATGGAAGCTTTACGAGCAGAAAGCAGCTTTTAAAGGTGGCAAAATTGGGGCCGAAAGCGTTTGAGCAGTGTGCCGGATTTATGAGAATTCAGGGTGGAAAAAATCCGCTTGACGCGACAAGTGTGCATCCGGAAAGTTACGAGGCGGCAGAAAAACTGCTAGAAAAACAAGGTTTACAACAAAAGATATCACAGGAGGAAATTTGCAGGGACTTTCCAAATCAATTAAAGATTATAAAAAACTTGCAGAAGAACTCGGCATCGGAGAAATTACGCTGCGCGATATTGTAAAAGAGTTGGAAAACCGGGACGTGACCCGCGTGATGAGATGCCAAAACCGATTTTAAGAACTGATGTCCTGGAGATGAAAGATCTGACAGAAGGCATGATTTTAAAAGGAACCGTCCGAAATGTCATCGACTTTGGAGTATTTGTGGACATCGGAGTGCATCAGGATGGTCTTGTACACATCTCGCAGATTACAGACAAAAAAATTTATCAAGCATCCATTGGAAGTGGTAAGTGTCGGAGATATTGTAGATGTAAAAGTGATGAGTGTGGATGTGAAGAAAAAACGAATTCAGTTGACGATGAAAGGAATATAAAAATGTTCTCGTATGAAACCATTCAGCTTTTTAATGACTTAGAGCTGGTCATTTACAATTACATTATGAAAAACAGTAGTCAGGTACAGTACATGACAATTCGGGAATTAGCAGACGCGGTTCACGTCAGCACTTCATCGATTATGCGATTCTGCAAGAAAGCAGGATGTGATGGATATGCGGAATTTCGGGTGAAATTTAAATTGTACTTGGAGAGCAGAAAGGAAATTCAGCCACAGAATGATTTGAGTGAGCTGCTGCATTATTTTCAGGGTGTTCATACGAGTGCATTTGAGGAGCAGATTTCCAGAGCGGTTGATATGGTCAGAGGAGCGCAGCAGGTAATTCTCATCGGAGTTGGTTCATCAGGAACACTTGCCAGATATGGCGCCAGGTATTTTTCAAATGTGGGAAAATTCAGTCAGTATATTGATGATCCGTACTATCCAATTTCCAGAGACACGTATATTGACACGGTTGTGATTGCGCTATCAGAGTCGGGTGAGACCAGACAGACAATCGAGATGACAGAAAGTTTCAAACGTCATCAGTGTAAGATTTTAAGTATCACAAACAAGGATTCTTCCACATTGTCTAAAATTTCGGACATGAATCTGTCTTATTTTGTGACAGAGAGATTTGTGGAAGGGCGGTACAATGTGACATCACAGGTTCCGGTACTGTTTCTGATGGAAACGATTGCGAGAACACTAGTATATCAAGATGCACAAGATGTGCCGGATTTGTAACAAATTTCAAAACAGCATACATGTACAAACAAGGGAAAGGAGCAGACAGCCTTTTGGCTGTCTGTTATACTAAATGCAGAAAATAAAAAAGGAGAGAGAAGGCTATGGCAATTGATTATTCCATTACGGCAAAAGAAATTGTAAAAGAACTTGGCGGTGACGAGAATATTGTAAACGTCACACACTGTGCAACAAGACTTCGTTTTATTTTAAAAGACGAATCGGTTGTAGACGGAGCAAAAGTAGCAAAAATTCCGGGTGTCATTACGACTGTACAGGCAGGAGGTCAATATCAGATTGTCATTGGCAATCATGTGTCGGATGCATATGCTTTTGTGATGAAATTGGTGCACGTAGAATCCGGAGAGATTCAGGATACAGGAAAGAAAGCAGGAGTTGTGAGCCGGATCATCGATGTCATTTCCAGCATTTTTGCCCCATTTTATATACATTGGCGGCATGTGGTATCTTGCAGGGGATTCTTGGTGTATTAGTAGCTCTGAATTGGATTGACACAACAGGTGGAACGTATCAGATTTTGAATTTTGTTTCATGGACGGCATTTACGTTTTTACCTGTATTGATTGCAGTGACGGCTTCGAAAAAATTTAATGTGAATGTATTTATTGCGGTTGTAATTGCATGTGCACTTGTGTCACCGGATTATATTGCAATGGTAAATGCAGGGGATCCAGTTAAGTTTTTGGGTATACCGGTACAGCTTCTCAGCTATACATCTTCGGTGATTCCGATTATTCTGGCAATCTGGATTGCATCTTATGTTCAGAAATTTTTTGATAAAGTACTTCCGATTGTGGTGCGAAATTTGTTTACACCAATGTTTACCATTGCGATTATGGTTCCTCTTACTCTGTTGGTGTTCGGTCCGGTTGGAAATACAATCGGCGGAGCAATCGGAGATATCTACAATACACTTTATGGCTTGAGCCCGATTGTTGCCGGTGTGGTAGTCGGAGGACTTTGGGAAGTGCTTGTAATCTTTGGTGTGCATTGGGGAATCACTCCGGTTACGGTAGGAAATTATGCAAATACTAGGATATGATACTTTCACAGGACTTCAGGCATCGGCAGTATTTTCACAGGCTGGCGCAGCACTTGGAGTATTCTTAAAAACGAAAGACAAAGAGATGAAAGGAGTTTCCCTCTCAGCGGCGATCACAGGACTTTTTGGTATCACAGAACCTGCGATTTACGGTGTCAATTTAAGACTGAAAAACCGATGATCTGTGGATGTATCGCAGGTGCGATCGGCGGAGGAATCGGCGGAGCATTTCAGGCGGTATCCTGGAGCTATAACATGCCGGGAATCGCAACACTGCCGGCATATTTTAAAGCAGGACATATGACACAATTTATCGGATTGGTGATTTCTATCTTAGTGTCATTTGTACTGGGGGCACTGCTGACATATCTTGTTGGATTAAAGAAGAGATACAGAGTTAAACGAGAATGAGCCAGAGACAAAGCTGACAGAAGGAACAGTGGAAGTGGCAAGCCCGGTGAGTGGAAAAGTAATTCCTGTCTCAAAAGTTAAGATGAGGCATTTGCATCGGAATGATGGGAAGGGTGTTGGAATCATTCCAATGATGGAAAGTTTATGCACCGTTTGATGGAACAATATCCGCTTTATTTGACACAAATCATGCAGTTGGGTTAACAGGTGAAAATGGTCTGGAAACATTGATTCATATAGGGATTGACACTGTAAAATTAGATGGAAAAGGGTTCAAAGTCCACACAAAGACAGATGCATCAGTGAAAAAAGGTGATTTATTAGTGGAATTTGACAAAGAATTGTTGGAAAAAGAAGGTTTTGATACTACAGTAATTTTTATTGTTGTGAATATGGATCAGTCAAAGACATGAAGATAGAGGACGAGAAAACAGTAAAAGCGTTGGAGTCTGTGATGGAAGTGACATGTTAGGAGGAGACAAATGCAAAAATTATCAGAAGATTTTCTTTGGGGCGGCGCAGTTGCTGCCCATCAGGTAGAAGGTGGCTGGAATAAAGGCGGAAAAGGAGTCAGCATCGCAGATGTGCTGACAGCGGGAGCGCATGGAGTGGATCGTAAAATTACAGACGGAGTGTTGGAAGGGCATTACTATCCGAACCATGAAGCGGTTGATTTTTACGGACATTATAAAGAAGATATCAAATTATTTGCAGAGATGGGATTCAAATGTTTCCGTACTTCGATTGCATGGACACGTATTTCCCAAATGGGACGATGAGTGTGCCAATGAAGAAGGACTTCGATTTTACGATGACTTGTTCGATGAATTGCTCAAATATAATATTGAACCGGTCGTGACACTGTCTCATTTTGAGATGCCGTATCATCTTGTAAAAGCATACGGTGGTTGGAAAAACCGGAAAGTAATTGATTTCTTTGTCAAATATGCAGAGACTGTAATGAAACGTTACCGGGACAAGGTAAAATACTGGATGACATTCAATGAGATTAACAACCAGAAAAATTATAAGTATCCGCTGTTTGGGTATACTTGTTCCGGTGTGATTTTCGAGCAGGAGGAAAATCCGGAAGAGTGCATGTATCAGGTGGTGCATCATGAACTGGTGGCAAGTGCGTTGGTAGTGAAAAAAGGACATGAGATCAATCCAAATTTTCAAATTGGATGTATGCTTGCATGCGTTCCAATTTATCCGTATTCCTGCAATCCAAAAGACATGATGTACTCTGTGGAAGCAATGCATGACCGATACCTGTTTGGAGACGTGCATGTGCGCGGGGCATATCCGTCTTACGCTTTGAAAGAATGGGAGAGAAAAGGATTCCAAATCAAGATGGAAGAGGGAGATTTGGAAATTTTACGTCAGGGTACTGTGGATTATATTGGTTTGAGCTATTATATGACAAATGCGGTGAAGGCAGATCATGTTGCGGAAGGCAATGGAGTTGACGGTTTCCCTGGAAGTGTTCCGAATCCATATGTAAAAATGTCGGACTGGGGATGGCAGATTGATCCAATCGGGCTTCGATATGCACTGAATTTACTATACGAACGCTATCAGAAACCATTGTTTATCGTGGAAAATGGATTTGGAGCAATTGATAAAATAGAAGAGGATGGCACGATTCAGGATGATTATCGAATTGCATATCTGAAAGCGCACATTGAGGAGATGGGAAAAGCAGTGTCACTTGATGGTGTGGAATTGATGGGATACACCCCTTGGGGCTGCATTGACTGTGTTTCTTTCACGACAGGAGAGATGAAAAAACGATATGGATTCATCTATGTTGACAAAGACAATGAAGGAAACGGTACATTAGAGAGAAGAAAGAAGAAATCCTTTGAATGGTATAAACAGGTAATCCAAAGCAATGGAGAAATACTGTAAGCAAGAAAAGATGGGGAATTTACCCATCTTTTCTTGCTGTCTCTATAGGGCTCTGATAAAATATAAGACAGAAAAACAGTACAAAAGAGGGATGAAGATGGAGAGGCATAAAACAAGAGGTATCCGAAAACGAAGGGCAGAAAAAAGGAAACAAAAGATCCGAAAGCTGTTTTTTGCAGCAGTTTTAGTGCCTTTCATTTTGCTGGCTGTTTTTGCAATCATATTTTTTCAGAAGAGACAAAATGAAAAGTTACTGAGACTTGAAGATGCTAAAAAACAGGAAACATTAAAACAAGAACAGCTAGAAAATGGCAAACAGGAAGTGGAAGAACTTTATCAATCCTATTTGGCAGAAAGAGAAGAGGCAGTGCCGGCGGCAGTAGAAGAAATGCAGTCCTTTTCGGACTGGTTTTTTTGAAACTTATCCGGAAAAAGCAAAAAAGGAAGTGCTGGAACTTGCATCGGACGGAAAATTAACAAAAGAATCCGTTTATCATGCTGCAGGGGAGAGCATGCATGTTGCCTATGATCGTTATAAAGGTTATTTGAATGATGCGGAGACCGCAAAACAATATGGAATTTATGAGCGGGATGGGAAAAAGAAGAACAGGCAGAAGTGACGATTGCCGGAGATCTGTGTTTTGCAGAAGATGGATTTGTGCTGGATCATTATGATGAAGTCAATGATTTGGCACAATGTATTTCCCCAAAATTTGTTGGAGATTACAAATGCAAGTGATATTTTTTATGTGAACCATGAATATGCGATCAGTGACCGTGGTGCGTCGCTTGCAGGGAAATATTATACATTTCGGGCACATCCAAAACGTATGGAATTGTTGAAAGAGATGGGGAATGATCTTGTTGCGCTTTCTAACAATCATGTATACGATTATGGTGAAGATGCATTTCAGGATACGATGAAGCTTTTAAAACAGGCAGATATTCCATATGTTGGCGGAGGATCAAACCTGGAAGAAGCAAAAAAAGCCGGTATATTTTATTGGAATGGAATTAAGATCGGGTTTGTCGGAGCGTCGAATGAGGAAAAAAATTCGCTATACACCACAGGCGGGAGAAGACAGTTCCGGAATTCTGCTTGCATATGATACGACAGCGTACAATCAGGTGATTTCAGATGCAGCAAAACAATGTGATTATCTGATTGCATATATTCATTGGGGGACAGAAGATACAAATGATTTTAATGACGTGCAGCAGCAGATGGGGAGAGAATTCCTGAATTCCGGAGCAGATATTGTTGTGGGCGGTCATCCACATGTCCTGCAAGGAATGGAATATGTAGATGGAAAACCGATTGTATATAGTCTTGGAGATTTTTGGTTTAATGGTGAGACAAAATATACCGGATTATTAAAGCTTCAGATAGACATAGACGGATTGCGGGAAATGTCTTTTGTACCGGCGCTTCAGACAGGATATACAACGCAGTATCTTGATGCAGAAGAAGAACAGATGGAATTATTTGGATTTTTAGAAAATTTGTTCTACCGAATGTAGAGATAGATCAAACAGGAGTGATTCGGGAAAAATGATAATGCTTCCGTAAAAAATACTTGAATAACGGCTTATATTGGCATATAATATACGAGAAGTAAATAAGGATTCTTCGGGGCAGGGTGTAATTCCCTACCGGCGGTTACAGTCCGCGACCCATGAAAATGGCTGAACTGGTGGAATTCCAGTACCGACAGTAAAGTCTGGATGTGAGAAGAAGGTGTGTGCAATATATCACAACGATAATAGATGCCCTGAATTTTTTTGATTCAGGGCATTTTTGCATGCGCGAAAGAAGAATTCCTTTTGTAAAGAAAAGGAGAGAAAAAATGAGTACAACAACAATGACAGAAACAAGAGAAAAATCAAAGGAAAGAATTGGAGTGCGCGGTGTCGTGCAGATCGGTATGCTGTCTGCAATTGCGATTATTTTGATGCAGTTTGAAGTACCGCTTCCATTTGCGCCTCCGTTTTACAAAATCGATTTCAGTGAAATTCCGGTGCTGATTGGCTGTTTTGTAATGGGACCATTGGCAGGAGCGATCGTGGAACTGATTAAGTAATTCTCAATGTGGTGATCAGCGGTACTACAACAGGGGGAGTTGGTGATATAGCGAACTTCTTAATAGGATGTGCAATGTGTGTGCCGGCAGGATGATTTATAAAAAATATCATACGAGAAAGAGTGCACTTGCGGGAATGGCAGTAGGAACCGTATTTATGACGGTGATCGGGTGTATTCTGAATGCATATGTGCTGCTTCCGGTATACGCAAAAGCATTCGAGATGCCAATCGATGCGTTGGTCGCGATGGGAACAGCTGTGAACCACTCAATTACAAGTCTTTCTACGTTTGTGATTTTTGCAGTAGCTCCGTTTAATTTGCTGAAAGGGGTACTTGTATCTTTCATTGTGTTCCTGATTTATAAGAAAATCAGTCCGATTTTTAAAATGAACAAGTAAGTTGTAACCATGAAAATGCTGTGCTATAATTTTATAGCACAGCATTATTCGTGTGAAATATCAATTAGATGGAGGAAACACATGTCTGTAAAATTTGAAGTGAAGATGACGGATAGATCATGTATGATTTTCTGCTGTATCATACGTATACACATATGAGTGGTTTGCTGGGAGCAATGATTGGAGTGCTTGCCTTGGGATGGGAATCAATTATATGCTGTCGGGAGATTCTATGGCGGCGATGCCGGCATTTATATTAGCGGCACTGTTCTTGGTGGTGACGCCGGTTTCCCTGAAAGGAAAGGAAGAACAACAGAGTAACAAAGACGAAGATGTTTTCAATCCCGATTTCAGTGTGATCGACGCGGCTATCGTGAAGATCCGACACAGGGAGATCTGATCATGGTCGTCAAGAACGAGAACTCCAATCCTCCGGAGAAAAACCTGCGTGTGACACGCACGAAGAATATTGCCAAAGGTTTTCCGACAAAGGTATCCGCCCCGATTACCGGAAAATATTGGGCGGAAGGACCGGCACCTCTTTTTGTGGGTGATGCGCTTTATGTGTATTTTGATAAGTATCGTGATCATCGTTACGGAGCTGTCCGTTCGCTGGATCATGGTGAAACGTGGGAAGATGTATCCGATCAGGTTTCGTTTCCGAAGGGAATCCGCCACGGGACTGCCTTTGCGGTAGATGCTTCCGTCGTAGAGTCTCTGGTAGATGACCGGAAGCATCAATCTGTAAAAGCACAAACTTCTTCCTGGTTCAACGATAAGGACCTGACATTGACAGGAGTTTATTATTATCCCGAACACTGGATGAAAGTCAGTGGGAACGTGATTTCAAGAGGATGCATGAACTGGGATTTGAGTTTACTCACTTTGCGGAGTTTGCATGGGCGCAGCTGGAGCCGGAAGAAGGACGATACGATTTTGCCTGGCTGGATAAAGCAGTAGCTCTTGCTGCCAAATATGATCTGAAAGTCATTATGTGTACTTCGACTGCCACACCCCCGGTGTGGATGAGCCGGAAGTATCCCGAAATCCTGTTGAAGAATGAAGATGGTACGGTTCTCGATCACGGTGCCCGCCAGCATGCCTCATTTGCATCGCCGCTCTATCGGGAATTATCGTATAAGATGATCGAGAAACTGGCACAGCATTATGGCAATGATTCCCGTATTGTCGGATGGCAACTCGACAATGAACCTGCCGTACAGTTCGACTATAATCCGAAAGCGGAACAGGCTTTCCGTGATTATCTCCGTGCAAAATACAATCACAACATTCAGTTGCTGAACGACGCGTGGGGAACCGCTTTCTGGAGTGAGGCTTATTCGTCTTTTGATGAAATCACTCTTCCTAAGCGTGTCCAGATGTTTATGAATCATCATCAGATTCTGGATTATCGTCGTTTTGCCGCTGCGCAGACCAATGATTTTCTGAATGAACAATGTCTGCTGATCAGAAAATATGCAAAGAACCAGTGGATTACTACCAACTATATCCCCAACTATGATGAAGGACATATCGGCGGTAGTCCTGCACTCGATTTCCAGAGTTATACACGCTATATGGTGTATGGCGATAACGAAGGTATCGGACGCCGTGGATATCGGGTAGGAAATCCGTTGCGTATTGCATGGGCGAATGACTTCTTCCGTCCTATACAGGGTACGTATGGCGTGATGGAGTTGCAACCGGGACAAGTGAATTGGGGGAGCATTAATCCGCAACCGCTTCCGGGAGCTGTCCGTCTGTGGATGTGGAGTGTATTTGCCGGTGGAAGCGATTTTATCTGTACGTATCGCTATCGCCAGCCGCTGTACGGCACAGAGCAGTATCATTATGGGATAGTAGGAACGGACGGCGTAACCGTCACTCCCGGCGGAAGGGAATATGAAACCTTTATAAAAGAGATAAGAGAACTCCGGAAACATTATGCTCCGCGCGAAACGAAGCCTGCCGACTATCTGGCACGTCGTACCGCTATCCTTTTCAACCACGAGAATTCCTGGAGCATCGAGCGGCAGAAACAGAACCGTACATGGGATACTTTTGCACATATAGAGAAGTATTACCGGACTTTGAAGTCATTTGGTGCTCCCGTTGATTTTGTCTCCGAACAGAAGGAGTTGACGGAGTATCCTGTGGTGATAGCTCCTGCTTACCAACTGGCTGATAAGGAATTAGTAAATAAATGGATTGCCTATGTGAAAAATGGTGGTAATCTTGTGTTGACCTGCCGTACAGCACAGAAAGACCGTTATGGCCGTTTGCCGGAAGCTCCTTTCGGTTCTATGATCACACCTCTGACGGGAAATGAAATGAACTTTTATGATCTGCTGTTACCGGAAGATCCGGGTACTGTTGTCATGAATGGAAAGCAATATGAGTGGAATACATGGGGAGAAATACTGATTCCCGCATCTGATTCGCAGGTTTGGGCGACGTATGCCAATGAATTCTATGAAGGTGGTCCTGCTGTCACGTTCCGAAAACTGGGTAAAGGCACTGTTACATATGTCGGAGTTGACAGCCACAATGGTGCGTTGGAAAAGGATATCTTGAAGAAATTATATGCACAGCTACAGATTCCTGTGATGGATTTGCCTTATGGAATAACGGTGGAATACCGGAACGGGCTGGGGATTGTGCTGAATTATTCAGATCGTTCTTATACATTCGACATACCGGAGGGAAGTAAGGTGCTGGTAGGAACTGAAGAGATCCCAACCGCAGGAGTACTGGTGTTTTCAATGTAAGGTATTGATTAATAATAGATAAGTGTAAAAAGATAAATAGGTGATGAAACAAATTGTAGGATTAGTATTGATTTTGTGTTGTACACAAATAGTGGCTCAGGAGGTTTTTCCTGATGGCAAGGCAATCCCTGAATGGTTCAGGGAAAACAAGGAAGTGAATGTGAATGCTTTAGGAAAGAAATATAGCATAACCGATTATGGAGTAGCGAACGACAGTACGGTGGTGCAGACAAAGAAGATACAGGGAGTAATTGATCTGGCTGCCCGGAATGGGGGTGGAGTTATAGTTATTCCCAAAGGTACTTTCTTAAGCGGATCACTTTTCTTTAAAAACAATACTCATTTACATCTGGAAGAAGATGCAGTATTAAAGGGAAGCGATGATATTAGTCATTTTCCGGTGAAAATGACCCGTATGGAGGGACAGACTTTAAAGTACTTCATGGCTTTGGTAAATGCAGACGGACTGGATGGATTTACAATTTCCGGAAAGGGAACATTGAATGGAAACGGGCTTCGGTACTGGAAGTCATTTTGGTTACGGCGTTCTATAAATCCGGATTGCACCAATATGGAAGAAATGCGTCCTCGCATTATTTATTTGTCCAACTGTAAGAATGCTCAGATTGAGGGAATCAGAATTATGAATTCTCCTTTCTGGAGCACTCATTTCTATAAATGCAGTTTTTTGAAGTTGTTGAATCTTCGCATTACTTCGCCTGCCAGTCCCGTAAAAGCTCCTAGTACGGATGCAGTGGACCTTGATGTTTGTAATAATGTGCTGATAAAGAATTGTTATATGTCTGTCAATGATGATGCGGTAGCGCTGAAAGGGGGAAAGGACCTTGGGCAGATAAAGATGCCAATAATGGAGAAAACTATGATATTATTATTGAAGACTGTACCTACGGATTCTGTCATAGCGCCTTTACTTGTGGTAGTGAGTCTATCCTTAGCCGGAATGTGATTGTCCACCGTTGTAAGTAGATAGAGCACGTGCTCTTCTAACTCTAAAGATGCGCCCGGATACACCGCAAAAATATGAGTATATTCTGGTAGAGGATATAACAGGGAATGTACAGAATTGTCTGAATATAGCTCCTTGGACGCAGTTTTACGATTTGAAAGATCGTAAAGATACTCCCCTTTCTTATTCTAATAACATTACGATGCGCAATATAGACATTGATTGTAATGTATTCTTTAATGTTAAGAAGTCTGATCAATATAAATTGTCAGATTTCTGTTTTGAGAATCTCACAGTGCGGGCTAAGAAAGGAAAAGTGGATCAGAGTATAATCGATTCATTTACGATGCATAATGTGAAGATAAACCAATAAAACGACAGAACGATGAAGACATTTTCACTCTTTATCTTAAGTTTATTAATCAGTGTAAACTATTTGTCTGGTGCAGACTGGAATGTACAAATTGCCAGATATAAACAGGATAAGGCTTGTGCTATCAGCTATACTTTTGATGATGGCCTGGCAGAACATTATACACTTCTTGTTCCCCAACTGGAAAAGAGAGGTTTCCGGGGAACATTCTGGATATGTGGTTCCAATATAAATAAGGATAACGAGAACATTACCGACACTACACGAATGACCTGGCCTCAACTTAGGGAAATGTCTGATAATGGTCATGAGATTTCCAATCACGGTTGGGCGCATAAAAACTTTGCACGTTTTCCTATCGAAGAGATAAAAGAGGATATTTTTAAGAATGATAGTGCTATATTTGCCAATACAGGTGTAATGCCCCGTACTTTCTGCTATCCCAATAATAATAAAAAAGCGGAAGGACGGAGAATTGCCGTACAGAATCGTGTGGGGACAAGAACTCACCAGCGTTCGATTGGAAGTAAATCGACTCTGCAGGATTTGGAGAAATGGGTGAATACCTTGATTGAAACCAATGACTGGGGAGTAGGAATGACACACGGTTTAACCTATGGCTATGATGCTTTCCGCAATCCTCAACGTTTGTGGGATCATCTGGATCAAGTAAAAGCGAGAGAGAATGAAATATGGGTAGGAACCTTTCGTGAAGTGGCTTCTTATATCAAGGAAAGGGAGGAAACTAGACTGGAAGTTGTGAATAAAAAGAATACCTTGTTGATTACTCCGGAACTTAAATTGGATCAGGAACTGTTCGTTGAACCGTTGACAATGGTGATTACCGGTAAGGAAATAAAGAAAGTGACTGTGAAACAAGGAAAAAAGAAAATTGCCGGTACAGATCACTGACGATAAGTTCTTTTCGATTTCGACCCGTATGGCGGTATGATTAAGGTGACACTGAAAATTCAAAATAAAATTGATTGGACAAATTTTAATATGAGATGATAATGAAACAGAACTTTTTAAAATGGATGGTATGTATGTGTTTCGGGCTGTTGTCTGTTGCTACGGTAACGGCGGGGCGGTAATTATAAAACTGTCAAAGTAAAAGCTCCTTTTCCGATGCAACCGATTAAAGTCTTTATTTATCCGGACCGAGATTTTAAGATTACGGATTTTGGTGCTGTGCCGGGTGGAGAAGTTGATAATACCAAAGCGATCGCTGCTGCTATTGATGCATGTAATAAGGCCGGTGGTGGACGTGTGGTGGTTCCGGCAGGCACTTGGCTGACGGGACCCGTACACTTTAAAAGCAATATAAACCTCTGTTTAGAAGAAAATGCCGTATTGAGTTTTACAGATAATCCGGAAGACTATCTACCGGCGGTAATGACCTCATGGGAGGGATTGGAGTGCTATAATTACTCACCGCTACTGTATGCATTCGAATGTGAAAATGTGGCAATCAGCGGCAAAGGTACATTACAGCCGAAGATGGTACATGGAAAGGATGGTTCAACGCCTAAACCTCATTTGGAGGCACTGAAGGAATTATATACCAAAGCTTCGACCAATGTACCTGTTATAGAACGTCAGATGGCTACCGGTGAAAATCATTTGCGTCCGCATCTGATACATTTCAATCGCTGTAAGAATGTGATGCTGGATGGATTTAAAATACGTGAGAGTCCGTTTTGGACCATTCACCTCTATATGTGTGACGGAGGTATCGTCCGTAATTTGGATGTGCGAGCACATGGACACAATAATGATGGTATTGACTTTGAAATGAGTCGTAACTTTTTGGTAGAAGACTGTTCTTTTGACCAGGGTGATGATGCTGTTGTAATCAAAGCCGGTCGTAATCAGGACGCATGGCGTCTGAATACCCCTTGTGAGAATATCGTGATCCGTCATTGTCAGATATTGAAAGGACATACCTTACTGGGCATCGGCAGTGAGATCTCCGGTGGTATACGGAATATCTATATGCATGACTGTACGGCACCTAATTCAGTGATGCGTCTTTTCTTTGTGAAAACCAATCATCGCAGGGGAGGATTTATAGAGAATATCTATATGAAAAATGTAGCATCCGGAACAGCCCAACGGTACTTGAAATAGATACGGAGGTACTTTATCAGTGGAAGGACTTGGTCCCGACTTATGAAAAGCGAATCACTCGTATCGATGGCATCTATATGGATAAAGTAACTTGTGAATCGGCAGACGCTGTATATGAACTGAAAGGAAATGCTGAACTTCCTGTGAAAAATGTGCGGATAAAGGATGTAAAGGTCGGTTCGGTTAAGAAGTTTGTGAAGAAGTAAGTAATGTTGAAAATGTGGTAGAAAAGAATGTAACTTATCAAATGGAGGATAATAAAGACTAAGCAAAAAAGTTCATATATGAACTTTAATTTGTTTTTGAGTTCATCCCTGTTTTTTTACATGTAAACTGTACATAATTCCAGTTGAAAATGTGGATGATTCTGTACTTTTGACCATCGCTGAACTACTAATCTGAAATAAAAAGGACACTTTTCGAAGTGTCGGCGTTGTGTACTTTTTATGGAAGCTTGGTGAAAGATCAGCGATGTGTTTTTGTGAACTTACAGATCATTATTTGTTTAACTAAATTCTTTTAAAATGAAAAATGCCTTGTTTTTTCTGGCAGCAATTTTGTTGCTTACAGTTTCGTGTACTGACAATCAAATCCAGTTGAATGGTGATGAACCTGAACCGACTCCTCCGGCAGAGCGGGTCGAGCCTCCTTTGAAACGTGCATTGTGGGCTTCGATTAACGGAAGAAAAGATGCTTCTTACTATCCCGAATACAATAATAAGATATTGGTGAGTTGGCGTATGTTTCCTACCGATGATTCTTCTACAGGCTTTGACCTTTATCGGAAGAGCGGTAATGAAGAAGAGGTGAAACTCAATGAAGAACCGATTACTTTGTCGACAACTTCCAGGATATAACTGCCGGCCGTAATAAGGATAATACGTATCGGTTATGTTTTGCCGGTTCTGATGAAACGTTGGATACTTATACCATAACGGCAGCACAGGCATCGGCCGGACTGCCCTATATTTCCATACCGCTGGCCGGTACCACAGGCATCAGTTCAGAGTATTATTATGATGCCAATGATGCCAGTGTCGGTGACCTGGACGGAGATGGGGTTTATGAGATTGTACTGAAAAGGCTTTTGAGAAGCAGTTCTTCGACAGAGGACGAAGAGGATGAGTCAGGAGCCGTACAGATGGGACCTTGGCATGCTACCCTGCTGGAAGCATATAAATTAGATGGTTCGTTCTTATGGCGTGTAGCTTTGGGGCCGAATGTCCCGGTGGGTAATCTGACCTCTTTTGCTGTCTATGATTTTGATGGTGACGGAAAATGTGAAATTGCGGTTCGTACCGCAGAAGGTACTGTCTTTGGAGATGGAACAGAAATAAAAGATACGGATGGGGATGGTAAAGTCGATTATCGTGTCGAAGGCTCGGCTCATATTCATGGCGGACCGGAATTTCTGTCGGTATTGGATGGTATGACAGGAAGAGAGTTGGCTCGTACTGATTATATCGCGTTAGGTAAAAGCGAAGACTGGGGAGATAACTATTACAAACGTTCTGCCAGTTATCGTGTAGGAGTAGGATGTTTTTCGGGTACTACCCCCTCTATTCTGATTTGTCGTGGAGTATATGGAAAGATGGTATTGGAAGCCTGGGATTTTCAGGACGGACAGAGTTAAAGAAGAGATGGCGATTCGATACTTCGGACGGTGTGCACGGTGATTATGCCGGACAAGGAAATCATAGTTTAAGTGTGGGAGATGTAGACGATGACGGATGTGACGAAGTTGTATATGGAGGTTGTTGTATAGACCATAATGGTAAAGGCTTGTGGAACTCCAGGCATGGACATGGAGATGCCTTGCATTTGGGTAAGTTTGACCCGTCAAGAAAAGGACTGCAAATCTGGTCTTGCTTTGAGGCTTGTCTTTAAGTAGGTGCTGCTTTGAGAGATGCGAGAACGGGAGAGACAATCTGGGATTTTCCGTATAGTGGAGATATGGGACGTTGCCTGGTAGCCGATATTGATCCCGATAGTCCGGGCTGCGAGATGTGGTGGTATAAAGGCAATGCACATTCCTGTACGGGAGCTGATCTCGGATATGGAGCCGGTTCCAGCAGTATGTCTTACAATATGGCAGTATGGTTCTCCAATTCATTGAATCGTCAATTATTAGACAGGAGTAAGATTGATGCGCCCAAAGAAAAACGTGTATTTACTATTTATAGATATGAAGTGACTACTATCAATAGTAGTAAAAGTAATCCCTGTTTCTATGCGGACATCTGGGGAGACTGGCGTGAGGAAATTATTCAGGTAACAAGTGATCAGACTGAACTGCGCCTGTTTACGACTTGGTATCCGACGGATTATAAATTTCCTTATCTGATGAGTGATCATGTCTATGAAATGAGTGCCCTCAATCAAAACATAGGATATAATCAACCTACGCAGTTGGGTTATTATTTAGGGTCTGACTTGTATAAAAAGTAACTGATCATATTCAAACAAAAGTCTCAGGTAGTTTGTCGCTACTTGAGACTTTTTTTTGTTTTACGGGTGATAAACGATAAATAATCTATGTAAATGTACAAACTTCTATGTACTGATATTGAAACTGGGCTTATCTTTGTGCTACCATGAAACTATTAATATAACAACAAAATGAAAAACTGATTTTATTATCTTTATTGACTTCTTCAATTTGGTTTGCTCGCTGCACAAAATGCTGATTGGCAGGGGCGTTGTCTTCACTTGTTTGAAATTTCGGATGGAATTTCATGCGGGTGACTTGAAAGATGCCTATTCTGTAAACTATGATGATAGTAGCTGGCGTGTACTGGATCTGCCTCATGACTTTCAAATAGAACAGCCGTGGGATAAGGATGCAGGGGGAGCTCGTGGTTTTAAAACGATGGGAACCGGTTGGTATCGTAAAACATTTAAAGCCGATCCTGAATGGAAAGGAAAACGGGTATTACTCGATTTTGAAGGAATTATGTTAATAGGTGATGTCTGGGTAAACGGTCAGAAAGTAGGAAGTACAGACTATGGGTATATTGGCTTTGAAACGGATATTACTAAATTACTAAGATATGATGCAGATAATGTGGTAGCTGTCAGTGCTTCTACCGGCAAAAAAGGAGGATCACGCTGGTATACGGGAGGAGGTTTGTTTCGGGATGTCCATTTGCTGGTTAAAGACTATGTTTCCATAGCCCGTCATGGCGTGTTTATTTCTACTCCTAAAATAACGGAACAAAGTGCAGATATCAATGTACAGGTTGAGGTGGAAGGTATTTCCGGGAAACAGCTGGATGTGGAAATCAATGCCAGAATCTTTTCTCCGAAAGGTGAATTGGTGACGGAAACAAAGGGAATGGCTCCTAAAAAAATAAACTGGCTACTGTTGAAGTTCCGCTTCCGGTAGTTGCAGTTTCCAATCCCCAGCTATGGTCTTGTGAAACACCGAATCTCTATAGAGCAGAAATAACATTGGTCCGTGATGGAAAAGTGATCGACAACGTGACTGAGAAATTTGGTATTCGCACACTTGAATACTCTCCGGAGTTTGGCTTTAAACTGAATGGTAAGAAACTATTCTTGAAGGGTATTGCCAATCATCATGACTTAGGTGCTGTAGGAGCAGCGGCATTCGACCGTGCTATTGAACGGCAGTTTGAATTGCTCAAGAAGTTCGGTTATAATCATGTGCGTACATCACATAATCCATATTCGAAATCCTTTATGGAGTTGGCAGATAAACATGGTATTCTGATTGTAGATGAATTGATTGATAAGTGGAGCGACAAATCATATTGGGGTGGCCGGGTTCCTTTTACTCAATTGTGGTATAAGATGATTCCCGAATGGATTAAGCGCGACAGAAACCATCCTTCGGTTATTATGTGGAGTATCGGCAACGAATTGCAGATGCGGGAAGATCTGGCTGGATTTCCTACCGGCGATTGGGGTGTTACGACTTATCGAATTTTCGATGTGCTTGTAAAGCGATACGATTCTACCCGAAAGACAACGGTGGCTATGTATCCATCGAGGGCTGGTGCCATCAGCAGAAAAGATGCGGATTTCAATAAGAAAATTCTTCCTCCCGAATTGTCTACGGTGACTGAAGTTGCCAGCTTCAATTATCAATATACCGATTATGCGAAGTATCTCGAAGCTTGTCCCGATTTAATCGTTTATCAGAGTGAAGCAACAAGTAGTGAACTTACTGCCCCTTTTTTCGGTATGGACCGGGATAAGATGGTAGGACTTGCCTATTGGGGAGCTATCGAATACTGGGGAGAATCGAACGGCTGGCCTAAAAAAGGGTGGAATTATTCATTCTTTAATCATGCTTTGGAACCCTATCCTCAAGCGTATTTGATAAAGAGTGCTTTCAGTGATGAGCCTTTAGTTCATATCGGAGTAGTCGATAGTGAGAAAGAAAGTATTGAATGGAATGATGTCATAGTAGGTCGTATGCCTCTTTCATCTCATTGGAACAGAGCTGAAGGAAGTAAGCAGAATCTGTTCACTTATACAAATGCTGATGAAGTGGAGTTATTGGTTAATGGGAAATCTTTAGGTATTCAGAAGAATAAACGTGATGATATACAAAGCCGCAATATGATTTACTGGCAAAATATACCTTATGGCAAAGGAGGAAACATCATAGCGATTGCACGTAACAATGGAAAAGAAGTTGCTCGTCATATGTTGGAAACGACAGGTAAGGCGAAAGCTTTGAAAATGGAGTTGGAGAACGCAGACTGGAAAGCAGATGGAATGGATTTGCAGTATGTAAAGGTATATGCTGTTGACAGTAAAGGACGGGTGGTACCTGCTACTGAAGGTGAAGTTACGTTTGAAGTCTCAGGTGAAGCCAGACTGATTGCCGTAGATAATGGTGATCATATGACGGATGAGCTTTTCTCAGGAAACCACAAGAAGTTACATCAAGGATTTGTAATGGCTATATTACGTTCCAGTCAGACTAGTGGAAATGTGAAGATCAAGGCTTCTCTGAAAGGATTGAAGAGTGCGGAAAAGAAGATGATGACTAAGTAATAAATGAAATAATAAATAAGGGGCTGTTTTAATCAAATAGCCCCTTATTTATATGCTATAGATACAACGCTAACAAACTTAAGTTCCAAGAACAATTTTCAGTTCATCGTTTTATCTTTATTTAAAGTGTTTTACTCAGGATTACCGGAAGTCAAACATCAGATTCAGATGTAATCCTTCATCTCCCGATTTGATTCGGATATTTCCCGGTTGACTGTTAGGACCTTGTTGCTCGATCGGCTTGAACGAGCAGATAGCCGGAATATCAAGCAAAAATGAAAGATCACCTTCAGGGAATGCAGGCATGGTATCTTTTACCCGCTCTGCCGGTTCTTCCGGAGTGAATACCCGGAAGAAAGTACCGTCATTACGCGAATAAACGGTAAATGAAGTCTTCTCGCCCTCCAGTGTAGCCCAATAGAGGTTGGCATGGTAGCCTTGAACTCCGGATATATCAGATTCTCAAACTTCTCCGGTAATGGTGTTGTTATAATCTTTGTGCCAGATACCTAGTTCGTTCCTGGTATTCGGTTTTTCCATACCCTGTATGGCCCGCGTCCCATCCATTTCCATACCCGAACTAGTTTTGTTCCGGATAAGAGAAGCTAAGTCCGAGATTGAAAACCTGTGCATCCATGAAAGCATCGTCGAAGCCACCGCCACCGGAACCGCGATTTAATAAGATTGCATCCATATAGAGCAAACCTTCGTTTGTCAGACGCCAGACAATGGAATCTGCCGCACCTTTATATTTGGCACAATAAATGGCGCCGTCGGAGGAATGACGAGTATAGCTGAGCGAAGGTTCATATCGCATCTTCATACCTATTGCTACCGGACCATCTTTGAATGGAACCTCAGTCTCACCGGATTTAATGTGACGGATCATACCGGTCGCCGCATCGAAGGTTATGCTGACTTTGCTGCTTTTTAGTTCGATGGCGTCAGACGTTTGTCGGGCTTCTGCTTTTGAGGAGCAGGAGTGAGTGTCGTTTGCGCAGGTTACGTTCAAAATATTGTTTTGCCAGATGAATCGGATAAGTCCAGTTGCAGATACTTTTTCCTTCTTTATCAAAAGCCTCCAGTTCTAGCACATCCCCTTCCCGGAATGAATCGGGCAGTTCAAAACGGGCAGTGCCTGTTTCTCCCGGATTGATGGATGGAAGTTGGACTTTTCCTTCGGCAATCACCTTTCCTGCTTCTGCGTTTCCCTGGAGAGGAGTGCCGCATGATAAAACCTTATAAGTCATACGACAATCTTTCAGATTGGTAAAAGTATATTCATTGGTCAGGAGGAAACGGCCGTCGAAGTGGTTAGTAATGAGAAGAGGTTTCAACTGGATAGGCGACCATTGTGCACGGATGGCATAATAGCTTCCTTCTTTCTCTCGACGTGGTCCTACTACTCCGTCGGGTGCATTGGACTTGTCAGAGTCGAGTATTCCTCCTTTATCACTGCGTTTGGGAGCCTCATCGCAATATACCCAGATGAACCCTCCTGCAAACAAGGGATTGGTACACCAGCGATCCCAAAAGTCGCGCAGGCCGGCTCCTCCTCCCTGATCGTACATGGCGTGCATAAATTCGGTCGGCATGAACACTTTATAACCATTGGTGAAACGTGCTACGCCTGTCAGATAAGTAGGATAATGATGTGTATCCAAGTCGTTAAAGTCAGCCCAGGGGTGTACCATGTGGCGTTTCTGTAATCTGTCATATTGGGCAAATAAAGGATCGGTTTGCGTATTCCAGCCGCCTTCGTTTCCGTTACTCCAAAGAATGATGCAGGGGTGGTTAACGTCTCGTTCAATCATCTCCTTTACGAGTTTTGCTCCGACTCTGGAGTCGTAACCGTTTTGCCAGCCTGCCAGTTCATCCATGTAGACAAGTCCCAGTGAGTCGCACATATCAAGAAAATGTTCATCGGGCGGGTAGTGCGAACGTACAGCATTCATATTCATTTCTTTGATGAGCAGGGCATCCATTCGGCTTAATGCAGCACTGGTGGTACGCCCTCCGTCTACAGAAAATGAGTGGCGATTGATTCCTTTGACCACTAGTTTGGTACCGTTCAAATATACGCCGTCCTGGGGAAAGAACTCTACGGTACGGAAACCAATGCGTGTTTCTCTGGTTTGTACGATTTTACCTTCGGGATTCTTTAATTCCAATTTGGCTACATACAGATTGGGATTCTCTGTAGACCAGGGAATGATGCTTGCCCATTCACCGCTAATCATCTGCTCCTTATCGGAGTTACTGATTGAATGAGTGATTGTTGTTTGTCCGTTGGAGGTATATACGGTTTTCCCGTCTTTTAATGAACGGACAGATACGATGATTTCATGTCCTTTGGCATCTCCTGCCATATCTACGGCGGCCTGTAATTTTCCTTGATGATCAGCATTTAGTACGAAATGTTCCATGTGTATCTGTGGCAGGACTTCCAGCCATACAGGACGGTATATACCGCCAAACAACCACCAGTCAGCTTTCCGTTCGGCGGCATTGATCGATCTGTTGGCTGATTCTTTGGCAACTTTCACTTCAAGCTGATTCTTTTTACCAAGATTGAGTAATTCGGTAATATCATAATTGAAGCGATAGAAGCTCCTTGATGCATCTCACCTGCCGGCTTGCCGTTTATCATGATTTCTGCATCAGTCATCACTCCGTCAAAGAATATCTTTACCCGTTGCCCTGCCCATGATTTGGGGGCGTCGAATTTATAGCGGTAAGTTCCGGTTTCATCACTGGGGTGTTGTCCTTTTATGGTATACCATCTACCGTAGGTATATTCTCCGAATCCCTGTAGTTCCCAGTTACAGGGAACCTCGATCTTTTTCCATTTGCCACTATTCTGTCCCGCAGAACAGAAAAATCCCAGGTCTTGGTGTTGTCAATGCCTGTTCCCGAAAGATAAATGCGTTCGGGATGGGGAGCTTGTGCTTGTATGGTAGTCCCATTCCACATTGCTGTGAAAATCAGAGATACCAGTAAGCATCTAAATTTCTTGTTCATTCTATAATTGATATTATGAGGAATTTATTGTCTGGATACTGTAAAACGGTCTATGTCCGGTGCCCATCCGAAGTTATTTCCCATTTGCACCGTATTGTAACCTTGTTTTAAGCTGACAGGGATAGTCACAGATTTCACTTCATTGTTACTGTTCAAATCTTTGAGTACTGTTTTCGTTCCATTGACAGAAACTTCCAGTTTGCGGTTTTTGTCGCAAGAGTAGAAAATAGTCATTTCATAGTTACCTCCCTTTTCGCTGTATACTTCGCTCCATTCGGCAAAGTTCTCTTCCCGGCCGCCGAGTCGGGATATTTTCATTCTGCCGGAACAATCGGGGGCAGGTACATAAACAATTGGTTTGGATTTCTTTCCCAGATCGTCGTAGCAGGGAAGATATGCCATTCAGCCTCATAAGATACGGGTTCCAGTCGTTTTTCAGCTTCCATTTTGCATATCATTACGCTGTGTGGCTGAACAGTCTGCCGTATTTCTCCTTTCATTTTTCCAAGATCCTTCTGTTTGATTAAGTCCCGTACTTTTACGTTACCACCCAGTTCAAGGGTTTCAAAAGGAACGATAAAGTCACATGGCTGGTCGGAAGGGTTATACAATGCTACCGCTCTTGTCAGTCCGCGTTTCCGTTCGATGTCCTTTACCAGTACATAGCTTTCATTTTCATGTTGAACGACGTGTGCCTGAAGCCCTAATACATCCTGATTCAGTGCGATCAGTTCTTTGTTTTCAGTAGCTTCAATGAGAAATCGGGAATCGTATTCATGTCACATCCGATCAGCAGGGGAGAACTCATGATGCACCACATTCCAAAATGGACCTCTTCTTCGTTGGGTTTCAGTCCACGCCCGATTTCTAGCATATCCATATCGTTGTAATGTCCGTCGGTAGCATAGGCGGAAAGATATAAGTTCTTTTCTATAATACCTTTTACTGAATTCCATCTGGGACGGATATCAGGACTGATACGCCAGGAACGTGCCAGTCGTTTTGCCCAGGTGCCGGGAAAAGCCCATCGGCAGATATTGATAGATACGTCCGTTCTTCCTGTATTGGCAATAGCCTGGCAAATCGTGCTGTAGCGCTTTTCTTCATCCAGCCCCAGTTCGCGTCCACCACAATAATCGATCTTGATAAATCATAGTTCCATTCTTTAAGATATAATCCATATCCTGCTGTTCATGGCCGTATAGTCCGGAGCCCACTCCGTTTGCGTCGTTGTCATAGATAGATCCGCAGGTGTTGTCTCCTGCATCCGAGTAAATTCCGGCTTTTAATCCCAGCGAATGGATATAGTCTGAAACCACTTTCATCCCGTTGGGAAAACGGTCGGGATGCGGATGCATTTTCCCCGTTTCGTCCCGATGCCCGAAGAAGCCGTCATCTATATTGATATAGTTGTAGCCTGCCTCTTTCAGTCCGTGTTTGATTAATGCGTCAGCTGCTGTTTTATCAACTCTTCACTGATATTTACATGATAGGTGTTCCATGAACTCCATCCCATAATAGGACGGTCGATGTCTTTCTGGGCAAAAGTATTTGCCATAAACATGGTAGATAAAATGCCCCAGGCAATCAGATGTTTTTTCATACGTTTGTAGTCTTTTGTAGAAATGGATAACTTTCTTGGCAAAGATATGCAAAGTCGTAACTTGCTCCAATGGCAAATAAGTATAGAAAGATGGAAAATCGTCCGTTTCTTGGAGAATTGGGGCGTAAAAACCGGATTAAAGCATGAAAAGTGTATGAATTTAAAGGAAAACGTATGAATTACATGTACTGACATTACAACTGCCCTTATCTTGCTAGCAAATGAAAAATACATAAAGTGATGACACATTTAAAAATCTTTTTATTGTTAATCGTTTGTGCGTTGTCCGTTTTGGATGGGAAAGCACAGACTGGTATAGCGCTTACTGACGAACTTAACGGCAAGCGGATCGGAGTAATAGGTGACAGCTATGTGAGAAATCATAAAGAGCCGTTTGAGAACACATGGCATTATAAGTTTGCAAAGAAGCACGGTATGGAGTATTTTAATTATGGAAAGAATGGGAATAGCATAGCTTATTCCAGCCCGCGATGGGGAAAAGCGATGTATCTGCGATATGCGGAGATGGCGGATAGCTCGATTATGTCATTGTCATTGGCGGACATAATGATGCATTTAAACTGGATTCTATCGGAGGTATTGATGACTTCAAGGATAAAATGGAAATTCTGTGCAAAGGCTTAGTCGAGAAATATCCGACAGCGAAAATCTTTTTCTTTACCCGCTGGAACTGCAAGAACTTTAAAGGAAGTGACTCGGAAAAAGTAGTGGATGCAATGATTGAAGTCTGCGGCAATTATAGTATTCCTATTTTTGATTGCGCAAGAAAAGGAAGCATCTATGCCGATAATGATACTTTCAGAAGAATCTATTTCCAGAAAAGCAAGAATAATACTGATACAGCGCATCTGAACAGTAAAGGACATGACCGTTTTCTAAAAGTTGCCGAGAGTTTTCTGCTGCAATATTAGTTTGGAAGAAAATAGTGTTATTTACTATGATGAATAAAAGAGTATTTTGCATTCAGTTGTTGGTATCAACCGTTTGGTTGGGCTATTAGGACTCTGGGAATGTTCGTATTATTTACGTAAAGCATTACGTGCCTTTTTCCCTGTTTGTTATCATTCACTAATGAGGGATTGATTTACTTTTGTCGTAATACTAATAGTATTAATCAAACGAACTATCAAACTAACTAACAGAAGAAAAACATGTACGGAAAAAATCTTAAATTAGTATTAATGGTAATGTTGCTACTTGTGAGTAAATCCACTTTCTCTCAAGTAACAGAACGCGAACGGCCCAAGGAGTGGAGTCAACTGGTGAAAGGTGCCCGGTTTATGGATCGTTTTCTGCCGATGAAAGGCAATCAACTGTCATCCGACACGTGGGGAACCTCCGATGTGCGTCCGCGTTATGTTGATAATGGTATTGAAGACCGTATCTGGTCCTATTGGGGTGGAAATATCCGGAAAGGAGAAGACGGTAAATATCATCTGATGGTTTGCGGATGGCTGGAAGCCTCTCCTAAAGGACACATGGAGTGGAGAAATTCATGGGTGTTCAATACGTGAGTGATAATCTGACCGGTCCGTTCAAACCGATTAATATCATCGGAAAAGGACATAATCCGGAGATGTTTCAGGCAAAAGACGGCCGATATGTTTTGTATGTCATCGACGGCCGTTATGTTGCGGATGATATCAACGGAAAATGGGAATATGGAAAATTCGACTTCAATGCGCGCGATCGTAGAATCATCGAAGGATTGTCCAATCTTTCGTTTGCCCAACGGGAAGACAGTTCATATGTAATGGTCTGTCGTGGCGGTGGAATCTGGATCAGCCGGGATGGTTTGTCGGAATATAACCAATTGACAGACCGTCGTGTTTATCCGGATGTGAAAGGACGGTTTGAAGACCCTGTCATCTGGCGCGATCATATCCAGTATCATCTGATTGTCAATGACTGGTTGGGCCGTATTGCCTTTTATCTTCGTTCAAAGGACGGAGTCAATTGGGTTACTGATCCGGGAGAGGCCTACATGCCGGGAGTTGCCGTACACGAGGACGGACATTCTGAAGGCTGGTTCAAGTATGAACGTCTGAAAATGTATCAAGATAAGTATGGCCGTGCTATTCAGGCTAATTTTGCGGTCATTGATACTTTGAAACATGAAGATAAGCCATTTGATAATCACAGTTCAAAGAATATCAGTATTCCATTGAATCCGGGACTATTGCTGACAGTGTTGAATGATAAGCCCATTACCGCTGGAACGAAAACTATCCGGCTGAAAGTACAGGCAGAAGAAGGTTTCATCCACAAACCGATATGGATATCAGCTCTTTGCGTTTTGGCGCTTCCGAAGAAGTGAATTATGGCAGAGGAAGTAAAGTATTGAAAACAGAGAATGATGGAAATGACCTGATCATTACTTTCGACGGAAAAGGAAATGGGATTACAGAGAAAGAATTTGCTCCTAAATTGATAGGCAGATATAAAAACGGAAAGATGCTTTACGGATATGCGCGTTTGCCGTATGTTGATTATGTGGAACCGATTCTTTCTGCACGTGCCCCTGTATTCTCTGAATCGCAAAAAGGCTGGAACGGGAATATTGAAGTACAGAACTTCGGACAAGTTAGCTCACAAAAGGCTTCGGTCAAGATAGAGTATAAGAAAGAAGGCAAAATGGTCAAAGTGGCTTCTGCTGCCGTACCTGCTTTGAAACCCTATGAAAAGCTGACATCCGCTTTGCGACAAAGGCTGATTTTGAAAAAGGTGAGGACTATAACTTCCTTGTGACTATTTATTCCGGCAAGAAGTTCTCTCTACTTTCGTTTGAATCGGAAGGTAGTTGAATAATTGAAAGACTAACAATTGAAAGATTACCATGAAAAAGAAGATCACATTTTTATTGATGTTTGTACTGTCGTTGTCAATGGTTTCAGCACAAGGTACTTTCCGGTTTGGGACATCTGCAACACCCGAAGGCAAAACTCTTCTGGTGGATAGCAAGGGGCTTATCCTTGACGGCAAGCATATCATTCCCGTCATGGGCGAGATTCACTATTCCCGCGTACCGGAGTCGGAATGGCGCCGGGAAATCCGCAAAATGAAGGCCGGTGGTATCAATATCATTTCTACATATATCTTCTGGATTCACCATGAACCGGAAGAGGGAAAATGGAACTGGAGCGGCAATCATAACCTGCGCCGCTTCGTCCGGATTTGTGCAGAAGAAAATGTGATGCTGGTGTTGCGTCTTGGTCCTTTCTGTCATGGGGAAGTGTATCAAGGCGGAATTCCTTCATGGGTACATGAGAAAGCCGGGCAGAATCCTAAGTATAAGATACGTGCCCGTACTCCCGGATTCCTTGAAGATTGTACGGAGCTTTATAATACTATTTTTGCTCAGGTTAACGGACTTTGTGGAAAGATGGCGGTCCTGTGGTCGGCGTGCAGATCGAGAACGAAAGTCGCGGTCCTTGGGATTATCTGGAGGCATTGAAAAATATTGCTGTGAAGGCGGGATTTGATGTCCCGTTCTATACACGTACCGGTTGGCCTGCACTTCGGGGAAAAGAGGTTTTCGGGCAGCTGTTGCCGCTTTATGGTGACTATGCCGACGGATTCTGGGACCGGAAACTGGAGGATATGCCGGGCAGTTATGCCGATGCTTTCATTATGAGAGACAAACGTATGAGTAGTGCTATTGCCACAGAGACATTCTCTAAAGAGGAATTGTCGGAAGATTCCCCCTCTCTCAGTTCAAAATTGTCATATCCCTATTTTACTTGTGAGTTGGGCGGTGGTATGATGCCGGCGTATCATCGTCGGATAAATATCAATGGAAAGGAGCTTAAACCGCTGGTTATATGCAAGCTGGGTAGTGGCTCCAATCTTCCGGGATACTATATGTATCACGGTGGCACCAATCCATACAATCCTCTTCACACTATGGGAGAAACGCAAGCCTCTCCGGGTACTAATCATAATGACCTGCCTCATATGACCTATGATTTTCAGGCTCCTCTTGGCGAAGTGGGACAAGTATTCGAGACTCCCTTTCATGAAGGACGTTTTATCCATCAGATGTTGACAGACTGGGGCAGTGAACTCTTGCAGATGAATGTTGACTCATTAAGCAGGCATTATGCTCGCCGGGGTGCTTTCGAATTCTATAATGACTATGTGCGTATCAAGAATGAGAGCGGGACGTCCATGTCACTTTTAAAGACTATCGGACTGGGGGTGCAACCATTGACTGGACTACTGTAGAACCGTTCTGCAAAGTGGATGACCTTATCTATTTCATCGAAATCAGGGGTAAAAAGCCTCAAATCTCCGTTGACGGCAAGGTCTATACTTGTAAACTTAACAAGCAGCAGAAGGCGGGCAAGCTCAATGTCTGTGTGCTCTCATACGAAAAGGGAAAGACTGCCTATAAAATTGACGGTAAACTGCTTTATGCCAAGAATGGCGGTATTCTGTATAAGAGTGATTCATGCATCGTGGAGGAGGTATGGACAAAGTCTCCTGTCATTGCCGCCACAGTCACGGAAGTGAAAAAAGCGGATGCTCCCCGTGTTGTCCCCATGGGTCGTCAGGCAGTGGCTGCGCAACCTGTAGAAGAGGACTTTGCAAAAGCTGCGGTATACACTATTAACTATGATACATCTGGAATAAATAATTATGATAATCTTTTTCTCCGTATAAATTATCGGGGTGATGTGGCCCGTGTGTATGCTGACGGCAGGCTTGTAGCAGATAACTTCTGGAATGGAAAGGAGATGTGGGTCCGTATGGCAGATCTCGTCGGCAAAAAGGTGGAACTAAAGATTTTACCTTTACGTAAAGATGCCCCTGTCTACTTTCAGAAAGAACAAAAAGCTATGATTGAGGCGGCCAAAGGTGACTATATGCTTGGGCTCGATTCGGTAGAAGTTATTGAGCGTCATACACTGGAGTTTAATGATGCTTTTTAATGTCACTTGTCACTTTGTAGAACTAACCGGTTCATTATCAATGAAAAACGGGTGACAATAGATGGTGATAATAGGGTGATAATAGAATAGTAACCTCTTTTCTGTTATCACCCTTATTGTATCTTTTACTGATTTAATCTACTGATTATTAGGCTTTAAATACACCACCCGGTTCCCATATCCGCGAGTGTTAAGAACTCCGTTTTCTACCAGAAGATTCAATTCCCGTAGTGCTTTTCCCTTCAATAAACCCGTAATCTGAGAGTATTCTCTTCGAGTGATGAAGTGATTCTTTGCTAAAAAGGCTTCCAGTCGGGAACGGCGTGTCTCTTCCGGCAAGTTCGATGATTCTTGAAATCCGAATTTGGCACGGGTCACCGTCCCCGAACTGCGTCGGCGAAACCAGGGAGTGGCTCTGAAATTTACGTTGTCGAAAGAGATGGAGACCGAACGGATCTCTTTCTTGTCCATCACCGGACGTGCCCTCAAACTAGAGGAGAAATATCCGATTTCTCCCAGTTTCACATGATACCCCTCACTTAAATAATAGGATACCTTCTCTTGAAAAGCTACCATGATACCTGCCAAATCTCCCTCGGTGAAAGAAGAGGCTTCGGCTATTTCACGAAATAACCGTTTGCTGTCAATGGTTCCTTTGGATACAATTCGGGGATACAGAGGCTGTACTTCTCCGTCTCCCTTTCATTCGGTTTCGCCGAAAGTCATAATCTGCTGCCATAGCGTCACTTGTTTTTGTTGGTTAATAGGATTGTTACTCAATTGATACCGCGTGTGTTAGTACAAACACTAGTAACCTTAACATGTAGACAAGGCTCGACTAATATATTTTGTCTGTTTCACGTTTTCGTTCCACGTACGTGAACCGTTCGGACTATGTACGTGAACCCAATAGTTCACATACGTGGACCGATGGGACCATGTACGTAAAACGATTTCTTATCACTACAAAGATACATTAATCTAAGCTTCTAAACAACTTAATGAACGTTTTATTTACTATTAATTCAAGGAGCTTCCGGAAGAATGGAAAGGCGGATAAATATTCTGTAATAATAATGAATAGAAAGGTTGTTTGCTGTCTGTTTTATGCCTACCTTTGAGGGATATACATAAATATTAAAGAAAAGTAATGAAGATAACACAGATCAGGGAGAAAGATGGAGTCGAAGCATTAAGTGTATTAGATTTAACTTGTTGATAGAGAAGATAAAACAGAGATTAAGACCCGTCCGGTGACCGGATTGCGCCAAGCCCTGCATTTTGTTTTACCCGGAGAATCTTGCAGTTTTGCCGGAAAACTTCCCAAAGTAATACCCGCTGCCGTTTTCGGACGTGTAAATGGCGTGAAGCGGATGAAAGTATATAATGGCATCGTGGAACTGACCGTAGGTCCGTTGGCGGGAAAAGTAGAAGTGGATCTGGTCAAGAAAAAAGCGGCTGAATTGCCGCAGACCATGTTTGCATACATGGGGGCGAGTGGAAATTCCGTGAAGATATGGACTCTTTTTACCCGTCCGGACGGTACGTTGCCGCAGACGCAGGAAGAAGCTGAAATTTTTCAGGCACATGCGTATCGTTTGGCGGTGAAATGCTATCAGCCGCAAATCCCCTTTGATATTCAGTTGAAAGAGCCGGTTTTGGAGCAATATTCACGGCTGAGTCACGATCCCGAACCTTTCTATCGGGAAAATTCCGTGCCGTTTTATCTTTCTCAGCCTTTCGGGATGCCGAAAGAAATGAATTATCAGGAGAAGCTGACCCCGGAAAAGTCTCCGTTGAATCGTGCCGTTCCGGGATATGATACGGAAGATGCGCTGGCATTGATGTATGAGGCTGCCTTGCGAAAGACTTTTCAGTCGATGGAAGAGGGGTGGAGGCGGAATGATGATTTGCAGCCCCTGGTAGTCCGGTTGGCGGAAAATTGTTTCCTTTCCGGTATTCCGGAAGAGGAAGTGGTGAGGAGGACCATTCATCGGTATTATCATTCGAAGCAGGCTGTGCTGGTTCGCGAGATGATAGGCAATGTGTATCAGGAATGCAAAGGCTTCGGCAAGAAAAACGGGCTGACAAAAGAGCAATATCTCAATATGCAGACAGAGGAGTTTATGAACCGTCGTTATGAATTCCGCTACAATACACAGATAGGTGAAGTGGAATACCGGGAACGATGCTCGTTTTATTTTCGTTTCCGTCCGTTGGATAAACGGGCGCAGAATAGTATTCTGCTGGATGCGCAAAGTGAGGGTATTGCGGTGTGGGACCGGGATGTGGACCGTTATCTGCATTCAAACCGAGTATCTGTTTATAATCCATTGGAAGAATTTATTTTCATCTTCCTAATTGGGATAAAAAAGACCGCATTACGGAACTGGCAGACCGTGTGCCATGTGCTAATCCGCATTGGACGATGCTTTTCCATCGCTGGTTCCTCAACATGGTAGCTCATTGGC
>ENA-OQJH01000155-OQJH01000155.1-human-gut-metagenome-genome-assembly--contig:-NODE-155-length-40151-cov-5.958800_pt1 | contig 40151 bp, 60 predicted proteins | sample MGYA00242597_ERZ504763 | MGnify/ENA primary metagenome ERZ504763 (study PRJEB26092, sample SAMD00036359) | human gut metagenome | host: Homo sapiens | study: EMG produced TPA metagenomics assembly of... | reverse complement strand
TGTCAGCAGCTATGCTTGCAGCGCCCTGACAGCAGATGAAGAATTTATGCTGTCCAAGCGGCTGTATGATCTCGTAAACGGACGCAGGCAGAAAAGCGATGTGATCGCTTATCAGATACGGCAGTCCTTTCGTCCGGGGGAAATCACTGCAGAGGAAGCTAACAAGGTGGGCTATGAACTTGCCATGCGGTTTACCAAGGGCAAGTATGCGTTTGTTGTTGCCACCCATACGGACCGGCAGCACATCCACAACCATGTGATCTTCAACTCCACAGCGTTGGATGGCAACAGAAAGTTCCGGGATTTTTTTCTTTTCGGCGTTGGCTGTGCAGCGGTTGAGCGACCTGATTTGCTTAGAACACCAGTTGTCCGTCATTGAAAAGAAGCTACCGGGAACAGCAGAAGCGCATCGTCTACCCGCCTAAGGAGAGCAACCGTGACCGCCTGTGCGGAATCATCGACACAATCCTTGCAGAAAAACCGGGAGATTATGAAACGTTTCTGCAAAAGCTAGAGCAGCAGGGCTACGAGGTGAAGCGTGCAAGTACACGGCGGTGAAGGGCAAGGGACAGAAACGCTTTATTCGGTTCCGAACTCTGGGCACCGGCTATGGCGAGGACGAAATCAAGGCGGTGCTGGAGGGTAAGGCGAAACACCAACCTTATCAGAAGAAGCCGCCCAAAGAACAGCCCTTCCAGTTGCTGGTGGACATTCAGGGAAAAATGGCAGAGGGCAAAAGCGTCGGCTACAAAAAGTGGGCGACCAAGTTCAGCCTGAAGGAGATGTCCAAGACGCTGCTATTTTTACAGGAGCAGAAAATCGGCAGTGCGAGGAACTGCGGGAACGTGCAGCGGCGGCAACGGAACGCTATCATGCCATGGGCGATTCCATCAAGGCGGCAGAAACGAGGTTGGCCGAAATCGCCGTCCTGAAACCCACATCATCAACTATGCCAAAACCCGTGAGGTGTACGCCGCCTATCGGAAAACCGGGTACAGCAAAGTCTTTCTGGAAACTCACCGGGAGGAAATTACTCTGCACAAGGCGGCGAAAGCTGCCTTTGACGAAGCCGGGCTGCAGAAGCTGCCGAAGGTCAAGGAGTTGGATGCGGAGTTTGCAGAACTGCTGACCAAGAAGAAAGCCGCCTATCCGGACTACCGCAAGGCACGGAACGAGATGCAGGAACTGGTTCGTGCGCAGAAAAACGTAGAACGCTTTTTTGCAGAGGAAAAGGACACCGCCGAGAAAACCCAGACCCGATAAACGAATGCCGCCGAGGAGCTTTCCCAGTTGGGAGGCATCCTCGGCGGATTTTTAGTTATATAGCAGCTTTGCAGAGCAATGCGCCTGTTACCCGTATATTTTCCCCACGATCTTTCCTCGTGCTGCAGCAGGCAGGAGCTTGCACAAAAGACTCAGGAATTTATACTGCGCACCGGCAACATAAACGACTGCCGGTTTCTTTTTCTCCACAATACCGGCGATGTACCGTCCGATGCGTGCCGGGTCCATGCCGTTTTGCTCGTCATGCTCCATCTGACTGACGCTCCGGGAGATGCGCCCGCCGTATTCATCGTCGCCGAGAATGCTTTTCTGACGTGCTTTTGTAAATCCGGTGCAGATGTCACCCAATTCTACGACGGTAATATGGATGCCGTAGGGCTTGACTTCGTTTGCCAGAGCGTAAGAGTAAGAGGAAACGGCAGCTTTGCTTGCGGAGTAGAAGGTCTGGAACGGAATGTGTGCTACGGCGGCAACGGAGCTGATGTTCACAATATGCCCCTTCCCTTGATGGCGCATGAAGGAGAACCGCTTTATTTACAGTGACTGTCCCGAAAAAGTTCACATCGAACTGTGCTTTGGCTTGCTCCAAGGACGTAAACTCCACCGCACCGGAAATGCCAAAGCCTGCACAGTTGATCACTGCATCGATTTTAGTTTCTTTTTGGATGACCTGCTGCACAGCGGCGTTGACCGCATCTTCATCGGTCACATCGACAGACAGATGGGTGACACCCTCCATAGGGATATTCCTGCGGCTGAACTCATAAACGATGCAGCCATTCTCTTTCAGAGCGGATGCCGTGCACCGTCCGATGCCGGAGCTTCCTCCGGTAACAATGACGACCTTGTTGGTTTCTCCTGCCATGACTATCCTCCTGAAAATGTTGATCTGATTCGAGTATACCGTATCGCAAGACGACTGTCTATACTGATAGCCGGATTGTGGAAAAGTACAGGAATCAACTTGCGTAAATTTTTACGCAGATTGGCCTCTCTTTTTTTCACAGCCAATTGCCAATTAGCGCTTGAAATCGAAACGCTGCGCAAGTATACTATACTAGTTATATTGTAAGCTAAATCTGCGGATCCGGGTGGAGGGTGCGCTTTCTACGAAAGAACGCAGCTTTGATGTGGTGCGCACCGGCGGCAGGAAAAAAGACGACCTGCGTTGGATCGATCGGTTGGAAGAAATGGATGCGGCGCTGTAAGCGGACGAGGTGCAAGAAATGAACTTCTGGAAAAAGCTGTTTGCCGGCATGGGGTTTGTGTGCGGATTTCTCGTCTTTGAAGCCATGTCGCTGGCGTATCACAACTCCAGCCGCCGCCTCCGTCTGCGCTGAAAACGACAGCAAAGACCGCATCGGCATCCACGGCAGATAGGCTGAAGCCCCAATTGCTCCAGCCAATGTCAGAGTTTCTTAATTGTCCATCAGAAATACGTTGGTACGTTTTACACTGTGACGATTCAAAAAACAGAGGAGAGATATTTTACTATGATCTACAAAAAGCAATACGGTCAACCGTTTGATACCGAAAGTGTAGTGGGTTCTTTTTTGCCCATGATGGAAACGATACCCTATCTGACCAAGGAGCCGGATGGTTTCTCCTATGCCATGGAACCGCAGGATATTCTGTATGGTCTCGGCGAAAACGTCCGTGGTATCAACAAGCGCGGGTGGGTGTACGAAAGCAAATGCTCCGATGACGGCAACCATACCGAGGGCAAATCCTCGCTGTACGGTGCTTATAATTTTATGATCGTGTCCGGCAAGGATACATTTGGCTTTTTTATCGACTACCCGGCAAGGTCACCTTTGACTGCGGCTACACTGACCTGGATACCTTACGCATCACGGTGGCCGAGGAAAATTACGATCTCTACATCATTGAGGCGAGAGCCTGACCGATATTGTGCACCAGTTCCGCCAGTTGGTGGGGCGCAGTTATATTCCGCCCAAATGGGCTTTTGGCAACGCCCAGAGCCGCTGGAGCTACATGAACGAGGACGAGGTCCGCGAGGTGGTGGCAAATTACCGTGCCAATCATATGCCGCTGGACGCTGTGGTTTTGGATATCGATTACATGGAGCGTTACAAGGACTTTACGGTGGATGCGCAGCGCTTCCCGCGTTTTGCAGACTTTGCCGCCGAGATGAAAGCGCAGGGCATCCATCTTGTCCCCATCATCGATGCAGCAGTCAAGGTCGAAGATGGATATGATGTGTACGAGGAAGGCGTGAAAAACGGCTACTTCTGCACGAATCAGGATGGCACCCCCTTTGTAGCCGGTGTGTGGCCGGGACGGGTACACTTCCCCGATATGCTCAACCCGGAAGCCCGTGCTTGGTTTGGCAGTCAATATAAAGTTCTGCTGGATCAGGGGATCGAGGGCTTCTGGAATGATATGAACGAGCCTGCTATCTTCTACGCAGAGGAAAGACTGAAAAAGACCTTTGCTCAAATTGAGAAATACAGCAAGCAAAACCTGGATATTTCCAGCTTTGGTGCTTTTACCGGCATGGTGGCAGAGCTTTCCAACAACGAAAACGATTATAAGCTGTTCTACCACAACACCAAACAGGGGCGTATGCGGCACGACAAGGTACATAATCTTTTTGGTTATAACATGACCCGTGCGGCAGGCGAGGCTTTCGAGCGGCTGGAGCCGGACAAGCGCATTTTGATATACTCCCGTTCTGCCTGCATCGGGATGCACCGGTATGGCGGCATCTGGACTGGCGACAACCATTCTTGGTGGAGCCACATTCTGCTTGCGCTGCACATGATGCCCTCCTTGAATATGTGCGGCTTCCTGTACGAAGGCCCCGACATTGGCGGCTTTGGCAGCAATACCACGGAGGATCTGGTGCTGCGCTGGTATGGCTTGGGCATCTTCTCTCCGCTGCTGCGGAACCACTCTGCCAACGGCACCCGTCGGCAGGAACCCTACCGCTTTAAGAACAAGGCTGCCTTTGCCGGTATTTTACAGCTGCGCTACCTGCTGCTGCCCTACATTTACAGCGAGTACATGAAGGCTGCCCTGCACGACGGCATGTACTGTATGCCGTTGCGTTCGCCTTCCCGGAGGACGACTTGCCGCCGGGTGGAGGATGAGGTGATGATCGGTGAAAGCCTGTTGATCGCCCCGGTATATGAGCAAAATGCCCGAGGTCGGTATGTTTATCTGCCGGAGGAGATGCTGCAGGTGCGGGTAAAGTGCAGCGAAAGCAACCGCATCGAAACCAGCGTGCTGCCAGCAGGCCATCATTACATTCCGGTGGAGCCGGATGAAGTGGTGTTCTTTATGCGCAAGGGACACCTTCTGCCCCTTGCCAAGGACGGCAAAAAGATCCAGAGCGTTGCCGATGTGGATTTTGCAGACTTGCGCCTGCTTGCCTTTGCTCCCGATGGTGCATCCTATGAATACTATACCGATGACGGCGAGGCAAAGGATTATGATAAGCCGGAACATTTTGTGCATATCACGCTGGATGCGGATGGAAACGCAAAGAGCGATCGCGCTACGGTCAAAGTAGAAGGATAATCGTCAGTCATTACGCAGTTCCTACAGAGTGGCAGCGTTTCAGCTTGAAATGCTGCCACTCTTTTTGTTGTCTATATCACAGATAAAATAGCGTTCTATCTTGAAAACAGTGCAATTATTTATTATAATAAAATAAATAGTTGTGACTTTTGCAAAGGAGGGCTGAAGTATGGCAGCGCAGCGCACCTATCTGGCAATCGACCTGAAAAGTTTCTATGCCTCGGTGGAGTGCGTAGACCGTCATCTGGACCCACTGACCACCAATCTGGTGGTGGCGGACGCCTCCCGCACCGAAAAGACCATCTGCCTTGCGGTGTCGCCGTCCTTAAAAGCTTACAGGATACCCGGAAGAGCACGGCTGTTTGAAGCCGTTCAGCGGGTCCGGGAAGTCAACGCCCAGCGGCTGCAAACTGCCATCCGGCAGAAAAAAGCAGTCCGGGGAGAGGACGCAAGTACCACTTTGCCAGAACCTCTTTTGATGCCAACGCCCTGAACGCAGACCCGGCGCTGGGGTTGAGTTACATTGTTGCGCCGCCCCGGATGCAGCGGTATCTGGACGTTTCCACCCAGATCTACAAGACCTACCTCAAATATGTGTCCCCGGCGGATATCTACCCCTACTCCATCGACGAGGTTTTCATTGATGTGACGGGCTATCTGCCTTATTATCACATGAGCGCCCATGAACTTGCCATGACCATGGTGCGGGAAGTGCTGTACAACACTGGAATCACCGCAACGGCAGGCATCGGCACCAACCTCTACCTTGCAAAGCTGGCCATGGACATTGTGGCAAAACACATCCCGGCAGACAAGGATGGTGTGCGCATTGCAGAGCTGGACGAGCAGTCCTATCGGTATCTGCTGTGGAACCACCGCCCGCTGACGGATTTCTGGATGACCGGTCCCGGCACGGTCAAGCGGCTGGAAGCTCACGGTATCTACACCATGGGGGACCTGGCACGGTTTTCCATCCACGGGGAAGATCGGCTGTATGAGATTTTTGGCGTGGATGCAGAAATTCTCATCGACCACGCATGGGTTATGAGCCCTGCGGCATGGCCGAGATCAAAAGCTACAAGCCCAGCACAAACAGCATCAGCGAGGGGCAGGTGCTGACCTGCCCTTATCCCAACGACAAGGCGAAGCTCATCGTCCGGGAGATGGCGGAAATTCTGATGTTCCGGCTCACGGAAAAGAAACTGGTGACGGAATCCATCACCTTGGAGATCGGCTACGACCGGGAGAACGTGGACAAGGGCGGCTATCGTGGTCTGACCCAGACCGACCGCTACGGCAGAATCATCCCCAAGGCGGCACACGGCACCGTCCGGTTTGATGTCCCTACCAATCTGGGCAGCACCCTCATCAACGAAAGCGCAAAGCTGTTTGAGCGCATCACCGACCCGGCGCTGACGGTGCGGCGCATTACCATCAACGCCAACAAGGTCACGCCGGACGAGGGCTTCTATCAGGTGGACTTTTTCACCGACACCAGGAAGCTGGAAAAGGAGAAAAAACTCCAGCAAGCCATGCTGGGCATCAAGAACAAGTACGGCAAAAAACGCCGTGCTGAAGGCCAGCAGCTATGAGGAAGGTGCCACCATGCGACAGCGCAACGCGCAGATCGGCGGGCACAGCGCGGGAGGTTCGGCAGGAGGTTCGGATGGAAAACTACAAAAATAGCAAGATCGGACGGGAAACCGCCCAAAAGTACGGGGATATTCTGGAGATGGAACGCCCTCAGACCGAAGAATCTCTCCGCAAGCACCCCCGCATGACCTTGCAGAACCGTGCCAAGATATTCTCGCCCTTCTCTCCGCTACGAGGCTACGACGAGCAGCTTGCCGCAGAAAAACAGCGCACTGAGCGTGTGCCCAAGCGCATTCTGACCGAAGAAGAAATGTCGGCTCTGTCCGATCGGCTGATGCAGGTCACCAAGGGCATGACCATCACGGTGCGGTACTTCAAGGAGGATACCGCCCACCCGGAGGTTCCGGCGGTGGGCAACTACATCACGCTGACCGGAAAAGCAGACCGCATCGACCCGGTGTTCCGCACCTTGCAGGTGGGCGACACGTGGTGCCCTTTGAAGATCTGGTGGAGGTCAGCGGGGAAGGTATCATGGACATTGATGTGTATCTGGGCATTGGGGAAGAATGAGATGACAAAAAATGCTGAAAGAGATGTTTATAGGACAGCTCTTTCAGTAAAATGACCTCAGAAGAAGCAAAACACACTTCAGACGGAGGAAAATACAATGGCAAACGGTGATTACGGCTATTTCGGCAAAGGTGACACGGGCTATGCCCAGTACATGACGGCCTTCAACCGCAACTTTGGTGGCTCGTCCGGCGGTGGCGGCGGAAACCACAACAATGGCGGCGGTGGTGGTGGAGACGGCAGCGGCTGCGGCTGCCTCATCGCCATTGCGGTGGTGGTCGTGCTGGTGCTTATTGCCATGGGAAGCTGAGGGCATCCCCACGGTGCAGAGCTGCTTGTGGTAAACGGCGGAAAAAACTAAAAAAGCACTTGACCCTGACGTTACGTCATAGCGTATACTGAGCTTGTCGCAAGGGAGGAAAACGAAATGATGACTGTCAAGGAAGTGAGCAATCTGACCGAGGTGAGCATTCGGACGCTGCAATATTACGATAAAATCGGTCTGCTGCATCCGGCGCATCGAACGCAGGCAGGCTATCGCCTGTATGATGATGCTGCACTGGAACGATTGCAACAGATCTTGCTGTTCCGAGAACTGGAATTTTCACTGGAGGATATCCGAAAAATTCTGAAAAACCGGAGTTTGACCGGGAAAAGGCACTGGAGCAGCAGATCACATTGCTGACCCTGAAAAAACAGCATCTGGAAAAGTTGATCGCTCTTGCGGAGAAGATTCGGACAACAGGAGGAAATGTTATGGACTTCAACGCATTTGACACACAGAAGATCAGGGAATACGCCGAACGTGCAAAGAAAGAGTGGGGCGAAACCACAGAGTATCAGGAATTTGAGGCAAAAAATGCCCGGCGGACGCAGAAGGAATCTGACAACATCAACGAGCAGTTGATGGGGCTCGTAGCGGCATTCGGAACGCTGCAAACCAGAGAACCGGCAGACCCCGCAGTACAGGCACAGGTGAAAAAGCTGCAGGACTTTATCACCGAGAATTACTATACCTGCACGAAGCCCATTTTGTATCAACTTGGACAGATGTACGGTGCTGGCGGCGAATTTACGGAGAACATCAACGCTGCCGGGGGAGAGGGCGCGGCAGAATTTGCTCAGAAAGCCATTGAAATTTATTGCCGATAAGCCCAAAGTCGGTGGTAATATACGCCTACTGCAACCTGCATGGTCTGTGGATGACGAAGCTGTAAGAAATAAATGGGCTCCTGCCAGTGGTTAAACGCTTGCAGGAGCCTGTTTTGTCGTGCAGCCAGAGGGATGATGCAGCGCTGAAAATGTTCTGCTTGACCTTGTGCAGAGGAGGAAGTATTATACTCGCAAGAAACTAACTTACGAGTATATTTTGATGCAACTACGCTTTGAGGAGGAAATACCATGCGTTCCGAACAAATCAAAAACCAACTGGAAATCGTGCAGGGAGACATTACCAAGCTGGACTGTGACTGCATCGTGAATGCAGCCAACCGCAGCCTGCTGGGCGGCGGTGGCATTGCCGAAGCCTTTTACGGGATGCCACAGGAACTGCGGGCAGCGACCTTGAAGCGTCTGCCGGAGGATCTGCGGGCGGCGTACGAGCTGTTCCGGCAGAACCTTGAGCGAAGGATGTGACACTATCGGTGCTGAGAGCCGCCGCACAGTGATTTGTGCGGCGGCTCCTTTTTGTGCAGGTGCTTTTCTGCAAGGGGAAAGCGTGGTATACTGAGGGCGGAAAATCGGAAGTTATATGTGGAGGAGGATTATTATGAATACAGTTAGAATGATTTTATGTGGAAATGTTGAAGATAGCAGAATGAATCCAAGTGAAAAGGTAGGAGTAGTATCAGTGGTTTTTGTTTCTACAGAGGAGGAAAAAATTAGGAATAAACTTAAAAAATTGCAAGATAAAAATCCTGAAAAATTTTATATGGAATACGTTACTCCATTAGATGTTGACTTAACAAGTTTAGAGCACTATCCATCGATTGAAATATCAAAAAATGATTTACAATAACAACTTCCAGTTTGCCACCCAAGAACATCCATAAGAGAGGAGTGACCGTTATGAAGGAAAACAACTGAAACGTAGCTTTTTTGCGCCAAAATGAGATAAGCCGGAAAGCAAACGGTATGCGATTCCATCTCCAGGGTTGATTTTTGTCTCATTGTGGTAATAGGGAAAGACAGATACAAGATATTGTTGCAAAAGTATTATTTTTTCGTGAATTTTAGCACTCTTCTATTGACACTGCTAATGAACGGTGCTATAACAGTGGCGTGCTCAGGAGGAAGGGCAAAAGGAGAACCGCAAGGCTCCCCGAAAGCCTTTCCGAGTGGACGCTTCAGATTTTTTGCCCCGACCGAACGCCGGGATTGGAGGAATGATTTATGCTTATGCCGACTGTTTTCCATGAAAACCTGTTCGATGATTTCTTCGATCCGTTCTGGAATGACGCTGCACTGGAACGTATGATGAACCGTGAGGCTCGTGATACCTTTGGTAAGCGCGGTGCAAACATGATGAAGACCGATGTCAAACAGACGGACAACGGCTACGAAGTAGCGGTTGACCTGCCGGGTTGCAAGAAGGAAGACGTTCAGATGGATCTGAACGACGGCTACCTGACCATTCAGGCAGTGCGCAGCCACAGCAATGACGAAAAGGATAAGAATGGCCGCTATCTGCGGCACGAATCCTTCTCCGGCACCTGCGCACGCAGTTTCTACGTGGGCGATGTGAAGAAGGAGGACATCCACGCAAAGTTCGAGGATGGTGTCCTGCACGTCGAGCTGCCTGCTCCTCAGCAGACGAAGCTTTGCCTGAGAACCCGAATCTGATTGCAATCGAGTAAAACGCCGGTCGTGTGCGCCAAGTCACACACGCACATAAAGTGGCCCCGAAGAGCTGTAACAAGCTCCGGGGCCATTTTTATTTCACGGTATTATTCCGCAGCGGCAAGCCTCGTCAAAACTCCGGGTGCCATTCATCCCGGATGCCAATGTCAGCACAGATGATTTTTCCGCACAGCGGCGCAGAGGTTTTTGCGATATGCAAAGGCTTATAGCTGTCGAAGGTTACGGTCAAATCCGCATGAGCAGCACCTTCGGCAACCTCGCCGGTATCCGTGTTGATGCCGCTGGGCAGGTCTACGGCCAGCACAAAGGCACCGCTCTTGTGCAGACGGCGTATCAGCCGCAGGCAGCAAGGCCGGAAGGCCGCAGTTCACCATGGAACCCGGTGCCGTAGAGGGCATCCACAACGGCAGCAAAGCTCTGGATTTCCAGTACAGAACCGTCAGTGCAGATGTGCACTGGCAGGGAGTGCAGACGCTCAAAATTGAGGATGGAATCCGCAGTTTTCGGCTCGCCCTCGGCCAGAAGAACGGTCACACTCCAGCCGTCTTTTGCCGCGGCGCGGGCAATCACGAACCCATCGCCGCCGTTGTTGCCCTTTCCGCAGACCACCAGCAGCCTGCCGGGATGCGAAAACTGCTTTTGCAGTTCGGCGTAAGCCCGCCAGTCCGGCATTTTCCATCATTTGCAGGTAGGGCAGACCGTGGGCATCCCCGGCTCGTTCAATTTCCTTCATCTGCGCAGCCGTCACAATGCGATGTTTCATGTTAGCACCTTCTTTCTGTCTCTATTATAATGGATGAGAATGTTTGGAACAAGATGAAAGATACCGGTGCATAGAATCTGTCCCCGGAGAGTTGGAACAAGCTCCGGGGGGATTTTTGCTTTTCACTATCTTTCCGTAGGGGAAAACCATGGTATACTGGACGCAACGAATCCAAAGTAATAAACCGGGAGGTACCGTTATGAAGTGGGGAATTTTAGCCACCGGCACCATGACGCTGGAAGTGGAGGCAAAGAGCCGGAGGTCATCCGCTGCCCGGTGGACATCAACGGCTTTGAGTACGAGATCCGGGAAGCAAGCCGCTGCGTCAGGCTGGGGCGTACCGGCAGCGACCGCTACACCCCGCAGGACAGCCTTGCCCTGACCCGCCTGATGTACGACACCCGCATGAGCTGGGGCATGAAGTTTGCGGGTGAGGTGTAAGCACACACCTTGCCGCAAAGGGCTTTTTGCGTGCGGAGACTATGGCATACGGAGAGCGGCAACTCGGAATTGATATAAAAAAGAAGGACACATAGATGAAAACAGTGGTTCTTTATAATATTATTTCTTTTATCATCCTCGTTGCTTTGATTTTTGTCTTAAGGATTGTTAGTAAGAGTAATTTAAGACAAAATCAACAACTTGTTATTAAAGTCATTGCAACTATTTTAATTGTTTATGTGATAGCGTTCGTGCTTTTTATTGATGCAATAGCATTTGGCATTATAGGACCAGTTCAAGATTAACAATTCCAGTTTGACAAGGAAGTGCTTTGCATGAAAAAGCGTATATCAAGGATTCTCGGTTTAATAATGCTGATTATAGCTATTGCATTTATAGTGTTTGCATTGAACCATCCAGAAATGAGTTTTCCTTGGAACAATACCATTACTTGGTTACTGTATGGTTTATATATTCTTGTGACAGTCATGTTGCTTATTGCGCCTAAGACGAAGAAGTAAACAATTCGCGTTTGTGGAGCGAAGCGGAACAATGAAAGCCCCAGTGGGGCTTTCAAGCGACCGAACGGTCTTGCGGCAGCAAGATGGAGGGCCTCGCCCCGACAAGTTCCAGTTTGCCGGGCGGACAGGCAACTGAAAAACACAAAATGAGGGAGCAGCCATGGTACTTTATTTTACGGGAACTGGCAACAGCCGGTATCTGGCACGGCGCATTGCCGAAGGGTTGAAGATGCCGCTTTACGACCTGAACGCCTGCATCAAGGCAGGGGATACCGCCCCGGTGCAGACTGGCCGGGATGTGGTGCTTGTCACGCCTACCTACGCATGGCGCATCCCCCGGGTGGTGTCAGAGTGGCTGGGCAAGACCGCGCTGACCGGGGCGGAGCGCATCTGGTTTGTGATGGACTGCGGCAGCGAAATTGGCAATGCGGCAGGCTATAACCGGCAGCTTGCGGTGCAAAAGCAGCTGAAGTATATGGCACAGCCCAGATCATTATGCCGGAAAACTACATTGCCATGTTCAATGCGCCCCAAAAAGAGCAGGCAAAGAGCATCGTGGAGCAGGCAGAGCCTGCGCTTCAGAAGGTACTGACCCGGCTCAAAGCCGGGCAGGAATTTCCCACGCCGAGAAAGAACCTCTACGACCGCTTTATGAGCGGCCCGGTGAACCCGGTGTTCTATCGCTTCTTTGTAAAAGCGGAGGCCTTCCGGGCAACGGATGCCTGCATCGGCTGCGGTAAGTGCGTGGAACTGTGCCCCCTGAACAATATCCATCTGGAAAACGGAAAGCCGCTCTGGGGCAAAAACTGCACCCACTGCATGGCGTGCATCTGCTATTGCCCCAAAGAGGCCATCGAGTACGGCAAAAAGAGCAGGGGAAAGCCCCGGTATCACTTTGAAGCGCTGGAAAGAAAGCAGCAGGACGTGTGAAGGAGAGCGGAAATCAGATGAAGTATTTATACTTACATGGATTGGGACAAAAACCAGACAGTTGGGACAGAGTAATAAAAGAAACGAAGGTCTCGGACAGCAGCGTCTGCTTGAGTTTGGCAGAGATGCTGGAGGACAAAGCGGCCACTTATGGGGAACTGTATGCTGCATTTTCAGGAGAGTGTGATAAGGAACATGATGAAATCGTCTTGTGCGGGCTCTCCTTGGGTGCTGTTCTGGCACTTAATTATGCGATAGACCATCCGAATAAAGTAAAGGCACTGGTGCTAATTGCAGCACAATATAAAATGCCTGAAAAGCTATTGAAGTTCCAGAATATGCTGTTTCGCTTTATGCCGAATACAATGTTCAAGCAATTTGGCCTCAAAAAAGCCGATGTGATCAGCTTGTGCGGTACGATGACGGAATTGGATTTCAGGGATTCATTATGTAAGGTGTCCTGTCCGGCATTGATCGTTTGTGGGGAAAAGGACAACGCAAACAAAAAAGCCTCAAAGGAACTTGCCAGTTATTTGAGCGATTCCCACTTCCATGAACTTCTGAAAGCGGGTCATGAAGCAAACATAGAATCTCCGGAGGAATTGGCAACAGTGTTACAGGAATTTTATGATAATGTCGAATAAACTACGATTCATCAAAGAAAGAGGACTGTAAAATGAACATCGAAGAACGGGCGGCACAGGCTGCCGCATGGAAAGCTACTGGACAGTGCAACTGTGCACAGGCGGCGCTGAAGGCATTTGAGGACAAGCTGCCGGTGGATGCCGACACCCTGATGAAGCTGGGCGCAGGCTATGCCGCCGGCATGGGCTGCATGGAGAGCACCTGCGGCGCACTGATCGGCGCTGTGATGGTGGCGGGCATCGTCACCGACGGCAAGGGCACACCCCGCATTTCCAAGGAACTGCTGCAAAACTTTCAGGAAAAGTGCGGTGCTACCATCTGCAAGGATCTGAAGGGGATAGAGAACGGCGCACCGCTGTGCCCGTGCCCGGAGTGCGTCCGCAACGCTGTTCTGGCACTGGGCGAGGTGCTGGGAGAGTAAGATGAAGAAGATCTTGTTTGTTTGCCACGGCAATATCTTTGAAAGCGTAAAATAATAACGATGATAAATTGAAATTTTACGTTTTGCGTGGCTTACTACACCACAATTACACCATTTTCTAAGAGCCTTGAATGACACAAAAAGCTGACGGATGCCGCAAGATTCGCACCGTCAGCTTTTTCGTTTACAGGGGGATGAGGGGGTGGTATAATAAGAATGGAGTTTGAAAGATGGCTTTGAGGAATACCTCAACGAATGCTGAAAAGCACAAAACCGGTGAAAGAGAGCCCGGAAACGGTAAGAAAGGTGCTATAAGTGAAACGAATTTCAGAAATAACGAGAAGAGATATTTTTAATTTGTTTCTATATGGAATAGATAAAAATACAGATTTCGGAACAGAACTGCTCCATTATAATTATTCTGGAAAACTAAGCGAACTGGACTTTTTGAAGAGAATTTATAATCTTGAACAGCTGCCAAGTTATGATGGGCGGTATTTAAATGCCGAAGGTGATATTTGGCAGCATACTGTAAATAATGATGACTATCAAAAGGATGGGCTTTTGATGATGAGAGGTTTAAATTATCAAATGGTGATGACGAAATCTTTCTAAAGTTTCTTTGCGCGGTATTCCATCCGGCTGTACGCGAAGAAAGAGGATGCTGGCAAGAGTGCCTTATTTCTGTGAATGAGCTGCTTCGCATGGATGGGTATGAGTTGTATCCATCTGGGAAAATTTCTGGAAGAGACATTTATAATTGGAGAGAGTATAACGACAACGAAATTGATGTGTTTGTTCCATTTTCTCAGCGGAATGAAAAAGCAATCAGAGCACATAGTCTTAAACTGTATATTTGTATGAAAACACGTAATCAAATTTGCGCATTGTTTGAAAAGTATAATGATGTGTATAGAGAAACAAACGAAACGGGCTTTCAGTATGACGTAACAACGGAAGAATATGTTTTTCGAGATATATCCTGTTTCTATGAACCGAGATGTTATAACAGAAGTAGCAAATATGTTAGAACAAGGGATATGAAGCAATTCATATTACATAATTCTCCATTTTGCGTCTTTGATGCAATAGAACTTTATTTTCGATACAATGCAGACAATAATTACTCAAAAGAGATGAATGCATTGTTGGTACGACAAGCGATTGGGTATCAATTGATTCAAGGAAAACTTAAATGTACAGTAGAAATGTCTTTGAGTGAGAACACGATTGCAGCAATTCCAGAAAAGGGACTAAAAGAACTTGTTACGGACGCAGAAAATTATTACAGGGATGGAAATAAACAGATTGCAGTTGAGAAATTGTGGGATGCGTTTGAGCGATTGAAAACATACTATTCTCCGAAGCTGGATAAAAAGAACTCGGCAAACAAGGTGGTTGAAACTATGAGCCACAAAGAACCCCATTTTCAAAAGCTGTATGAAGATGAGTTCAAGGTGTTGACTGAAATCGGAAATGGTTTTAGAATCCGGCATCACGAAACAACGCAGACCGATATTACAGATGATCGGCAGTACGATTACTTCTATCAACGCTGCCATGCGTTGATTTCCACGGCAATTCTTTACTTGGAAGAGAGTGTGAAAAGTGAAGCGAAATAAAGATGATAATGGAAAAGAGGCGGTGATCCGCAGTTCGGCGGCGGAATACCTGACCTTTGTGGCGTCCACAGGTGAGACCGATGCCAGCTATGAAATGCGCTACGAGGATGAGAATATCTGGCTGACACAGAAGATGATGGCGGCACTGTACGCTGTGTCCAAACAGACGATTTCCCAGCATATCAAACGCATCTATGCCGATAGAGAGCTCACCCCAGAGGCAACTGTCAAGAAATACTTGACAGTTCAAACCGAGGCAACCGGCAGATCAGCCGCAAACAGGACCACTACAGCCTGCAATGATCATTGCTGTCGGCTTCAAGGTAAACAACCAGCGGGCGGTGCAGTTCCGCAAGTGGGCGGGACAGATCGTCAAGGACCACACCATTCAGGCTGGACAATGGATGTGGAGCGCCTGAAAAAAGGCCACATGTTCACGGATGAATACTTTGAACGACAGCTGCAGCAGATCCGGGAGATCCGGTTGTCGGAGCGCAAGTTCTACCAGAAAGTGACAGACCTGTATGCTACGGCGTTCGATTACGACAAGGAGGCCAAGACGACTAGACTGTTCTTCCAGACCGTCCAGAACAAGATGCACTATGCTGTGCATCGCCACACGGCGGCAGAGTTGATTTATGAGCGGGCCGATGCCAACAAGGAACACATGGGACTTACCACTTGGGAGAATGCCCCGGACGGAAAAATCCTGAAAGCAGATGTGACGGTGGCCAAAAACTACCTGAGCAAAGAGGAAATGAACTATCTGGAGCGCATCGTGTCGCTCTATCTGGACTATGCCGAATTGCAGGCAGAACGGAAAATCCCCATGAGCATGGAGGACTGGGCAAAACGTTTGGACGGTTTCTTAGAGTTCAACGGCAACGAACTGTTGACCGGCCCCGGCAAAATCAGCGCAGAACAGGCGAAGCTTCACGCAGAAACGGAATATGAGAAGTATCGTATCGTGCAGGACCGCCTGTATGAGAGCGATTTTGATCGGTTTATGATGCTGGAGGAGAAAGCAAACAGAAAGATTGAGTGACGTTAATGGAAATGACCCCTAGAAACTTTGTATTAGATGAAAATCGCTTAATAATATGGAGCACCTTATGAAGGATTTTATTTCTGAAATCAAGAAAATTCCAACGGATGGACTTATTTATAGTCTTTCGGAAAAATCTATAGATATGTTTAGAAAAAATGAGTATTTAATGCCTGTAACCATTCCAGTTATACACAATGGTCAGAGAAAGTTTCTAACCGTCAAATTGACTGCCTGGGATATTCTTGATATGGAGTTTCTATCTATAAAAGAAAGCAACGATTATCGTCGTTCCTCAAAAAAAGTCCCAGTTGAAGTTCTAGTCGACTTATATCGCAACTATGACAACGAGCGCTCTACAAAAGAGGGGGTTTTTCAAAATATAGATGCCGATGGCGTATTTCGTACCTGATGGGAATGACAGCTGAACAATTTGCATATGAAAATCTATATTGCTGTTTGAAAATTCAGCCGTGATTATTATATTCTTTTTGCGGCGGAAAATTTTGACCATCGGTCTATAATTGATACTGACGCCATTGTGCGCAAGATTTTTGGAATTTCTGTCAATGACTATGTTTTAATTCTGATAACTGTTTTTTGGTTGTGCTGTCAACATCCTGATCCTTTGTCTGCTCCGGAAGAATTATACAGTAATGTGAACAGTACAGTCCTTACTGCTGAGAACCTTTCCAACTTTATTAAATATTATTCGTGCACCTATCAAAATTTGCGTACTTCTTCTCTAAAAAAGCAGCTCTTGTATTCAAAACCATTCATTAAAACCCAAAGAACGGGAGAGTATTTAGCTTCAAGTATTTTTCCTGTGGTAATGCTAGTCGGAAATGGTCTTTATTGGCTTGTGCGCGATTATTACTGCAAACAAGGCACACAAATTTTTTGTAAATGCCTCGGGTATCTTTTTGAGGATTATATAAAAGATATTGCCTCAAAATATTGCAAGCCTTTTGAATGGACTACACTGTCTACGGGCTCTAAAAAGGCGGCAGATTTCACATTCAATCTAGGAACTTAACGTTTCTTGTAGAATCCAAGTCTGCTCTTATTGCTCTTGATGTAAAGCAGCAAATCCCCAATTTACACAATGCCGATGTTTTCTTTGAACGCACGATTAAAAAAGCGCATAATCAACTGAATAGTAGCTACAATCAATTATCATCTTCAAGTGAAAACCCTGTTATAAAAATCATTCTTTTATATGACCAGTTTTCTAATTCTGCTATGATAGAAGAATCTGCACATGAAATATTGGGCGAGGATTCTTCCTGCTTTATTATGACGATTCGAGAATTCGAAATTCTTCTTTATTATCATAAAAATGCCAAGGAAAAAGAACACCAGATATTAGAAGAACTTTTGAAATCCAGCAGATCAGAAAGCCAACGAAAGAGCATTTGTGCTATCTATAATGATCTATCTATTAACCGCAATCCTCATATTGGACGCGAATTAGATTATTTCTCAAAGCTAATGAATACCTTTGAGAAATCTTCAAATTAGATTGTGTCAAAAGCATTTCCTGATTTCTTATAGAAAACAGCCGCCCAGCGACCTTACGGTCTCGCTGGGCGGCTTATTTTTTGCGTTTCCAGAGCAAGTATTCTTCGTAGCGGTGCATCTCGTTCTGTTCTTCTTCGGTTAGGCGCTGGCGCTGCTTGCGGACTTCGTCCGAGGGGTCGATGTCGGTTAAGCCAGAAGGTAGTCGGCGGAGGTGCCGTAGTACCTGCAAATGGCAATCAGCATCTCGTGGTTTGGGGAACTCTTTTCATGCTCCCAACTGCGAATGGTAGAAGTTGCAACATTAAGGGCTTTGGCGAGTTCTTCCTGTGTTTGGTTATTCCAATCTCGCAGGTCAGCTAATCGTGCTCCAATCATCCTTTTCCCGCCTTTCTTTGCCATAAGTATAGATGCTTCTTATCACTTTTGGCAAAAAGCGCCGAGAATCTTGTTAATTTGCTTTGAAAGTGATAAGATACTTATTAGTATAGCTGGAAGTGCTAAGAATATTATCACTTCCGCCGCAACGCTAAGGCAAAGCGAGGGAATCCCCGTTGGAACAACTGATCGACTTTCACGCACCGGAAGTGCAGGCGGTGCTGGATACGCTACTAAAAGATAAATCCACCGGTAAAAACATCATCTGGGCCACCGACCCGCCGGAGGAACTGCAAACGGTGATGTACGAGCCGGTGACGGATAGATCGCAGATCACCACCCAGCAGCTCGGGCTGACCCACTACGAGGTGGTGCTGCCCCGGATGATGAAGCAGACCGACACCCAGCAGCAGCGCACCCGCAAAAAGGCGAGGTGTTCAGCCCGCATGGGTCTGCAACAAGATGAACAACGCACTGGACGCCGACTGGTTCCGTGGGCTGGGGGCAGAGGAGAGCGCCGGGCAGTTCACGGTGGAGCTGCCCCAAGGCTGGCAGACGGTGGAAACGCCGGTGCAGTTTCCGGCTTGCGGGGGCAGGACCCGGCATGGGTGCAGTATGTGCAGAGCCGCCGCTTGGAGGTGACCTGCGGCGAAGCCCCTTTCTGGCATCCCGGTACGATGCCGCCACCGGTGAGATGATCCCGGTAGTCCGGCGCATTGGCATTCTGGACCGCAAGCTGCGTGTGGTAAGCGAGAACGCCGCCACAGAGGACGAGTGGCGCAAATATGCCACCCATGCGGTGCAGTCCACCTACGGCTACGAGTATCAGGGCGATAATCTTTTGCTGGCACGGGTCAACCTTCTGCTGACCTATGCAGAGCATCTGCAAGCATGCTGGCAGCGCAAACCCACAAAAGAAGAGCTACAGCCTATCGCCAACATCATCAGCTGGAACCTGTGGCAAATGGACGGCTTGCACCTGTCCGTGCCCGGCGGCAAACCCCAGCCGGAGGCAGAACAGCTTGACCTCTTTTCCATGTTCGGGGCGGCAGAGCCGCAGCCGCCCACGGTATCCTGTAAAGTGAAAAACTGGCGCAAGGGCAGCCATGGAACCGCCCAGAACTTTGAAACCATTCAGGAAGGGAGTACCAGCATGAAGTTTGATTATGTCATCGGAATTATCTTAACTCCCGTTCTAATGAGTATCCTAAGTTCAGAGAATGCTCAAAGGGTTAATCAATCGAAGACATATTTCACCTTGGATCTCCTAATTGGTTGGCATAGCACCTTCTCAGAGTGTCAAGACCGTGAGTGCACTTTAGTCTTGATACTCTGAGAAGGGTGCTATATCCTCCAGCAGGAGATTCAAAAAACGTCAAGAACGGATATTCAACGTATGAAGATAGGTGTTACGCAGACTTTTCCATAGTGGGTTAAGATAATATATAACCCGCCGTATCAGGATGAAACCCTTGGCGATAATGGAACGTTTGCACCGCCAGTATATAACAAGTTTCTGGATGCGTCTTATGAGATAGCAGAAAAAGTAGAGATGATTCATCCGGCACGCTTTCTGTTCAATGCTGGTTCTACGCCGAAAGCATGGAACGAGAAAATGCTCAACGACCCGCATTTTAAAGTTTTGCACTATGAAACTGATGCGAGTGTGATGTTTACCAATACAGAAATTAAAGGCGGTGTTGTAATTTCTTATCGGGATAATAATAAAAACTATGGTGCTATCAAAGTATTTACGCCCTATGAAGAACTTAATAGCATTATGAAAAAAGCTGCACCCGCAAGTGAAGCTAAAAGTTTGATGGAGACCATTTACATTCAAAATAAGTTTGATTTGGAAAAGTTATATAAAGACCATCCCGAATATAGAGCGGTCATTGGAAGCGAAGGAAAGGATAAGCGTTTCAGAAACAATATTTTCGAAAAGGTGTCGGTTTTCACAGAAGAGCGTCAGAATAAAGACGACATTCGAGTACTTGGCGTAAGCAAAAACAAGCGTGTTTGGATGTATATTCCGGAAAAATATGTAGAAACAGAACATGAAAATCTGAAAAACTGGAAGGTGCTGGTTGCAAGAGTAAATGGTTCGGGCAACTTGGGTGAAGTGCTGAGTACACCAGTTGTAGAAGCACCGAATGAAGGGTATACACAAACATTTATCGGTATTGGCTCTTTCAAGGTGGAAACAGAAGCGCAAAACGCATTAAAGTACATAAAGTCCAAATTTTGTCGGACTATGCTCGGTATTTTGAAAATTACACAGGATAATAACCGCGATACATGGCGCATGGTTCCCCTTCAAGATTTTACCGACCATTCCGACATTGATTGGAGCAAGTCGGTGGCGGAAATTGACCGGCAGCTTTACCGCAAGTATGACCTGACTGCGGACGAGATCGAATTTATCGAGACCCATGTAAAGGAGATGGCATAATGGCTGGCATAATTCTGCGCACTGCCCGGCAGGTAGTGCCCATGATCTACGCCTATACCACCCCGGAGATTGCCCGGCACAACGGCTGGACGAAGATCGGCTACACCGAGCAGTCGGTGGACAAGCGCCTGAAACAGCAGACCCACACCGCCGATGTGCTGTTCCACGAGGAGTGGCGGGGCAATGCCGTCTACGATGACGGCAGCGGCGAGGTGTTCACCGACCACGATTTCCACGCCTACCTCCGCAAGCTGAACGTGGAGAACGACCGCAAAAACGAGTGGTTCCATCTGGATGGGCAGCAGTCCCGGCGGTATTTTCAGGATTTCCGCATGAACCGGGGCCGAGTGCAGCTGGATGCTGCCATCGCCTACACTGCGGGAGGAGCAGGCAAGGGCTGTCCATGACACCAAGAGCTATTACCAGCGCCACCCCGGCGGGGAATACCTCTGGAACGCCAAGCCCCGCTTTGGCAAGACCCTTTCCGTCTACGACTTCTGCAAGCAGGTGGATGCACAGACGGTGCTCATCGTCACCAACCGTCCAGCCATCGCCAATAGCTGGTACAGCGACTATGTGCGCTTTCTGGGCAGGGAGTCCGGCTATCTGTTTGTCAGCCATGTGGATGCCCTTGCCGGGCAGCCCCATGTGCTGGACGAGCAGGGCTATCTGGATGCCGCCGCACAGGGCGAGGAGCTGTATAAGCGCATTGAGTTCGTCAGCCTGCAGGACATGAAAGGCTCCAAGTATTTCGGCGGCGAGTACGACAAGCTGCGCCACCTGACCGAGCTGAACTGGGATGTGCTGGTCATCGACGAAGCCCATGAGGGCGTGGACACCTACAAGACCGACCTTGCCTTTGACCGTATCCGCCGCCGCTTCACGCTGCACCTGTCCGGCACGCCCTTCAAGGCACTGGCGAACGACAAGTTTGCCGGGGATGCCATCTTCAACTGGACCTACGCCGATGAGCAGGCCGCCAAGCGGAACTGGCAGGGCGCACCGGGGCAGCAGAATCCCTACGCAAACCTCCCTATGCTCAACCTCTACACCTACCAGATGTCCGAGATCATCCGGGACGAGATCCAGCAGGGTGTAGAGATCGACGGCGAAACGCAGGAATTTGCCTTTGACCTGAACGAGTTCTTTAAGGTGAAGCCAATGGCAGCTTTGAGCATGAGGCCGAGGTGGACCGCTTTCTGGATGCCATGACCACCCAGAACAAATTTCCGTTTTCCACCCCGGAACTGCGTGCCGAACTGAAGCACACCTTCTGGCTGCTGAACCGGGTGGACAGCGCCAGAGCGCTGGCGAAAAAGCTGCAGGCGCACCCGGTATTCCGGGACTATGAGGTGATCCTAGCCGCCGGTGACGGCAAGCTGGACGACACGGACGAGAACCAGAAGAGTTTTGACCGGGTGAAAGCCGCCATCGCCCATCACGAAAAGACCATTACCCTGTCGGTGGGGCAGTTGACTACCGGTGTGACTATCCCGGAGTGTCGGCAGTCTGATGCTCTCCAACCTGAAAAGCCCGGCGCTGTATATGCAGGCGGCGTTCCGTGCCCAGAACCCCTGTCTTTTCCACGAAAACGGCACCTTCCGCCGCAAAGAAAACGCCTATGTGTTCGATTTTGACCCTGCCCGCACTCTGCTGATCTACGAGCAGTTCGCCAACGACCTTTCACAGGACACCGCCAGCGGCAAGGGCGACACCGAGGAGCGCAAGGCGCACATTCAGAATCTGCTCAACTTCTTCCCGGTCATCGGCGAGGACGAGGAAGGGGAGATGATCCCGCTGGATGCGGAGAAAGTCCTCAGCATCCCCCGGAAGATCAAGTCCAAAGAAGTGGTGCGGATGGCTTCCAGAGCAACTTCCTGTTCCAGAACATTTCCAACGTGTTCAGTGCGCCGCAGGAGGTGCTGGACATTCTGCAAAACTTCCAGCCTATCAGCGAGGCAAAGGCAAAGCCCATCCAGATCACCCCGGAGACCGGCGCAGACCTCTCCCTGAACGACAAGGGCGAGGTGGACTTGGACGAGGCTACGTCATCGGCAAGGCAGCGGATGTGTTCGGGGAAAAAATTTACGAGAGCACCCAGCGCTGGACACCGCCCTGCAAGACCTGACAGATGCTCCGGCTCCTGCCAAAGAAGAGCATCTGGAACCCCTGAAAAAGAGCATCACCAAGGAGATCATCACCCCATGGTGGAGCAGGCAAAGCAGGAGTATGGGCGGGACCTGAAGCTGTCCGACCAGAAGCGGTTTGAGAGCACCGCCAAAGCCAAAATGGACGTGGCGGTGAACAAGGTGGTGGACAACTACCGCATCGACCAGAGCCAGCTGGAGACCCAGCGCACCCAGCAGCTGCAAAGCTGCACCACCGCCCAGCAGCGCCAGCAGGTGAACCGGGAGTTTGACGCCAAGCAGCAGCAGAGCACCGCCGCCCTGATGGAAAACCTGCAATCCACCATCCAGCAGACGGCGCAGGAAATGCAGCAGACCATCGTGCGCACCGTGGAGACCAACCAGAAGGAGCAGGAGAAAAAGGGCTACGAGGACACCGTCCGTGACCATCTGCGGGGCTTCTCCCGCACCATCCCGTCCTTCCTCATGGCGTATGGCGACGAGACCGTGACACTGGCAAACTTTGACCAGATCATCCCGGACAAGGTCTTTCAGGAGGTCACCAGCATTACGCTGGAACAGTTCCGCTTTTTGCGGGACGGCGGGCCGTACATCAACCAGACTACCGGACAGGAGGAGCACTTTGCAGGCCACCTGTTCGACCCGGTGGTGTTTGACGATTCAGTGAAGGAATTCCTGAGCCTGAAGGTCAAGCTGGCGGACTACTTTGACGAGAGCCGCACCGAGGATATCTTCGACTACATCCCACCCCAGAAAACCAACCAGATCTTCACCCCCAAGTGGGTGGTGAAAAAGATGGTGGACTTGCTGGAACAGGAAAACCCCGGCTGCTTCGATGACCCCGGCAAGACCTTCCTGGACCCCTACATGAAGTCCGGCCTGTACATTACGGAAATCGTCAAGCGCCTCTACCGCAGCGAGAAGATGCGGCAAATCTTCCCGGACGATAATGCCCGGCTGGAACATATCTTTGCTAAACAGGTCTATGGGCTTGCCCCCACCGAGATCATCTACCGCATTGCCATCAGCTACATTCTGGGCTTTGCAAAGGGTCACGGCATCACCGCCCACCATATCCGTCAGGCGGATACGCTGGAATTTGCCAAGGCGGGCACCATGGAAAGGGAACTGGATAAGATTTTCAGAGACTGAGAAATAGAATACGGCATAAAACCAAAGGCGGCTGTCTGCATGGGTGCAGATGACCGCCTTTTTGTGCTATGCCTGTTACAAAAATGAAAGCTGTTGGATACATCATATCGAACAGGACGAGCTGTCTCATTCTCTCTCTTTTTACCAAGGTTTCCCTTGCGTTTTCTTGCACCCTGCCGAAAGTGGCATGTTTTCAAAACTTTTTGTTGACACAACTCAATTTTTGTGGTAATCTATCCCAACAATTTAATATAACATATTTATCTTAGAGTTCCAGCTCGGCTCCCGAAGGAGCCGGAGCAAGTTTTTAACTTCTATCGCTACATAACGAACCCGAACCAAGGCCATCCCGGAAGGGATGGTCAGGTTCAGGTTGTTGTGTGGCGATTTTTTATTGCCAAATCCAGCACCGCACCTTGAAAACCGCATGACCGTCTGCATGGGATACCCGGCGATGACCCCGCAAGGGAGAGCCGGAAAACGCCGCCGGAAGGGGGCAGGAAAGCTATGCAGGGAGAACGGCGCACCCAATATCAACTGGTCAAAATGGCCAGTTGATGTGGTGAATGACACAAAGCGTCATTCACAGAAACCTTATGCGTTACGGCTTACCTCATGTGGACAAATTGTCTACATGAGGTAAATTGGCCGCAGCTTGAACCAATGTAGACAATTTGTCCACATTGACTCCGTTCGTGTTACGTTTGACCTCGACTCGACATTTTGTCAAGCCACGGTGAAATCTGGTAAGTGCTGATTTCCGGTACTTACCAGATTACTGTAACACGATCGTTCTGTGGTGGGTTACGAAAACCGTAACTCACCACTTGGAAGTGGTAAATGGACGAATTGTCCACTTACCACCCAGCCATAACGCACAGATTTTAGTTGGTGATCATTTTGATCACCAACCAGACAATCGCAACACTTTATTGTGCAAAAGTGGCTGTTGCCATTTTGATAACAGCCACGCTTCCGTAACACTTTTGGCAAATAATGCTCTTCATTATCCACCACACACCCGTAACAGCCAAAGGAGGATGCCTATGACAACAGAACAATGGGAACGCGAAAATCAGGACACCCTGATGGAATATTTCATTGATGGCGACCCCAGTGTGCGCAGAATCCAGTGTGAATACTGCCGCAAGGTCCTCTACACCCAGACCCGAAACCGCAAATATTGCAGTTTCCAAACCTGCGGTCACAAGATGCTGAATCTGCGGAAAAGCCTTAAAAAGCGTGCTGAACGTGGAACCTACACCTGCGCTTGCTGTGGGGAGCAGTTCTTGCCGATCCGGCAGATGCCAGATATTGCAGCAATGCCTGTCGGCAGAAAGACTACCGCCAGCGTAAAGCGAATGCTGCTTCAATCCTGTAAGTGGTGCTTCCCATTTCGGAAAGTACCACTTTACCGTAACGCCTAATCGCTCACTCCCAAATCCCCCACAATGGAATTTGGACTGTCATCTAAAATCAAGTTACGCTTTCCGTAACTTGATTTTAGCCGTAACGAAGCCACCGGAGTTATCATTTTGAGAACTTCGGTTTTACCTGTAATACGGTACGCCCACTCCGTAAAAATCAGTTGGCCAAAATGACCACCTGATTCTACCTGTAACGCCTCAAGGTCGTTGAAAATCAGGTGCCGCCACCCGGCACTTGATTTTACCCGTAACGGAATCAGAGGGTCAAAATGACCCTCTGAAAACCGGACGAGCTGTCCATTCGAGACAGCTTGCCCGGAGCAGGAGTGCAGAGGACGTAGTCCTTTGCCCCAGTGATATGATGCTGTGCGTCATATCCTACTGGGTATTATCTGGCGCAAAACGGCGGCAGATCCAGCAGCTCCGCTGCTGCGTTCTCTCCGCCAAGCTGTTGAAACGGAGGGATGTCTATCTGAAATTAACACGTCACAACGGACGAGCCGGAACCCACGGCACCTATAACCCAAAACACAATGACCGCAGTTTCAACCTTGCCAACAGCGAGCACATCGACCGGAACGAGCCAAGGGCAACATCTACTGGGACTGCTTTCACGGTTTCCGTTCGGTTCTCGCTCCACCCGACCCGGACGATTTGGCGGCGACCTTCTCGGAGGTGGAACGTCAATTCTACGAGACCCACTATTCGGAGTTCATCGAAAGGCAAAATGAGCGTAACGCCAAGATTCGGCATACGGAACGCAACCGCTCCATTCCCGACCTGCTGTCCAGCCGCAAGACCTGCCCGGAAGAAACTATCTACCAGCTCGGAACGCTGGATGAACACGCTTCCGCAGGGGACTTGCTGAACATCGTCACCGAGTTCATCGAGGAGTTCAAAGGCAAATTTGGCGAACACGTTCATGTACTGGACTGGGCGTTGCATCTGGATGAGAGCACACCCCACATCCACGAGCGCCATGTGTTCGACTGCGAGAACAAGTATGGTGAGGTGGCACCCCAGCAGGAAAAGGCACTGGAAGCGTTGGGTTTTGAGCTGCCTGACCCGGGCAAGCCCATCAGCCGCCGCAACAACCGCAAGATTACTTTCGATTCCGCCTGCCGGAAGATGCTGTTCGAGATTGCCAAGCGGCACGGGCTGGAATTGGAGGAAGAAGCGGAATATGGCAACCGGCAGTATCTTGAAAAGCAGGACTATATTCTTGCTAAGCAGAAGGAGCAGCTTGCCGCCCAGCAGAGCAAGCTGGACGAGCTGACCCTGAAAGTTTCGGACATGGAAACCCTGCTGGAAGATGTTTCGGCTGCGGCCTACGACAAGGCGGTGGATATCGTGACGGATGTTGTGCGCACAGAGACCCGGAAGGAAGATATGCGGATGATCGAGGACACGAAAAAGTGGGTGTTGTCCCCGGAGCGCAAAGCTCCCAAGGCCACACGGGAGTACACCGCAAAACATCTGGATAGCATGCTGGACAAGTTCCTCAAGACCATGCAGACCACCGCCACTCGTTTGCAGGAGAAGCTGCTGAAGCCGGAAGTCCGGCAGAAAGGCAAAGAGCAGGTCAAGGAAAAAGCACGGGATTCGGTGCTGCAACTGCTGAACCGCTTGCAGGCGGAACAGACCCAACGGAAGCCGTCCGCACCGCCTGCCGCCGAAAAATCGGAAAATTGTTTTCAATAATAGTACGAGGTGATGCTTATTGAGCAAAGAAGTCAACGAAGAACGTGCTCCCCGAACCGTTGGAGATGTGAAGGAAATGCTGTCCAAACATTCCAACGGTGAAATCCAGCGAACGATCCAAAACTGCATCACGATTCTGCAGAACGACCATGTGCTTGCCGATGCCATCCGGCTGAACCTGTTGAGCGAGCGCATCGACATTGTAAAGCCTGTGGGTTGGCCCCGTTCCGGCAAGACGCTGAACGACACGGACATGAAGTATATCCTGCGTCGGATGGAGAAATACGGCATTTCCAGCGAAAAGAAAATCGAATCTGCCATCCGCATTGTTGCCAACGAGAACCGTTACCACCCCATCCGGGATTACCTGAACGGTCTGCAATGGGACGGCACAGAGCGAATAGCCCACGTCCTGCACCACTTTCTCGGTGCTGCGGAGGACGAGTACACTTGCGAAGCCATGAAAATCTTCCTGCTGGGAGCTATCAAGCGCGTGTTCCAGCCGGGATGCAAATTTGAAACCATGCTCTGTCTGGTAGGCGGGCAGGGTGTGGGAAAGTCCACCTTTTTTTCGGCTGCTGGCGGTCAAGGATGAGTGGTTCTCGGATGACCTGCGACGGCTGGACGATGACAACGTGTACCGTAAGCTGCAAGGGCACTGGATCATCGAAATGTCGGAGATGATCGCCACTGCCAATGCCAAGAGCATCGAGGAGATCAAGAGTTTCCTCAGCAAGCAAAAGGAAACCTATAAAGTTCCCTACGAGATCCATCCTGCCGACCGTCTGCGCCAGTGCGTCTTTGCTGGCACGACCAACCGGCAGGATTTTTTGCCCCGTGACCGCACAGGCAACCGCCGCTTCATCCCCGTCCCGGTGGATGCGGAACTGGCCGAAGTCCACATTCTGGACAACGAGGAGGAATCCCGTGCCTATATCGACCAGCTTTGGGCGGAAGCCATGACCATCTACAACAGCGGCAACTATAAGCTGGCGTTCAGCCCTGCCATGCAGGAAACGCTGCAAGCCCACCAGCAGGACTTCATGCAGGAGGATGCACAGGCTGGCATGATCTATGCTTTTCTGGAGGACTACACGGGTGACCGGGTGTGTTCCAAACAGCTTTATGCGGAGGCGCTGGGCAACACCACCATCCCGGCTGAGTGGGAGACCCGCGCTATCTGCGAGATCATGAACACGGGTATTTCGCGCGGCGATATCCAAGGCTGGCAGGCGCACAAGACCGCCAAGCGTTACCTGAAGTACGGCGTCCAGAAAGGCTGGGAGCGCGTAACCAGCCCCGAAACCGGGGCTGAAGATTTCTCCGAAATAGCAGATGCGGAAGCCGAGCAGATGGGCTTTCCCTTCTGATGGACAGCGGTTACACGGTCAGTTACAGGTTCGGTTACACATCAGTTACACCGAAAGGTCCGCATGACTGCTGCGTTTTCCGATTTCTGTAACCATGTAACCTTAAAAGAATAAGAAAAGTATAAAGTCCACCGGATGCCCTGTGCGCAGAAAAAGAGAGTTTTCCTGCCCGGTTACAGGCGTTCGGTTACAAGGAATTGGAGGTCTGCCTATGAAAGAAATCCAGATTTGGGAAAAGAGCAATTTGACGTTGGAAGAAGCCGCAGCTTATTCTGGCATCGGCATCAATAAACTTCGCACCCTGTCGGACGGCGAGCACTGTCAGTTCGTTTTATGGATCGGCTCAAAACGGCTCATCAAACGCCGCAGGCTGGACGAATATCTCGATAAAGCCTACTCCATCTAAAATCGGACGTGCCAAGTGAGCCTTGATGTGGTATACTGAGGGTGTCATATCAAGGCTCTTTCCATTCAGGAAAGGAGTTTGACGATGTCAAGAAGAAAAGACAATAAAGGACGAGTTCTTCGGACAGGAGAGAGCCAGCGAAAAGACCTGATCTATCAATATCGCTACACAGATGCTTTGGGAAACCGAAAGTGTATCTATGCGTCGGATCTTAAAATCTTGCGTGAAAAAGAGGATGAACTGCAGAGAAGCCTTGAAGATGGTCTCGACTATGCAGGTGGCGAAATTACGGTATACGAACTGCTGCAACGCTATCTTTCGCTCAAGTGCGGTGTCCGCTATAACACGAAGGTCGGGTACGGCTTTGTGATGAACATCGTACAAAAAGAACCATTCGGGGCACGAAAGATCCGGGATATCAAGGTGTCGGATGCTCAACGTTGGATGATCAAGCTGCAAAAGGAAGGAAAGGGTTACAGCACCCTGACCAGCATCCGGGGCGTAGTAAAGCCAGCTTCCAGATGGCCTATAACGAGGAAATTGTGCGGCGCAACCCGTTTGATTTCAAGCTGACGGATGTGGTGGTCAACGATTCACAGAAGCGCATCTCGCTGACCGAGAAACAGCAGAAGGTTTGGATGAACTTCATCCGAGAGGACAAGAGCTATGCTAAGTACTACGATGAATTTGTGGTGCTGCTGGGAACCGGAATGCGTGTCAGCGAATTCTGCGGTCTGACCCTGCAGGATCTGGATTTTCAAAACCGCAAGATCCGTGTGGATCATCAGTTGATTCGGGAAAGCGGCGGCAAATACTACGTTGAGAAAACCAAGACAGAGTGTGGCCGCCGGTTTATCCCGATGACGGAGGACGTGTTCCAGAGCTTGCAGAACCTGCTTGCAAACCGCAAACGGCTGAAAAATGAGGTCATCATTGATGGCTACAGTGGGTTTCTGCTGCTGGATAAAAACGACCACCCGAAGGTGGCATTGCACATCGAGAACGAGATGCGCTGGGCGATGAAAAAGTATCGCAAGCTGTACCCGGATGCACCGCTGCCGCACATCACGCCTCATGTGTTCCGGCATACCTTCTGCACCAACATGGCAAATGCGGGAATGGATATCAAGGCGCTGCAGTATGTGATGGGACACTCTGATGCAAGCATCACGCTGAATGTTTACACTCACGCAAGCTATGACCACGCTGCAGAACAGATGGCGAAATTGGTCGATTTTCCGGGGTCGTCTGACCGGCAGGAGCGAAAGATGTCAGGTTGATATAGCACGGTTTGGTACACCATTACTACACCATTTTGCTGAAAAGTTATGGAGAACAGCGTAGAGATGCGTGAAAAGCGCACAGTGCTGACACTGAAAATAATGCGGTGTATCGCATTATAAAGACTTGTGAAGGGATGCGTAAGGAATGACAAAGATAATTTTTTTTTGTGCCACGCAATATCTGCCGCAGCCCTATGGCGGAATTTGTGATGAAGGACTTAGTGGAAAAGGCCGGGCTTTCCGGGCAGTTTGAAATCGCCTCGGCGGCCACAAGCACCGAGGAAATCGGCAACCCGGTCTATCCGCCTGCCCGGCGCAAGCTGGCTGAGCATGGCATCTGCTGTGCAGGCAAGACCGCCCGGCAGATGACCCGGCGGGACTATGAGACCTACGATTATCTCATCGCCATGGACCGCAACAACCTGCGGAATATGGTGCGGTTTGTGGGCAGTGACCCGGAGCATAAGGTCTCATTGCTGATGGATCACGCCAGTCGCCCCGGCGATGTGGCAGACCCATGGTACACCGGGGATTTTGAAGCCACATGGCAGGAATGTGTTGAGGGATGCCTTAGTTTCCCGAACCGTTTTGTAAAAACAATCCGTCCGCAAAAGGTCACGATTCAGGCACTGAATAAATATGGAGAGGAAATTATAGTTGACGGAGAAGATGAAATGGCAAAATGCTTCTGCCATGAGCTGGAACATCATTATCACGCATTTCAGGAGCCATGCGGCGAAGGAGAAAAGTAATTTTGCAGAAAGAGGATATTAGATATGAATAATGAATATGACAATAAGAAATTTTTCGACGAATATGCAAAAATGCCCCGTAGTCGAGAAGGTCTAAGTGCTGCCGGAGAATGGCACCAATTGAAACCGTTATTTCCTTCGGTCAAAGGAAAAAAGATTCTTGATTTAGGTTGTGGTTATGGATGGCATTGCAAATTTGCGGCTGAACAGGGAGCTGCGCATGTATTGGGAATAGATTTAAGCAGTAGGATGATTGAAGAAGCAAAAAGCGTAATGCAGGAGAACAAATAGAGTATCGTGTTTGTAGAATAGATGAATACGAATACCCAGAGAATACATGGGATTGTGTTATCTCAAATCTGGCATTGCACTATATTGAAGATATAGAACTTATCTTCCAAAAAATTCATAGAACATTGAAACCAGATGGAATATTTCTCTTTAATATTGAACATCCCGTTTTTACTGCCGGAGTTGGACAAGACTGGATTTATACAGATGTAGGAACTCCAAAGTACTGGCCCATTGACAATTACTTTTTCTCAGGGGAGCGAAAAACACATTTTTTAGGATGTGATGTAGTAAAGCAACACCACACACTTACGCAAATTATGATGGGGTTATTGAATAACAGTTTTGAACTTAAAGTGGTAGAAGAAGCAGAACCGCCGCAAGAAATGATGGATATTCCAGCTTCAAGATGAATTACGCCGTCCTATGATGCTGTTGGTAAAGTCAATCGCAAGAAAACCTATTATAAAAGAAAAATTATAAGAATATGATAAAAATACTGTTTATCTGCCTCGGCAATATCTGCCGAAGCCCGATGGCGGAATTTGTGATGAAGGACTTAGTGGAAAAGGCCGGGCTTTCCGGGCAGTTTGAAATTTCCTCGGCGGCCACAAGCACCGAGGAAATCAGCAACCCGGTCTATCCGCCTGCCCGGCGCAAGCTGGCTGAGCATGGCATCTGCTGTGCAGGCAAGACCGCCCGGCAGATGACCCGGCGGGACTATGAGACCTACGATTATCTCATCGCCATGGACCGCAACAACCTGCGGAATATGGTGCGGTTTGTGGGCAGTGACCCGGAGCATAAGGTCTCATTGCTGATGGATTACACCAGTCGCCCCGGCGATGTGGCCGACCCGTGGTACACCGGGGATTTTGAAGCCACATGGCAGGATGTGCTGGAGGGCTGCACCGCCCTGCTGGAAGAGCTGCGATAAAAGGGAAAGGGGATGACGAAACGTTATTGCAAGGGCGAACGGTTTGCTGACCTGTCGTTTGCCGGGGAAGTCTTTGATGGAATAAACCTATTTACATGGTGAGAAAATGGGTTTATACTATCCCCAACACAAGGAAGGGAGCACAGGCAGATGAAACGTACAACAGATGCCCGGCACAGGCTGCCCGGGCGAATGCGCTGCTCCCAGACAAATTCCCGGCAGACAGACTGAGAAAAAACAGGAAGATGCCGTTGTCTGGGAGAAGTGCCCGAACATATATCGTCACAATAAAAGGAGAACCTACAATGGCTGATTATAAACTGTGGAACGCACTGAAGGATGCTAAAAAATATCGCTGGGTGGAACTTCTCACTCGCTGAACAACGAAAGCCCCTACTGGTCCGGCATCCCGGAAGGCTCTGTGGAGCTGGCAAAAACCGTGTGGGACTGGGGCAAGCCGGAACTGGAATGCCTGATCCAGACCTTCAAATTCCCCGGACAGTTCGGTACTCACATCGACTTCCCGGGGCACTTCATCAAGGGCAAAGCACTGTCCGAAAAGTACGATGTGAACGACCTGATCTTCCCGCTGGTGGTCATCGATATTTCCCAGCAGGCCAAGAAAGACCCTCGCTACGCTGTGACGGTGGAGGACATCAAGGCCTATGAGGCAAAGTACGGTCTATCCCGGATGGCGCGCTGGTGGCTCTGCGCAGCGACTGGTACAAGAAGTGGCCGGATATGGATGCGCTGTCCGGCATCGATGCAGAGGGCAAAGAAAATGCCCCCGGCTGGTCGCTGGAAGCATTGGAGTATATCTATAAGGTGCGCAACGCCGCCGCCAACGGACACGAAACGCTGGATACTGATTCCTCTGCGGTGGCGGAGGAAAAGGGCGACCTTGCCTGCGAGCGCTATGTTCTGGACAACGACAAGCTGCAGGTGGAGGTGCTTGCAAATCTGGATAAGGTCCAGCCTGCCGGTGCGGTGGTCATTGTTTCTTATCCCCGCATCGAGGCGCAACCGGTCTGCCCGCACGGGTCTGGGCCATTACCGAATAAGAACTGTTGACCCTGCGATTGGGCTCCATCTGCAATAAAAAAGGGCAAAGCCGCCTGCATTCAGGAGACCTTGCCCTTTTGTGTTATATTTTACAATTAATTAGGCAGCCTTCCGCAAACTCACAGCGCCACATTGACCGGCAGGACATACACGCCGTTGGCGGTGTAGTAGGTGATTTGGGTGACGGTCTTGCCGATGATGGATGCAAAGTAAGGATCATCGGCATTGAAGCCCAGATCGGTACCGTGCCAGATGTTGGTCACATGGTGCAGGCCGTACTCACTGCCATCGGCGGTGGTCAGAACTACGCCGTAGACCTTGTTGGCCTTGTAGTCCAGATCAAAACCGGAGAGCTTCATCTCGTAATCGGTGTGGTGACCATTGGTTTTCAGCTTCACGGTGACCCCCTCTACGGTGGTCTCGGTGGCGTTGACTTTGCCGAACTCCCACTTGCCGCTCAGCAGGTTGTACCATGCGGTGATATAGTAGGCAGGGGTCTCACTGAGCTTGTAGTAAGCGTAGCTCTCGTTCTCGAACAAGGCATCTGCGCCGGTGTAGGTGGTGGTGGATTCCTTGCCCTTCAGGGTAACAGTAATGTCGTAGCTGTCGGCATCGGTGACCTGCTTTGCGTTCTCCAGCGCCCACGGGGTCAGCACCTTGACCGGGAAGGAAACGCCGGTGATGTCGGCGCCATCTGCGTTGACGTGGTAGGAACGGCGGCAAGCTTGCCCGCACGGGTCTTGTTCTTGGTGGCGCTGGTCACAGCGTCGATCTCAGATGCGTTGTCCACACCGGCAGCCTTGTAGAAGTCGGCGTAGGGGATGTTCATCTGGACATAGCTGGAGGTCAGGCAGTTTTCCTGTTCTACCTCTTCCGCAGCGAAGGCAGGCACTGCCACAGCGCATACCAGCATAGCGGCCGCAAGTGCACCTGCAAATACTTTTTTCAATCTCATGGTAACACACCTCTATCTCAGTTTTGAAAAACAGTTAGCTTTACCTAACAATTGATGCAAAAAAATGCAGAGGCAAAGCGCCTCAGATGGTTAGGCAAAACAAATTCACGAAACAAAAATAGCACTCCCACCGGGCGTTGTCAAGTAGAAACCGGTAAGTTTGCAGAGGTGAATTTTTCGATGCAGGAACGATCTGCATCCTCTATACCGCAAAGCCCTTGACCTTTTTGCCGGAGCGCAGTATACTGCTTGCGTAGTTAGCTATATTTAACCACAAGGAGGTACTACATGATACAAGACGCATTCTGGGGGATATTGATTCCGTTTCTGGGCACAAGCCTTGGGGCAGGCTGTGTGTTCTTTTTGAAAAACTCTCTACGTGACGGCATCCAGCGCGCCCTCACCGGCTTTGCCGCCGGAGTGATGGTGGCGGCATCGGTATGGAGCTTGCTGATCCCGGCTATGGAGCAGGCCGCAGATCTGGGCAGGCTGGCATTTTTTCCGGCGGCGGTGGGTTTCTGGCTGGGTATCCTGTTTTTGCTGCTGCTGGACCATCTCATCCCGCATCTGCACCAGAATAGTTTGCAGGCCGAAGGGCCAAAAAGCCAGCTCCAGCGTACCACCATGATGGTTCTGGCGGTAACGCTGCACAACATCCCGGAGGGTATGGCAGTGGGCGTGGTCTACGCCGGGTATCTTGCCGGAACTGCTCAGATCACCGCCGCCGGGGCGCTGGCACTTCCCTTGGCATAGCCATCCAGAACTTCCCGGAGGGTGCCATCATCTCCATGCCCCTGCGGGCGGAAGGAATGAAAAAAGGCCGGGCGTTCTGGGGCGGCGTGCTGTCCGGCATCGTAGAGCCCATCGGGCAGTGCTGACGATTCTGGCGGCAGGCATCGTGGTGCCCGCGTTGCCCTATCTGCTCAGCTTTGCCGCCGGAGCCATGCTGTATGTGGTGGTGGAGGAGCTGATCCCGGAAATGTCGCAGGGGCAGCACTCCAACGTTGGCACGGTGTTTTTTGCGGTGGGCTTCAGCGTGATGATGGTGCTGGATGTGGCACTGGGGTGACGGTTGGACCCTCGAAGGCGAAATCTTTTTCGGAATCTCCGAAAATGCCTAAACTTCTTGACAGAGGAGACGGCAGGGCGTATTATTTTGGCAGAAGGACCGCTGAGAAGCGGCTTTTTATAGAACAGAAAGTTAGCTTTACCTAACTTGCGGCACGAGGAATTGCTGGCCTGTCATCCGGTGCAGTGGGCGCATCTGGTAAAAAGTATTGCATTGTGAACGGTAAACAGAAAGAAGGTGGCGTTATGTCCTTTTTTGAAAACACCCGAAAGCCCGTAGGCTTTGGCGGGAAGATCATGGTTGCTATGATGAACTTTGGACACAGCGCAATGGCAGAATGGGGGCTGCGCTTTTTACAGCCTGCCCCGGATGCATGGTGCTGGACTGCGGCTGCGGCGGTGGAGCGAACATTAAAACGCTGTTGAAACTGTGCCCCAACGGCAAGGTGCAGGGCATCGACTACTCAGCCGTCAGCGTGGAAAAAGCGCGAAAAGTCAATGCCAGAGCCATTGCGGCAGGACGGTGTGCCGTGCAGCAGGCAAGTGTGGCAGAGCTGCCGTTTGAAGCGGAGCAGTTTGATGTGGTGACCGCCTTTGAAACGGTCTATTTCTGGCCGGAACTTGCGCAGAATTTCAGAGAGGTTTATCGAGTGCTGAAGCCCGGCGGGGTCTTTTTCATCTGTAACGAAGCAAACGGCGAAACGACAAAAGACGACAAATGGACGCAAATTATCAATGGGATGACCATCTATACGGATACTGCACTGAAAGAGTATCTGGAACAAGCAGGATTCTGTAAGATCCAAAGCCACAAAAATAAAAAGGGCTGGCTGTGCGTTACGGCGCAAAAGCGGTGAAGTAGTGCAACCGTAACACTTGGAACAGTGAAGAGCATGGCATGGTTTGCCTGCCGGAAAGCAGAATGAGGAGAACAGGGAGGAAGCTATGAAATACAAAATCGAGAAAAACACCGTGCAGGAGACGCTGATTCTCCCACTGTATTCCCGGAAGCTGTGTACAGAGCTATACCCAAACCTTTACCGGGACGAGACGGCGGTGCGGCTGCTCGACCAGATCGACTACGATTTTTCAGAGGCAGAGAAAAACTCCCGCAGCCTGATGCAGCGTTTCGGTGCGCTGGAGGTGGCCATGCGGCAGAATGACCTTGCCTTTGAGGTGCGGGCCTACCTGAAAACCACCCTGTGCGGCAGTGGTCAATTTGGGCTGTGGGCTGGATAACACCGGCAGAGCCTGTGACAACGGCAGATGCAAAATCTACAATCTGGACTTCCCGGATGTTATCGCCTTGCGGCAGCAGCTACTGCCCGCCGGGGAGCGGGAGCAAAACATCCCCTGCGACCTGAAAGACCCCGCATGGTTTGACAAGATTGATGCCTCCGGCGGGGCGGTGTTCTTTGCCTCCGGGGTGTTCTATTACTTCCTGACCCAGCAGGTCCGGAATCTGGTGCAGGGGATGGCGGAGGCTTTCCCCGGCGGAGTGCTGGTCTTTGATGCTGCCAACCGTACGGCGGTGAAGATGATCGCCAAAACGTGGCTCAGGACGGCGAAAATCAAGGATGTAGGGGCATATTTCGCGGTTTCGGATGCTCCCAAGGAGATTGGCGAGTGGGACAGCCGGTTACGGGTATCCAGCCGGGGCTATATGCTGGGGTACAACGATTTGAAAGATCCTTCTGTCAGCGGCTTTTTCCGGTTCCTCGCAAGGGTCGGTGACAACGGGATGAAAATGCAGATCGTGAAGATCGGATTTGGAGACAGACAATGAAATATGCAGGGATGCCCTTTGGGATGTGTGTGCTGATGAAGGAGCTGGGTCTGTACGACCTGACCCCCGCCCTGTGCCATCTGGACTACACCATGAGCGAAGCGGGCGGCGTGACAAATTTTGTGCGGCAGTACACCCTTGCCTCCGGCGGCCCTACTGCGACTGCGGGTACAAAAGTATAGAAAAACCATAAGTCATCTGCCACGCTCAGCGGAGCAAAAACCACACACCCAGCAGGAGCGCAAGGAAGATCAGGTTGGACAGGGTGAACAGCCCAAAATACTGCTTCTTTCCCTGTGGCAGCTCCCGTGTAATCTGCCGGTAGGAGATAAGACTGGCCATGGATGCAATCAAAGTGCCAAGACCTCCCAGATTGGTGCCGATGATGAGGGCTTGTGTCTCTGCCGTGAACCCGGACAGCAGCAGGGCGGCGGGAACATTACTGGTGACCTGCGAAGCAAGAACCGCCACCAGCACTTCCCGGCCGGTCAGAAACTCCTGCAGCCAGCCGGAAAAGGCCGGAATGCGCCCCAGATTGCCAATGAAGATGAAAAGCCACAAAGGTCAAAAGCAGGGAATAGTCCACTGCCCGTAAGGTGTGCGGGTCTGCAAAAAGAACGCAGACGAGTACAGCGGCAAAGGCAATGCCATAGGGCAGCACCCGGATCACGGACAGCAGGCAAACGGCAAACAGAACCAGATACAGCAGGATGATCTTCTGATCTCCCCGAGATGCAGAAGAAACAAGCTCATCCACGGAGAGGGCGGCAGAGGCTTTCCGGCAGACCATTGCTGCCCAAGCCAGCAGCAGGAGCAGAGAGACCAGTGTGTAGGGCAGCATAAGAAGCACAAATCCCCCGATGCTCATGCCGCTTTTTCCGTAAAGATAGAGGTTCTGCGGGTTGCCGATGGGGGTCAGCATACTGCCAAGGTTTGCCGCAATGGTCTGCATACAGACCACCGGGACCAGAAGGGAGCGGCGGACATCCGCTCCCAAACGGCTCAGGACCACGAACGTAAAGGGAACGAAGGTCAGCAGGGAAACATCGTTGGTGATGAACATGCTTCCAAAAAAGCACAGCCCGACCAGTACCAGTGTCAGCTGAAAGGTGCTGTGGGTGCGGGACAGCAATGCCCGGCCCAGTCCATCAAAAAAAGCCCTGCCGCCGCAGCCCGGCCATGACCGTCATCAGGGAAAACAGGATCGCCAGCGTGCGCAGGTCGATGTAGCCGATATACTGCACATCCGGCGGAACAAAGAAGGCGGAGATAACGGCCAGCACAGCGGCTGCGGTGAGGACCGTTTCCTGCTGAATGAATTGTTTGAGTAGTTTCATAGAGACACATCCTTGTAGTTGTAAAGGCTGCCCTGCTACGGTGCCGGACGGCTTTTTCGTATTTCAGAGCAACAGCTCAAACAACCCGATCATCAGCGGCATGGTCAGGATGGAAAGCAGCGTGCTCAGGACATAGATCACACTGGAATGAGAAGCATCCCGGTCATAGAGCTGTGCCATGGAGGTGACCGTTGCACAGGCGGCGGCATTGCTATAAATGATATTGACCTGCTCCACAGCGTCCAGCTTGAGAGCTTTGCGGAACAGCGCATTCAGAAGCAGAAATACAACGTGCATTCCAACGGCGATGCCCATGGAATAAAGCAGCCCGGTGCGGATCTCCGGTGTATCCTTGATCTGAAAGGCGTTCAGAACGACACAGGGCATGACCAGATAGACAAAGACCACAGACAGCACCTTACTGTCCGATGCCTTCAACAAGCCGGTTTTTACAACGGCATATCCCATCAGCAGAATCAGAAATAGCTGCGCAATCTGCTGCATCAATAAAAGGCTGATTTGCATTTGAATCTCCTCTTTTGCAATTCGTTTTTGCAGCACCATCCTACTCCATTGGCGGGGCATCGTCAAGAGAAAACAGAAAAAATGCGATCTGAATAAGAAAAAACGGATGGCTCCGCAGAACCATCCGCTAAAACTGGTATCATCAGTCTTTCCGATACTTATATGCACCCTCAATGGCGTGGATCAGATGATAACGGAACCGAGCGTGTCGGGGTAAATCCCTTTTTGCTCGTCCGGTTTCCCAAAAGCCCACGGGGGCTTTTCGGCTTAAGCAAGGATCCCGGTGGACTGCAAAAACAGCACCAGCATCATCACCGGAGCAACGTATCGGATCATCACCCGGTAGAGTTTCTTGCGGCGGAAGGTCTCGCCGTTGCGCTGCATCTCGTCAATGACGTAATCCGGTGTCATGACCCAGCCAATCAGGATGGTGGACAGCAGGGCAATGAAAGGCATCATAACACTGTTGCTGACATAGTCCATGATATCCAACAGCTGACCCACCGATCCGTTGGGGAGCTGTACTTCAAAATAGAAGATGCTGTAACCCAGTGCAATGATGGCGGAAGCGGCCAGATAGATGACCGCCAGCACAAGCACCGTCTTTTTGCGGCCAGAGTGGAAGATCTCCATGCAGTTGGCGGTGATGGATTCCAGCACCGAGATGCAGGAGGTCAGGGTGGCGAAAATGGCAGTGACAAAGAACAGGATGCCAACGAACACGCCCGCCTTGCCCATGGCGTTGAATACCTTGGGCAGCGAGACGAACATCAGGCTGGGGCCTGCGCTCATGCCCTCGGTGCCAGAGAAAACATACACGGCGGGGATGATCATGGCGACCGGCCAGCAGGCTACGCCGGTATCGAAGACTCAATCTGATTCACCGCTTTGTTCAGGTCTACTTCCGGTTTGACGTAGGAACCGTAGGTGATCATAATGCCCATGGATACGCTGAGGGAGAAGAACAGCTGGCTCATGGCATCCAGCAAAATCTGCAAAAAGCGGCTGACGGTCAGCCCTTCCATGTGCGGGGTCAGGTAGTAGCGCAGACCCTCCAGACCGGTGCGCATCTGGCCGGAAGCGTCCTCGTGGCGCAGGGTGAGGGCGTAACCCGCAATCACCACCACCAGTACCAGCAGAATGGGCATCATGTAGCGGGACACCCGCTCAATGCCTCCCTCCACGCCGTTGTACACGATGAAAGCAGTCACGCCCATGAACAGCAGAGCGAACACCACAGGCGACACCGGCGAGGTGATGAAGCTGGTAAAATAACCGTCCTCAGCAGCGGCAGCAGACTGTCCGGTCAGGTAGACTGCCGCATATTTCCGTGATCCACCCCGCCGATTGACTGGCCATAGTAGGTC
>ENA-OQJH01000154-OQJH01000154.1-human-gut-metagenome-genome-assembly--contig:-NODE-154-length-40339-cov-2.101487_pt1 | contig 40339 bp, 46 predicted proteins | sample MGYA00242597_ERZ504763 | MGnify/ENA primary metagenome ERZ504763 (study PRJEB26092, sample SAMD00036359) | human gut metagenome | host: Homo sapiens | study: EMG produced TPA metagenomics assembly of... | reverse complement strand
ATAATATAACATGGGATTTAATGAATTTTAAGCTCGATTTCGGAAACAAATCCACACGAGACATGAAAGAAATCAAGCCTGGGTGGAAAAGATCAAAGCTGCTACCCGGAGGTTGAGAAACTGGACAACGACGCCCTCCGTGCCAAAACGGAAGAACTCAAAAAATATATCCATGAATCGGCTACTGCCGAACGTGCGAAAGTGGAAGAGTTGAAGGCAAGCATCGAGACACTGGAACTGGAAGACCGCGAAGAAGTCTTCGCACAAATCGATAAGACAGAAAAAGAAATTCTGGAGAAATATGAAAAAGCACTGGACGAAGTACTGCCCGTTGCTTTTTCTATCGTGAAAGCTACTGCCAAACGTTTCACAGAAAATGAAGAAATCGTTGTTACCGCTACGGATTTTGACCGCCAACTGGCTGCAACGAAAGATTTTGTACGCATCGAAGGCGACAAGGCCATCTATCAGAATCACTGGATAGCCGGTGGTAACGATACGGTATGGAACATGGTTCACTACGATGTACAGCTCTTCGGTGGTGTCGTTCTGCACAAAGGTAAGATTGCGGAAATGGCAACCGGTGAAGGTAAAACATTGGTGGCTACCCTCCCGGTATTCCTCAACGCACTAACCGGAAACGGTGTGCACGTGGTTACCGTGAATGATTACCTCGCCAAACGTGACTCCGAATGGATGGGACCTCTTTATATGTTCCACGGCTTGAGCGTGGATTGTATCGACCGCCATCAACCGAACTCCGACGCGCGCCGTCAGGCATACCTGGCAGACATCACGTTCGGTACAAACAACGAATTCGGTTTCGACTACCTGCGTGACAACATGGCTATCAGCCCGAAAGACCTTGTACAACGTCAGCACAACTATGCCATCGTCGATGAGGTCGACTCGGTATTGATTGACGACGCCCGTACTCCGTTGATTATCTCCGGTCCTGTACCGAAAGGCGACGACCAATTGTTCGAGCAACTCCGTCCGTTAGTAGAACGTCTGGTAGAAGCACAGAAAGTATTGGCTACCAAATATCTCTCCGAAGCAAAGAAACTGATCGCATCCAACGATAAGAAAGAGGTGGAAGAAGGATTCCTCGCTTTATACCGCAGCCACAAGGCATTGCCGAAAAACAAGGCTTTGATTAAGTTCCTTAGTGAACAGGGGATCAAGGCAGGTATGCTCAAGACGGAAGAAATCTACATGGAACAGAACAACAAGCGTATGCATGAAGTTACTGATCCGCTGTATTTCGTGATCGACGAGAAACTGAATAGTGTAGACCTGACAGACAAGGGTGTAGACCTGATTACCGGTAACTCTGAGACCCGACATTGTTCGTTCTTCCGGACATCGCCGGACAACTTTCGGAACTGGAAAACCAACATCTGACTAACGAACAACTGCTTGAAAAGAAAGATGAACTTCTGACAAACTATGCCATCAAATCGGAACGTGTACACACCATCAACCAGTTGTTGAAGGCTTACACCATGTTCGAGAAAGATGATGAATATGTAGTGATCGACGGACAGGTGAAGATTGTAGACGAGCAAACAGGCCGTATCATGGAAGGTCGCCGCTACTCTGACGGATTGCACCAGGCTATCGAAGCCAAGGAACGTGTGAAAGTGGAAGCTGCTACGCAGACCTTTGCAACGATTACTTTGCAGAACTACTTCCGTATGTATCACAAACTGTCCGGTATGACCGGTACTGCTGAAACGGAAGCAGGCGAACTTTGGGACATCTACAAATTGGACGTAGTCGTGATCCCGACCAACCGTCCGATTGCAAGAAAGGATATGAACGACCGCGTTTACAAGACGAAACGCGAAAAGTATAAAGCTGTTATCGAGGAAATCGAAAAATTGGTTCAAGCAGACGTCCGGTATTGGTGGGTACTACTTCGGTAGAATCTCCGAAATGTTGAGTAAGATGCTTACCATGCGTAAGATTGAGCACAAGGTATTGAACGCCAAACTGCACCAGAAAGAAGCGGACATCGTTGCTACTGCCGGTTTAAGCGGAACAGTAACCATTGCTACCAATATGGCTGGTCGTGGTACCGACATCAAGTTAAGTCCGGAAGTGAAAGCTGCGGGCGGTTTGGCCATCATCGGTACGGAACGTCACGAATCCCGTCGTGTAGACGCCAGTTGCGTGGTCGTGCAGGACGTCAGGGTGACCCGGGTTCTTCTATATTCTTTGTGTCACTGGAAGATGATTTGATGCGTCTGTTCTCCTCCGACCGTATCGCCAGCGTAATGGACAAACTTGGTTTCCAGGAAGGCGAAATGATCGAGCACAAGATGATTTCCAATTCTATCGAACGTGCCCAGAAGAAGGTGGAAGAAAACAACTTCGGTATCCGTAAACGTCTGTTGGAATATGACGACGTAATGAACAAGCAGCGTACAGTGGTTTACACCAAACGCCGCCACGCTTGATGGGTGAACGTATCGGTATGGACATCGTGAACATGATTTGGGACCGTTGTGCCAATGCTATCGAAAACAATGATTATGAAGGCTGCCAGATGGAACTGCTTCAGACATTGGCGATGGAACTCCGTTCACTGAAGAAGAATTCCGTAACGAGAAGAAAGAAAAGTTGGCCGAAAAGAACTTCAACATTGCGATGGATAACTTCAAACGCAAAACTGAACGTCTGGCACAGATCGCTAATCCGGTTATCAAACAGGTATATGAAAATCAGGGACACATGTACGAAAACATCCTGATTCCTATTACAGACGGTAAACGAATGTATAATATCTCTTGTAACCTGAAAGCGGCTTACGAATCGGAATCTAAAGAAGTGGTGAAATCGTTCGAGAAATCAATCCTGCTCCACGTTATCGACGAAGCATGGAAAGAAAACCTCCGCGAACTGGACGAACTGAAACATTCCGTACAGAACGCAAGCTACGAACAGAAAGACCCGCTGTTGATTTATAAACTGGAATCTGTGACTTTGTTCGACGCCATGGTGAACAAGATCAACAACCAGACTATATCTATCTTGATGCGTGGACAAATTCCTGTACAGGAAGCTCCGGACGAACAGGCTGCCCGTCGTGTGGAAGTGCGTCAGGCTGCTCCTGAACAACGTCAGGATATGAGCAAGTATCGCGAAAACAAGCAGGACTTGAGTGATCCGAACCAGCAGGCTGCTGCCAGCCAGGATACTCGTGAACAGCAGAAACGTGAACCCATCCGTGCAGAAAAGACTGTAGGACGTAACGATCCTTGCCCATGCGGAAGCGGTAAGAAGTATAAGAACTGTCACGGTAAAAACCTTTAAGAAGTTGAGAAGGGAGAGTTGAGAGCTAAAAGTTGAGTTAGTAGGAGTTTCTATTTCTTTGCGCTCATTTTTGAATCAGCTTCGCTCAAAAGCCTTATTTAATTTTTAACATTAAGGTATAATCTCAAGTTTCAATACACAAAAGAAAGTCTCAAACGGTTAAAAACTGTTTGAGACTTTCTTTTATTCCTCCAAAATTGTACTTTTGTTCAAATTACTAAATAGAACAAAACTATGGCAAAATCTTATTCACTGGCTTTCGTCACTATCTTCCTGCTGACACTGGGCAGCTGTCAGAGTTTGGAACAGATTTCCATTGATTATCTGCAACCTGCCGACTTGAGCTTCCTCCGCAACTCCGGAAAGTAGCTATCGTGAATAACACCAGCAACACCCCGGATAACAAACTAATAACAACGACTGAAAAAATCAAAGAAGGTACACCGCTCGTAAGTCGTGCAACTGCATACGCCAACGGAGATCCCAAGATTGCCACCGAATCACTGGCTGAAGAAATCGCACATCAGAATTATTTTGAAGAAGTAGTCATCTGTGACTCTGCTTTGCGGGCAAATGATAAACTGGCCCGCGAAAGTACATTGAGCCAGGAGGAAGTCCGTCAGTTAGCCTCTAGTTTGGGAGTGGATTTTATCATTGCATTGGAAAATCTGCAACTCAAAGCAACTAAATCTGTCCGTTTTCTGAATGAGTTCAACTGTTTTCAAGGAGCAGTAGACGTTAAAGTATATCCCACGGTGAAAGTGTATCTTCCCGAACGTAGCCGTCCGATGACTACGCTCCATCCTAACGACAGCATCTTTGGGAAGAGTTTGGAGGTACTGCCGTAGAAGCTGCCACCCGCATGATTCGCGACAAACAAATGCTGGAAGAAGCGGCGGTATTTGCAGGGACAGTTCCGGTGAAATATCTCGTCCCCATGTGGAAAAAAGGAACACGGTATCTGTATACCGGAGGCTCGGTTCCCATGCGTGATGCTGCCATCTATGTACGCGAAATTCATGGGACGACGCATACGAACTTTGGAACCAGGCTTTCGAAGGTACCAAGAACCAAAAGAAGAAGATGCGGGCAGCTCTCAACATAGCTGTTTATTATGAAATGAAAGATAGTCTCGCCAAAGCGGAAGAATGGGCGGAAAAAGCACAGCAACTAGCCAAGAAAATTGATAAAAAGAATATCACAGATAGTGTTCAGGCCAGCATTGACGATGTGCCGAATTATTATCTTACGTCCTTGTATTTAGCCGAATTGAAGGAGAGAAATGCTCAATTACCTAAGTTAAAATTACAAATGAGCCGATTTAATGATGATTTTTAAGGAAATTGTGTATCAAATCTTATTTTTTTTATACCTTTGAACTTATAAAAAGAAGGAACCCATGAAACTAAGCCAACAATCACTATCCATTATCGAATCGGCTATCCAAAAGGCAGTCGCTAAATATACATGTAACTGTGAACAAACAGTTGTAACCGATATCCATCTCCAACCGGACCAGACATCGGGACAACTTAATATTTACAATGATGATGATGAAGAACTGGCGAACATCATGGTCGAAGAATGGGCTACGTATGAAGGGGATGATTTCCTTGAAAGTGTGGAACCTTCTCTACGCAACATTCTTTGCAGAATGAAAGATGCCGGAGACTTCGACAAGGTGACTATCCTGAAGCCTTACTCTTTCGTTCTGGTGGACGAAGAGAAAGAAACCATAGCGGAATTGTTACTGGTGGACGATGATACGATCCTCGTGAACGATGAATTGCTGAAAGGGTTGGATAAGGAATTGGACGAGTTCTTAAAAGAGTTGTTGGAAAAATAAAATACAGCATTTTTAGGATAGAGTTCGTTCAGGATTAATATAAATATCCGAAAGCATTATATAAAGAGAATCGGAAGCAAGCAGGGTATTTCCTGTTGCTTCCGATTATTTTATAGATACTTCCCTATTGATTATTTATTATATTTGATTGAGATATTAGCAAGTCGAAGCGGCATGAAGCTTGATACGCCGGACGGAAGTCGAACAGGTCGCAATCTGATACAGATATTATCGCGGTTCAATAAAGCATCCGGCAGTTTAAAATCATAGACCTTATAACCAGGAATGTTCTTCTCCGTCTGTCCACCTGCAGCCGTTCTATCAAACTGTCCCAGAATGGTAAACTCTGAATTATCTACTTTCACCCATTCACCACTCATCGAATAAGCATATTCAACCACAGCCACAGGGCCACCTCCCCAACTTGCATTCATTTCAACCTGAAGAGACAGGGATGTAGAAATACCTACTGTCGATATTTTGTCTACGTAAAATATGAACTTGTAGACCACGGTTTACTATTGAAAGCTCCTCCTCGCATACGCCCATAATATCCATCTGTGGTATTAAGATTCATATCTCCCCGGAAATCATCCTGGAAACCTAATATGTAATCTGCATAGGTTTGCTGGAAATGCTTATTCCCGTCTTTATTAAGAATAGCATTTGACTGCGATGCTTCTCCGCCTGTCGGATGATACTCCGTAAATGTAGAAGCACCTATTTCTTTCCAATCGGGCACATTACAATCCCACTCCACGAGCACCGAAGTGATCTCGTTCATATCACCGATATTGATATCCTCTCTATGAAGCGGAAGAATACACAACCGGCTTTCGGAGATGTCAAAATTGGTAAGCTTGACTTTCGCTACGATTCCGGTGATGGTTCCTGAACCTTTAGGAAGTGTCTCATGCGCATAAGGAGCATCGAGCGAAGTAAGCATATATGTATTAGAGCCGTTTTTATCTCTGATGCAGGTTGGATAGTATCTGTAGTATGCCGGGAATCTCTCCACCCAATAATTTTTATTCGCCTTACGGTCGGCAGCCCCCGGATCGGTAGTCTTGAAATTAGTAAATGCGCCTACCGGAGAGGCAATCTCGACATCTTTTAAGGTCACAAGGCTGAATACCATATTATCCGTTAGTTCTGCGATTGTTTTTTCAGGAATCGTGAAGGTGGAAAGTTCCGAACTGATTACATGGGCGGCAGTGATACCGCTAATCAGTCTGTAGGTAAAGCTGCCTCTGATTCTTCCTTTATCGTTCCATCTTTCAAACACAATGAGACTTTGGCAAATTGCGCAAATGTAATCAGAGACTCTGATTCAAATACCACTGTCTCCCCGGTCTCATTCTGAATGACATAACGATTGTTCGGGAAGTTTTTCGATGTACCAGTGGCAACGATCGTTCCTTCAATATATACATTGTTAGTAATTCCACCGATAGGATAACCATAAACGGTTGGATAGCTGACAAGTTCTGCATTCGCATATTCAGAATATGCTTGCGACAGGTTGATTGTAGTCGTGGCTTTACGTTGGTATTGATCGTCATAACTCAATACGATACTTCCTGTGCGGGGTGATTGAGAATTTGTTTCCGTATTGAAATAAAGTTTTCCGTCACTTATCCGATACTCTTTCACCCATTCCACTGTCGGCGTAATCACAATATCCGTTTCAGGCACATTGGTCGAAATATCCATATTATATTCGCCTCCTTTGGTAAAGAGTTCCATATTATCACTGGCAGGAACTATAAATGGATAACGGGATAGTTGTTTTATCTTGATTACATCCGAAGTCTTCCCATCTTTTGTAAACACACGAATATCACAGAAACGTTCGGAATCACTGATATTTTCATCATAAGTCACTGTGAAATAAGTTCTTGATGACTGGGCTCCACGTATATCTGTAGAAAACCAGGTTGATTCTGCAAAGTCTATGCGCCACTCGGTATTGGATTTCACTTCAACCTGAACCGGAGCACCTTCAGCCTGAAGAATAATCTCATTATTTGTTATTTCCAATATGCCGGCTTCATTTTCGTCAGAGCATGACGGAAACATGATAATTGCCATCACAGCCCCAAAAGCTGCCCAGGCTATTGAATCTTTAATTTTCATATTCATCAATTATTAGATTTAATTTCACCTGTTTTATATAGTATCTCATAAGCTTCATTTCGATCATTCAACACAAAGATCTGAAACTTCTCTCCTCCCGGATAAACACGTGTAACAACATGTCCGGCGGGTTTTATCTTCAAACCGTCTTCACCCAGCCTGCTCCTGTTACTGTCTACCATACCGGCGGCAAAAACCGACCGTTCACCGGCATAAAGGCTTTGAGACAGCATCCGGCTTAGCGGAGCCGGTTGAGGATGATAGTAATCCCACACGGGAATCACGTAGGCTTGCGCTTTCACTTGGGAAATGTAGGTATCACACATAGCGTCAGAGTATGCATGATGATTGGCCACTACCACATCTGTTTCGCCCAGCAATGTAGCTACAGGTGTTTCTATGTCAAACCATTCCGGCGCTTTTTCCACTCCAAGGATATCTCCGCCCGAGAAGTAATCGAAATTACCGTATGTGATACGTATTCCGCAACTGCAACGGTTCTCGTTCAACTGTTCGCTCGAAGAAGCGGTAGATGGCACAAGCTCTTTGGAAGTCGTTCCGCTGCCTGTCCAAATTTTACCGTTACCCACAATATTACGTACTTCGAATGTAGGATAGGAACCCGGAGCTTTTAATAGTTTGATTTGTGTGTTACTTCCTGTCACAAACCCTTCATTCTTTTTACCTTCCCGGTCACGAGCGGCAACATATAATTTATAGTTTGAGATATGGCACCCGTAACTTTAGCCGCTGTCGGATAATCGTATGTAGGGTAGCCACGATCTATCAATGTGGAAATATCCAGAAGATTACCCACATGAGTTATTCCGGTAAGTTTGTAGTCCAGCCCTACTTTTTCGATTGCCAGTTTTCCATTCTGTCCGATATGGTCTGTATCGAAGTGAGTGAGCAAGGCATAATCAATAGCACCGTTATTTTTCAACGGCAATGAGAAATGTTTTATATATTGGGCAATCCATTCAGCAGGCCGTTTAGAGTCATTAGGAACTGCTTTCATAATCTCCTGGGTACCGGTGTGTACTCCCAAATCTCCTGCATCCAGCAACATGGTAGTCCCGTCCGGGAAAATAAGATAGGCTGCATTCCCTCTTCCCGTGCTAATCTGATGAATGTCCAAATAACCAGCCTGCCACTCCGGAAGGTATTCATACACTTTATCTACAGCATCATCCGGAAAAGGCTTTTCCTGTTGGCAACTAGCGAATGTAGGCAGCATCATAACGGCTCCTAGAAATAATATCTTACTATTCATTGTTTTATTCTTTAATGTTCTATTAATCAATTTGTTTAACACTGTATATACCGGCTTCCTCTTTCGTCATTTCATTGCCGCCTCCATATCCCGGATTCTGTCTCAAGACGTTGCTGACGGAAATTGACTTTTCCGGAATAGGAAAGAGTTCATAATGATCGTCATTAGTAGGCCTGTGATCCCACCAGGCGCCTGTTGTATATAATCCCCAACGACGAAGATCGGTACGACGACGCTGCTCGCCAAGAAATTCGACCATCCACTCATCGAGAATCCGATACTTGTCAATATTCGTTTCAGTCACCGGATCAGGGTCTACTTCATTCTCAAAGTTACGTTTACGCACTTCGTTGAAAAGATTGGCTGCTTCTTTCTTATATCCGCTTCTGTATTTACATTCGGCAAGCATATAATAGATTTCTGCAAAACGAAGAACCGGATAGTCAGGATTAAAAGCAAGTGTCTTGTCTGTATTGTCCGGCACCGGCAGTTTGCACAAACGTATTCCCGAATTCTCTTCTCCGGTACTTATATTGGAAGGAAGTTCATTTACGGAAGAATATTCTCCGTCTTTCACTTTCTTAAATTGTGCTACCTGGTCAACAAATTCAAGAACCTCGCCCGGGTATTCATACAGTCCCGTACATTTCACCTCTGTTCCACTTCTTGATATACGTTGTAATTTTCCGTAAAGAAACATTCCTTCGTATTTGCCATTTCCTTTATATACATACAATTTCTTACGAAGGTCTTTCACATGAAACTTGGCAAAAGGACGTCCGAGTTTGTCCGTATAGGGATCACCATTGGGTTTCAGAGATGGTTGAAGATGCATACCGTTCGTAGAGGAATAGCCGCTAAGATCGAAATAGTTCTTCGCATTATAATGATTATAACGTTCGAACTGCCACTGAAACAGAGTTCCTTTTGCATATTGCGACTGAACGGACCACATCACTTCTTTCGACTTGTTATTTTCGAAGGTGAAAGGACCGAACCAGTCTTCTTCCAACTCGTAATAGCCGTATTTACCGTCTAGTAAATCCTGACAAATCTGCGCACATTCAGCAAAGCGACTCTCCCCTGTATAGACTTCTGCATTAAAATATAATTGAGCAAGTAGAGCAGCCGCGGTTCCTTGGCGTAAGTAACCTTCTTCCAGCATATCGGCCGTTTTTTTCTCTAATTTGGGGATGGCGGCAAGCAGGAGTTCTTCCACATAATTAAAGGTTTCCCGTGCTGTGGAACGTGGAGATTCCTCTGTGGTAGAGCGTCGGTAAATAGGCATACCGCCATAGAAATCAAGTCCTCTCAAATAGAAATAGGCCACTAATGTCTGGAGCTGCATCTGATGATCTGCCTTCAGTTCTTCCGTCATACCTAATGAAACATAGTCTACACCAGCTAAGTCTTCTTTACAGGCTAAAGCCATGGCTACTCCCATACCTACTCCACGCCATGTTTCTTCGTTGTTGGGGTGAAGTGGTGTCCAGTCATGGTGTTGCAGCTGGGCGTATCGGACATCATTGTAATGTATTCCTTTTTGTGTGACACACATCTCGTCTGTTGTACATTCCTGAAGAATGGCACGGTCGAATCCGTGAAACCAACGCCAGTGCGTGAAAGAGCGTACCAGAAAAGAGTAGACAGTTTCCTTAGATGTGAAATAAGTATCCGGAGTTACTTCGGAATACCACTTCTCATCCAGATTAGTACAACCGGAGGCCACCAGAAGGGTGAGGAAAGAGATTATAATTAGAATATTTCGTCTCATATCATTATATTAGTTTATAGGTACTTTACTATTAGAATTGGATTTTCATACCAAAGGTATATCTACGAGTTTCAGGGTAAATATTATTAAACCATTCATAACCGGGATCCAAACCGTTCACATTCACTTCCGGATTCAATCCTGAATATTTTGTAAAACAGGCAACGTTACGGACGGTCAGGTAAAGCTCAATCTTATCTATATACTTTTGCCATTTTTTCATGTTAAGAGAATACCCCAGGCTAATGGCATCAATCTTCAAGAATGTACCGTCCTCAAGCCAGTAATCGCAAAGTTGCTTTACTTCTTTGATGTGCCGGTTATCAATGTATGCGTTGCGAAGAACATTCTGGCCTGCCACTTCAGAAAGTCCATAGTACATATTTATGGTATTGAACACATCGAAATCGATCCAGCTACGCAGGTTGATGCCTAAAGAGAGATTTTTGTAAGTGAAGGTATGATCCCATGATACCATCAATGCAGGAATGGCATTGCCGATATATCGTTTGTCGTCATACGTTTTTTTATCGCTAAGGATTACATTGTCATTCTTATCATACAGAAGCCACCTGCCATTGTCCGTGATACCGGCATATTTCCAGATGTAATAGCTTCCGATTTTTGTTCCGGCCTCAATTCTACCGGCTGATCCGTTTGTACCCGGTGACGGAAATCCTACACGATCCTGATAGGTATTATTGCCCCACAAAGAGGTTATTTTGGAGGAGGAGTGTGATAGGCGCATAGTAGTTGTCCAATTAAAGTTTCTGGTTTTGACAGGTACTCCTCCTATCTCGAACTCCCATCCGGTATTCTCAAGATTACCGTAATTCATGGTGGTTGTTTCATAAACAGCGGGAGGATTGGGAACGTTGATATTATATAACATTCCGGAAACTCTTCTCTTATAGATATCAAACTTACCAAAAGACGGTTATTCAGAAATGCATAATCCAAGCCGATGTTAAGCTCTGCTTTCTTTTCCCAGTGCAAGTCATAATTGACGTTACGGGCCGGTCCATAAGAGGTGATCCATGTACCGTTATAAGGCCACATTGAATTGGAAGAATACATGGCAGTGGATGCTCCTGCAGAGAAATTATTATTTCCTGTTACACCGTAACCAACGCGTACTTTAAGGTCATCGAGAAAACTGACGTCACGCAGAAATGCCTCATTGGATATACGCCATCCGCCTGATACTGCCCAAAATGTTCCCCAACGATGATTCTTTCCGAATTTTGACGAGCCCTCGTGGCGAACACTTCCTGTAAGCATATAGCGGTCTTTATAGCTATAATTCGCCCGGCCAAAGAATGAGATAAGACGTTCACGGGGATATTTGTGGGAAGACATTGCCGCCTTTCCGTCGGAAAGCCAGCTACCTGTCCCCATATCCCAAGCCCCTACTCCATCCACAGGAAAATCGTAGTTAGTCATATTAAAGTTTTCAGAGTTATTTTCCCAATAACTATATCCGGCTACCGCACTAACCGTATGGTCGTCTGCAAAAACACGCATGAAATTGATGGTAGGTTCAAAAGAGACATTGACTGTTTTGCTATATGCATGAAATCCTCTTCCTTTATAACTTCCATTTAAAGAGGTTCTGTGTAACGCGGACGTATAATGTGTCTGCTGATACTGGCGATCTTCCCAGCCAAGAGTGGCTTGTGCCGAGAATCCGGCAGGCAAATTGAGCTTTACCGTCGCATCCGCCTTCAGCCATTTATCAACATTATCTGCCTGTTTCAACATTACTTCTGCTAAAGGATTGTAATATTCACTACCACCAACCAATACATTATATCCTGTTTCACTAGTGCTGTCATATACATGTTCCGTCGGATTCATCTTCAATGCCATGTCGAAATAGGAACTACTGCTCCGCTGATCCCGGTGTGCTTCCCGGTATTCTGTGTGCAAGCCTATTTCCAGCAAATCATCGAGAAGGTTAAAATTTGCATTGATGCGCCCCGAATAGTCTTTACGGTTGTCACCAATTGCGATACCTTTTTGATCCTGTGCCATAATAGTAGCATATATTTTAGCTGTATGGCCGCCGCCCGAGAGGTTGACAACATGGCGTTGGGAGAGTGCTCCTTCATTCAAAAGTTCACCGTACCAGTCGGTGGATGCACCTAAATCTGTTCCTACTCCGAACCTTACGAAAGCATCACGATCAAGGACCTGCGGTCTCCTGGAAACTTGCTCGGTAGAGAGTTCGCCCGTATATGATAAGGTTATGGGACCTTCTTTTGCTTTCTTGGTAGTCACTAAGATGACACCACCGGCTGCTCTTGTTCCGTAAATAGCACCTGCAGAGGCATCTTTCAAAACATCAATAGACTGAATATCTTCCTGACTGATAGAACGTAAATCACCTCCGGGAATTCCGTCTATCACAATCAAAGGAGAAGAGGAAGCATTGATGGACGCTACTCCACGCAGCTGGAAACTGGCAGAAGCATTCGGACTGGAAGTCTCGGAAACATTCATACCGGAGATTTTACCCTTTAAAGCTGTCGCAATAGTGGAGCCTCCCATTCCAGTCACTAAATCTTTGGATGATATGGAAGTGATGGAACTGGTCACTGCACGTTTCTCCATCGTTCCATAACCGATAACGACTACCTCATCCAGCAACTGATGATCTTCTTTCAATACCACTGACAAGTTTGTACGGTTTCCCACCTTTACTTCAAGAGACTGAAAGCCAATATATGAAATCACCAATATGGCATCGGAGGCAACCGTCAACTTAAATTTTCCATCTAAATCAGAAACTGTACCTTTCCCAACCACTCCTTTTTCCTGAATACTGGCACCTATTACCGGCTCTCCCTGTACATCCGATATGATACCAGATACAATCATTTTCTTTTCCTGTTGCGGTGACTGTACCTCAACAGACAGTATAATCTTCTTGTCTAGCACTGAATATCGCACGTTAGTGCCAGCAAAAACTTCCTTAAGCACACTAAATATATTACTTCTATCAACTGATATAGATACGCGGCGATTCAAATCCACATGTTTGTTATTGAAAAAGAAATCAAAATCAGACTGCTCTTCAATCTCTTTTAAAATATCCTCCACCCGCTGATTGTGTACATCAATACTGATTAAAGTTTTTTTGTGCATAACTATCGGACGCATAACATAGCCCGATAGAGCATACCAAAGAATAAAATCAAAAGTCTCATAGATAATGGGATTTTGTTAGAAACTCGCCAAAGCGACTTTACCACCCATAAAAATTGGATGCTAAAATAATTTTGCATAAATTTGTGATGACTTAAAGTTAATAAAAAGTTTATCTAAGCTTGTCGCCAAACAAGCATCAAAAAGATTTACCGATTTCCATACGGAAGATACGCCAATATCATCCCGTATGTTTTTAATTAAGGGGCTCTGTCTTTCATTGCATTTTTGTTTTAAGGTTAATCAATCAGTATATTTCTATTTTGCTCTTTCATCCTTCATATCCGGCGAATCAAGATAACGCCAGCGGATTTGAGAAGAAAGCCGAAAATATTCCAAAATACGTTCCAAACGTTGATTAGTAAATGTTCCCGTAAACGAGTCTCCTTTCAAGCGATCATTTTTAATAATGAATTCCACATTATACCGCTTTTCCAACATTCGCAGGCCTTCTTCCAAAGGAGTGTTTCTAAATATAATCTTACCTTCTTTCCAGGCAATCTCCGACTCTCCGGAAGTGGAATAAAGCTGAACCTTATTATCTTTTGAATCATAGACCAATTTCTGTCCCGGATCCATCAGCACTTTTTTCGAGACATCATTTGATTTATAAATAAAACCGATCTTTCCTTCTACCAATGTTGCTGAAATCCGATCTTCTTTTTCGTATGCCTCTACATTAAAATGAGTTCCCAGTACTTCTATTTGTGATTGATGGGAAGTGGAGACTATAAATTTCTTTTCCGGATTCTTAGCCACTTCAAAATAAGCTTCTCCCTGTAAGTCACATTTCTTGTATCATTATCGAAACGTGAAGGATAACTTAGTGTTGATTCCGAATTCAGATAAACAAGCGTACCATCGGGCAGGTCAATGAGGTCATCATCCCAGGATTTGTTTTCACTTCCATGATTTGTGCCAATTCCTGTTCGTTTCCTCCCCAATATTGGAGCATCAATGTAACGAGAAGTGGAATGAACAATTGCTGCCGCACGTTGTGCCCATTGCCACCACATCGTTCCCTTGTGGCTGTTACCCGACATTCTACTTTTCACCTTCAACAATGCTTTCTCCGTATCGACTTTCTTCATAACATTAACTGTATCCGTGACAAGATAAAGAGCATGTATCTGTTTTGCCATCCGTCGATTTTCGTCCGATTCGCTCATCCACATCTCAACTTGCAGACATTCTTCTTCCGTTGCCACCCCTTCACAATAACGTGGAAGCAGTTCTTCTATCGTATTTCTATCTGTTTTATCCATATCTTTTTTTATTGCCTTTTACTATAAGACAAGGGAGAATAGGAAGACTCCTAAACTAAAAACCATTTTTTTAGAAAAATCTTTGTTTCTATCTAAAAAAGCTATATTTGCAGTTAAATTATGGAGCTAATACATGAAAGAAACTTATCAATCAGACAATGATTTTCTATTATCAGCCGTTCAACGCGGAGATCAAAAAGCGTTCGATACACTGTTTCGGAGATATTATCCGATGCTGTGCGCGTATGGTCACCGGTTTGTCGAGTTGGAAGATGCAGAAGAGATTGTAGAGGATTCTCTTTTATGGATTTGGGAAAATCGGGAAACACTGGTTATCGAGTCTTCTCTTAATTCTTATCTTTTTAAGATGGTGTATCGCAGGGCTTTGAACAAGCTTGCACATATTGATGCCACCCAACGCGGATACCCGCTTTTATGAAGAAATGCAGGAAATGCTGCAAGATACGGACTATTATCAGATTGAAGAACTTGCAAAACGGATTGAAGATGCTGTCGCGGCACTGCCCGAAAGTTATCGGGAAGCTTTTGTGATGCACCGATTCCGGGATATGAGTTACAAGGAGATTGCAGAAACACTGGGGGTATCGCCCAAAACAATAGATTACCGTATTCAACAAGCGTTAAAGCAACTGCGCATGGATTTGAAAGATTACCTCCCGTTACTACTACCTCTCTTATTTCCCTAGAGAGACGAAACATATAAGTAACCACCAATATTATTTCATTTGGCTATTACCTGTCAGCTAAAGTATTAATAGATAACTTGCGTTGTATTAAAGATAAACTTACGTTCCTCTAAGGCTAAGTTCCCTTTGACCTGAAACAAACTATAAACGAAAGTTCCAATTATATAAATGCAACCTTCATTTTTATAAACGCAAGTTTCATTTATAAAAACAAAGCTTCCGTTTATAGATTTCTCTTAGACAAAAACAACTTTGGCAGTAAGGAAAAGGAAGTTTGCAATAAGGAGACAGTAACTTATCTATTAACTAACTTCATCTCTTTCTATAAGGAAGCGTAAACCAGAAAGTAGATCCTTTCCCTTCTTCTGAATCTACTCCTATTTCCCCCCCGAGACGCTCAACAATCGTACGACAGATGGAAAGTCCTAAGCCGGTACCTTGAATGAATGGGTTATATTTTACGAATCGTTCGAAAACATGTTCACACTGTTCGTTTGACATACCACAGCCGGTATCTGATACATAAAAATAAATAGTATCGGTGTCTGTCATACGATACCCCATACAGATAGTGCCTGTTTGAGTAAATTTGATAGCGTTATTGACAAAGTTGGCAAGCAATTGTATCAGTCGATTCTTATCAATATAAAAAAGACAACCCGGCAAGCGTTCGGTAAATGCAAGGGTAACATCACTGTTTTTCAAACGTAACCGCATACTTTGTTCGATTTCCTCCAGTGTCTGATTAACATCGATCGAGGAAGGATAGAAATCAAATGTTCCAGCTTCAATCTTCGACAAATCCAGAATATCATTAATTAATTGGAGCAACAAGTCGGTATTTGTTTCGATGATATCTGCGTACTCGCGCATTTCGACAGGATCTTCTGTATGGGGAAGCATATTTGAAAAGCCCACGATTGCGTTCAAAGGAGTACGTATTTCATGGCTCATGTTCGCCAGAAAGGCAGATTTCAATTGATTAGCCTGCTCCGCTTTCTCCACCGCTTCACTCAAACGGCTATACGCTTTCCGAAGAATACGAATATAATAGACAATAGCAGCTATCAAAAGTAATAGAAAAACAGAACTAGCAATAATCTTAACATAGTGTTGCTGAAAAAAAGTTTGAGGTTTATCAATATATACAGCATCGTCGGGATAGCGACTTGACGGAATATTATAAGACTTTAATACAGGATAACAAAGATAGGAATTTTCCTTCCCTCCACTCCACCGGGATATTGCGGGCTTGTTCTCCATTCAATATGCGATTCAGGATTTCCAGCAAAGAATCGCAAAAAGACTCCGTCGATACATAATACCCTCCTGCGAAAGTATTGTTCGATAAATTTTCGGGAGATAGCAAAACAGAGGTGAGGGAGTAAAATTGGTTATAATTTCCTGTATGTGGTCGAAAGGTAGTTGTTATCATTTTCATTATGAGACTCAAACCAGGAATAGTAAATAATCCCTGTATTAGGTTTATAACTATGCAGAGTATCCAGCAACATTTCTGTCGATAATTGAGTGGTAGAAAGCAGATCCAAACGTAAATCCGGAAAATTCTCTTCGACGGCTTCCTTTACATCTCTACGGGTTTCTTCACTAATATATCTGTCGTCTGAAATAAATGCCAGACGTTGCATATCCGGTATTAGTTTATAAATCAGTTCCACTGTTTCCTTCACATAATAATGCTGCTTTAAAAGTGTCAGATTATAGCCTCTTCTCCATTCTTCACCGGGGACACTATTGGTTTCTGTTAGTGGAGCATGAGACAGCAAAACGTCGAGAGAAGCAGGCAGGCGGTCGCGGGCATTTGTCACTATTACCGGAACGTCTTTCCATACGTCATCAAACAGTTCACGGCAGACAATCCATCCCGGATCTCCAATCAGGACAATGGCAGCGGGAGCTACCGGGTATTTCTCCCGTAAATGGGTGACTACGGCATCTGCTTCCATCTTATTAGCCAAAGCTGGTACGGAAAGGGATTCCGCTTTGGCAGATATCCCCTGCTTCTGAAGAGCATCGTGTATACACCAATAGAAATTTTTAGCCCAAGGCAGATTAAAATTAATGGAGTTTAAAACCAGTACTTCTTTATTTGTTATTTCAGTTCGGGCTGACACAGATAATAAGAATCCTTCTATAAAAAGGAATAAGCCTAAGAATGAGATGGTTCGGAGTACTTGTTTCATTTGTGATGTTCTATAATAGCTACGGCAAAGGTAGTATTTATTTCCATTTCGCAAAAAAAAGGCATCTCAAAAATTAATTGAGATGCCTTATATTATATAAAACCAGGTATCAAAGAGTTATTTCTTCAACAAGATAGTAAGGCTTTCTTTCAAAGAACGAATGATACTTTCCGCATCCGCCTGTTTCTTGCGTTCAAGTTCTATGACGGCTGCCGGAGCATTGTTCACGAATTTCTCGTTGCTCAATTTCTTCACGATACCTTGCAGGAAGCTTTCCTTATGTTTAAGTTCGGCCAACAGACGAGTGATTTCCGCATCTACATCAATCATATCAATCAATGGTACGGCAAATTCTGTTGTTCCTATCATGAAAGAAGCAGCACCTTCTGCTTTTTTGAATACTACATTAATAGCAGAAAGGTTACACATCTTGATAATCACTGGATTCATTTTTTCTACCGGATGACTATCCACAACCTGCAATTCGAGTTGTTCCTTCAAAGCAATATTCTTCTGCAAACGAATGCTGCGAACATTGCTGATAATTTCCTTAGCCAATTCAAATTCTTGCAGGAATGTCTCGTTTACCTCAAGAGGCTCTTTCATGAGAGTAACCATCAAACTTGCACCCGGTTCGCGCTCACGCAGTTGTTGCCACAGTTCTTCTGTGATAAACGGCATGAAAGGATGAAGCAACTCGAGCAGACGTTCGAAAGAACTAAGCACCATACTATAAATAAAGCCATTAATGGGCTGCCCATAAGCAGGTTTCACAATTTCCAGCAACCAGGAAGAGAACTCATCCCAGAACAGTTTGTAAACCAACATCAATGCTTCGCTCAAACGATATTTAGAGAACAAATCGGCAACTTCAACCGCAGCTGCATCCAGTCTCTGGTCGAACCATTGAACAGCCAGATGAGCCTCGGGTGGAACCGGAATGGAACTTTTGCCATTAGTCCATCCTTTAATCAGACGGAAAGCATTCCATATCTTGTTGCAGAAGTTACGTCCCTGTTCGCAAAGGGCGTCGTCGAAAAGAATGTCGTTTCCGGCAGGAGCTGAAAGCATCATACCCATACGCACACCGTCGGCACCATACTTTTCGATCAGTTCCAATGGATCGGGAGAGTTACCGAGCGATTTAGACATCTTACGTCCCTGTTTATCACGAACGATTCCTGTGAAGTATACGTTTTTAAACGGCATCTGTCCCTCGTATTCGTAGCCTGCCATAATCATACGGGCTACCCAGAAAAAGATAATATCCGGTCCTGTCACAAGGTCGCTTGTCGGATAGTAGTATTTGATTTCTTCGTTGCCCGGGTTGTTGATTCCGTCGAACAAAGAGATAGGCCACAACCAGGAAGAGAACCAAGTGTCCAGGCAATCTTCATCCTGACGAAGGTCTTCCATTGTCAGGGCGGCATTACCCGTCTTTTCTTTTGCTTTTGCCAGAGCTTCCTCGGGAGTAGCGGCTACTACATAACCACCTTCCGGCAGGAAGTATGCAGGAATACGATGTCCCCACCACAACTGACGGCTGATACACCAGTCTTTGATGTTTTCCATCCAGTGACGGTAGGTATTCTTGTATTTGGCAGGGTAGAATTTCAGATCGTCGTTCATTACCGGAGGCAATGCCATATCTGCAAAATGTTGCATCTTGAGGAACCATTGCATAGACAATTTCGGTTCGATCACAACGTTGGTACGTTCCGAATATCCTACCTTATTAGTATAGGCTTCTATTTTTTCGAGCAATCCGGCAGCTTCGAGGTCTTTCTCTATTTGTTTACGAACATCGAAACGGTCCATACCGATATACATACCGGCAGCTTCGCTCAATGTACCGTTGTCATTGAAAATATCGATACTAGGCAAGTTGTATTTTTCACCCAGCATATAGTCGTTTACATCATGGGCCGGGGTTACTTTCAGACAACCCGTACCGAATTCGATGTCTACATAATCATCCTCAATCACAGGAATGACACGGTTTACCAGCGGAACGATCACTTTCTTTCCTTTCAGCCATTCGTTCTTCGGGTCGTTCGGATTGATACACATAGCCGTATCACCCATAATTGTTTCAGGACGGGTTGTTGCAACAACCGCGTAGCGACCTTCCGGATCACCTTCTACTTTATAGCGAAGGTAATACAATTTTCCGTGTTCTTCCTTGTAGATTACTTCTTCGTCAGAAGGGCAGTCAAGGCTTTCGGTCCCAGTTTACCATGCGGACGCCCCGGTAGATCAATCCTTTATCGAACAGATCGACAAATACCTTGATTACACTTTCACTACGTTTCTCATCCATAGTGAAAGCAGTACGATCCCAATCGCAGGATGCGCCGAGTTTACGGAGTTGTTTCAGGATAATACCACCGTGCTCGTCTGTCCATTCCCAGGCATGTTTCAAGAATTCGTCACGAGATAGATCGGTTTTCTTGATACCTTGAGAAGCGAGTTTGTTTACAACTTTAGCTTCGGTAGCAATAGAAGCGTGGTCAGTTCCCGGCACCCAGCAAGCATTCTTGCCTTCCATACGGGCACGACGAACTAAAATATCCTGGATGGTATTATTAAGCATGTGTCCCATGTGTAACACACCGGTGACGTTCGGGGGCGGGATGACGATGGTGTAAGGTTCACGGCCATCGGGTTTTGAACTGAATAATTTGTGGTCCAGCCAATACTGGTACCACTTTCCCTCCACGTCAGCGGGATTGTACTTACTTGCTAATTCCATATTGTTTTATGTATATGATAATGTATATTCTAAAAATAACGGGTGCAAAATTAATAATTTAAATTCAAATCTTACCACCTCGGGGTGTTTCTGTGCACGGAAAGAGAATTTATATCCCTCATAAAGAGCGAATCCGTAGAACAGGGCAGTCATCGACATTACATTTTTCAACAGAATAGAGAATATCTCTCCATAGTCTACACCTGCCAGGACTTGAAAATAGCCCATTTCATAATCTTGGGAGATATACCCGATAATAGACAAGAAATCACCTAAGATGCAACTAACCAGAGATAATGCCGCACCGGTAATTCCGAAAATGGGACGTATTCCCTTGCCCTGCCGCATCGCAAAACCTACCATGAATCCGATAGCAATGGGCATAAATCCTATCTGACGACCTGTAGAAACGGAGATCAGCCCCCATGCCACCGCACCAACGATGCATGCGACAACTGCACACAATATTCCTTTGGGCAGATTCTCTTCGGCAAGCATTTCCTCTTCTGTCATGAATACCGGAAAGTCTTCCGGCTTGGGAGGCGCTAATCTTTCCAGTTCCTTATCTTGCTCAAAACTGTCACATTCTTCTTCAAAAGCGGGAAGTTCTCCGGTACGTTTACAAACGAGTCCTTTTCCGTTCACAAAATCACGTGACACGCAATTCCTGCAATACTTTTCTATTTCTTCTGATGTAGCCATCTTATCCGGTTTATGTTGAATAACTTTCTCTGATTACGCAGGTACACAAAGTCACTGTTAACAGATTTTTGCAAATATAGAGGTATTTTTTCGCGCGACGTTTATTAAATGCATATTTTTGTTGACTGATTTTATACAAATGATGAAAAATAAGCCAAATGTAAGATATGTAGCCTTAGGAGCATTATTAATCCTGGTGTGGCTAACGCAATGGATTCCTGCTCTGGCAACGATCTATTCTCAAACAATCTATCCCCTTATCTCCTACGTCCTGTCGTTTTTTTCCGGTTTATTTCCTTTTGCCATAGGGGATTTATTTATTTTCCTTAGCATCACAGGCGTGATTGTTTATCCCTTTTATGCCCGTCTCCGCAAGAAGTTGCCTTGGAAGAAAATCTTATTGCGCGACGGGGAATACTTATTATGGATTTATGTATGGTTCTATCTGGCATGGGGACTGAACTACTCGCAGAAAAATTTCTATCAACGAACAGAAATCCCGTATACCGCCTATACTCCCGAGATTTTCCAAGAATTCGTAGATGATTATATTACTCAACTGAACCGTTCGTATACTCCTGTCAATAGTATCAATCAAGATTTGATACGAGAGGAAACTGTGCGAATCTATCATCAGTTAAGTGATAGCCTGGGCGTACATCACCCTCCACACGAGCATCCGAGGGTAAAAACAATGTTATTCACTCCCTTCATTTCGATGGTAGGGGTAACGGGTAGCATGGGGCCTTTCTTCTGCGAGTTTACACTCAACGGAGATTTGCTTCCCGTTAATTATCCGGCCACTTATGCTCACGAACTAGCCCATTTATTAGGTATCACCAGCGAAGCGGAAGCTAATTTCTATGCTTATCAGGTTTGCACCCGTTCAGAAGCGATGGGAATCCGTTTTTCCGGATATTTCTCTATATTGGGACATGTATTGGGAAATGCGCAAAGATTACTACCGGAAGAAGAATACACCCGACTTTTTAAACGCATCCGACCGGAAATTATCGAATTGGCTAAGAATAACCAGGCGTATTGGGCTGCCAAGTATAGCCCTGTGGTCGGTGCTGTGCAGGATTGGATATACGATCTTTATCTGAAAGGGAATAAGATAGAAAGCGGACGGCAGAACTACTCGGAAGTAGTGGGGCTGCTGATTTCCTATCAGGAGTGGAAAAAGAAATAAAAATCAAGAACAAAAAATAGATATATTTATGTCACATACCAGACAAGAACAGATGGAAGCCTTCGGACGCTTCCTGGACATTCTCGACGAACTGCGTGTTAAATGTCCCTGGGATCGCAAACAGACCAATGAAAGTCTGCGTCCCAACACCATAGAAGAGACTTACGAACTTGCGACGCCCTGATGAGGGATGACAAGAAAGAAATCTGCAAGGAATTGGGCGACGTATTATTGCACGTTGCTTTCTATGCCAAGATAGGCTCGGAAACAGGAGATTTTGACATCAAAGATGTTTGCGACAAACTGTGTGATAAACTGATTTTCCGTCACCCGCATGTATTCGGAGAGGTAAAAGCAGAGACAGCAGGACAAGTTTCCGAAAATTGGGAACAGTTGAAGCTAAAGGAGAAAGACGGCAATAAGAGTGTATTGAGCGGTGTACCCGCTGCCCTCCCCTCGCTCATCAAGCTTATCGTATTCAAGACAAAGCCCGCAATGTAGGTTTCGACTGGGAAGAGCGTGAACAGGTATGGGATAAAGTGAAGGAAGAAATCGGAGAATTTCAGGATGAAGTGGCTAATATGGATAAGGACAAGGCAGAAGCTGAATTCGGCGACGTTATGTTTAGCCTTATCAATGCAGCGCGTCTCTACAAGATCAATCCTGATAACGCTTTGGAACTTACCAACCAAAGTTTATCCGTCGCTTCAATTATTTGGAGGAACATACTATCAAAGAAGGAAAAAACCTGAAGGATATGTCTCTTGAAGAGATGGATGCTATTTGGAATGAAGCAAAGAAAAAAGGCCTGTAAGACCCATGAATAACATTGATTTACATGCAATCATCGAAAGATGATTTGGAGTTCATAACACATGCCAAACAGGATATTCCACTATTGATTGCAGAAATAGAATACTTAAAATCAATGCTGTCTAAATAAAAAAATAGAGGCTCTATTCCGTGCGAGTAGAGCCTCTATTTTACTCAAACAGAGCGTCTAATCATACGAGTCAGACGCTCTATTTTCCTTTATTTCTTCTTCGAATCGTTTCCTTTATCCATGCCACGATTCATTCCTTTTATCATCTCCCGGTGGAAGCGCATTTCCGCACGCTGCACGAGAAATATCTTCTTACTGGAAAGAATCTTTTTGAACTTACCCAGATAAGTCTTATCAAGCTGATCGGCAGCAATACGATTGTTGGCTATCTTATCGTTGATTTCTGCATATTGAGCTTCCGTCGTCTTATCATCTTTACCTTTGCGCATCAATCCCACGATTCATCATTCAGCTTCTTCTTCTTATCCTGGAGTTCAAAATAGACGGGAAAGAACTTGGCTGCCTCCTTTTTACTCAATCCTGCCTGTTCGGTAATGAATTCCTTTTGTTTTGCCCTGAACTCCTCCCGGGATAAATGCTGATCACATCCGTCAGCAGCCCAAAGAACAGGCATAAAGCCACACAACAAAACAACCCATGCGATTAGTTTTCTCATTTTCTGTATTCAATCAGTTTTAATAAATCATTCTACACTTGCGTCACTCAAATAAACATATAACGAATAATCATCCAGCATAGCGCGGTCTAGTGCCACATCCAGCATTTCGTCCGATACAACTTCAGTATCCACCTCCGTCACCGCCACTTCATCGATCGCAGCAGGTTTGTGATCTGTCGACGCTACCCGGATAATCAGGGCCGCACCCACAAACATAGCAGCGAGATAGAGCAATGGTTTCAGTCTTGTCCATGTGCTGACAGGTTCTTCCTTGAAAACTACTTTTTCTTTTTCAGGAAGTTTATTCATTACCTCCGAAGTCAGGTTTTCAAAGTAACCATCAGGCACTTTGAAGGAATTTTCCTTACCAAGCTTCTTCAATAGGATATCTTCTTCTTTCATACGTTTTTCTCCTCTCTTTTACTTAGACAACGTCCAATTTAAAAGGTTTAATCTATTTCTTCTAAAAACTTCTCTATTTTCTTCACCGCATGATGATATGACGCTTTGAGCGCACCAACCGATGTGCCGAAGATTTCCGACATCTCTTCGTATTTCATTTCCTGATAATATTTCAGGTTGAACACCATACGCTGTTTTTCCGGCAAAGTCAATAGAGCTTTTTGCAGACACAACTGTATTTCGTCGCCCGAAAAGTAGGAGTCACTTTCCAGCTTCTGCACAATCGCAGCTTCAGGATCGTCAATATCCACGGTAGTCATAGCGCGCTGCTTGTTCAGAAAGGTAAGACATTCGTTCAGCGCGATGCGATAGAGCCAGGTAGACAGTTTCGCCTCGGCACGGAAATAATCGATATTCGTCCATGCTTGATGAAAGTGTTTTGCAGGAGATCGTTCGCATCCTCATGCGACAGTACCATCCGGCGGATTTGCCAATATAATTGCTCGCTATACTGCGCCACAATCATTTCAAATCCTTTCCGCTGTGTACTCTCCTCCTGAAGGAGTTTCAGAACTTCGCGTTCGTTATAAGGAATCATAATCTCTTGTATCTGTATGTTTATTTATGGTTTCAAATTCAGGTTGTTCATTGCTTCTAGTAAAGACGAATCATATTTATAAATGTCCTCACAATACCTCAAATTATTATCGGCAGACAGATAAACCGTCTGATAATCTATAAATAAAGGTATATATTTCTCTAAACTATAATGTTTCAGTTCGCGATAGGTCGCACTGACAGGCAGCTTCTTCCCCTCTTCACTCACCGGTTTGATATCCATTGCAATGCGGATACGGTCTTCCAATAATTCATCCGGTTCTTTCAACAAGAAGAAAGCAAAGTCGAGTGCTTTCTGAAGGCGGACGCAACCGTGGCTCACTGCACGATTGTTTCGCGTGAAAGCCACCGGGAAGGAGTATCGTGCAGATATACAGAATGAGGATTAGGAAAGCGGAAGATGATGCATCCCAATGAATTCCCCGTTTTATTGTCCTGCTTCACCGTATAAGGTACACCTTTTCCTGCATATTTAGCCCAATTAACCTGATGAGGGTTTACTTGTAAGCCGTTCTTATCGTATACCTTCATGCGATTACGGGTGAAATAGGTCGTATCTCTGCGATAAGTAGGGATGATTTCTTTCCTGATAATACTTTGAGGTACATTCCAGTACGGATTCAGTTCCATATAATAAATCCTGCTCGACAACAGAGGAGTTTTATTTTTCACACTCCCCACACAGATACGCATCTCCAGGATAGAGTCCGTTTCTTCGTTGATTGCCTGCAACATGAATGCCGCCACATTGGCTATCACATATTTCTGTCCTTTGTCCAATGCATATTGCCAACGTGCCCGCTCCATATTTACCAACAGACGATTCCGGTAATAATCCGTAGTATCCGTTTTCCCCCAAGCATTTACACGAACCAGTCTTCCTGCATCTTGCGATAAAGCGGAGAAGAAGGTTGTGCTCCATGAAGAGCAGCAATTGGATTTGCACGCAAGGAATCGAGGGCGGCATTTGCAAAAGTTACATCACAATGTTTTAAGGGGATACGATTGATCGAATCATCCATCTGCGTTCCGAAGGCAGGAAACCAAACTTCAACTGGCACACATACGAAAGATATGCGGCTGTCAACTGATATTCCACATCTGCCAACAGACGGTTCATTGTCTTTCCTTCCTGCAACTTCAAAGAACGTATTTGTTGCAATCTCTCACGGATGCTATCGACCGAATAAGATTCGGGTTAATGCCATGCCGTGAGATGTCTCCCAACCAGAACAACATAGAGTCCGCCACCTGTGCGGCAGGTTTATCGGATACAAGCGAGTCATTCAACCAGAAGAATTCATCTTTTTCCCGATAATGGGCCAACAAAGCCGAATCCCAGGGAGTTACGGGGCTTTCGTTCAAATAGGAACGAATCATCAGACGAATACTGTCGGCATCTATTTGATAAGCAGGGTTGAACAGTTCTTGCAGGGAAGCCAATGAGTCCGGTATCGGAGACTGGGGTTTCTCTTTCTTACAGGCTGCCAAACAAACGACGAACAGGATTACCGCTCCCCAAAGCAGGCGTCTATTTCTCATACACAGTTCCTCCATCAACGTCAATACACATATTCTCTTTCGCTAAAATGGTTTGCGGGAAAATGGCGGATGCTTCATCAAATAGAATAGATTCATCTCGTAACGGGCTGAAAAGTGTCCGATCACCAATTGTTTCACATTGGCGTCCAAAGCTAGTTGTGCGGCTTGCGCAGCCGTAGTATGATAAGTTTCCTTGGCACGTGCCTGCTCTGTCTGCGCAAAGGTAGCCTCATGGAAAAGCAAATCTACATTGCTGATTTGTTCGGCAAGCGACGGGCGATAGATTGTATCGGAGCAATAAGCATATTTACGAGCCGGAGCCGAAGGACGGGTCAGACGCAAATTGGGTATTACTTCTCCTTCGGGAGTTACAAAGTCTGCTCCATTCTTGATACGGTTCAGTTCATAGACCGGGACTTTATAAAAGTCCACCATGTCTCTGATGATATGGTTCGGACGCTGTTTCTCTTCAAAAAGGAAACCGCAGCAGGGAATTCGATGTTTTAAAGGGATAGTAGTTACAGTCACCGAACGGTCATCGTAGATAAGCATCGGCTCTTTCGTTTCGAATTCATGGAAGAACACCTTATAAGTCAAAGTCTTACAAAAGAAAGCAAGCATCGGTGCAAACAGTTCTTCCAGTCCTCGTGGAGAATGAATATGCAAATCGGCTGTTCTTCCCAATAATCCGAATGTAGAAATCAGCCCCAACAATCCGAAACAATGGTCACCATGTAGATGAGAGATGAAGATATGATTCAATCGGGAAAATTTCAGTCGCGAACGGCGTAACTGCATTTGTGCTCCCTCGCCACAATCAATCATAAATAGTTTTTCACGCAGGTTTACGACTTGAGAGGTCGAAAAATGTCGCGTGGTAGGCAAAGCGGAACCGCATCCCAATATATGTAACTCAAATTTTTCCATGGTATGCAAAGATAAAGCATTTCAGATTCAATCTTGCAAAGGAAGAAACTTTTTTTCTATTCACCACAGAGGACACGGAGGACGCAGAAGGGTAAGGAGGATATGGAGAGGATGCGGAGGAGAAGAAGAGGTAGATTTATATAAATAAAATATATCGCCATCGTTAGTTTGTTAAATCAAGCCTTCACCCCCTCTGTATTCTCCATATCCTTCCTGTTCTCTATACCCTCTCTATATCCTCCCTACCCTCTGTGTCCTCTGTGTCCTCTGCGTCCTCTGTGGGTGAATAAAAAAAAGGCGCCCCCAACCGGGAGCGCTTCATCAGAAAATATTCTGTTCAGATTATTTCTTTCCTTCCAACTGTTCTTTCAATGCAGCCAGAGCGTCGATGTCGCCCAAAGTAGTTGAAGCAGCTTGGTTTTGGATCATCGGAGAATCTTCTCTCTTACCAGAAGATGCTTCTTTGCGCTAGAAGTAGCTTTCTTTTCTGCTCTTTCTTCAGCTTTAGCTACATCTTCGAAGATACGGCTGTGAGACAAGATGATTCTCTTAGCGTCTTTGTTGAACTCGATCACTTTGAATTCAAGTTTCTCATCCAACTGTGCTTGTGAACCGTCTTCTTTTACAAGGTGTTTCGGAGTTGCGAAACCTTCTACACCGTAAGGAAGAGCTACAACAGCACCCTTATCCAACATTTCGATGATAGTACCTTCGTGTACAGAACCTACTGTGAACACAGTTTCGAATACATCCCAAGGATTTTCTTCGAGTTGTTTGTGGCCAAGGCTCAAACGACGGTTGTCTTTATCGATTTCCAATACCTGAACTTCGATGTCAGCACCAATCTGAGTAAATTCTGATGGGTGTTTTACTTTCTTAGTCCAAGAAAGGTCAGAGATGTGGATCAAGCCGTCAACACCTTCTTCGATTTCTACGAATACACCGAAGTTAGTGAAGTTACGTACTTTTGCAGTATGCTTGGAACCTACAGGATACTTTTCTTCGATAGTTTCCCATGGATCTTGTTTCAGTTGTTTGATACCCAAAGACATCTTACGTTCTTCGCGGTCCAAAGTCAGAACTACAGCTTCTACTTCGTCGCCCACCTTCATGAAGTCCTGAGCAGAACGCAGATGCTGGCTCCAAGACATTTCCGATACGTGGATCAGACCTTCTACACCTGTAGCGATTTCGATGAATGCACCGTAGTCAGCCATAACGACAACTTTACCTTTCACCTTGTCACCTACCTTCAAGTCAGTGTCAAGAGCATCCCATGGGTGCGGAGTCAGTTGCTTCAAGCCAAGAGCGATACGTTTCTTTTCGTCATCGAAGTCAAGGATAACAACGTTGAGCTTCTGATCCAGTTCAACCACTTCTTTCGGATGCTAACGCGTCCCCAAGAAAGGTCAGTAATGTGAATCAAACCGTCTACGCCACCAAGGTCGATGAATACACCGTAAGATGTGATATTTTTAACAGTTCCTTCAAGAACTTGTCCTTTTTCGAGTTTACCGATGATTTCTTTCTTCTGTTGTTCCAGTTCAGCTTCGATAAGAGCCTTGTGAGATACAACAACATTTTTGAATTCCTGGTTAATTTTAACCACTTTGAATTCCATTGTTTTGCCAACGAATACATCATAGTCGCGGATCGGTTTAACGTCGATTTGAGAACCCGGCAAGAATGCTTCGATTCCGAATACGTCTACGATCATACCACCCTTCGTGCGGCACTTGATGTAACCCTTGATAATTTCTTCATTTTCCAGAGCAGCGTTAACGCGATCCCAAGAACGAGTAGCGCGGGCTTTTCTGTGTGACAGAACGAGCTGTCCTTTTTTGTCTTCCTGGTTTTCGATGTATACTTCTACAGTATCACCTACTTTCAGGTCCGGATTGTAACGGAATTCATTCAAAGGGATGATACCGTCTGATTTGTAACCGATGTTCACAACTACTTCACGCTTGTTCATTGCGATTACGGTTCCGTCAACAACCTCACGGTCGTTCACTTTGTTAAGCGTACCGTCGTAAGCTTTTTCAAGTTCATCGTGCTAACGTTGGTTACTGTTTCGCCATTTTCATAAGCATCCCAGTTGAAATCTTCAATAGGAGCTACGTTCTTTAAGTTTTCCATTAATAATAAAATTGTTTAATACTTTAATTAAATAAGACATTATATTATCTATAAATCGGGCGCAAAGGTAGAAATATTTTCTTGATTGACAAAAGAATGGCAGAAGAAAAGAGATTTATATCCGTATTTTTTGTAATATTGCAATCTTTAATTTATACAGTTTTTGCCATGGACGAGAGATTGGACAAAGTCAAGGTGCAATGCGACTATTTACCGCTTATTAATTTTGCGATACAACAAAACGGAGCATCGATCATTCATCAGCTTCTATTGAGAACACGACATCTGCCCCACTGAAGGACATTCAGGTAGTAATCACGACAGAACCGACTTTCGGAAACGCCGCTCCGATGGCTGTTGAACAGATCCCGGCCAACGGTTCGATCCGTCTGTCGTCATTCAATCTCACTTTGTCCGCCAACTACTTCACACAACTGACCGAACGTTTATCCGGCAACCTGAAAATTGAAATTACTGCTGAAGCAGAACCGATATTCTGCCAAACATATCCTATCGACATCCTGGCATACGACCAATGGGGCGGACTCAACGTATTGCCCGAAATGCTGGCTGCTTTCATCACTCCCAATCATACGGCTATCTCGCCGATTATCAAAAGAGCTGCTTCCATCCTGGGGCAATGGACCGGCAACCCGTCTCTCGATGAATATCAAAGCCGCACTCCGGACAGGGTGAGGAAACAGATGGCTGCCATCTATACAGCTATCGCGGAGCAACAGATTATATACAGTACCGTTCCCGCCAGTTTCGAAGAATATGGGCAGCGTGTCCGGTTAGCCGATTCTGTGATGGCACAGAAATTGGAACCTGCCTGGATATGGCTTTGCTCTATGCTTCCTGTCTGGAGGCAATCGGCTGAATGCTTTAATCGTCATCACGCAAGGGCATGCCTTTGCAGGCGCCTGGCTGGTGCCGGAAACTTTCCCGGATCCTACGATTGATGATGTTTCTCTATTAACGAAAAGAACAGCGGAAGGAATCTACGACATTACTTTGGTTGAAACGACCTGCATGAATATGGGACATTTCGTCCGATTTGACGATGCGGTGAAGAAAGCAAACGGAAAGTTGGCGGACGGGAACAACTTCCTTCTTGCAATAGACATCAAGAGAGCGAGATATTCGGGTGTACGCCCCATCCCTCAACGTATTTTGCACGGACAGGTATGGGAAGTCGACGAAAAAGAGACCAACATTCAGAAAAGTGCTGTTCATGCCACTCCGCAAAGTATCAATCCGTATGATTTATCGGGCAATGAAACCCAGACCGTAATCACCAAACAACTGTTATGGGAAAGGCGGTTGCTGGACTTGAGCCTTCGCAACAACCTGCTGAATATCCGGATTACCAAAAACACGCTCCAACTGATCCCGGCTAATCTGGCTTGTCTGGAAGATGCATTGGCTGACGGAGAAGAATTCCGCATCCTGCACCGCCCTGCCGATTGGGAAAGCCCAGCGATGGATTTCGGAATTTACTCCTCTGTACCGGAATCTGATCCGGTGGTTGGTTTCATCAACTCGGAGCTTTCACAGAAAAGATTGCGTTTTTATCTGTCCGAAAACGATTTAGGCAAAGCACTGACTCACCTATACCGTTCCTCGCGTACCTCTATTGAAGAGAACGGAGCCAACACTCTTTATCTGGCTCTCGGACTTTTAAAATGGTATGAGACTCCTTCCAGCGAACGTCCCCGCTACGCTCCCATCCTGCTAATGCCGGTTGAAATCATCCGTAAATCGGCAGCTAAAGGCTATGTGATCCGTTCACGGGAAGAGGAAACGATGATGAATATTACGTTATTAGAAATGCTTCGCCAGACTTCGGAATTACCGTATCGGGATTAGACCCGTTGCCCACCGATGAAAGCGGCGTCAACGTCAAACTGATTTATTCCATCATTCGTAACAGTATCAAAAACCAACGCAAATGGGACGTGGAAGAGCAGGCCATCTTAGGCATCTTCTCTTTCAATAAGTTCATCATGTGGAATGACATTCACAATAATGCCAATAAACTGGTTCAGAACAAAATTGTTTCAAGCCTCATTAACGGAAAGATAGAATGGGAAGCCGCAACAGAAGAAATAGACGCAACGGATATGACAAACAACTGTCGCCAACGGACATCGTTTTGCCTATCATCGCCGATTCTTCGCAATTGGAAGCTATCTACGAAGCCGTACACGATAAGACTTTTATCCTGCACGGCCCTCCGGGAACGGGTAAATCGCAAACAATTACCAATATCATCGCCAACGCGCTTTACAAAGGGAAACGTGTCTTATTCGTTGCAGAAAAAATGGCTGCCCTCTCCGTTGTTCAAAACCGACTGGCGCTATCGGTTTGGCTCCGTTCTGTTTGGAAATTCATTCCAACAAAACAAAGAAATCCGCCGTTATTTCACAACTGAAAGAAACAACGGAAATTATCAGGCAGACACCTCCCGAAGAATTCAAAAAGGAAGCGGAACGTTTGCTGAATTTGCGGCGGAACTGAATCAGTATATCGAAGCCCTGCATAAAGAATATCCGTTCGGAGTTTCACTATACGACGCATTATCCATTATCAATCTGTGGACGTCGAACCTTGTTTTGAGATTCCACAACCTTATCTGGATACATTAGACAAAGATACATTGCGCAATGGGAAGAGGCTATTGAATCGTTAGTCAGAACCGCCAATGCGTGCGGACACCCTTATCGGCATCCATTAACAGGCATCTCGATTTCCGAATATTCATCTGCCGGAAAAGAAGAAGCCTCCCAATTACTTACCGCTTTCATTGTTTTATTAAATACCATCCGACAGAAGCTGGATGTATTTTCCGTACTTCTGAAAGATACGGATATACACCCTACACGCAAGGATTTCCAAACGATTGCCTGTATCATCCGGAGAATACTCGATATTCCGGAGCTGACTCCGAGATTGCTGACTCTGCCGTTATTGAATGAAACGCTGAATGAATATCGTGAAGTGGTGGTTCATGGGCAAAAACGTGATGAACAAAGAAAAGAGATAGAGGCAGGATTTACCAAAGAGATTCTGTCCATCGACGCAAAGCAGATGGTAGCCGAATGGAACCGCGTATCCGATCAATGGTTCCTTCCCAGATATTTCGGTCAGCGGAAAATCAAAAAGGCTATCAACATCTATGCTTTAAAAACCATTGAAACAAAAGACATCAAACCGCTACTCCACCGGATTATCCGGTATCAGGAAGAAGAGGACGCTGTTCAGAAATACACCGACCAACTCCCCTCTTTGTTCGGACGATTCGGCAAGAATGAGGATTGGACTGTCATTGAGCAGATTATCAATGACATGGCTTCTCTTCACTCGCATTTGCTGAATTATGCAAAAGACATTGCCAAGGTGTCACAAATCAAACAGAATTTATCTGTACAGCTCACAGAAGGAATTCAAACATTCAAAGATATTCACGCTCACTCTTTCAATGAACTGTATCAGTTGTCGGATACACTCACAGTCATTGAAAAGAAGTTGTCCGGCACGTTGGGTATATCAACAGAAGAGCTTTATACCTCTTCGGCCGATTGGATAACGATCGCGCTATCGAAAGCCCAAACCTGGAAAGATAACCTCGACAAACTCAAAGACTGCTATCAGTGGTTACAAGCATACCAAACTCTGAATAAACTGGGAATCGGATTTGTCGCGACAGAATATAAGGAAAAGAATATCCCTACCGACCAACTGACAGACATCTTCTGCAAGAGTTTCTACCAGGCGGTTATTCAGTATATCATTGCCAAAGAGCCCACGCTGGAATTATTCAACGGCAAGATTTTCAACGATATTATTGCTAAATACAAACAAATATCCGCCAAATTCGAAGAAACGACCAAAAAAGAATTGTTTGCGCGGCTGGCTTCCAACATTCCGTCTTTTACTCACGAAGCTATCCAAAGTTCCGAAGTGGGCATCCTTCAAAAGAATATCCGCAACAATGCCCGTGGCATATCCATCCGCAAGCTGTTCGATCAGATTCCTACTTTATTGTCGCGTATGTGTCCGTGTATGCTGATGAGCCCGCTTTCCGTCGCTCAATTCATTGATACGGATGCTGACAAATTCGATTTGATTGTCTTTGATGAAGCGTCACAGATGCTACTTATGAAGCGGTGGGCGCTATTGCCCGAGGCAAAAACGTGATTATCGTGGGGGATCCGAAACAGATGCCTCCTACCAGCTTCTTCTCGGTCAGCACCGTAGATGAAGATAATATTGAGATGGAGGATTTGGAGAGTATTCTTGACGATTGTCTTGCCTTGTCTATCCCTTCCAAATATTTATTGTGCACTATCGAAGCAACATGAGAGCCTCATCGCTTTCAGCAACTCCGAATATTACGATAACAACTGATGACTTTCCCTTCTCCGGACAACATTGAATCGAAAGTCAGGATAGTCAACATCAACGGTTATTATGATAAAGCAAATCGCGCCAAAACCGGGCGGAAGCTCAAGCGGTGGTAGACGAAATAGCCAGAAGATTGAGAAGCGAAGAATTGAGAAAGAAAAGTATCGGTGTGGTGACTTTCAGCATCGTTCAGCAAGCCTTGATAGAAGACTTACTTTCCGACCTCTTTATCTTCCATCCCGAACTGGAAACTATTGCTCTGGAATGTGACGAACCGTTGTTTATCAAAAACCTGGAGAATGTGCAGGGAGATGAACGGGACGTTATTCTCTTTTCTGTGGGCTACGGTCCGGATGCGGAAGGACGTGTCAGCATGAATTTCGGCCCATTGAACCGGGTAGGTGGCGAAAGAAGGTTGAATGTGGCCGTTTCCCGTGCCCGGTATGAGATGATTATCTATTCCACTTTAAGATCGGATATGATTGACCTGAACCGGACTTCCTCTATCGGAGTAGCCGGATTAAAAACGTTTCCTCGAATATGCGGAGAAAGGAACTAGGAATACAATCAACAGTGTGACAGCCCAATCAACGGAAACAGCAGCCTCCATCGAGAATATCATTGCCGATAAACTGCGTTCATTGGGATACACCGTGCATACAGACATCGGATGCTCCGGTTACAAAATAGATATAGGTATCGTTGACACCGAAAATACCTCCAACTATCAATTAGGTATTATCTGCGACGGCAAAAACTACAAACGTACCAAGACCGCACGTGACCGGGAAATTGTGCAAAACAATGTACTGAAAGCACTCGGCTGGGATATCTACCGGATATGGACTATGGACTGGTGGGAAAAACCGGACGAAGTAATAGCTGCTATTCAAGAGGCTATCGCACGCAAAAAGAGTTCAAAGGTTAATGCCCAAACAACGACAACCACCGAAATTGATTCTGCCCCAATGACAGCAGAAAAAGAATCTGTGAACAAAGAGTCGACAGACAAAGAAAAAATAACAAAAGAAGAGCCAATAAAAGAAGAGTCAATAAAAGAAGCAGTACCGACTGCAGAGAGAGATAACAATGAAATTTCATTTGTACTCAAAGCATCACCTGCCACTTCTGAAAAGCAAACTGCTTCCGCATCTTCCGCACAAAGCGGAATACAGCAAAAGTACCGATCGGCAAAGATCACTCCAGGCAGCTATTCGCCGGAAGACTTTTTCTTTAGTGAAAGCTATTCTATCCTCACTTCTCAAATACGGAAGATTATAGAGAATGAAGCTCCGGTCAGCAAATCATTACTTTGCAAGAAGATTCTGTCTGAATGGGGAATCAGTCGTTTGGGAGCACGGGTAGAAACACAGATAGAGACGGCTTTAGATACACTAAATATCTATCGCACCGAACATGAAGGATTTGTTTTCTGCTGGAAAAACAGAGAGCAATGTATCTCCTACTCTATTTATCGTCCGGTTTCCGAGCGGGAAGCGACAGATATAGCTCCTGAAGAGATAGCCAATGCCATCCGACAAGTGTTGACAGACTCCATTAGCCTGCCTGTGGCAGATTTGATAAAAGCATGTGCACAACAATTCGGCTTTGCCGTATGGGATCGAACATAGACGCTGCCATGCAAAGAGGTATTCGCGAAGCCGTGAAAAGGAATTATGCCAAAATTGAAAACGAACGGGTGACGATTGCGGATTAAATGTTGGTTCGAGTGATCCTGTCTAGTAGATTCAGGTGACAGGAATTAGATCAATACCCTTTCTCCAAACGTTTCAGAGCAGCAATAGAATCGGATACATAGCTATTGTCCGGTTCTATTGACCGCCAATAACAAAGCTCTCCAATCAACCGTTTCAGATAGACAGGATCACTCGAACCAATCCGTCGCTGATGTTCTGCCAAACCTTTCGTCAGGATGAAATAGACATTCTTCCGGATTTCCCTCTTTCTGGCTTTAGGGATAGTCAGTTTCACACCGGAAGAGATGGACACTCCCGTGATAATCTTTCTACCATACTCATTGATGAAACGGGTCTTTTTATGATTCGGTTCGAATTTCTCATCACGAATGATTTGTTTAATACGGGGAATAATCTGCTCTTTGGGAAATACATCTCCCGAAAAAGTCAGGTCATCGGCATACCGGTATAAGTCAGTCCGTATTCCGCTGCCAATGCCGCCAACTTCCTATCCATCTCATAACTAACGATATTACTTAACGACGGACTTGTAGGCGCTCCCTGCGGCAAGTGTCTGTGCAAACAACACAACGTTCCCAATACTTTAGATACATTTTCCGGATAACCGATCTTCTCAAATGTCTTTTTCACTCTCGGACTCCGTATAGAAAAGAAAAATCATGAATATCCATTTCAACACATACCGCTTTCCTAAATGAGGATTGGCATTGTCGACTACAGAATGACCGTTCCGGAAACCTACCGCTGCCGGATGAATCATTGTTACAGGTGATAATATACGAGAATTAATAGTCGCTTGAATGGATTGCATTGTTTCGTTAGGAGCAGAGATCATACGATACCCTCCTTTTCTTTTTCTCATCCAAAATTCCCGGTAATGTACAGAAACGTTTCGTAGTATTTCCTTCAATTGTCCCGTTTCCATTCCCAACAGATTGGCACACCAGACAACAGCCGATTCATCATACTTTTGAACATACTGTGCTCTTGAAACTGTCGCTCCCAAAGCATGCCTAAGCCAGGCTCCATGCTCCCATTTTACTTTAGTAGTCTTTTCTTCCTTACTACCGTCTGTCGCTTTCCATCTTTTATACCCCTCTTGTTTTCTGCTTGAGGAAATCATCTTATAAATCAGAAAACCAGTGACAATAAGTATCGTTATTAGAATTCCGTCCATTTTGTATTATGTATATAAACAAAGAGAAGAGAGGATGAGTTATTTACTAAAATAAATTTAGGTATTTATACCTTAGAATTTATTTTCTAGGAAAAATACCTGTGCTTACGAGGCGACTACACCTCTTTGATGCTAAATTCGGCCCTCATCCTCTCTTATACAAAGATAAGTATAATCTTTCGATAAAACAACCGGAACGGAGAAAAACTATCGGTTGAACAACTCAAACGTGAACTTACAGCCTATTCCTCCGAATTTCCAGTTTTCGCTGCTTACGAAGACTCCCACGTCGAAAATATGCGTACCGATGCCATATCCGACTTCCAGATAAGGTTGAAGATGCGGCATAGAAAGTGCACTGATGTAAATACGTTCATTCTGCACATAACGGGTGTACTTCATCAGATGCCGGAGAATAAGGAATGGAGCTTCGTAGGTGAAATGTCCCCGCACATAACGACGGGAGGAGTTATACCAACGTGAGTCAAGCACCTGAAATACTCCGCCGATTTCATCATTCCAGCCTACGGGAAGATTATGGCGGGAGAAATTGGCAAAGTCCACAAAATACAGTTCATCCTGATTGGTGAATGCCCCGAATCCGAAACGATAATAAATATTACGCATCAATCCCATCCGGATTTGATGCTGAAGGTCAAACTCTATTCTTTCATATTCGCCCGTACTTTTAAATACTCCTTTAATTCCCCGTTCATAATCGACCGAGAAGGTTGGATAGATAGAATGCAAATTTATCTTTCGCTTTCCGTTCATATAATAATAGAGTCCCGGCGTCCACTCTATCCGGATGCGGGGAGCGAAACTGATATAAGTGTTCTTGAATTTATCCATAAACTCCGAAGGCGGCATCGGATAATCACCGGTAATCACAAAACGGGAAGGCTCTACGGCTGTTCTTTTATGGGCAGAGAACCCCAGACCGATATCCAGTCCGTTGACTATCTCAACTGTATGGCGGAAGTTAAAATACAAGTCCTTGAAATAATCAAGATGAATTAAATCGAAATTAAAGATACTATCCGGCATGGCTTTCAGTTCGTCGAGCACCTTACTGCTATAGATACGGTTACCATTACCCACATTCAACCGGAAGAATCCCCGTTTCTGCGGCCAGTATTCAAAGTCGGCATTCAACGACCAGTAGAACTCTTTACGCGTGAAGTTGTATCCGAGTTTCGGCACAATACGAAGTAATTTATCCCCTCTGAAAAGACGGTTGTAACGGAAATCCTGTCGATAAGACAAACCGTTGCTTCCGCTATAACTGAATAAAAGCGGATTTATAAACGGAGAGAACCGTACGCTTCCGATATTGGACAAATTGAATTTATAATCTTCTACCATCAAGTCCCCCATCGTTCCCCAAAAGGCCTGACTCTTGGATGGCTTTTGTATGGTAGCCGTGTCACGTCTAAGCGCATTGTCGAAATATAGTTTTTTCTCGCTCTCGTTCAAAGGGATCGGGCGCATGATAGCAAAGGTAGAGGCGTCCGTTTTATAAGCATTCGTATCACACTGCAAGGAGAAAGATTCCGAAAGATTATATTTCCTCTTCTCTTTCTTACGTACCTTCTTTTCTTTCAGTTCGATGGATTTATAATCTAAAGAAGCTGTATAATTACCATCTACCTTATTTCCGAGGAATTTGAAAAGGGCTTCTACATCATAACGCACCGGCAGGAATTCATTTTTCTTGCCGACATCTCCCATCTGAATCCAACAGGTAAATGTTATCAGTTCCGATCTTCCCGAAAAACGGATTTCACGAACACTCCAGACGTTGCTGCTAACCACCATATATCCACCTACCAACTGATCGCTCTTGGTACGGGGAATAAAGCGGACTCGATAATCCAGATTATTAGGATCTCCCATCACACTGTCTATCTGGTATTTATAGTATTTCTGTCCGTTTTTAGCCAGTGGTGATAACAAGCGTTCATCATTCAGCAGAGACGAAGAGTAGATATTTACATTAAAGTATTCGAGCAAGCCCGGCAATCCCCTGTTTCCTCTCACCGTTCCCTGGGAGGCTTTTACTTTCTGGTCGTAAATATTGGGAGCCGTATAATGCAGGTCACTGTACGTTTCAAGCAGATATTCGCGAACACCCTTTGCAAACGAAACATGGAAGGCACATAACGGAGAATAAAATTCTTCTTCTGAATGTCCATCTTACCTTTTATATATAGGTTCGCGCGATAATCGCTGACTATCGTTTCATACAAAGGCGCAAAGGTCATCACACGTTCTATGATGGAGTCGGCAGAGATTTCCTGATGGGTATAAGGATTCATTATATAATTATTGGCTGCCCCCTTTGATATAAAAGAGAACAGACACAATATGCATCCTATCAATATTTTATCTCTCAATTGTCGTATCTCCTTCATTAACGTAGGCAAATATAAAAAAGAATATCGAAAAGCAATGGAATTAAGCTACTAAAAAGAGTTATCAGGGGAAGGAAGCTTTTCACACTTGATTAATATAAATATAAGAATAAACAAAAACGACTCATGTTTGAATGCATGAGTCGTCTATTAATAATAGGAGAAAGGTTATAATTTCTCTATTTCTTCTTTCGAAATACCCGTAGATTTTATGATAATATCATTATCCACCTAATTCTTTCAATTTACGGGCTGTTTCTCGTATACCTTTTTGTATACCTTTTTGTTCTGCAAAGTCCAACGTATTAAAATAATCGTTGTAAACTTTCCATTCTTCCTCGTACTGCATTCTTTCCTCCTGGGTCATATTCGCTTTGGAGGCTAACTTTTCCAGTCGTTCAAAAACGGCTTTACGAGCCTTGAAAGGCATTCGATCAAGTGTATCCATGTGCTTTAATATATAAATCCAGCGTTCAAAATCATTTTCACATTCATCCTCTTCTTTATTAAAGTTCGGCAATTCAATAAAAATCTGCCGGAACTTACTATTGAAAAGCTTACCTGTATCCCTGTCAGAAAGGACAACATCCGTTCTGATTTTAGAGGGTATATCCTTGTCCATCACGAAGTTCATGAAGAACACTCCGTACACAGCATCTAATTGAAAGTTCCAAATCCCTTTTCTCGCTTGTTGGGTAATAGCCCTAGAGAGATAGAAAAGGGCACGGTCTTTAAAGTAAGGCTGTTCCCGGTTCTGCATTTCTACGATAATATGTTCCCCCGTATTGGTTCTACAATATATATCATAGATAAGTCCTCGTTCTGTTTTTACTTCCGGCTGCTGTTCGTTGTTTAGGAACTGGATGTCGGTAATTACATGCTCTCCTACGAGCAAATCATTCAAGAAGTCGATTAATAACTCCTTTTCTACCTCTCTGCCGAATAAAACTTAAAGCCAAAATCGGTAAAGGGATTGATAAATCTTCCCATTATTTCTTGTATCTCAATTATAGAACAAAGATAGAGTTTTTGTTGAATAGTTGTCAAGTATGGGATAAAATAAATAAAACCAATACCTAACATGAAAGTATATGGTTTGATACTACGCAATATCGAC
>ENA-OQJH01000153-OQJH01000153.1-human-gut-metagenome-genome-assembly--contig:-NODE-153-length-40431-cov-2.745013_pt1 | contig 40431 bp, 48 predicted proteins | sample MGYA00242597_ERZ504763 | MGnify/ENA primary metagenome ERZ504763 (study PRJEB26092, sample SAMD00036359) | human gut metagenome | host: Homo sapiens | study: EMG produced TPA metagenomics assembly of... | reverse complement strand
GCAGGTGCATGGTCGGCTGAGTATTATTCCAACAGCGAGCTGGTACCTGAGTTTTTTGAACCCCTCAATGAACCGTTCGTTCATGCAATGATGCCGGTTTTACCGTTCAGGGACAGGCTATGCGCGAACTGATGGTCGATTTTATGCTTCAATAGGTAAACATATACACAATAATCCGCGTCTTAACGGAAAGATGAAGGTGATAGGCTATGCCGCAGCCTACCCCGCCTGAGGATGGGAACTTCAATTACTGGAACACCCGCATGAAAATGTTCATCGATCGTGCAGGTGCATATATGGATGGATTCTCTGTACATCTTTATGATGGAATAAATGTAACCGGCACCGATACGAAACGTTCAGGAAGTAACTCCGAAGCAGTTCTTGATATGGTTGAGGCGTATTCCTATATTAAGTTCGGACATGTCAAGCCTCTTGCCATTTCCGAGTTTGGAGGTATTGACAACAGCAAGCCCGACGACAGCTATGATGACATAAGCAGTGTGCGGAGTGTTTCGTCGTTTAATCATTTTCTGTTTAATCTGATGGAACGTCAGGACAATTTGTTTATCTCAATACCTTTTGTCTCAGATAAGGCTGAGTGGCATATCACCGCTGCAAACAATTATACTTCATATAGTGCGGCACTGTTTATTCCCGACAATCCTCAGAATCTGAAGAATACCACATGGAGGCTTAATGACAAAAAATATTTCTTCGAACTCTGGAAGAATGTAAAAGGCGAACGTGTTGATATAACCAGCAGTAATCCTGATATTCAGGTACAGGCATTCAAGGATGGAGGCAGACTCTATATCGCCCTTGATAATCTTGATGATAACCCGCAGACTGTATATCTGAACAATAAGAATAGCTGGAAGGATGTATCGAATGTCACAAAGCGTTCTCTATATGTCAATTATAACGCAGGTATAGAATATACGGAACAGAATGTCCCGTCCATGCCTGAAAGCATCTCAATTGTCCCAAATCAGACCATAGTCCTTGTAGCAGATGTGTCTTCGTCAGCATTCACGAACTCCATAATCCGCAATAAATATTACAGCAGTGAGTATCTGAAACCGATTTCCGCCGGATCATCCCTTTCGTTCCCCTTCACAGGAATCGAGTCCGGTTCGGGCAGAGCAAGCTTGCGTATGTCGATAGGCCGTCCTGTCTCTGCTTCCAAGAAACCGGTGGTAAAGATTAATGGTACCGCTGTGAGTGTTCCCGACAACTGGAAAGGCTACGGCCAGAGCAACCGCAATATATTTTTCGGTATGATAGAAGTACCGTTCGACATACTGCTGCTGAAGAATGGCGATAATAATGTCGACATCACCTTTTCCGACGGAGGAGGTCACGTATCGTCCATGATACTGCAGGTTGAGAAATATACTGTCTCTACCTTGCAGAATGGAACCTTCAGCGAAGGACTTTCAGCATGGCAGCCATTGGGTAACTATGGTACGGTTTGCGTACAGACTGACAATGCAGGCAATAATGTAGCCTGTATATCTGGTCATGCAGGACTCATGCAGAGGGTTGACATGGAGAGTGGCAGGACTTATCGCTTCTCTGCTGATGTAAAGACCGAAGGAGCATGTAAGTTGAAAGTCATGCTACAGGATATGTCTACAGGAACGGTATATACAGAGGAATTTTCTTCTCCCGGCAATTATAAAGCCGTATCTTTCGATTTTAATTCTACAGTGAAAAAAGTAGTGTGTGCCATTGTGTGCGAAAGACAGAACGACGCGGCTTGGATTGATAATATAGTCTTATTACCACAAAACTGATTGTTATGAGGAATTTTATTAGCTTTTATGTACTGATAGTTCTCTGTTTCACAATAATCTCGTGTAAGGATGAAACAGAAATTTCCGACTTTGAAGTGTCTGAAGTGACTTTTGATACAAAGTTACGCGATGTCTTGACCCGGAAAGGATTTAATTTCAGCGAAAACGGAGAGCTGATTTGTGACAATCAAGTTCTCAATACCACTTCTTTGGACTTGAGTAGATGCGAACTTACATCTATTAGCGGTTTGAGGAGTTTTCCTTCGCTCGCAGATGTCAATCTTGAGTGTAACAGTTTTTCTATATTCGACTTTGCTGACCTGCCCGAAGGAATAAAATCGGTAGCTTTACGCGGCAATGACGGCATAACTTCGTATCTCAATCTTATTTCAACCGATGGCACTACGGTGCTTTGTAAAAGTCTTACAAATCTGAAACTTCCTTACTTTGCAAAATGGAATACAGATGTCATACCTGCATTCTATAAAGCCATGACGGACAAATGTCTTGTCGTGATGTCGGACGAGGATGGAAATTACACTGAATATACAGTAAACCGAAGAGTACCGGATCCTTTGCTCCGTTCATATCTTTACAGAAACTTCCCGTCGGTGTTTGTCTCATCGTTGGAGATTGATGTCACGAAGAGGATAACCGAAGGAACGACCTCATTTCCTGTCGCAGACAGCTAACCTTGAGGGTGTGGAGTATATATTGTCAAATCCCGGTTTCAGAGGAAAAGTAGACATTTCGGGAGTGAAGTCCAAGCATTATTCCATGTCGTATGTCAAGCCGTCTTCGGGAGTTTCAGTATTTTCAATCTCTAATATTGATACACCTTTGGGAATGGATTTAAGTTCCGCATCATCATTGAAAGTACTTAGGGTGGAGAATAACAGTTCGCTTCAATTGGTAGTTGTTCCTTCTGTTATACTTAATGATGATGTTTCCGAAACTTCAATATTCGACAGTGAAATCCATATATCCGGTTGTTCTTCATTGGAGCGTGTCTCTCTTCAGGGCAGCAAAGGCGGCAATATGATAGGAAAATTGCACTTCGCAGATCTTCCGGCACTCGATTATCTTGATGTGTCAGCGGTGGAAGCTGTAAATACAGTCGTTCTGACTGACGTAAATCCAGGTATTGGCAGTATACTCCTCCCATCTGAGCTTACAGCGTTTCTTGACGGGACAGGACGTTTTCGCTACATCACAGATAGCTCTGTGTATAAATCATCCCAAGGTCTCTTCATTTATGGAGTATTGTAAAAATGTTGCAGATATTATTGATGTGAGCTTTTTTTATAAATAGATTTTGTTAACATTGTTTAGCGTGTTTATACCTATTTTTGAAATATGTGTTCTGTGAAGAACACATATTTTTTTCTTCGTTTTTTACTTGTTTTAAATGCGGTCGCATTCTATCTAAATGCGGGCAAGTTTTACCTTAAACTTGCCCACATTTTATCCGGAACTTGCCCGCATTTTTTTCCTACTGCTTTTTCTTCATTTTATGGCGTGTAAATATATAGGTTCTGTATTCGCCATCGTTTACTGAAAATCTTTGCACCTTGTTTGTAATATATTTATATACAAGATGTTAAGTTTTTTTACCCCTTGCCAAGACTTTACTGATTTTTACTGAAAGATACAACCCCGTCCGATACCTCATAATTTTGCATCAGACGAAAGTCAGAAACGTAATCATTAAAATGAAATATTATGAACACAGAATATCTACTGTTAAAATCGGTTAAATTATTTCCCCTGCTGCTGTTCAGTCTGTGCAGTAGTTTCAATGCCTCTTCGCAGACTGTATACAAGTCGGAAATCAATGAATTGAGAGTATCCGGTTATATCAGATCAGGATTTGCAAGAGAAGTAGGTGGTAAAATACCGGAAGGATTATCCGTCTGAACAACATACTTAGCACAGACGAGATAATATGGTTCGGAAAGAGATTCTATGACAGATACGCAATCCACATGCTCGACAGTTAGTGGTTGAATCCGAGGCAGAAAACCATAGATCTCGATATGGAAAACATATTGCCGGAGTCGAGGACTGAGGGTACGGACGTAAAGTGGGGTATATGGCGGTTTGAAAAGTTATTCTTATGTAAATTAGCCGGTAATACGGTATTATTCTTCTGTCGGGTTTTATATATCGTAAAACACATGGTTTCATGAGTGAAATAATTGTGTTTCAGGGAGTGGTAGAATTTTACCCCACCTTTTACGATGTAAATCCCCCTTAATGCTTTCATGAAACTTATATACTTTTGTCGTGTAACAAAAAATCTAAAACGACAAAGTTTATGAGAAAAACAGTATTGTATTTATCTGCTGCATCTTTATTCCTGTCATCTTATACATTAAAAATGATAAGGAATATTCTTTGGCTGAAGAGCATATAAAAAATTTGCCTGAGGCTCCTGAGGGTTATAAATGGGTAGTTAACGAAGATTATACTGATGAATTCAATGGTAAACGTCTTAATGCCGCTAAATGGCATGCTAAAAGTCCTTATTGGACTAACGGTCGGCCGCCTGCAACTTTCAAGGCAGAGAATGTTAGTGTCAAGAAAGGTTGTCTTCGTATAATCAATACCGTTTTGTCGCCAACAGAAGGACTTGATGGAAAGCCGGGCGATAAATATCGTCTTGCCGGTGGAGCGGTTGCTTCTGTAAAGAACCAGGCACATTATGGGTATTATGAAACAAGGATGAAGCTTCGCTCACTACCATGTCGTCTACTTTTTGGCTTTCCAACCGCCCGGTAATGAAGGAAATAATGAAAGGCGGCAAGAAGATAAAGACATGGAGCAGTCAGGAACTTGATATTATAGAAACAATGGGTATAATAAGAAGTGTCAACCCTGATAATCCGTGGAACAAGACATGGAATATGCAGATGAACAGTAATACTCACTATTGGTATCAGGAACAAGGAGGCAAACGTACTGACAATACGGCGAAACGTTCGGATGTGGTTTCGTATATGACAGACCCATCGGCAGAAGATTTCCATACTTACGGTTGTTGGTGGGTGGATGCAAATACCGTGAAATTCTATTATGACGGAAAGTATATGTACACTATCAAGCCTACAACAAAATATACAGATACTCCGTTTGACCGACCTATGTTCATACATATAGTTACTGAAACATACGATTGGGAAAAACAAGTACCTACAGCTGAGGACTTGAAGGATAAGGACAAAAGTACTACTTATTATGACTGGGTCAGGGCTTATAAGTTGGTTCCAATAGAAGAGTGATTTTAATAGATACAACATAATACTTAAATTAAAAACCTTAGAAAAAATGAAAAAAGAAATTTTAGCAATGATGGCTTGCGGAATGATGATGACTTCTGCATACGCTCAGGAAATTAAGAACGGTGATTTTGAGTCAGGTGACTTGACATCATGGAATGTCTGGGAAAAGAAAGATAACAAAATAGTTGATGCGAAAAAGGCACATTCAGGCAACTATGCTGTTGAGGTGAAGGTTGGTATGTGGCAGGCTGTAAACATCAGCTATGAAACTGGAGCAGAATATCAGATTTCAGCTTATACCAAATACAGTTGGGGTGACAAACCTAACTTCAGGATTGAGTACTATAATCCGGATTCAAAGAAACTGGAAGAAATTGCCACTGCTGAGGTCAAGAAAGACCGTAAGAATTACAATCTTACAACAGTTAAATTCAAATTGCAGGAAAATGGTTTTGTATATCGTTTCACAGCTGTTCCGGGTTCAGGTAATGGTGGATGCTTCCTGTTGATGATGTCAAGATAGAAAAGGTTAAATAACATTGTTTGAGGGTTTAGTTATAAGATTAGGTAATTAGATTTAGTTGTTGATTTATTTATTGTGATTGTAATCTGGCAAATCGGAAAAATATGTTCTAAATAAATAACATATTTTCTGATTCCGGATTGAAAAAGGTAGATTGATTTGTTTTCATGGTAATAAGGCATATTCAGGGTTTCCTCTTATGCCTTTTGAATATTGAAAATTTTGTTTGGCGCTTAAATAACATTTTATTATGGTTGATATAAAACCACGGATTCTGTCAGTATACAACCTTTTCATACTTCTTTTTATACAGTTTACGGCAATCTCGTGTGATAAGGATGATGATGGCGTAGGTGGAGGTGATGGAACACCGGCTGAGGAGATAAAAATTGAATATGTAGTGTTCAAGGATGGGCAGACTGACAACAAACCTGTCAGTTATATAGAATTACCATATAGTGGCACTGTGGAGTTGGGTATTAATATAACCAAGGATAATCTCCCTTATACCGGTTACAAGTCAATAGTTTGGGGAACTTCTTTCCCTGATGTGTTGATGATTACACCATCGGACGATAAAATGAGATGTACGGTCGTGGCAATCGACGGGGGCAGAGATTCTAATATCGGTGCTTCTGTAGATACGGGTAATGGAATAAAAAGTGCGGTATGCCGAATATCAATACCTCCCGGAATTGTAGATGGCGGTCATGATGATTTTGAAGATGACGGTACTGAATGGAAACCTGATCCTAAAGAATAAGAATATGAATAACAAGTGATGTGATTTTTTATTATTGAAACTGTTTAACAAATAATTTATGTCATGAAAAATACGATGCTATTTTGTGGAGCGGCTTTGATGAGTATTGCAATGCTCCAGTCTTGTACAAAAGACGAACTGTCGAATGTAAATGCAGTCAGTGGTCCTCAGGATATGACTTTTGTTGCCGGTACGCCTTCAAGCCGTAGTTCGTTGCAGAATGGAACAACGGTGTGGTGGACAACAGGAGATGCAATCAATATCTTTTCAGGCCAAGAAAATAACAAGTTTACTACCGCTACAGGTGGTAGCACAGTTACAACGTTTACAGGTAAGGCTACACCTAACAATTCGTATACAGCTCTTTATCCTTATAATGCCGAAGCTGTGTGTCTTGAAGGTGTCGTAACTACTACACTGCCATCTGAACAGACAGCTCCGGCTTGGGGATTCGATGCAAATGCAAATATATCTTATGCTACTGCAACAGATAATAACAAATCTTTAACTTTCCAGAATACTTGTGGATTGGTTAAGTTTAAAAATAATCTTACTGACCTTACAGGTATTAAACTTACTGCTGGTGGTGATGTAAAGATTGCAGGGAACGTAAAAATTGATGCTTCAGCAAACCTGACAGTGGAATCCGGTTCTAATGTTATAACTCTAACCGCTAAAGAGGGAACATTTGTTGGTCCTAATGAACAAAATAAAAATGCCAAGGAATACTCAATGGTTGTAGCTCCGGTGACATTTACCGATGGATTTACTTTGGAACTTACAAGAAATTCTGGTACTAAAACTTATAACTTCAGTGGTGAAAACCTTATAGTTACTAAAGGACAGATTGTAACGATAGTATTGAATGATGATCAAGGAGGCGGTGAACCTCCTGTAGATTTGGAAAAACAAACTACTGTTGCCGTTTCTTCAGCTAAAGAAATTGTTCCTGATCAGACAACAGGTAATGACCGAATTGAACTTACACTCGATAAGGAAGTTTCTGGAACATTCACTGATGCTGTTAACAAAGCATTTATCATAACAGTAGCAGGAAAAACAATTCCTGTTGCTTCCGGTTCTGTGAATGGAACTACTATGACTCTTATTCTTGGTGATAAGATTTATAGTAATGACGCAAATATTAGCGTAAGTTATAACACTGATTATGCTGTTAGTGCTTTGACTGCTAAAAACGAAAACAACGAAGATGCTAATATCAAGATTGAATCTGCCAATGTTGCTTTGACTCATGCAGATGCTTTTGATTTTAACTTCGCTAACATAGATGCAGTTAAGGAATATCTTGCAGAAGGAGTTGCCGAAAAAATTAATGCAAGTGGAGAATTGGAAATTGTTCCAGCAGATAATCAATTCCCAGTTACTAAATCAATGTCATTCCGTGATGGTTGTACTTACAAATTTACTTATACATACGCATCTAACGACTGTGCAACAACATTCAGATTGGGAGCATCTGATAAATATAAATTCTGGATTGGAAGAAATACCGGAAGTGGAACCTATACAAATACATTCACAATCAGTAGTTCTACTTCTGCTGAAACTCCAGCTTCAAGAGCAGATGGTTCACTTGTGTGGCCGGTTCTTGAGAACGTTATTTTAACTGTACAGACTAATGTCCCTGGTGGTACTGATGCTACTGGAACCGCTAAAATCACTTCTTTTAAGATTGAAGAAATTACAGAAAGACCAAGTACAGGAGCAGATGCAAGTTTTGACTCTACAACAGAAGGTTTCAACAACGGAGCAGAATGGACTCCTAACAAATAAATATAATAATACAATTATTCGTGAAATGAGGGAGGAATATATATTCTTCCCCATTTCGTTTTAGAAAATGTAACAATATCACAAAGATGAACTGTTATAGATACTACTGGATGTTATACATCCTTATAGCCGTTTTACCTTCATTTTCCTTCGCAAAAAAAACTGATGCTCAGCAAGTTAGGGAGATGATTGAACAAGTGAACGATGCCTGGCAGAAAAATCATGCCCCCGAAGCAAGGTCTTTCTGGGATTATGCGGCATATCACACCGGTAATATGGAAGCCTATTTCCTTACTGGGAAAGAAGAATACAGAAAGTATTCGGAGGCATGGGCTGAGTATAACCAGTGGATGGGTGCGAAAAGCAACAACAAATCTGAATGGAAGTATAAATACGGGGTAAAGGATGATTATGTGCTGTTCGGCGATTATCAGGTGTGCTTCCAGACTTATGCGGACTTGTATAACATCATGCCGGAGAATTATAAAATCAAGCGTGCACGCGAAGTCATGGAGTACCAGATGAGCACACCGCGTAAGGATTATTGGTGGTGGAGCGACGGACTTTATATGGTGATGCCGGTAATGACGAAGATGTATAAGATTACGCATAATCACCGGTATCTTAAGAAACTGTATGAATATCTTTGTACGTCGGACTCAATAATGTATGATGAGGAGGAAGGACTCTATTATCGCGACGCAAAATATGTTTATCCCAAGCATAAGAGTCTGAACGGAAAGAAGGATTTCTGGGCAAGAGGCGACGGATGGGTGCTTGCCGCTCTGGCAAAGGTGCTGAAGGACCTGCCGGAGGGTTATGAGCATCTGTCTTTTTTCGAGGATAAGTTTGTGCGTATGCAAGGCGGTTGCATGTCTGCAGCAGCCGGAGGGCTACTGGACAAGAAGTATGATGGATCCGGAACATGCTCCGGGACCGGAAACAAGCGGTACCGCTTTCTTCACTTACGGTATGCTTTGGGGGATAAACAACGGTTATCTTGACAAGGATGAATTTATGCCTGTAGTGGAGAAAGCATGGAAATATCTTACCAAGACTGCACTGCAGAAAGACTGGTCGGTGGGTTATGTCCAGCCAATCGGTGAAAAGGCTATTCCGGGACAGGTGGTTGACGCCAAGTCGACTGCCAACTTTGGGGTAGGCGCATTCCTTCTTGCCGCTTGCGAGTATGTGCGTTATCTCGAGGCAAACAACAACGAGACAAGAAAATACTGGACGGATATGGCTTACAGGATGGCTGCTCCTGTGTTGAGCAATATGGCGAAAGGGGAACTACAGAAAAATATGATTCTTGAGGTAAGTCCAAACTGGGATAACCGTAACAAGAAGGTTGCATATATGGAAACTTTCGGACGTCTCATGGCCGGTATAGCTCCATGGTTGAGCCTGCCTGACGATGATACAGCAGAAGGACAGCAGCGCAAGCAACTGAAAGAATGGGCATTGAAGAGTTATGCAAATGCGGTGGACCCTAATAGTCCGGATTATCTGTTGTGGAACGGTCATGGTCAGGCACTGGTTGATGCTGCTATATTGCGGAAGTTTCCTGCGCGCGTTCGACCAGCTGTGGAAACCGCTGGACCAGACAACAAAGGAACGCTACATAAAAGAGTTCAAAGGTCTCCGACGCATTGACCCTCCTTACACTAACTGGCTGCTGTTCTCGGCCACCATTGAAAGCTTCCTTGCCAAAATTGATGCCGGACAGGATACATATCGTATAAATTCTACTTTCCGCAAGGTGGAGGAATGGTATGTAGGCGACGGATGGTACGCAGACGGACAGCACTTTGCATTCGATTATTATAGCAGTTATGTGTTCCATCCTATGTATCTCGAATCTATACATGCAATAATGGAATCGGGCGTGAGGACACGTTTCGACTATCGCAAGTACTATGACAGGGCATTGATGAGGCACAGAGGTTCGCCATGATTCTGGAGCGTTTCATATCTCCTGAAGGAACATTCCCTGTTTTCGGACGCTCTATACCTTACCGTATGGCAACAATACAGCCACTGGCTCTTATAGCATGGTATAATGAGTTGCCGGCGGGAGTATCGAAAGCACAGGTGAGATGTGCGCTGACAGCGTGTATGAAACGTATGTTCAAGTCGGGCAATAACTTTAATGAGGGCGGATTCCTCACCATAGGATTCTGCGGACATCAGACTGGCATTTCGAATCATTATACAAACAATGGCAGCCTGTATATGACTACACTTGCATTCCTTCCGTTGGGATTGCCTGCCTCTGACCCGTTCTGGACTGATGCCGACCAACCTTGGACTTCTGTTAAGGCATGGGGAGAAATGGAGTTCCCGATAGACACCGATGGGGGATACAATCAGGACATGGGATTTATATTAATTTACTAAATATTTGCAACAATGAAATATTCTACTATTATTACTAAAACCATTTGCTTGAGTGTTCCGTTCTTCGCTTTGTCATGTGAAGACCCTCAGGAAGAGTTCTCATATATTCCGCCTGAGGTTATTTACTCACAACCGGGGAATGTGGAGGACTATAATACTCCCGGCGACAATGCAGGCGATAATGACGATGATGATGTGGAACTGCAACTGCCTGTTCCCGGTCCTGCTGAAACTATCCTAATAGCACCAAGCAGTATCAACCGATAATTGTCGAGTATGCGGAAAAACCTGACAAGGCTTTTATAGAGGCAAAGACAAGGATATTGCCATACCTGGTTGGTTATGAACAGCAGACAAAAACACAGGATGAGTATTTGCAAAGCGTGAATAAATATGGCTCATACGCAAAAGGGCAAAAATTCAAGGCTACCGGACGGTTCAGGGTTGAGAAAAACTCAAATGGAAGAAGTTGGATAGTCGACCCCGAAGGTTATCCATATTATGTAAGGGGTATCGCCTCATTCAGAATGGATGGCAACAGCTCAGCTTTCGGCAAGCTTTACAGTTCAGTAGATGACTGGGTGGCAAAGTCGCAGAAACAATTCTCTGAAATAGGATTTCATAGTGTCTGCGCTTTCGGTAAGGAAGAAGGCGACAAGGCTGTAAATGATTATAATAAATCGGCTTCAAGTCCTCTGACACAGGCTCCTTCCTTTTCATTCCTTGCAGAGTTCAAGAATAGCAAGGGAATTAGCTATCCGGGGCAGAACGTGAATCTTAAGATAGGTCTTGTGTTTTATGATGGATGGGATGAATGGTGCAAGGAGTATCTCAATTCGGATGCTTTCGGCATGTTCAGAAACAACCCGGATGTGTTGGGATTCTTCTCGGATAATGAGATAGACTTCTCTACATGGGGAAACAGGCTGCTCGACAGATTCCTGAAAATTTCAAACAAGCAGGATCCTGCTTATATTGCAGCCGCCAAGTTTATGACGGATAAGGACAAGAGTGCAAATGTTTCTGATGTAACGGATGAACTGAACAATGAGTTTGCCGGTATTTGTGCGGAAAAATATTATTCTGCCATAAAGAATGCGGTTAAGGCATCGAAGGACCCTGAATTGCTTTATCTGGGTTCACGCCTGCACAGCCTTCCTAAATACAACAGTTATATAATTAAGGCAGCGGGAAAATATTGTGATGTCATTTCCATAAATTATTATAGTAAATGGTCGCCTGAAAAGGCTACATGGATGGCTGGAAGAACCAGGCGGGCGGTACTCCTTTCATGGTAACGGAATTCTATACCAAGGGTGAGGATACTAAGCTTGACAACTCAAGTGGAGCCGGTTTCGTGGTACGCGACCAGCAAAACCGTGGATTCGCTTACCAGCATTTTACCTTGGGACTGCTCGAAGCCAAGAATTGTGTAGGATGGGTTTTCTTCAAGTATCTGGATGATGAGGATTGCAATAAAGGTATGCTCGATTATAACTATAAACCTTATACATCATTGACCAAATACATGTCGGATATTAACTGGAATGTTTATAATCTTATAGATTATTTCGACAAATAAATCCATAATAATAATTTAAAACCGATTTTCTACTGCTCTGAGTATGATACATATATTATCATTGGATACCTGTAAGTATAAAAAGCGACTGTTAATTCCAGTATTTATATTTTTGTCAGCAAATGTTCAGGCTCAGCTTCATTTCAGTACTACTCTACAGAACATGATTCTATGGCGTGGCATTGAAGTGGCCGACGGACTGATTCTCTCGTCGATTTGTCGGTTTCCGACCATCGGGGAGGTTTACCGTCGGTTTCCTTGGCGGATCGAACACCAGGGGGAGTTATAAGGAGCTGAGCCAGTATATAATATATACTCATGCAGGTTTCAGATTAAGGCTATAGATACATATAATTTCTCGCCGGGGGCTACATATAATAATAAGGAGTTCTTCAACTATAAGCCTGATGAGACGGGACGTTTTATAGACCTTATGCTCAATTATACGGGCGACAGGAAATTTCCGCTGGAGTTGAGCCTCTCTACACTTGTTTACGGTCGCGACAGGGATCTGGACAACAGCAAGAACATATACTCCAGTTTCGTATATGTGGGCTATACCATCTCATCTATCAGAACGAAAAGCTAAGGGTCGGTCCTGGTATTGGAACAGCTTTCGCATTAAGAAATTCAAGAAATGAAAGTGGGGAAATGGTGAACAGAACCATGTATGCCGAATCGGCAGGAATTACTCAGGTGTCCTTGAATGTAATTTATAAACTTCGGGTAATGAAATATGAAATCCCGTTGACGGTGATGACGTATTGGAATCCGAAATCCAACCAGGGATTTTTCTACACAGGAATGCAGTTCAATCTGTTTTGATTTTTATAGAGTTTGGGGTGACTTTTTATCTCCTTCATGAGGGGTAAAAATGTCGAAAAAGAGGGGGTATAATATCCCCTCTTTCTTTTTTAAAAATCTCCTCTATTGTTTTGATGGATACTTCATACTTTAGCATCATCGAAAAATATAAAGAAAGTGAAATGTAATACTAACATAATAATATTAATAATATCATGAAGACAGAAGGATATAAAGTGAAAAAGTTATTCTCAGCCAGTGAAAAGATATTGTCAGACTTTGAGTCTGCGTGACAATCCGGAATTGATTGAAGCCTACAGGAAGGCTCACAGTAAGGAAGAGTCATGGCCTGAGATACGTGCCGGAATACGTGAAGTGGGAATTCTGGAAATGGAAATATACATATTGGGGTCTAAACTTTTTATGATAGTGGAAACTCCTCTGAATTTTGACTGGGATAAAGCAATGGCAAAGCTTGCCACTCTGCCTCGTCAGGCCGAATGGGAGGAATATGTGGCAAAATTTCAGCAGTGTGCCGAGGGAGCCACATCGGACGAGAAATGGCAGATGATGGAACGTATGTTCTATCTGTATGAATAATAAATAGAGTAAAAAATTAACCTTTAAATTCTTTTTCAAAATGGAATATCGTGAATTGGGAAAGACAGGACTGAAAGTGCCTGTATTGAGTTATGGTGCATCTTCGTTGGGTGGAGTTTTTCATTCTATTAAAGAAAGTGAGGCTATACAGTCTGTTTTTACAGCAGTAGAACATGGACTGAACTTTATTGATGTTTCTCCATATTACGGACATTATAAGGCAGAAACAGTACTGGGTAAGGCTCTTAAGGAGTTGCCAAGAGAATCGTTCATACTTTCAACCAAGGTGGGACGTTATGGCAAGGATGGTGTTAATACATGGGACTACTCGGGCAAGCGCGCACAGGAAAGTGTATACGAAAGTATGGAACGTCTGAATATAGATCATATTGACCTTATCAATGTTCACGATGTTGAGTTTTCGGATATGAACCAGGTGGTGAACGAAACATTGCCTGCTCTGGTGGAACTGAAGGAGAAAGGCCTGGTGGGTCATGTGGGTATAACCGACCTTCAGCTTGAAACCTGAAATGGGTTATTGACCATGCAGCTCCGGACACAGTTGAGGCGGTGCTTAATTTCTGTCACTATTCGCTTAACGATGACAAACTTGTTGACTTCCTCGATTATTTCGATGAAAAGGGTGTAGGGGTGATAAACGCTTCACCATTTGGTATGGGACTTCTCACACAGAGAGGTGTTCCTGAATGGCATCCAGCCCCAAAATCACTGATTGAGGCATGTGCAAAGGCTGCGAAGTTTTGTAAGGAACAGGGATATCCTATTGAGAAGCTTGCAGTACAGTTCTCTGTTAGTAACCCAAGAATACCTACAACACTGTTCAGTTCGGCAAAATCAGAATCTGTACTTCAGAATATTAAATACATTGAGGAACCTATCGACTGGAGTCTTGTGGAAAAGGTTAAGGAGATAATAGGTGATCAACAAAGAGTAAGTTGGGCAAATTCATAAATACTGTTGCTATGGATTATACAATAATTGACGCTCACTCACATCTGTGGCTTTATCAGGATACTGAAGTAGATGGCCTGAAAATAAAAACTACAGAGAATGGTCAATCATTGTTTATGGGGGAGGTGAGACAAATGCTTCCTCCTTTATGATTGACGGAAGAAATACGGCAGAGGTTTTCCTGGCAAATATGAACTATGCCCAGGTTGGAGGAGCTGTTGTTACTCAGGAGTATATCGATGGTATACAGAATGACTATCTACTAGAGGTCATGACAAATTATCCCGACAGGTTTTTTGTGTGCGGTATGTGTGAATTCAGGAAGCAGGGTTACTTTAATCAGACTGTTGAACTTATAGACAAAGGGTTTAAGGCCATAAAGATTCCAGGACACCGTCTGCAGCTAAAGGACGGAAGGGTGATGCTCAATTCGGACGAATGATGAAGATGTTTCATTTGATGGAAGATAAAGGAGTGATTCTTTCCATAGATATGATAGAGGGAGACCTTCAGGTTGGCGAGATGGAAGAAATCATTTCAGAATGTCCGGGTTTGAAAATAGCCATCGGTCATTTCGGCATGGTTACAAAACCGGACTGGAAGAAGCAGATAATGCTTGCCCGCCATAAAAATGTAATGATTGAGTCTGGCGGTATCACATGGCTGTTCAATGACGAGTTCTATCCGTTCAACGGTGCTATAAGGGCTATCAACGAAGCTGCCGACCTTGTCGGTTTCGAGAAACTGATGTGGGGTTCCGACTATCCGCGCACAATTACAGCCATCACCTACAAAATGTCGTACGACTTTGTGATTAAATCAAAAGAATTGGAAGAGAGAAGCAAAAAACTTTTCTTGGGCGAGAACGCGAAAGCCTTTTACGGTTTCAAGAATCTGCCTGAGTTACCTTATATTAAAAACATGTCAGAATGAAAAACAAATATTTTATACCGCTTTTACTGATATTCAGCTTGTTCTTCATGTGGCTATCAGCAGTAATCTGTTGCCTACAATGATCAGGCAGTTGATGAAAACCTGTGAACTGAATGCTTTCGAGGCCTCGTTCACTGAATCTGCCTATTGGCTGGCCTACTTCCTGTTTCCCATACCGATAGCAATGTTCATGAAACGTTTCAGCTATAAGTCGGGTATAATAGTCGGTCTCATTCTTGCTGCTATCGGAGGTCTGCTTTTCTTCCCTGCAGCTGAGATAAAGGAATACTGGGCATATCTTGTAATCTTCTTTATTATGGCAACGGGAATGTGCTTTCTTGAGACGGCTGCCAATCCGTATGTGACAGCTTTGGGTACACATGACACGGCTTCGCGAAGATTGAATCTTGCACAGTCGTTCAACGGTCTTGGTGCTTTCATCTCCGCAATGTTTCTGAGCAAGCTTATACTTACCGGACAGAACTATACGCGCGAAACGCTGCCTGCCGACTTCCCGGGAGGCTGGGAAGGATTTATCCAGATGGAGACAGACTCCATGAAGATGCCTTATCTGGTTCTTGCCGTGTTACTCATCATTCTTGCAGTAGTGTTTACACTGTGTAAACTTCCAGACATAGATAACGAAGAATCGCACGGAGAGAAGGGCAAGCTTATCAATTTGCAGTGTTGAAACGCAAGCATCTGAGATGGGGAGTCATCGCACAGTTCTTCTATAACGGAGGGCAGACAGCATCAACAGCCTGTTCCTGGTTTACTGCTGCATGTATGCAGGTCTGTCGGAGGATGAGGCGACCACATTCTTCGGACTGTATATGCTGGCTTTCCTTGGCGGCAGATGGATAGGTACTATGCTAATGTCGAAATTCAGACCTCAGGATATGCTGCTTACATACGCTATAGTAAATATCATACTGTGTGGAGTAATTATTATGTTCGGTGGTATGACAGGACTTTATGCCATGCTTGCAGTGTCGTTTTTCATGTCAATCATGTATCCTACCCAATTCTCACTTGCTCTACGCGACCTCGGCGAGGACACCAAGAGTGGTTCGGCATTCCTTGTAATGGCTATTATAGGTAATGCATGTATCCTCAGTTTACCGCATTTGTGATGAATCATAACGCGGATTTCTATCAGGTGGCATATATAATACCTCTGATATGTTTCTTCTTTACAGCATATTATGGCTGGAAAGGTTATAAGATAGAGAAAAAACATCATTAAAATAATACAATAACAAATTTAAATAAATACATAGATTATGAAAGCTGTTCAAATTACTGAAGCCGGAAAGGTTCAAGTAGCTGATATAGTTAAACCAACACTTGGAGTCGGAGAAATTTTACTTCGTATCAAATATGTCGGATTCTGTGGTTCCGACCTTAATACTTACCTTGGAAGAAATCCTATGGTCAAGATGCCTGTTATCCCGGGACATGAAGTGGGTGCTGTGATAGAGGAAATAGGCGAAGGCGTTCCTGTCGGTTTCGAGAAGGGAATGAACGTGACTGTAAATCCATATACCAACTGCGGAAAGTGTGCCTCATGCCGCAACGGACGTGTCAATGCCTGCGAACACAACGAGACTTTGGGCGTTCAGCGTAACGGTTCGATGCAGGAGTTCCTTGTCCTCCCTTGGACAAAGGTTATTCCGGCTGCCGGCCTCTCGGATAAGGAATGTGCATTGATTGAGCCTATGAGCGTAGGTTTCCATGCCGTCTCAAGAGCACAGGTAACTGACATTGATACTGTGGCCGTGATAGGTTGCGGAATGATTGGACTTGGTGCCATAGTAAGGGCATCGCTTCGTGGAGCAAGAGTAATAGCCATGGATATTGATGACGAGAAACTTGAACTGGCAAAAACGTCTCGGTGCATCGATGGTTATCAATTCTAAGACAGAAAATGTGGTTGAAAGAGTAAGGGAACTTACTGACGGTTATATGGCTGATGTGGTGATAGAAGCTGTGGGCAGTCCTGTCACATACGTAACTGCCATTGATATTGTTGCTTTCACAGGTCGTGTGGCATGTATAGGCTATGCAAGAGTGAAGTGGCTTTCCAGACAAAATATTTGTTCAGAAGGAACTCGACATACGCGGTTCGCGCAATGCAATGCCTGAGGATTTCCGTGCCGTGATACATTATCTTCAGAATGGAAATTGCCCGATGAACGAACTTATCTCTGCCGTAGTGAAACCTGAAGAGGCAGGTGAGGCTCTGCAGAAATGGTCGGAAAATCCAGGTAAGGTATTCAGAATGTTGGTTGAATTTTAATTTTATCAATTTTAATTTTTGACATTACAATGAAAGCTTTAAATAATAAGACTGCAGTAAAGGCAGTACGTCCGGAACGTATCATACAGTTTGGTGAAGGCAATTTCCTTCGTGCGTTCGTTGACTGGATTATCTCGAATATGAATGAAAAGACAGATTTCAACAGCAGTGTTGTTGTGGTGCAACCTATAGATAAAGGTATGGTTGATGCCCTCAATGCTCAGGACTGTCTTTATCATGTCAATCTTCAGGGACTTAACAATGGCGAGGTGGTGAACTCATTCAGAATGATTGATGTCATCAGCCGTGCCTGAATCCATATAGCCAGTATAATGATTTCATGGCACTGGCAGAACAGCCTGAGATGAGATTCGTAATCTCGAACACTACTGAAGCAGGTATCAACTTCGATCCGTCGTGCAAGCTCGAAGATGCTCCTGCAAACTCTTATCCGGGCAAGCTGACACAGTTGCTTTATCACAGATTCAAACATTTCAACGGCGACAAGTCGAAAGGACTTATCATCTTCCCATGCGAGCTTATCTTCCTCAACGGTCACAAACTGAAGGAAACAATCTATCAGTATATTGAATTGTGGAACCTTGGTGAAGAGTTCAAGTCATGGTTTGAAACAGTATGTGGTGTATATGCCACACTGGTGGACCGCATCGTACCGGGATTCCCTCGTAAAGACATAGATAACATAAAAACTAAACTAGACTTTGATGACAATTTAGTTGTACAGGGTGAGGCTTTTCACCTGTGGGTAATCGAAGCACCGGAATCGGTTGCCGAAGAATTTCCTGCAAACAAGGCGGGGCTGAACGTTCTGTTCGTCCCGTCGGAGGAGCCATATCATGAACGCAAGGTGACTCTCCTGAACGGTCCTCACACTGTATTGTCGCCGGTGGCATTCCTTTCGGGCGTCAATATCGTGAGAGATGCTTGCCGGCATGAGGTGATAGGTAAGTTCATCAAACGTGTGATGTTCGACGAGCTGATGGAAACCCTTAACTTACCGAAAGAAGAACTTAAGAAGTTTGCAGATGACGTTCTTGAACGTTTCAACAATCCTTTCGTGGATCATCAGGTGACATCAATCATGCTTAACTCATTCCCTAAGTATGCCACACGCGACCTTCCGGGAGTGAAGGAATATCTGAAACGCAAGGGTGTTCTTCCTGAAGGACTCCTCCTCGGTCTTGCAGCCATCATAGTATACTACAAAGGTGGAAAGCGTGCCGATGGTGTAGAGATAGTTCCTAACGATGCACCGGAAATCATGGCGATGCTTACAAGTTTGTGGAACGATGGCTCGGTAGAAAATCTTGTGAAGACAGTTCTCGCCGATACTTCCATCTGGGTGAAGACCTTAATACCATCCCGGGACTGGCAGACCGTGTAATTTACTATATCAACAAAATCCAGAGCGAAGAAATGCTTCAGACAGTAAAAGACCTTGTAGATTGATACTTCTACCTGTATTCTTCAATTTATAAATGTTAGTTTGTTATGACTGAATATATCCAGATAAACCTGCGGACAATGTGGCTGTGGCACTGCACCCATTGTCCAAGGTACTATAATAGAGGTAAACGGCAATTTTATAGAACTGGCTGAGGATATACCTGCCGGTCATAAGATTGCTTGAAGGATTTTGCAGAAGGTGATATGGTGATAAAATACGGTTTCCCTATATCGCACACTGTGAAAGAAGTCAGGAAAGGACATCTGCTGAACGAGAAAACTGTTAAGACTAACCTTTCCGGTCTGAGTACATATACTTACACTCCGAAGTTCGAGAAACAGACTTTTTCGAACGAGAACCGTACATTCAAAGGATATTTGCGTGCCAACGGAGAAGCCGGCATACGTAATGAGATATGGATTATCCTACGGTGGGTTGCGTGAACGGAATAGCAAACCAGTTGGCCGAACAGCTTCGCAAGGAAACAGATTGCGAGGGGGTTGACTCCATTATATCTTTCCCTCATAACTACGGATGCTCGCAGTTGGGTGACGACCATGAGAATACCCGTAAGATATTGCGCGACATGGTCCTTCATCCAATGCCGGAGCTGTCCTTGTCGTAGGTCTTGGCTGTGAGAACAACCAGCCTGATGCCTTTCGCGAGTTTATAGGTGACTATGATACCCAAAGGATCCGTTTCCTTGTTTCTCAGAAAGTAGATGATGAGATAGAAGAGGGTATGAAACTTCTTCGTGAGATGTATGCCATAGCCAGGGAAGACAAGCGGACTGATGTCCCCCTGTCAAAACTGCGTATAGGACTCAAGTGCGGCGGGTCTGACGGACTGTCCGGTATCACGGCCAATCCGATGCTTGGGGTGTTCTCTGACTATCTTGTTGCCCAGGGTGGGACAACAGTCCTCACGGAGGTACCTGAAATGTTCGGAGCCGAGACACTGCTCATGAACCGTTGCCGTACGCAGGAGATATTCGACGATACAGTGACCATGATAAACGACTTCAAGAACTACTTCATCTGCAATGACCAGCCTATATATGAAAATCCTTCGCCGGGAAACAAGGCGGGAGGTATTTCTACACTTGAGGAGAAATCATTGGGATGTACACAGAAGTCGGGAAGCTCGATGGTGGAGGATGTTCTGAAATATGGCGACCGTGTCACAACACACGGACTTAATCTGTTGAGCGCACCGGGCAACGACCTTGTGGCAAGTACGGCTCTTGCTTCTGCCGGATGCCATATCGTACTGTTCACAACAGGTCGAGGAACACCGTTCGGAACATTCGTTCCAACCGTGAAGGTATCGACCAACACACCGCTGTACGAGCAGAAACATACGTGGATTGATTTCAATGCCGGAACTCTGGTAGAGGGAGAAAGCATGGAATCTTTAAGCAGACGTTTTATAGACTTTGTGGTGGAAGTGGCAAGCGGAAAGCAGGCACTGAACGAAAAGAAGGGATACCGGGAAATAGCTATCCTTAAGCAAGGAGTAACTTTATAAAATGTTTTATTTTTTTAAATGATGAAACTCTCCGTTGATATCTGAAATATAAATGGAGAGTTTTTTTGTTTTTACACTTTTGAAATTATTTTTGTCATTAATATTAATCTGAAAATCGATATGACCATAAAAAACATTATCACAGTCTTAACTATCTTTCTGTCCGGATTCTGTTATGCCGGAACCTCCACTAAAGTGGATTTCAACTTCGATTGGAAATTCAGCAAACCAGCAGGCTTCGTGCCTCAGGACACTTTGTTCCTGAGTCCAGATATAAAGTGGGAGGATGTGTGTCTGCCTCACGACTGGAGTATCAGCGAAGGATATACCAAGACTCAGACAGCCGGAAGCAATGGTTTTCTGCCTGGCGGTGTGGGGATTTACATGAAGAATTTTCTCACCTCGGATGATATGAATGGGAAAAAGTGTTCATTCATTTCGAAGGTGTATATAATAACTCAAAGGTTTGGATAAACGGGCATCTGTTGGGATTCCGTCCTAACGGATATGTGGGATTTGAATATGAACTTACTCAATATCTGAAACCAAAAGGTTCGATGAATACAATAACTGTCTGCGTTGACAGAAGAGCGTATGCCGACAGCAGATGGTATGTCGGTGCCGGTATATACAGGAATGTGAGTCTTATTCTAAGAAACGAGCTCTATATTCCTTCAGACGGAATATTCGTTACCACACCACAGGTAGGCAACCGTTCGATGGTGAATGTGGTATGCGAGGTGAAGAATGCTGGAACAGGTGTAAAAGGAGTCACCGTGAAGCACGAAGTAGTGTACGACGGCAAGACAATAGCTTCTGTTTCCGATGATTTTGTTGCCCTGAAAGGCGATTTCAATGAGTTCACTGCATCTGTTGAACTGGAGAATTGTCATCTCTGGAGTCTTGAAACGCCTTCGATGTATGAGCTTCATACTACTCTGATTGCTTCTGACGGATATGTGATGGATAAGAAAACAACAAAATTTGGTATCCGCAACATTAAATTCGATGCGGATGAAGGCTTCCTTCTAAACGGAAAATCCGTAAAAATAAAAGGAGTGAACATACACCACGACTTGGGATGTATGGGTGTTGCCGCATACGATGATGCCCTGTTGCGACGCCTTCTGAAACTTCGTTCCATAGGCTGCAATGCCATACGTACAGCCCATAATCCGCATTCGGAAAGTCTGCTGGAAATGTGCGACAGTCTGGGACTTCTTGTAATGAATGAATTTATCGACGAATGGAAGGTAGCAAAGAAAAAGTGGATTACTGAGCGAGCTAAGGAAGATGCGCCCGACAGCATATCAATAGGATATACCAGATACTTCGATACGCATGCCGAGCACGACCTCAAGTCGTTCATCAGGCGAGACAGAAATCATCCTGCGTGATACTCTGGAGTATAGGCAATGAAATAGAATGGACTATCCATATTACTGGGCATCGAGCAAAGACAATAAAGGTTCAAGGGGCTTATCCATACGGGCGACCCGGAAACAGACAACAAGTCTATACTGAAAGAGTTCAACCGTCTGTCAGGAGGAAAAGACGATTTGGCTGAAACAGCCGCTGTCCTTGCCGGTTGGGTTAAGGATGTGGACACTACCCGTCCCGTCTCTTCAGGAGTCGTTGTTCCGTCAGTTTCGCGTCTCTCCGGATATACAGACGTGCTTGATGTAGTGGGATATAACTATAAAGACAAATATTATGAAATCGACCATAAGCTATATCCATATCAGCCTATTATCGGTTCGGAGAATGTTGGTCAGCTCTTTGAATGGACAGCCGTGGCCGACAAGAAGTACATAGCGGGCATCTTCGTGTGGACAGGATTCGACTATCTTGGCGAGAACGGTCCATGGCCTGCAAGGGTGGAGACTGTTCTTTCTTCGATTTCGTGGGCAACAAGACAGCGCGTGGCCATTTCTTTGAATGTCTGTGGAAAGACACACCGAAAACCCATATTGTAACAATACCTGAAAAAGAAAGCGAGTTCAAGATGGATGCTGACGGAAGTTTCACCTACACTCCACGCCCGGGATGGATCAGACGCTGGGAGTGGTACGACACACGCGATAAATGGAAGTACCGCAGGGACGAGGACATACTGGTACAGGTATATACCAACGCCCCAGAAGTGGAACTGTTTCTGAACGGCAAATCGTTGGGAACAAAGAAACGCAGCGATTTCATGGAGCATAATATACTGATGTGGAAGGTGGCATACAAGGAAGGAACACTCCTTGCGGTAGGCAAGGACGGCGACAGAATATTGTCGAAAGACACTTTGTCCACAAGCGGCAAGCCGTGCCGTCTGGCACTGAACTGCGACCGCAAAACAGCTACCGACAACGGTTATGACCTTATCCATGTAGAAGTATCCATTGAAGATAAAAAAGGAAACACAGTAGTCGATATACCTTCGGATGTGAGGATAATCCTCGACGACAAGTTTGAACTTGCCGGACTCGACAATGGATCGCCTTCGATAGAAGATTTGAACATCAACGTCATAAACAATAGTGTAAGGACATATAACGGAAAGTGTCTGTTTGTCCTGAGAACCATAAGAGGGAAGAAAGGAACATCCTTTGTAAAGGTTGTAGGTGACGGTGGAATACAGGCAGATGTAAAATTCTGATTTCCCACCCTATATCACATTAATATCCCCCTCATATATTATAAGTGAAAGATATAGTTTTATGACATCAAAAAACATGTAAAACCTAAGATTATGAGAAATAAAAATCTTTTAGCTTTAATAATCCTATTATCAACCCTAAAGGTTCAGCATCTGATTCAAATGTTGATTTCAATAAAGATTGGAAATTCGTACTGAAAGATTCTGCTCATTATTCATATACTTCTTATGTCCCTGGTGATGAATGGAAGAAAGTGAACCTGCCACACGACTGGAGTGTTGGTCTGCCTTACGACTCCATCTCTGGCGAAGGGTGTGTAGCTTTCCTTCAGGGAGGAATAGGATGGTATAGCAAATCATTTCCCACAACAATCAGCGCAAATCAGAAATGCTATATAGTGTTCGATGGAGTATATAATAATTCTGAGTATTGGATAAATGGCAAAAAACTTGGATATCATCTTTCGGGATATGCTCCTTTTTATTTTGATGTCACAGACTATCTCAATCCCAATGAGGATAACCGCATGACTGTAAGGGTCGACCACAGCCATTATGCCGACAGCAGATGGTACACCGGTTCAGGTATATACAGGGATGTGAAAATGATTGTAACCGACAGACTGCATATTCCGGTTTGGGGAACATTTGTCACTACTCCCGTGGTTACTGATAAATATGCTAAAGTAAACAACCAAATTACCGTGCGCAACAGTTACTCTGAACCCAGAACAGCTGTTGTTGAGATAGTGTATAAAGATAATAAAGGCAATATCGCAGCCTTTGAGGTCTTCAGTATAAAACTGAATGCTGGTGAGGAGAAAATTATCGACATCGTATCGGAGATAAAACAGCCGGATTTGTGGAGCGTCGAGATACCAGTCTCTATACAGCCGAGACCCGTATTAAGAATGGCGATGAAGTCATTTCTGAAAACACTGTCAGGTTCGGTATACGAACATTCCACTTTGATGCAGACAAAGGTTTCTCCTTAACGGAAAAAATATGAAGATAAAAGGAGTATGCCTGCATCATGATGCCGGTATAGTTGGCACAGCAATGATACGCGATGTGTGGTACCGACGTCTGAAAACCCTTAAGGAAGGAGGATGTAACGCCATCCGCCTTTCGCACAATCCGGGAGCGGATGAGTTTCTGTCTTTGTGCGATGAGATAGGTCTTCTGGTCCAGGAAGAGTTCTTCGATGAGTGGGATTATCCCAAAGATAAAAGGCTCAATATGAAGGAAACGGTAGAAGACTATCCTACTCATGGTTATTGTGAGCATTTCCAGGAATGGGCTGAAAGGGATTTGAAAAACGTAATGAGGAGAAGCCGTAATCATGCCTGTATCTTCCAGTGGAGTATAGGTAATGAAATAGAATGGACTTATACCGGATGCCGTGAGGCAACAGGTTTCTTTGGAGCCGATTCCAACGGTAATTACTTCTGGAACCAGCCTCCATACTCTAAAGAAAAAATCAGAGAAATGTGGAAAATCCAGCCTAAACAAGCATAGACATTGGTCGTACAGCGCAAAAATTAGCAGCATGGACACGCCAGATGGATACTACACGAGTGGTTACCGCCAACTGCATCCTGCCTTCCATAAGTTTTGAGACAGGATATATCGATGCACTTGATGTGGCTGGTTTCAGCTACAGACGCGTGATGTATGATTATGCTAAGAAGAATTATCCTGACAAACCTATAATGGGTACAGAAAATCTTGGTCAGTGGCACGAATGGAAGGCGGTGATTGAAAGAGATTTCGTTCCGGGTATGTTTATATGGACAGGAGTCGATTATCTGGGAGAAAGTGGAAGCCGCCTTTCAAGATGGCCTCAAAAGTCAATAGGATGTGGTCTCCTGGATATGTGCGGCTATGTGAAGCCTTCGTACGACATGATGAAATCATTGTGGACTGACAAGCCTTTTATTGCTATATATTCACAGACTCCAGACAAATCTTCGTATCTCCAGGTAAAAGATGGCTTTACTGATAAGAAAGGACATGAATGGGATAGAAGATTATGGGTTTGGGATGATGTAAACTCTCACTGGAATTATCAGAAAGGTGACTCGGTAATAGTAGAAATATATTCCAATTGTGATGAAGTGGAACTTTTCGTTAACGGCAAGTCGATGGGAAAGAAGTATATAGACGATTTTGAGGATCATATCTATAAATGGGCAGTTCAGTACAAGCCTGGCACTATTACCGCAAAAGGAAAAAATAAGTTAGGTAATACCACTACAGCTATAAGGACTTCAGGCAAAGAACATTCGATATTGCTAGCGGTTGACAAACAAAGTATCGCAGCAAATGGAAAGGATGTTCTGCATGTCACAGCCCAGCTTACAGACAAAAAAGGTAATCCTGTAAAGACAACAGAACAGATGCTTAAGTTCAACATCGATGGAGAGTACCGTCTGTTGGGTATAGACAATGGAAATGTAAAGAACGTATCTCCATATCAAAGCAAGGAGATTATGACATATCAGGGAAGATGTATGCTGATGCTTCAGTCAACAGAAAAAACATCGGTACTGAATATCAGTGCAGAAACAAGTGAATTACAGTCGAATAAACTAACAATTAATATAAAATAAAGTCTAGTATGAGAAAAATTATTTTTGCAGCCGGCATGATGTCGCTATTGGCAGCATGCGGAAATACAGGCAATACACAGACTATTGCCGTTGACGACACTCAGAATTATGATGAGCGTAAGGCCGATTCATTGGGAATACCTAAGGGAAATAAGTTAAGTGCAGCTATGAAACGTGCCATGAAATGGGAAAATCACGACAATAAATGGTTCTTTGAGTATAAGATGGAACCACTTAAAGGTGATCTTGCTTATGAAGAGGGCGTAGTAAGAAGAGACCCGAGTGCAATGCTGAAAATAGGTGATACATATTATGTGTGGTATTCAAAGAGCTATGGACCTACCCAGGGATTTGCTGGAGATATAGAGAAAGATAAGGTTTTCCCGTGGGACAGATGCGATATATGGTATGCCACATCAAAGGATGGATTGACATGGAAAGAGCAGGGAATTGCAGTGAAGCGTGGTGAAAAGGGTGCTTACGACGATCGTTCTGTTTTCACTCCTGAGGTAATGGAATGGAAAGGAAAGTATTATCTTTGCTATCAGGCTGTAAAATCTCCTTATACAGTCCGTGTTAAGAATACTATCGGTATGGCATGTGCTGATTCCCCCGAAGGACTGTGGACCAAGACAGACAAGCCAGTACTGGAACCTTCTGATACCGGCGAATGGGAAGGCGATGAGGATAACAGATTCAAGGTTGTATCGAAAGGCGATTTCGACAGTCATAAGGTACACGACCCGTGTATAATACCTTATAATGGTAAGTTCTATATGTATTACAAAGGAGAACGTATGGGAGAAGAAATAACATGGGGTGGTCGTGAAATCAAACACGGTGTGGCTATTGCTGAAAATCCTATGGGTCCGTATGTGAAATCGGAATATAATCCTATTTCAAACAGTGGGCATGAAGTCTGCGTCTGGCTTATAAAGGAGGTATAGCTTCTCTTATTACTACCGATGGTCCTGAAAAGAATACACTTCAGTGGTCGCCTGACGGAATAAACTTTGAGATAATGTCTGTAGTAAAGGGTGCACCACATGCCATTGGTCTGAACCGTAGTGCAGATGCCGAAAAAGAACCTACCGAAATATTGAGATGGGGTCTTACTCATATATACAACAGTTCTGATTACCAGAGTATAATGAGATTTTCTACTTGGACATTGCAGACACATACTGCTAAGGGTGAATCAAAAGAACGTAAATAAATTATTCTAATTTAAATTAAGATACCATGAAGAGAAAACTGTTTACTATTTGTTTAGCATCGTTGCAATTTGCATGTGCAGCAGAAAATTTAAATAATAAATCATACGAGTGGGACATCTATCCTGTACCAGCTAATGCTGGTGACGGTATGGTGTGGAAACTTCATCCACAGTCGGACGACTTTAATTATATTGCTGACGAAAAGGATAAAGGAAAAGAGTTCTATGCCAAATGGACTGATTTCTATCATAATCATTGGACAGGGCCTGCTCCTACAATATGGCAGAGAGACCATGTTTCCGTTTCAGACGGATTCCTTAAAATCAGAGCCAGCCGTCCTGAAGATGTCCCTCTAAAGAAAGTTGTAAGCGGACCTAACACAAAGGAACTCCCGGGAACCTATACAGGATGTATTACATCGAAGACTCGTGTAAAATATCCGGTTTATGTAGAAGCATACGCCAAACTTCAAATTCAACCATGGCATCCGATGTATGGATGCTTAGCCCTGATGATACTCAGGAAATCGATATTATAGAGCATACGGTGGTGATAGAGACGGTGGAGGTTATGGTGCCGACAGACTTCACTTAAGCCATCACATATTCATCCGTCAGCCATTCAAGGATTATCAGCCAAAGGATTCAGGTTCATGGTATAAGGATGACAAGGGAACATTGTGGCGCGATGATTTTCATCGTGTTGGAGTATTCTGGAAAGATCCTTTCACACTTGAATATTATGTAGATGGAGAACTCGTCAGAACTATAAGCGGTAAGGATATTATTGATCCCAACAACTACACTGGTGGCACGGGGTTGGTTAAGGATATGGACATCATAATAAATATGGAAGACCAAAGCTGGAGGGCCGTTAAAGGTTTAAGCCCTACGGATGAGGAACTGAAAAATGTGGAAGATCACACTTTCCTTGTCGACTGGATAAGGTTTATACACTGGTCCCAGAAGAATAGGATTTTTATAGTTTATATCGTAATTTAATAAACACTTCATATATTCAACTTTTTCATTAATGAGTTTCAGTTGTAATATGAAGTGCTTTTTTATTGCTTGAATTTGAAATAAATATTTGAGAATGATATATACTATGACTAGTTAAATATATAAAATTATGATGTCAAAAAATCAATAGAATGTTCCTGATGACTTCATTATTGCGTAAAAGACTATTTATTGGATATTTTATTACTGGATTTATAGTCATAAGTATGGTTACTGCGATGATAAATGAACGTTGTCGGTTAAAAGAACTTAAGAATCTGATAATTCAAATTAATGAAGCTTATGAGAATTCAATAAAGTTCATTTGTATATTACTAAGTTGGCAACTTAGGTGAATCGGTTATAGCATGGGATGAGTCTGATTATAACATATTTCATAATCACCTTTTTAAAACAGATAGTGTTTTACTTGAAATTAAATTAAGGAGTGGTGATTTTTTATGTCCGGTTCAAATTGATTCTTTACGGGGATTGCTTAGAACGAAAGAAATGTACTTGTTTCGAATAATGAAAGCAATCCAATTTGCGAATAAATCTGATAGTATTCTTACTAATGAATTGCCTATAATAGCTACTCAAACAGTAAAAGTGAAGACAATAACTCAGAAAAAGAAAGGAATTGCCGGATTATTTGGAAAGAAGGAAAAGATACAAGTTCCCTATATTACTAATGAAATACAAGATTTTAATAATAGATTGGTTTCTGCCAGAGATTTGCGAAACAATCAGATTGAAACCTATGTGGATAGCCTGCGTTTGCATAATAGGATGTTAAATCAGAAGTTATATGATTTTGTATCGTTTTTAGATAATCAGGTACAGTTGTCATTTACAGAACGAAACTCAGAGGTAACAGAAGTCAAACAAGAATCCTTCCGATTATTTATCGTAATGATGAGTATTGCGGTTTTTATAATATTAATTTCATTTTTAATTATACAATCAGATTTACGTAAAGAAGAAATAATTAAAGCCAAATTACAACAAGCTATTCAGGAAAACGAGAATTTGCTTGATATGCGCAAGAAAATCATCCTGACAGTTTCACATGATATTAGAGGCCCACTTGGTAATATCCATAACTGTGCCGATCTAGTATCGGAAACGCGAGAGAAGAAAAAGCGTGAAATATATTTAGATGACATCCGCCATTCTTGCCAGCACGTCTTGCATTTGGTCAATAATCTGATGGATGCTTACCGTATTAATGAAGCTGGAGATTTACATAATGATATACCTTTTATCTTAACCGTTTTTTAAAACGAATTTCAGATGAGTTTTCTCGTAAAGCGACTTCAAAAGGTCTTATTTTATATTCTGAACACAAAGGATTAAATGTAACTGTAAAAGGTGATGCGGACAAACTCGAACAGGTACTGGCCAATCTACTTACAAACGCTATCAAATTTACTTCCAGAGGAAACGTCAATTTTCATACTGAATATTCAGAGGGAAAACTTCGGATTGAAATTAGAGATACCGGTATAGGGATGGACGAGGAAACAATGAAAAGAATATTTGCTCCATTTGAGCGTGCCGCACAGGATGTCAATTCTGAAGGTTTTGGTTTGGGACTTTTTCTTACCAAAGGATTAATTAAGGTTTTGGAAGGAAATGGATGTGGAAGTACACTCGGTAAAGGAAGCGTATTCAGGCTGGAACTTCCTTTGCCTGAAACGGATGAGTTAGTTGAGGAAGACAAATCGGACCATAATACAATAACTATATTGCCTAAGAATGTTCTTGTAGTGGACGATGATCCTATACAACTGAAAATAGCAGAAGATATGCTCGGGCGCAAAGGTATATCCTGTAAAACCTGTAAGAATGCACGTGAAGTAGTGGCCGCTCTTGAAAATTCTGAATATGATTTGGTCTTGACAGATGTACAAATGCCTGATACTGACGGATTCTGTTTGTTAAGATTGCTTCGCAATTCGGACATCGGCAATTTTAGAACTGTTCCAGTAGCAGTCATGACTGCCCGTGGTGATGGAAATTCCGGAATTATGAAAAAGAAGGATTTGCAGGCTGTATTCATAAACCGTTCAATATCCACGGACTGCTCGCTTTTTATCCACCATTGTATCTCGTACACAAGTTTCAGTTTCCGGAGATTTTGATTTTTCCAGTTTACTGGAGAATACGGATGATTATAGTCATATGCTTTCTCTCGTTGTTATGGAATCTGAAAAAGAACTGGAGGAGATGGAATCTGCTGACAGGATAACCGACCGTGAGACCATGAGAAAAATAATACACCGGATGATGCCTGTATGGGAAATGCTCGAGAAAGATAATATTTTACGTGATTTTCAAAGAATATTGCATGACAGTGATAGCCAAAACGAAACTGTTCATGAACATGCAATACAAATCATGGAGTGGCTTAAAAAATTAATAGAAGAAACAAAAAAGGAACTGAAGAAATATGAAAATCCTCATAGTTGAAGATAATATGATACTCTGCGGTATGATTGAAAATGGTTGCAAAAAGCCGGTTACGAAGTTCTAACCGCAATGGACGAGCCCGGAGCACGTAGTATTCTGAAGAAAAACGAAATCAATCTTGTGTTGGGAGACGTACGTCTGCCGGAAGGAAATGGTATCAGCCTTCTGGAATGGATGATGCGTTCTAATGTGGAAGTTCCATTTATTGTCATGACAGATTATGCCTGTATCACGGATGCGGTCCGTGCCATCAAGCTCGGTGCTAAGGATTATTTGCAAAAGCCTGTTCATCAAGAGCAACTGATAGAATTAGTACATAGCATGCTTAAACAACCTGTTATTGTACGTAAAGAATGTTCTTTTGTTGAACGTACCAGTGAAGCAGCAAGAAAATCCGCTTCACTGGCTCGTCGTGTGGCACCGTCGGATCTTTCTGTTATGATATTTGGTTCGAGTGGAAGCGGTAAAGAGGTGATAGCCAGATGATACACCGTTATAGTGACAGACGTGACAAACCATTCGTTGCCGTCAATTGTGGAAGTATACCTAACGATTTGCAGGCTTCTGAATTTTTCGGTGTAGTCAAAGGAGCTTTTACAGGAGCTGTTGCTGATAGGAAAGGACATTTTGAGACGGCCAATGAGGAACCTTATTCCTGGATGAAGTTGGTAATATGCCGTATTCCATGCAGATTCTTCTTCTACGTGTCCTTCAGGAAAAGGAGTTTAATCCGGTAGGAAGTGATAAAGTGAAACATACGGATGTACGTATCATTTCTGCTACCAATGAGGATATGAAAAAAGCGGTGGAGGAAGGTCGCTTTCGTGAGGATTTGTATTATCGCCTTGCAGAACTCGAAATTGTTCAACCGCCATTAAAAGATTGCAAAGACGATATTCTTCCGCTTGCCGAATTCTTCAGAAGAGAACATTCCTGTAGAATCCGTGTCAAGAATGAGGGATTTACCGAAGAAGCGAAAGCATGCATGCTGGGATATGACTGGCCTGGTAATGTGCGGGAATTGAACGCAAAAATCAAACGTGCGGTAATTGTTGCGGATAATGTATTATTGGATGTTTGTGACTTGGGACTGGACAATGTAGATTGTAGTGACAATCCGGATATTCGTATCATTCAGGAAAAGGAAAAGATACGAAACCTGCTTGAGAAAAATCATGGTAATGTCAGCAAGACAGCAGTGGAACTCGGTTGCAGTCGTACAGCCCTGTACAAGAAAATGAAGAAACTTGGTCTGAAGTAATCTTTATTCTTTAAGGCGGTATACCAGTCTGCATACATTGTTTCGGAATGTTTTGGACTCACGCAAAGTCCATTGTCCGAATTGAATCTTTCCGGTTATGTTTTTCCCGCTTTTGTATGATATTGGAAGCAGGTAAATGACCAGTTCATCTGCGAGTCGGAAGAGAAATACACCACCCACATATTCTGCACTTTTTTCATCTTCTACCTTCATGAAAATGTGCAGTCTTTTTCATGTCTTTCCTTGGCATCCATCAAATCAAGCATACCGTAATGCGGATACATGTTAAATGTAGCCCGCTCTTCCCAATAAGGGAAACCGTTCCGGTCTGTCCTGAGCCATTCCATCAGTTCCTCATTTTTATCCGGTAGAAATCCGTCCAATGTGACGGGCATAATAATCTGTACTTTTGCCATACCTCTGCTTGTTAAAAATAAAAGCATGAAACCCATGCTTATTTCGAACAGAGGCTCTGACAAAGCCCAACACAGAAACTCGCATGGGCTCACGCTATAAGGTATAGCATAAGCCTCACGCAATAGCCTCCGTGTTTTTGAATTTGTCAGATTCCTGTTCGAGACATCTTGCGACTTATGTATATAATCGACGGAAACATCCCGTAATCCGCCGTTATGTTCTATTTCAATTTCAAAGATAAGGAATGTTCCCTGAAAATCAAACTGATTCAGGATTTATTTGTCATTCTGTATCTATTCAGCTTTTCTTTTCTCCTCTTCTGCACTTTCTATTCCCAGCCGTTCACATAGTTCCGGGTCGCTCTTGATACGTTCCATCTCATCGTTGATGATAGCCTGTGCATCCGCCTTTATCTGGTCATAATTGCGCTGTATCTGTTGGAGCATGATGTCATTTCCTTCACTGTCCTTGAACCTGTTGATAACCGGGATTTTTTATAAGCCTTTTCTTCCGCACTTACTTTGGCATGGTCCACGATAATTTCCGCATGGAAATCTTTTGGTCGATTTTCTCACCGAAATTATCCGATACGGAACCGACAAACGTACCCTGTGAGAGGTTGGAAATTTTGGATGCTGGAATCAGTGAGTCCAGCTGGGTGTTGATAGATGTAGAGACATCCTGACGGTTGATGGATATGGACTGCCGTTTCTGCAAAATCTTTCCGAAGCGTTCGGAAAGTGTCTTGGCCGTTTCGCCGACCACCTGACCGCTGAATATGTTGCCGACTGTATTTTGAATCACCTTGCTTTCCTTTTCACCGTAGTCACGGTTAAGCTGGCTGAAGTCCTGGAATCCCAGACAGACCGCCACCTTGTTGGAACGTGCCGTTGCAATCAGGTTGTCCAGTCCTCGGAAATAGATGGTAGGAAGCTCGTCTATAATGACCGTGCTTTTAAGCTGCCCTTTCTTGTTTATCAGTTTGACGATTCTGGAATTATACAGTCCGAGCGCTGCGGAATAGATGTTCTGTCGGTCCGGATTATTGCCCACACAAAGGATTTTAGGTCCTTCGGATTATTGATGTCCAGAGAAAAATCATTGCCTGTCATGACCCAGTACAGTTGTGGAGAAATCATTCTGGTAAGCGGAATTTTCGCCGAAGCTATCTGGCCCTGAAGCTGGTCTTGTGCCCCACCCTTCCAGGCATCCATGAAAGGAGAAAGGTAGTTCTCCAGTTCCGGATAGGAAGTCAATATGGTAAACAAATCAGAATAAGGTTTGTTCAGCAGTTCCACGGCATGAGGGAAGCTGCAATAGATACCATTTTTGTATATTTTCAAATACCAGATTATAGCTGCCAAAGGATAATAGGAGACTCTACAAAGAAGTCACCCTGTTTTTCAATATCGGGTAAGTCAAGGGCATTGCTGCCCCCTTCTCCCCTAAGAACCGTACATGAGAGTTTCCCCTCATACGGCTCAAGCAACTCAATATTTCTATTTGTTGTTAGAAATCGGCTCATACTTTCAACATTTTCGTTTATTTCGCTTGTAGCAGTTGTTGTGGACAAGTTGCCGTACAATCGAACCACCAACAGATATTTCGTTGACGTTCCATGCTTTTGTACAATCTATTTCCTTGCCACATAACGGACAAATCCGGTTCTGCTTGTTCCATAAATATAAGAGAGACTTACGTCCCTTGAGAGATTCCAGCATTTGTTGCTCCTTTCGCTGAAAGAAATAATCATCGTATTCCGGGTCGAAAGGGTTTGCCTCACCTTTGATTTGCTTGTACGGAGTATAATGTATATCCGACAACCTTTTAAGGGTCAGGTAGTTCACTTTCTTGCTCTTGGTTTCATATTTCCATGCAAACGTCCATTTACGCCCCCGAATTTCATGCCAATATTTGTCTGCAACCCAAGACTTGCGTTTCTTTGGATGGCGACGTAAAGCCATTTCTTCGTGAGATTGTAAATGTGATTGTCACAACCATGAAAAGCATCGGTTGATGCACCATATCGGTAATAGTTGCCCCAACCTGTGATTACAGGATTAAGCATTCGTATCAGCGATTCCTGCTTACACATTTTATGTCCTTTAACGATGTCACCGATTTTTGCCCTGAAGCGTTTCTGTGCATCTTTGGACGGGGATGTGTATAGCCTTTTGCCAAACTTCCTCACATTGAAACCTAAGAAATCAAAACCGTCGTATATGTTCGTAATGGTAGTTTTCTCTTCGGATAAGGTTAGCCCTCTTTCTTTGAGAAATTCTATCACGATAGGTTTGACTTCGTTTTCCAATAGCTCCTTTTCTCGACCTGTGATTATAAAGTCATCCGCATAACGAATAAGGTTTACCTTGTAGTGGAATGTCTTATTGTTGCGCCATAATCTTTTGAATCTTTCAGCCAAGAGTGGTTGAAGTCCGTCAAGTGCTATATTTGCAAGTGTCGGTGATATGATACCTCCTTGTGGTGTACCCTCTTCTGTCGGGAATAGTTTGCCATTGAATACAGCTCCACATTTCAGCCATTTTCTGAGTATCGTCTTATCCATAGGGATATGATTAAGAAGCCAGTCGTGGCTGATATGGTCGAAGCAGCCTTTAATGTCTCCCTCCAAAATCCATTCGGGAGAATGCTGGCGGTTTAGAACCGTATCAATCTGACGGATAGCGTCCATTGTCCTGCGTCTCTTGCGGAAACCATAAGAAAAGCGGTCGCCTGTCGTTTCGGCTATCGGTTCCAATGCCATGAGATATAATGCCTGCATCGCCCTGTCTTTCATTGTCGGTATTCCCAGCGGTCGGAGTTTACCGTTCTTTTTCTTGATGTGAACCCTACGAAGCGGCTGCGGATTGTAACCACGACGTTTCAGTTCACCGATTGCTTTGTACTTGCGCTTGGGAGAATCCCAAAGCTGTTTATCTACTCCAGACGTTTTCTTCCCTTTGTTGGAAGTAACCCTCTTTACCGCCAATGCCTTGGCGTAAAAAGAGTGGGTCAGCATCCACTGCAAGGCTTTCACCTTGTTATGTCTGCCTTCCTTTTGAGCCTTTACAATACGCGCTTGTAGCTTTCGGACATAGGCTTCACACTTGGACCAGTCCATTCCGTCCCAAGTTAGATTCCTACTATCAGCAGGCGCACACGATGTTTTAGTTTCGTTCATTTGCTTTCCTCCTTTTGAAAGTTCTAAAAGTTATCTTGTAAAGAGTTACCATATACGGAAGTCTGCCCACTTTCGTGTCGGATGATGTCACCAATAACAACCCGTGATGTTGATTCAATCCGTATCCACCCCATTACAGGGTGGCATTCGCTTTTTCCGTTATCTCATACCTGCACCCCATTCGGCTTGCCTTGCGGTTCGCTTACTCGCATTCTTACGAGAGAGATACAGGCTTGCCCTGTTCCACGTAATTGACAAACGGATAGTTAGGTTCTGCCAAGTCCGCCGGCAGTGCTGTGTCCGTGTAACCCCAACATGGGCAAGGGTTATCCGACTGCTTACCTTTTGGTGAGAGCTAAAGTATCTTGCGCTCCTTCAAACCTTACGACGGCTAAAGTCAGTTCACTTACGTTAACCATGCTATCCAGCCTCGCCACTCAACGGTATGATACTAACCGCCCTTGACATTCCCTCACGGTTCAGTCTTGTCCTTTCGGAAAGTGTACTTTGTCCTATAAGCTTGGCACAACCCATCACTGGAGATGCACCTTATAGTAGGCTACCGCTGACGGAACAGCGGGTTAAATCATGCAATTAATATTACTGTCTAACAATCAATTACGTGACTTTACAGGTCACACCCACGTTTTATTGAGGTTGAGCATTATTGTGTAGGCACTCTCATAGGCATCCGTAATATCTTCCATAAAATCCGGGTGAATGGGATTGCACCGATGAGAGCGTCGCGGGTCGTCGAAGTTGATCACATAGAACTTCGGCTTTACCTTGTAGCCGTCCGGGTGGTTCAGCAAATGGTTGTAGGCAATAGTAGATAGGTCGGGATACTTGAAATCGTAGATGTATTGACTAAAGCCCTTTTCAATCTGTTGCTTGATAAAATTGTTTACCACGGCATAGGACTTGCCGCTGCCCGGCGTACCCAACACGATGGACGCACGGAAGGGATTAACTACATTGATCCAACCGTTGTTCCAGCGTTTCCTGTAATAGAAACGTGTCGGCAGATTGACCGAATACTCGCTTTCGATAAGCCTCGTTTCCTGCATGAAACTCTCGTTCTCGTTGTTGAAAACATCCTCCATCAAATTGTGTTTCAACAGGCGGCTCATCCACAGACCACCCATCAACAGGCAGACATAGCCCGTTCCAATGGTAAGGACATACAGTCCCGTCACCGCTTCAAGCGGCAGCGGCAGGGGCAGCAACCACCAGTCAGGAAAACAGCACGAACCCGACGGCAAATGCTGTCCAGATTCTCCCCCAAGTGATTTTCTCACCCTTGACACCCTTCGTACCCAGACAGGACAAGGCAAGCAAAAGGACGGAAAACAGCTTCGTGTAGAGAATGGAATGGAACAGCCCCGCCGTGCGGTCGAAGTTCAGAAGGATTTTGTCCACCACGCCGATGTTCACGCCCCACAGCCGGATGGCTTCGTAGCAGAACCAGTACACGTTCATGACCACTAAAATGATACTCACGGCACGCAGAAAATCCATGATTTTCGCCAATGCCCTCAAATCGTCTTCTTGTTGTGACATACATTGATTTTTTAATTGTTGATACTCTGATTACATACCCAAGCCCTTGCGTTTTTTCTTCTTTTTGCGCTTCATCGCCCGGATGAAAGCCTCTTCCTCGGCATCTACCGCCGGACCTTCGGGAGTGAGCAAGCCCATACCGCCCGATATATCTTCACTGTCGTAGGCGGTCTGCCCGTGTGCCTTGTCCGCAGCATCCACAGGATGGATAGCGGTATCGGCGGTTGTCCGGCGTATGGCAGGGTGAAGTGTTCCTGCAAGGCATTCGCCGAAAGCTCCTTACCCATGCGCGAACCGTTCAGCACGCATCCCGTGCGGTGGTCGATGAAGGTAGCCCATAGATGCGCCCTTCCTCTGTGTAGCGCAGTACGGTGTCGATGCCCTTCTCTTTGAGTTGGGATACAAATTTGTCCTTGTCATAAGTGCCTTGCAGCACGGAAAGGACGGTGCGTTTCGTCATGTCTGCCAGTTTCCTATCCTTGATTTCCGATTTGGAACGGACAAACTTCTTCTGTACGGCTTCATAGCCTGCGGACTTCCCGAAAAGCGAGGATTTGAACGGGTTGCCCACCTTGTTACCCTTGTCGTCCGTGACGGAATAGACCAGCCCGTGATACTCCCGTCCGCGCACGTTGCCCCTCGCTTCCTCCACCGTCATATTATATAAGGAAAGGAGCGCACGGTATTCGCCCATCGTCTGGAAACGGTACTGCCCATTCAGAGCCTTCACGGTGTTGCCTACCTGCTTCTTCACATCACCTGCCGATGCGGCCACCTTGCGCAACGGATTATCCAATCTCTGATTTTTACGTTCTGCCGGATGCAATCCGTACTTCTGTTCCAGTTCCCTGCGGATACGGTCGCTGCGGCGGTAGAGAAAATCCCGGTTGAGCCTTTTCCCGTTCTCGTCCACGTTGACCGTCACGATGTGCAGGTGGTGGCGGTCGATGTCCTCGTGCTTGAATACAAGATAAGGCTGGTTTCCGAAACCGAGTTTTTCCAGATACTCGCGGGCGATATTCTGCAACTCAATATCGGTCAGCACATCCTCCGGGTGCGGGTTGAGAGAGATATGCACCACCGGCTTCTCGATCTTCATCTGCGGTGGCAGGAAGGTGAGAAAACCCTCCATCGCCTTGCCTATGTCCACCGTTCCCGAACCGTCATTGTAGATGCGGTTGGTGGTGAGAAGCCGCCCCTGCGCCTCGTTAATCTTCTCCCCGTTGTAGGCAATCGCGCCGTACAACGAACTTCCTACACTGATTTTTGCGACCATTTTGCCTCCATTTCCCTTGAAAGTCCCACAATCCGGCGGCTCAGTTTCACGAGTTCGACGGTGTGTTGCTCTAATTTGTAGAGCAACGCCATCGCCTTTTTTCTCTGAAAAATGCAGCCTCAGTTCCTTCACGACTTGGTTGTAATTCGTACCCACGGCACGGAACTGTGCATGAAAATCCGACAGTTTGGTGTAATAGTCCACCAGCGTCTTGTCCACCTTAAGCACCTTGAACGGCTGTCCGAAGAAGTGCGCCTTGAGGAAAACCGACCGTGCATAGACACCCGATTTTCCGAACATGGCGAGGAAACGGTTGTGTTCCTCCTCATTGAAACGGACGGTGTAACGGTACACCGCCGGATCAAGTTTGGGATTTCTCCCTGATTTGCTTTTCCTTTTCTCTTTCATATTACTTTGGATTTAGCGGATTGACGGCATAAGCCGCCGCTTCGGATTACAGCACCGCAGTTTTGAAAGGCTTCCCGACTTCGGAGGGAAAGCCCGCCCCCTGCAAGCAAGGCGTTTTCCGGGATGCTCAAAATATTTTGAGCGGCTGAAAACATACCTTGCTATGTTCAGGTGAACATAAAAATCCGCCTTCGGACGGATTGGGGGAATACCTTTCAACTCCGGGCTGCGCCACCGGCTGCGTACCCTGCCGTTCGGGTGCAAAGTTAGGGTGATAAATCCGTGTCTGACAGAGGCGTAAGTGTGCCGAATGGTGCCAATTGGCGCAACATGCTGCCACTTGCCGGAGAAGTGATACAAGTACTGAAAATTCATTGTTTATTTGCAGCGTGATTCAAGAAACGAATGATTTGAAGATATGAGAAACGGAACATTAAAATACCCGGAAAATCGTTTCGACAAGCACTTGCCGAAACAGATGTCCGACAATTCGGTGAAGCAAAGATTTAATGACTTCATGGCGCAATGTCGTCATTCATCATTTGTCCGATACACCGCTTCACCACAGAACCGGATACGTGACGACCCGCCGGGGCGTGTAATTACGGAAGTGGATAGAGCGGCAGTCAAATCCACATGGAAACAGAAAATGAAATCGTCAACAATTAAAACAAATGTAATTATGAGTAAGGAAATCTTCGTTGCATTCGCAACACAAAAAGGAGGAATCGGCAAATCTACCGTAACCGCACTTGCCGCCAGCTACCTGCACAACGTGAAAGGCTACAATGTCGCCGTCGTGGACTGCGACAATCCGCAGCACAGCATCTGCGGACTGCGTGAACATGAAACGGAACTCATCGGCAGCAGTACCTACTTCAAGGCTCTTGCGTGCGATCACTTCCGCAAAATCAAAAAGAACGCCTACACCATCATCAAAAGTGATGCGGTGAACGCTCTCGATGATGCGGAAAGAATGATTGCCGCCGGGGATGTAAAACCCGATGTGGTGTTCTTCGATATGCCCGGAACACTCAGAAGCAACGGCGTGATAAAGACGCTCTCGCAGATGGACTACATCTTCGCACCTCTGAGCGGTGACCGCTTCGTCGTTGAGAGCACCCTGAAATTCATCACGATGTTCCGTGACAAGCTCATGACGACCGGGCAGGCGAAGACAAAAGGGCTGTATCTGTTTTGGACGATGGTGGACGGCAGGGAGAGAAATAACCTGTACGGCATCTACGAGGAGGTGATTGCAGAAATGGGATTCCCGGTACTTGCCACCCGCCTGCCCGACAGCAAGAAGTTCCGCCGTGACCTGTCGGAAGAACGCAAAAGCGTGTTCCGTTCGACCATCTTCCCGATGGACGCATCCCTGTTGAAAGGAAGCGGCATACGTGAGTTTTCTGAAGAGATAAGCGACATCATCAAACCTCAGTGAATATGGGCAGCAGGAAAGTGAACACGGAAGGTATTGACGAGGCTCTGTTGCTGGCTTCTATCGGACGGAGCACTCAGGAAGGGACACAACACCCGGCACAGGAAATTTCCTCGGATGCACCTGCCGAAGAAAGCACCGCCGTTCCGGAACCTTCTCCCATGCAGGCGGCGACACGGGAGAAAGCACAGAG
>ENA-OQJH01000152-OQJH01000152.1-human-gut-metagenome-genome-assembly--contig:-NODE-152-length-40509-cov-18.190852_pt1 | contig 40509 bp, 40 predicted proteins | sample MGYA00242597_ERZ504763 | MGnify/ENA primary metagenome ERZ504763 (study PRJEB26092, sample SAMD00036359) | human gut metagenome | host: Homo sapiens | study: EMG produced TPA metagenomics assembly of... | reverse complement strand
CTGAAAAGAAAATGCAGGTCCTCTCCAGTTGACATATAGTCCCTGTCTGACATGAATAGTTTCAACAACACCGCAGAGGCATGCAAAATCTCACCATAACGATAAGTGCATATATTGTCTTCCACCCTGACCACGGTGTCGACCCTCTGATACTTTGGGATTTCGGTGCTCCATAGCTATCCCTGCTATCTTGCTGTCTACGCTTAGCCTTCACGTTACCGTAACAGACTCAAGACTCGCTTCAAATGCTGTGGTTAACAGCTTATTTGATGGGACCACCCACCGGACTATATACCCTTTGCTGAACGCACGGTCAGACCCTCAGTATACTCCTACTTAGTTTCTTTGGGTATATACCGGTATGATCACACTATTTTTTTGTTATTTGGAATAAAGATTTTAAAATAGGCCATATAAAAGGTTCACTACTCATATATTCTACCAATATCAGAAGCGAAAGCAAAATACCACCCCAAATTATGAGATATATTCGCACAGATCTATCAATCGTTCGTTTCATTTCTGTTTTTATGTCATCATTCTGAAAACACTCTCTTATATCATCTTCTGTTAGTATTTCTCGGTAAGAATCTTTTAGCTTGTCATAACTACTATATACTTTTTGTAGTTCATATTTTGACTGTTGATAGCTAATAAAAAGATAACCAAAAGAGGCTATCAAAACAATTTCTGAAAGAATTGTGATGTCTTTTGTAAAAATATTGTCCAAAGGCTGATCAGATACGATGTTCGCAAGTATTACAGAAAACAGGAATCCCAAAATAGCCAAAAGATTTGTCTTGAACTTATCTAACATCTCCGTTGCATATTCTCCAGTTCTCGATACAATATCCGTAATAAATTCTGCAACTTTATTTTTTAATTCCAAATATTGAGTTACATTATCTCTCAAATAAAGATTGTAATTCGTTTGAATGGATGCCATTACTCCATCACTGATATTTAACAAAGATTCATATTTACAATGGAGACATATAATATTCCTAGCTATAATCACTTTATCAACAATACTGCCGCCTGAATAAATCCAATTGTAGATTTTATAAAGATTATTATTTCCCTGTATATTTTCAAGAGTATCATGATATTCCATTGAACGCTGCCCCATTATCTGAAGTTTCAGTTTACCATCCTGTATGAATGAGTTTGAAGCCAGTAAACAAGCAGACAAAATTGTTTCCATTTTCAGGAATAAGTCTTTGAGCGGGTTTCCTTCGTATCCAATTTCTATTTTAAAATCATCTGGAAGTAATTCATAATTGTCCTGATTATAAAAATATGCATTTTCTCTGCATTCCAGTAATCTGTTTGTTCTATCAAAGTCCAAATCCAGTGGTCTGCTTCCTGCCGTCAGAAAGAACATTGTTTTTGTATAAAACATATCTCTACTGTCAAATAATTCAAAGGTTATACTCCGACCAGCTTTTTTCATAAAATTCGAAAATGCTGTTAAAACTTTGTCTATTGGTAATGAACTAATATCTTCAGCAAATTTTTCAAAGCAGTATACAGATAAATATCCATTTACTATTTTTTTGTCTATTGTAAGGCTAACCTCAACTGTTTCATCACTTTCAAGACCTTTAAGAAATTCTGCATACTCTTCCTCTACATTTTCTTTTAAATCAAAGGATTCTCCCCCCTCTGAAACTAGATAAATTTTTATTTTGTCTCTATTAGAAATATCCCAAATCGTATTCATCCATTCTGAATATTGTACCGGAAGTTCTTTGCTGAAACTGAACTCTGCCTCATATGTATATCTCCGTTCTTCTTCCTTTCTCAGCTCTGTAATTTGATTTCGGATTCTTTCCAACATAAGAAACTACTCCTCTCTATTGTCTTCATTATTGCGTGCAAATGTCTGAAAAGTGCGGTCATCGCTTAACCTTATTTTAAGATATTTTTTTCCATACGCATCTTCATATGCACTGATATCATTTTCATTTCCTATATCTGAGATTTTTAACATAATTCCTGTATTTATTTTATAAGTTCTTATTGCTTTTTTCTTTATGGCGTCTGGTATTGCCTGAAATTGTCTGTCAAATCCTTTTTCTTCTGGAAGTCTATTTAGTCTTTCATGTAATTCTCGTTTTTGCTCGCCTGTCATATCATTAGGCATATAACCCGTAAATATTTTTTCAATCATATTATCATAATCGAACATCTCCCGATTTGCATTGTTCATATATGCGTACATGGCATTTTGGATAACTCTATTATCATAAGGCGCTGTTTTCTTCAATTTTCTGTTTAAACACTTTTCAACAGAATCATATGTTTTGTACGTATTTACCCTGTCATTCTGACATTCCACCAACTCTAGGAAATCGAACCACCAATATTTTGCAACCGTATTCGAATATATTTTTGCCTGAAACTGATCTGCATTCAGATTATTCAAATCAAACATGCATGTTTTCCAGATTTTCTTTGTATCTTTTGAGAATCCAAATCTTTCACTGTAGTCCCTTTCATCAAAGAAACCTGTATGCTCAATTTTAGCAAGAATACACTTTCTGTTTCCATTATCCTCAAACAATGCAAAAATCAAACTTCCCTTCTGTACACTGATGTTCATATGCCCAATCCGAGCCTGAGCTTCCCGTTCATTTCTGACAAGTCTTTCTGCAATTGAATCTATCTTTTCTTCAATCGCATCTGGAGTTTCCAGATTTCCTGCAATCTCAAGAATTCCCGCAATAACTTCGGTTCTTGTTGACTGTGTATGATATTCCCTGATGGAAACATTGTTGCTCACATGAACAATCAATTGTTCAATATAATCTTTAAACTTTGGCATCATATTCACATTTCTTCTTTGAACACTGTTGTTTCATAATCAATCACTCTGACTGCCTGTGCAATTATTTCCATCATAACTCTCCTTCATTTTATCTTTTGTTTATAAAACCTTTGTTGGAATTATCTATTTCACTCTAATTCTTTTCCATTCCAAGTAATCCAGATTCTGATAATACAAATATTTATAATTCAGAATCATTAGTCATGTTTATATCAAGTTCTCACAACATATCAATATCGTCACTGTAAATACATTTTCCACCTTTATCAATTTTGTATATCACCTCTTTTTCCCATACGGATTAATGTTACCTCTTCATGTTCTATATGTGAATATCCATCCACGTTTTTCTACGCTCTGTCTTCCATTATAACAATCTCCATATTAGACCGCAACAATTTTTCTATATTTGTATGTACTATTTCACATATATAAATAAATGCTTATTTAAGCTAATCCTTTCTTCCACCCCATTATCAAACCTATACACCATCCTCCTCCGATCAAACACCGGATTCGCATCATGTATAACACTATGATGATTCGGGCATACAATCATCTGGTTATTCGCATCATTATTCAAACTATTAACAAAATAATCAATGTGATGTGCCTCTGCGATATGTGAACCATATTTTTCTCCAATCACCTGCCCGCATATCTGGCATCGGTATCCGTACAACAGCTTCAAATTTTCTCCAATTTTTCTGTTCAGTTTACGAATCTTAACAATCTGTAACTTCTTTTCTATTCCACTGCTTTTATCTTCCATCTCATATTCTATTTCATTCTCCACAGTCCGCTCTCGCATTCCTTGAATTGCCTTTTCATAACCTGAAAATCATCCTGTGCTATTGGCTCCAGAAGAAAAGTATCTTCATATTCTGTGGTATAAATAGCAAGATATTCCTTTAGTCCATCTGGCATTTTTATATAACTTCTGTCTTTTGGATCTCTGTTTTCACGAATCATCTTTATGTAACTCATGCTTTTGAAAAAGTATTGCTGAAGTGCCTGTGACAGCTCACCATTTCTTGGATATCTGATCTGATAGGCATCCTTCTTTCTCTTTTCTACTGAGTTATTCATATTAACGATTTTCGCATCATACGTTTTTCCATTCATAAAAAATGAATGATTTTAGATTGTCCACGCTGTAAAAATCTCCATATTTCGGAGAAAAATCACCTGATTATCTAACGGCAATGTAAAGCCTTCCATCAATGTAGACCAGTCTATTTCTTTTTTATACACATAATTTTCTGATTCCATACGCATCTTCTCCATCACTATAAAAGTGCTTTTATCTGCTCTTTATACCGTCTCCGATAATAGTCCATCGCCCTATACTCAATAACATCCTTCATTTGTTCCGCCAGCACCGGCTCCTTCACAATTTCTTCCATTTCATCCCTCAATGCCAACGCCGCGCCATCCTTTTTCACAAAGAATTCTTCCCCAGATTTTAACAGAAAGCGTACCGGCATTTTCATTATCTTTTGGATATGGTTCTTATCCGAAATCTTGCGATATTCCTCATATGTAATCTCTTTCTCCAAATCCTTCCAGTTTGTTCCTGTAGAGAAGAATTTTTTCCAGCTTGCCAGAAGTTCCACCTCTGACACTTCCATTCTCACATTCCCATGGTTATAAAAAGCCATCAGTACCGGCATTTTATACACCTTGCTCATGTTGGTGTTTTCCAGCAGATTTATAAAATCTTTTCCCATTCCCTGGCTGAATTTTTTCTGCTCATCTGTGAGTTCATCCAATTCTTCCAGATAATTCAAATACTTTTTAAACGGATTCTCATTCGAATGTGTGACCGCCATCTGATACACATCATCATCCATATAAGTAAACAAATCCATTCTGGTTGGTTGTTTGCCAAGCAATTCTTTGATCCGGAAATACTCGTTTCTGATTTGTTCTTTGATTGTCAGTTGTTTCTTGTCCATTTCTGCAAACAGATCAATCAATCTCATATCAAAATCAACGAAGCATTCATCTGGATAATCTGCCTTATCTGCCGGATAATATGTTTCTTTTCCTGTTTTATTTTTCCCTATCAGCAAATACCTGACTCTTCCCGCTTTTTCATAATTGCCGATAAAGTCCAGAACATTGAGATATTCTTTTCCCTTACTTCTGCGCAATCCCCTTCCAAGCTGCTGCAGAAAGACAACCGGAGATTCTGTCGGACGCAGGAACATTACCATATCGACTGATGGAATATCTACACCTTCGTTGAACATATCCACTGAAAAGATAACTTTGATTTCTCCATTTTTCAGTTTCTCAATCGCTTCTGCTCTGTCCATGGAAAACTCTCCATCTGCATTACTATAAACTGCTGCCGACGGAATTCCTCTTTTACCGAATTCTTTTGCCATTTCTTCTGCATGTTTTCTGGAACAGCAGAATCCTAATGCCTGACTAGAGCCATATTTGCAGTAATATTTGTAAATCAACTCATGCCTGTAAGCATTCCCGATATAAGTTCTGTTCAGTTCTTCTTCTGCATATTTTCCCTTAACTATATGTAGCTTTGTGTAGTCAGTCTCATCATAAATTCCATAGTAATGAAACGGAACCAGCATTCCCTTATTGATTCCATCTTTCAGTGAAATCTCATACGGCACATTATAATCGCAGATTTCATATATATTTTTGCCGTCCATTCTCTCAGGCGTTGCCGTCAGTCCAAGGAGAAACTGCGGTCTGAAATATTCTACAATTCTTCGATATTGGTCATTGACTGCATGATGAAATTCATCAATCACCACGTAATTGAAGTAATCTGGAGCGAAATATTTTTCATTTAAATATTCCGGTTTTCCAAGGCTTGCTACCGAGGCAAATATAAGCGGTTTATCTGTGCACTTCTCAGCTCCCATAAAAAATCCATAGTCTTTGGAATTCCTTACATTCTGAAAAGAAACTGCTGCCTGTTTCAGAATCTCTTCCCTATGTGCAACAAACAACACTTTCTCATATTTTTTTGAATCAAAAGCAGCCAGAAATGTTTTCCCGATGCCCGTTGCAGCCTGAATGAGTGCTTTCTGTGCTCCTTCTGCTCTTGTATCTTCCAATGCGCACAATGCCTCGATCTGTGCTCCTCTTGGTTCATATAAAGGTTTTATTTTCGTATCATTTGTTTCCGACTCCGTAAAGTCATATCTGTCAAGGTCTTTTGCCACCGCCGGACGATGCCAGTTCTGGGAGTAACGTTTTAATTCTTTATCATCAATGATAATGGAATGATTCACAAATAAATCTTCAAATGTACGAAAGAACTCTTTGTAGTTTTCCGGGTCCTTCTGACTGCTGAACCGATAATTCCATTCTATTCCTGAGGTCAGCGCACTCCTGGAAATATTGGAAGAGCCGATGTAAAGTTCACTGTAATCTGTATAATGGAAAATGTAAGACTTGGGATGAAAAGACCGTCCTTTTTCACAATAAAATCTAAGATCAACTCTGTCACCAAGTTTTCTTTTGATCAGATATAGTGCTGATGGCTGTGTAATTCCAAGGTAGTTTCCTGTCAGGATTCGGATTTTGGCTCCACGTTTTAAAGTATGTTCCAGTTCTTTCAGCAACATTCTCACTCCGGATTCCATAAGAAAAGAGACAATGATATCAACGCTTTCTGCTTTTTTCATGCTCTGTATCAGCTGATAATATAGCTGTCTTCTTTTATCCGGTCCGCCGGTCATTGCATCTGTGGAATATTCGTTTTCATACCCGATGTTTACTTTTTCTGCAGAAGTAAATTCAGCCATTTTTCCTCACCTCTTCCCGGTCGGACATCTCCTGTGATCCAATGTTCTTCTATTTTAAGGCCATGCATGTCATGTATGAAATCTTTAAATGTATATGTCGTAAAATCGGTAAAATATCTTCCGTTTCGTTCACCTTCAAATTCTCCGTATTTAAAAGAGGTATAAATCCATCCTTTCGATTTCAATGCTGCATACATATTTTTCAAAACTTCACGCAGTTGTTTTTTCGGCAAATGGAGAATAGATGCACAAGCCCATATGCCATCATATTTTTCTTTTTCATCCAATTCCTGAAACAACATCTGCCTGACTTTAATTTCCGTATATTCACTTGCAATCCGACACAATTGTTCTGAACCATCAACTGCATCTACCTGATATCCACGACTCAGAAAGTACTTTGTATCTCTACCTGCACCGCAGCCAAAGTCAAGAATATACGCATCTGGGTTAAGTTTCTCCAGAAATTTATCTTGCACTTTTGTAAACTTTACCGAAACAGTCCCAGAGGCAAAAGACTGCGCATTTTCGTTGTAATATTTTAATGTTTTATCTATATCTGCCATATATTCACTCACCAAATGCCATCCAGCACTGATTTCACTCCTGTTTTATCTGCAAAATACCTGTTTTGTTTCTTATGCCTTAATTTTTCTGATAAATCTAACTTCTTTGTGACATATTATACATTTTTTTGACATAAACAGCAACAATTTTCGTCAGACATTTTTTGTTATATTCACTTATCTATAATACGCAAAAACTGTTGCATATTTCTTTTTTGATATCTTTTCTCTTTCATCAACTTCCATATAAGTAAAAAAGAAAGCCAGACTGCACATAGGTTTCTTCCCCTACATACAGTCTGGTTCTCTGATTCCATCATTCATTTCTGGTAATAAGTCAATAAATCAGACATTCCATTACTCTTCCGCATCCATCTCCGACTTAATCTCATCCTCGCAGTCTGCCATTGCCTGCAGTGTCATAGTGAGCAGCTTCTGCAGTTCCCAGCCGAGTTGTTCGGCTCCTCGCTCGATGACTTCTCTGGAGCATCCTGCTGCGAAGCCTTTGCTTTTATATTTCTTCTTGAGGGATTTGAGTTCCATGTCTTTTGTGCTTTTGGATGGTCTCATAAGTGCTGCTGCCCAGATAAGTCCTGTAAGTTCGTCCGCCGCAAAGAGTACTTTTTCCATTTCGTGTTCCGGTGCTACATCAATGGTTGCGCCACATCCTACTGTGATGCCGTAGCCGTGGGATACAACTGAATGGATTACGTCTTCGCCTACGCCTGCTTTGCGGAGCATTTCCGGAGCTTTCAGGCAGTGTTCTTCCGGATATAACTCAAAGTCAATGTCATGGAGGAGTCCTACAATTCCCCAGTATTCTGCATCTTCGCCATAGCCAAGTTCACTGGCATACCATTTCATTACTGCTTCTACAGTCAGGGCATGCTGAATATGGAAGGGATCCTTGTTGTATTTCTTTAATAATGCGAATGCCTCATCTCGTGTAATTGTTTTCATTATTTTGTCACTCCTCATATCTGAATTGTCAAGCGGATAAAATATCTGCTTTGCTACTTGCTCATAACTGAATAACTGCTCCGCAGTTTATCTGTCAATCTGGATCTGACATGCTTCCATTGCTTTCAGTGCATTCTCATGGCTTTCCGGTGTTACGCCTGCGCAACATTTAGCGTCTACGATGATCGGAACTTCCGGGAGAGATGCTTTTGCCAGAAGTGCATTGGAAATAACACAGATGTCTGTGCATAAACCTACAAATGTGATACTTTTGATTTCATTATCCTCATTCATTGCCACCAGTTCTCCTGCAAGATCTGTGGAACCAAAGGTTTCTTTATCAATGGGTTCTGTTTTTCTGAGTGCATCTAATTCGCTTCTGATCTGCCAGCCTTCAGTGTCACGGATACAGTGCGGTACAGGAAGCTTCTGTCCTTCCTGGGTGTCAAGATAGTAAGTCTCATGGGTGTCTCTGGTAAAAAGAACAACTCCATCAAAATTTTCGATTTTCTCTTTTACACCAGGTACAATGGCAACTGCCTCTTTTGTTCCAAGAGCTCCGTCGATGAAGTCATTCTGCATGTCTACAACTACTAATACCTTCTGCATATTTCCTTCCCTTTCGTTCTTTCTGCACATTTTTTCAGATAATGCTATAAAATCTCTGGAAACGTATGCTGTTATTATTTGTTATTACTATACAACGACAAAGTGTTTTTGTACAGGCAAAAGTGCCTGTTTTACTATAGCAATTCCATAAAATATCAATCATCTATTTTTCAGTATATTTTTCAAATCTGTACTTCTGTTTAATATCCGGATATTTGTCTCTGTCCACTTCACTCATAAACATATCATAGGGTCTGGCGCAGATTTTGAAAGGTGCGTAGAGAGCCTGGTAGATCATCAGTTTTTCACCGTTTTCTGTGTGATGGGCTACTGCAAGGACTTTATAGAGATATTCGGAAGTATCCGGGGATACCCATTCTCTTTTGAAATGCTGTACAATGTCGCCTGCATGAATATCGTGTTCCGGTGTTTCCAAAGTGTTTTCATTTTCCGCACTGTCAGGTTCTTCCGGTTCTGTGTTGAGTTCCATATATTCTTCTTTATCAAGGGAAACCGGGATTCCGGAACGGCCATTGATGTGGACGCCGCCATACCAGGTACCTGTGACCTCACAAATATCACCTACTTCGTATTCCATGCTGCAGTCATTATTTTTCTTTATGATTCTGATCTTTGCCATTTTATCATCTCCTAGCATATAGTTCTTATTTCATGCAACCAGAAAAACACTCTAACACGTTAGATTATATTCTCCAGCAAGTTCTTCATTTAAAACAACCACCTCAACACCCCATATTTTTCTGACCTTAAGCAATCTGGCTCTTAATTCTGCCAATGGCCCGGCTAGCCACGTAATATCTTCTGCGTTTTTTACAACCAGAATAAATTTTAATTTTACATCTTTCATATTGCTTACCGATCGAAGATTGTCTCCTATCTCTGACGTATCCTGATATCTGTTCATAATTGCCGCCAGATATATCTGCAAAGATGATATAACTTCTCAGTTATTGAACCATAATATTCTTCGAATTTCAGTTCTTTTTCCTTCGATTCATATCTATTCGCCACATTTGGACAACTTTTCTTTGCTTCCAGAAACACTATATTATTTCCATTATATTTCAGGATAAACTCCACTGTTGGGATTCCATCTCCAAGTTTTTTATAAATTTCAGATGTCTCAATATGAAATAAATCTTTTTCATCATATTTTCCAAAATTCATTCCTGATTCTGGTATAACGCTCACTTTAATGCCACCCCGATTTCTTCTCGATACAACTGACGGAATGTATCCATAATTGCATTATGTTCCAACAATTCAAATTCCGGTGCTATCTCACATAATACTTTGTTGTTTTCATTTTTATATAAGGAAATGTACTGCAGTTTACTGTCCTGTCTCCGCTTTACTTCAATATATTTAGATAAAAAATAGTCATGTGTAGAAACAAAAATCTGTACACCTTCTGTCTCCAGCATGATCAACAATTCAGCCAGCACCGGAATATATTTCGGATTGATATTTGCTTCTGGCTCGTCCCAAAACAAAACGGATCCCTTCTCCAGTGTCCCGTTTTTTATCAACTGCCATAAAAGAGCAATTTTACGTAATCCTTCTGCTACCAAATTAAATTCTAACTTTGCCTGTGTACCAGGTTTTAAATAAAAACGATCCTCATGCAATGTTACTTTCCCATTACTGATTTTCTGTAAAATATCCAGATATTTTTTCCTTACAGTTGAATCCACTCCTCTGGAAATATCAATTTTGGCAGCCGCAATAATATCCAGATACGTATCATCAAATTCCACATTTCCCATTTTTACTGCAGCATCCAGATTCCAGCATTTGATAAAATCTCTTTTGCCGGAATAAATACGCTTGTGAGATCAGACATCTGCTTTTCCCATTTCTCTTCTGAATTAATCTCTGCATCCCATTTTCGTGTCTTGGTTGAAAATGTCATTCCTATTTTGGCAGTATCAGATTCCACAGAAACCATGGCTTTATTGCTTCCACTCTTTCCTCTGTTTACCAGACGTCCAATTCCAGACTGATCAGGACGAAATAACATTGTTGTTTTCTGCGAAAAAGACACATCATGTTTAGAAGCCTGACATGCTGCATAGGCTAATTTCATAATATGAGTCTTTCCCACACCATTTTCACCAACTAATACATTTAATCCTTCACAAAAAGGAATCTTTATATCTTCAAATACTGTAAAATTCTCTGCTGCAATCTTTGTTAATGGCATTTCCATCACCTCAATATTTCCATTTTTATAAATCAGTTCATTATATCTGTCGCACGACAATATAATATAAAGTAACTTCTATAATAATTTTATATTATAACACATATAAATATGTCAAACAGCTATTTTCTTCGATATAATATTGTAAAATCTGAAAGCTTGTAAAAGGCTATAACTATCACTTCCAGCTCTTCCAGATCTCCGGCTGATATCCTACTGTCGCCTGTTTTCCGTTTCTTACCACAGGGACTTTGATGATGCTCTGGTTTTCGAGAATTTTCTCTGCCTTGTCTTCCTCTGCGATATAAGTGATCAATGCCAGCAGGTCTTTATCCTTGCAGTCAGTATCTATCAGTTTATCATAACCGCCAATTGCCTGGCAGACAGATTGGAATTCTCCTTTACTTAAGCCTTTTTCTTTCATATCTATAAACTGATATTTAATTCCCCGTTCTTTGAAATAGCGTTCTGCTTTCTTGCTGTCAAAGTTTTTCTTTGTTCCGAATATTTGTATATTCATAGTCTAATGCTTTCTCCCATTTTTTTAAGAATTATTGTTCCTGCTATATTTTCTCTTTTCCTGCCTGTTCATTTTAAATTTCCATCCATTTCACATTTTTTTCAAATTCTCACCACATATTTCTCACATTTTCCGGTTATATTATTGCCTGTACAGAGCAAAGAGTAATTGCAAATAAAACTTTTTCTTTTTCATACTTTTGCCGGGAATCAATAAGGTTCCCGGCCTCCTTCTTTTATTCCGTTATTTTTTATTCCGTTAGATTTTCTTTTTAATATGGTTATAGATGTTCAGTCCTTTTGTCTGTCCGTATTTGGAAATGATAGATCTGTAAATCTGCTGCTTTCTGTTTTTGTCTTCTGCATTTTTCTCCACAGTTGTAGAAACATAGTTTACTACTTCCTTTGGCATGCCTGCCTTGTCGAGAACCAATACTAATTCCTGCTGTAATTTCTTTGTTCCGGCTTTCATGTCAATTATCTTTTGTTTTGGCTTTTTTGTATTCTGATTCTCTGATTGTTTGACAGACTGCTTTTCAGATTGTTCATTCAACTGTTTTTCTGTTTTCTGATCAGTTTGTTCTGCCAACTGTCTGTCTTTTTCTTTACTGGTCTGTTTTTTTACCTGTTTTCTTGTCTGTACCTGTTTTCCGGAAATCTTCTCGTTTCTGGAAATTTTCACATTTTCTTCTGCTTTCCAGAATTCTATAATATGGTCAAATCCTGTATCCTTACTGATTACAACAATTTTACATTCTTCATCCTGACCTGTGCACTCTTTTCCTATCAGATATCCCAGATAAGAGCCCAGATGCATATCTGCTGACTGATTTCCTGTCGGTACTTTATGCGTGATCAGTTTTGACTCTCCGTGATCATTGATAATATCAAGGTCTATTTTTCTGCTGTTGTCTGTATAAAAAAGATGGATAATATCTGTTTCCCGTAATTTTTCGCATCCTTTGAAGCCTTCACTTCCTACATTTTCATAATCAATTAAATAATAAGTTTTGATAATCTTCATCCTCTCTTTATTTGTTAATGTTCACTCCGTTCACAGTAACCTTTATTTTTCTCTGCTGTATAATACTCTGTCATTTTCAGCCGGATAATTCTTTCCTATTTTAACATGCATCTTTCTTCGGCACAACCACATAGTGGCAGCTCTCCTGGTTAGTATTTCCTGGTTGTCTTTCCTGCCTATTCCAGTCAGACAGAATATTATCATATCCACGAATAGTATTCCCATATTGCCACTATAATAAATTTACATACCTTTTGTGAAAAATGACGGTTTTTTCATCAAATTTGAGTTGATAAATCTTTAACAAATTTCAAAAAAAGGCAAAAATCCTGTTGATTTTAAGCGTTAAATATGTATAATAGTAAAAGAGAAGCGATACCCATTCGCTTTTATGGTAAGGTATCTTAAGCCTGTTTAAACAGGCGCTTTCATTAACGAAGAAAAGAGGTTAAACGTAAGATGGCAAAAATCGATTTAAGCAAGTATGGCATTACCGGAACTACAGAAATTGTCTACAACCCTTCTTATGAAGTATTATTTGAAGAAGAAACCAAACCGGAACTGGAAGGCTTTGAAAAAGGTCAGGTCAGCGAACTTGGTGCAGTTAACGTTATGACAGGTATCTACACAGGACGTTCTCCTAAAGATAAATATATCGTTATGGATGAGAACTCCAAAGATACAGTATGGTGGACAACAGACGAATACAAAAACGATAACCATCCTGCAACTCAGGAAGCATGGAATGCAGTAAAAGAAATCGCTAAAAAAGAGCTCTCCAACAAGAGACTTTTCGTAGTAGATGCATTCTGCGGTGCTAACAAAGATACTCGTATGGCTATCCGTTTCATCGTTGAAGTTGCTTGGCAGGCACATTTCGTAACAAATATGTTCATCCAGCCAACAGCTGAAGAACTTGAAAACTTCGAGCCAGATTTCGTTGTATACAACGCTTCCAAAGCTAAAGTTGAAAACTATAAAGAATTAGGCCTTAACTCTGAAACAGCTGTAATGTTCAACATCACAACTAAAGAGCAGGTTATCGTAAACACATGGTACGGCGGAGAAATGAAGAAAGGTATGTTCTCTATGATGAACTACTTCCTTCCACTGAAAGGCATGGCTTCCATGCACTGCTCTGCAAACACAGATATGAACGGCGAAAACACAGCTATCTTCTTCGGTCTTTCCGGAACAGGTAAAACAACTCTTTCCACAGACCCGAAACGTCTCCTGATCGGTGATGACGAGCATGGCTGGGATGACAACGGCGTATTCAACTTCGAAGGCGGATGCTACGCTAAAGTTATCAACCTTGACAAAGAATCTGAGCCGGACATCTACAATGCGATCAAACGTAACGCTCTTCTTGAGAATGTAACACTTGATGCTGAAGGCAAGATTGATTTCGCAGATAAGAGCGTAACAGAGAATACTCGTGTATCTTATCCGATCAACCACATTGAAAACATCGTTCGCCCGATCTCTTCTGCACCGGCAGCTAAGAACGTAATCTTCCTGTCCGCAGACGCTTTCGGAGTACTTCCTCCAGTATCTATCCTGACAGAAGCTCAGACTCAGTACTATTTCCTGTCTGGATTCACAGCTAAACTTGCTGGTACAGAGCGTGGAATCACAGAGCCTACACCTACATTCTCTGCTTGCTTCGGACAGGCATTCCTTGAACTGCATCCGACAAAATACGCAGAAGAACTTGTTAAGAAAATGGAAAAGAGCGGAGCAAAAGCTTACCTCGTTAACACAGGATGGAACGGAACTGGAAAACGTATCTCCATCAAAGATACTCGTGGTATCATCGATGCAATCCTTAACGGAGATATCCTCAACGCTCCTACTAAGAAGATCCCATTCTTCGATTTCGAAGTTCCAACAGAGCTTAACGGCGTAGACACAGGTATCCTTGATCCTCGTGACACATATGCTGACGCTTCTGAATGGGAAGAAAAAGCAAAAGATCTTGCCGGAAGATTCATCAAGAACTTTGCTAAATACGAAGGAAACGCTGCTGGTAAAGCACTTGTTGCAGCTGGTCCTCAGTTATAATTATAATTGCTGAATTAAAGTTAATTATAATTAAATTATAATTTTATTGTCCAAATGAGTACGAAAGGGATGCGAGTAATTCGCATCCCTTTTTCATGTTGTTTCGGTGGTCAAGCGGATATTCGCAATCCGCTTCGCTACAGGGCTCTGAGTTTTTCTGCCACTTTCTCATATGCGGGTACCGGAACGTGATATTCTTCTCCCATTCTTACTACTTCGTAAACTAATCCGTCAATTTCGGACTGTTTTCCTGCCATGATATCCCGCTGCATGGAAGTGGTTGCTTCCGGTGCGAGGTTGGAAAGGATTTTTAAATTTACTTCTGCCATATCTTTCTGGAAAGGAACTCCCATGGCTTCTGCAAGTGCTGCGATTTCTTTTATCATGGTCTTAAAAAGTTCTCTGGCTTCGCCTTCTTTCTGGAAATCTGCGGCAGTTGCGTGGTAATAGAGTCCTGCTGCCCGATCGGGGATACATAGGAAAATTTCTCCAGTGCTTCACGGCGGATGTTTTCCGAAAGAGTCCCGTCGATATGACTGTCACAGAGGTCTTTCTGAATCTCTTTCAGTTCCGGTCGGAATTCTGCTTTGTCTCTTACGCCGAATACAATGTGCAGGATCTGTCCATGCTGGAGAAGTTTTCCCGGTTCTTTAATGTTGGCAGAAACATAGATGCAGCCGTCCGTTACCAGAAGATCCGGCAGTTCTTTCTGCATTTTTCCACCTGTTCCATATATATTCAACACTGGAATTACGATAGTATTTTTCCTGGCAATGCGTTTGATAAACGGAATCGTTTCCTGTAAGGAATAGCCTTTTACGCAGACAAAAATTACGTCCGGATGCTCTGCATAATGCTCCATATCTGTAGCAGGAATGCTTATGTTTTCCTCTGTTTTATCCCACATTTTCTCCAATGTAAGACCCTGTTTCTGGATCTTTTTCAGGTGTTCGCCTCTCGCGATCAGGGTTACGTCCTTGCCTGCTTTTTTCATATAATATCCGGTAACACCACCGGTTCCTCCGGCTCCAATGATTAAGTATTTCATATTTATTTTCTGCCCCGCTTTCATTGTTTTGATTCTTATATCATAGCACAATTGCAATTTTTCTTCAGTATATTTTATGCATTACGCTGACATAATTTTGCATTGACAGTTTATTTTTTGCCCTGTAATATCAATGGTATCAATATCAGAATATATTACACAGGAAAAGTATTAAGATGGAACGATATCTGGAATTTAGAATAGATGAACAAACTACAGAACTTAAAATGGAAGCATTTCTGAAAAAGAATGCAGGACTTACAAAACGGCAGATCAGCCAGGCGAAGTTTCGACCGGACGGGATTACCAGAAACGGAGTTCGCTGTCGTGTAACTGAGACAATATATCCAGGCGATGTGATCCGCGTTTGTCTGGAGGAAGCCGGGACTGCTTCTGCGCATCTTGAAAATTATAATGACGGAATCAAAAGTAAAGATTTGTCGGATTTCCATTCCAACAAAGCTTCAGCTCCAGTTTCCGAAACTTCTTTTTCTCTGAATATTTTATATGAAGATACGGATATTCTGGCAGTTGATAAACCGGCAGGAATGGTTACGCATCCGACGGGAATGCATTATACAGACAGCCTCTCCAATCTTGTTGCCAGTTACTTTCGAGAGAAAAATGAACAGGTCTGTGTCCGCCCGGTGGGGCGGCTGGATCAGGAGACTTCCGGGATTGTGGTTTTTGCCCAAAATCAGGTAGCAGCTTCAAGGCTTCAATCTGTAAAATCTCCATGCAAAATTCACAAGCAATATCTTGCCGCTGTATCCGGTACTTTGCCTGTAGATATGCCTGGTGTCTGGCATACCTTAGATTTACCGCTGATGCAGGACCCGGAGAATCATCTGAAAATGAAAACTGCTGCTGATCTTTCCTTACATTCATCTGCATTATCGGGAAAAATCAAAACAGCAGTTACTCATTATCATACTCTTTTTTCCAGTCAGGACTGGTCGCTTATCACACTTAAGCTGGATACCGGACGTACCCACCAGATCCGTGTCCATATGGCATCCACAGGACATCCTTTGCTTGGAGATACTCTTTATCATTCAGACGATAAAATATCTTCCTGTGCTTCCTTTTCCAGGGCAGCCCTTCATGCATGGAAAGTTTCTTTTCAGCATCCTTTCAGAGATGAAATGCTCCTTCTGGAAGCACCATTACCTTTCGATTTTCGTGAACTGGTTTCACTTTCAGGGTCTGATCTGTTGTCTATTTAAGCTTCAAATTCTTTGATCAGATTTACCATTTCAATGGCACTGAGTGCACAGTCATAGCCTTTATTTCCTGCTTTTGTACCTGCGCGTTCAATTGCCTGCTCGATGTTTTCTGTGGTAAGCACTCCGAATAATACCGGAACTCCTGTTTCCAGTGATACTGATGCAATCCCTTTGGAAACCTCATTGCATACATAATCATAATGACTGGTATTTCCACGAATCACAGCACCTACGCAGATAACCGCATCATACTTTCCACTTTTTGCCATTTTAGACGCGATCAGTGGGATTTCAAAAGCACCTGGTACCCACGCTACCTGGATGTCCTCTTCTTTTACATTGTGACGTGTCAGCCCATCCATGGCACCACTTACCAGCTTGGAAGTTATAAATTCATTGAAGCGGGCTGCTACAATTCCTACTTTCATTCCATCTGATACTAATTTTCCTTCTAATGTTTTCATTTTTTCTGGTCCTTTCATCTGTAAATTTATATTTTTTAACCTGTACAGGTTTTTATATACGGTAAATTTTATTTTCGGGAACGTTATCGTTATATATGAAAATCCCCGCTGTATTTAATACTTCAGAATATGTCCCATTCGTAATTGTTTTGTCTTAAGATAACGCAGATCATACGCTGTGGCATTCATCTGTATCGGAACTCTCTGTTTGATCCTGATGCCAAATTCTTCCAACTGATAAACTTTATCCGGGTTATTTGTCAGCAGCCTCAGCTCTTTTACCCCAAGATTTCTCAGAATCTGCGCACCAATGTAGTATTCTCTTTCGTCTCCGGCAAATCCAAGTGCCAGATTCGCTTCGAGTGTATCCATTCCCTGTTCCTGAAGTTCATAGGCACGAAGTTTATTGATCAGTCCGATTCCTCTTCCTTCCTGTCTCATATAAAGGAGTATCCCTCTGCCTTCTTCCTCAATCTGGGCCATCGCCGCTGCAAACTGCTGTCCGCAGTCACAACGCTGTGATCCAAAAACGTCTCCTGTCAGGCACTCTGAATGCACACGGCACAGAACGTTTTCTCCATCTCCGATTTCACCTTTTACCAGTGCTACATGATGTTCCCCATTCAGGCGGTTTACAAATCCATACGCCATAAACTCTCCGTATCTGGTCGGCATTTTTGTGGTCGTCACGCGATCCACCAGAATATCATGGCATTTACGGTAATTCTGAATATCTTTAATTGTTATGAATTTAAGATTCCACTTTCCGGCAAGTTCCCGTAACTCAGAAGTCCGCATCATAGTGCCGTCTTCTCTCATAATTTCACAGCACAGCCCGCACTGTTTTAACCCTGCAAGTCTGCACAGGTCTACAGTTGCCTCTGTATGTCCGTTTCTTTCCAGAACACCGTTCTTCTTCGCCAGAAGTGGAAACATATGTCCGGGGCGTCTGAAATCTTCGGGTTTTGCATTCTCATCCACACATTTCATGGCAGTAACAGAACGTTCTGCCGCAGAGATTCCTGTAGTGGTGCTGATATGGTCTACGGAAACAGTAAAAGCAGTTTCGTGATTATCTGAATTTTCTGCTACCATCTGCGGGAACTGCAGTTTTCTTACATATTCCTCAGACATTGGCATACAGATAAGTCCTTTTCCGTGAGTTGCCATAAAGTTAATATTTTCTGTTGTGGCAAACTCTGCTGCACAGATAAAATCTCCTTCATTCTCTCTGTCCGGATCATCCGTTACCAGAATAATTTTTCCATTCCGAAGTTCTTCCAGAGCTTCTTCTACTGAATCAAATCCGTTCATTTTTTCTCTCCTTATGCAATGTATTTTCTGATACAATATATTTTTCTGTTGTTAAGAGGGCAAAATCATTCGTATTGGCTGCTTATCTGGTTCGTGTCAGGCAGATAAAACATCCACTGTACAGTTCTGCATCAATCGAATAACCGCTTTGTGGTTAATTCTGTCAAAAGCCATACTTATTCAGAAAATCCCGTGTAATATTACTTTTTATCGGCTGTTCTTTCACAGGCGTTATTAATTTTTCCACGTATTTTCCAATTATGTCTGTCTCCAGATTAACGATATCTCCTTCTTTGCGTTCTCCGAGGACTGTAATCTTTACTGTATGAGGAATTGCAGAAATGGAAAAGTCTGTTTCTGAGACTTTTGCCACTGTAAGACTGATTCCATCAACTGTTACAGAACCTTTTGTCACAATATATTTCATAATTTGTGGTGAAGCCTGAATGGTGTACCAGACAGCATTATCATCTCTGCGAATTTCCGTGATTTTTCCTGTTCCATCCACATGCCCGGCAACAATGTGTCCTCCAAATCTTCCATTTGCAGGCATTGCCCTTTCCAGATTTACATGCTGTCCCAAAGAAAGCTGAATCAGCGCAGAACGATTCAATGTCTCATGCATCACATCTGCTGTAAAACCATCTTCCAGACATGCAGTTACAGTGAGGCAGATTCCATTTACAGCTACACTGTCCCCTGTTTTCAGATCATCCAGAATTTTCTCTGCCCGTATCGTAAATACTGCTGAATTTGCTCCTTTTTTTATTTTTTTCACAGTTCCCAGTTCTTCAACAATTCCCGTGAACATTACTCTTCACCTCACTCTCTATAAGAAAATCATCTCCTATTCTGATTATTTCGCTGTTTTTTAATAATATTGCGCTGGCAGGATCAGGAAATCCTTTTCCTTCTATCGGTGTCTTTGCACTTTCTCCCCCAAAAGTTTGGGTGCTATATAGGTCTGGACTTTCTGAACAATACCGCTTTCGAGTGCTGACCAGTTTAAAGTGCCTCCTCCTTCCAGTAAGATACTGTCTATCTTTGCAGCTCCCAGAAGTTCCATTAGTCTGTTTAAATCTATGTGTCCGTTTTTTTCCGGGACATCCAGAACTTTACATCCCATATCTTCATAATTCTTTATCTTCTGCTGGTCTTTACTGCTGGTTGCAAAGATTGTTGGAATTGTTGATGCCGTTTTCACAATTCTGGAATTCAGTGGTGTCCGCAAGTGGGAGTCACAGATAATACGCACAGGATTTCTGCCGTTTTCCAGTCTGCATGTAAGCATCGGATCATCTGCCAGCACAGTTCCCACTCCAGCCATAATCCCTGTATATTTCAATCTCTGTTTCTGCACATGCATTCTGGCAGCTTCGCCTGTCACCCATCTGGATGCGCCTGTATAAGTGGCAATTTTTCCATCCATGGTCATCGCATATTTCATGACTACATATGGTTTTTGATTCTGTATGTAATAGAAAAATGCTTCATTGAGTTTATCGCACTCTTCTTTTAAAACGTTTTCCGTTACTTCGATCCCATGCTCTTTCAGAATCCGGATTCCTTTTCCTGAAACCAGGGGATTAGGGTCCGAGGAACCAATAATCACACGTCTGATCCCCGATTCCAGGATTGCATTGACACACGGAGGCTGTTTCCCGTAATGGCAGCAAGGTTCCAGAGTAACATATATGGAGGCACCTTCTGGCTGTTCTGTACATGATGCCAGAGCTTCCCTTTCTGCATGAAGTTCACCGTATTTTCTGTGATATCCCTGGCCAATGACTTTTCCGCTTTTGACGATCACGGCACCTACCATTGGGTTAGGTGCTGTAAATCCCATTCCTTTTTGCGCCAGTTCTAACGCCATTTTCATATATTGCCTGTCTTTTTCCATATCCGTTATATCTTTCAATCCCTCATCTCCTGTTCTTCTGATGGTACTGATGATACCAAAAAAGCCCCGGTGTCTTTCAACATCCAGGGCCTGTAAATTAATATCTGCTTGAATTATCTTCGTGTGAATCTGACTTTTTGCTTCATCATTAAAACTGCTTTGATGATATTAAAAAGCTCTGGAATAAATTTATTATTCCAGAGCAGTCGCTTTCACAGATCAGTTAATTCTTCTGTATCTCTACTGTTATCTTCTTTCATCCAGACTGTACTGTCGGCTTCGGAATTACACCGAATCATGCCTTACGGCTCGTGGCTTTACCACCGGTAGGGAATTGCACCCTGCCTGAAGATCTTATTTTATTTTTATCAGCAATTTCTAAATTTTATCCTGTTGATGTCTGAAAGTATACTCTTAATTTTTATTTATGTCAAGATTTTTTCAGACATATAATTTCAGTTTTTCAGGAAAGTAATTCTCTTACCATCTCTGCATTGAATGTCACACCTGTCAGGTGATCTACTTCAATCTGATACAGGGCATTGGCTGCGATATGCTCTGCTGCCTGTTCCAGATCACGAATACCGCTTGTATTTTTATGCAATTCAACGATGGCATCCAGACCGTCTTCTGTTACTACACATTCTTCTGCTTTCAGGCTCATGCGTTTCAGAACTTTCGGAAGAACGTATTTGGAGAAGATGATCTTCTTCTCTTCTGATGTATAATCCGGGATATCGATCACCGCGAAACGGGACATCAGAGGTGCGCTGATCTGGATTTATCGTTTGCCGTAGCAATAGGATAACGCCCACTGTGGGCACCATACATTCCATATAGTTATCTGTAAATCCAAGGTTGTCAAGCAGAGTAAGAAGTACGTCTGCAGGATTTCCGTTGCCCTTACCTGACGCTGCTTTATCAAGCTCGTTGATAATAAATACAAGGTTGGATTCTCCTGCTGCCGAGAAAGCTTCCATGATGATTCCGGGCTTTGCGTTTGCATAGATTCTGGAACTTCCTGTAAGCTGTTCCGGATCATTGATGGAACTCATGTCCAGAGTTGTCCAAGGCAGTTTCAGAATACGGGCAACTGCATAGGCAATCTGGGATTTGCCTGTACCTGCAGGACCTACAAGGAGAAGTCCGTATGCAGGAAGTGTATGGGTACGGTTGATCTGTATGATTGTTTCAATGATACGCTGCTTTACAGATTCCATTCCGTAGAGTTCCTCATCAAGGATCCTGCGGGCTTCCTGAGGATCGATTGCTTCAAAATAATTGCTCTTCCACTGTACATTCATCATGATGGAAAGTGCTCTCTGAGCATGACGTCTCTCCTCCGGAGATACTTCGTGTGAACGGGCAACTGCAAGGTTTCTTCTCGCCCAGAGACGGATATTATCCGGCAGGGTTCTGCCTGCGCAGGTCATAAAATCAGTGATGCTCTGAATGCTTGTCAGCTTCATCTCGTCCCCTGTTTCTTCCTCATCTTCATCCTCAACAATCTCTGCAGGTGCACTGCTTGCAAGAAGTCTCTCGATCATAAACTGAAGAAATCCGTCCTCTGCGGAAAGTTTCGTACCGCCGCCAAAAGCAGTTTCACGAATCTTATAAACTGCATAACCATTCTCTTTATTCTCTCCAGAAAGACGCACATTGATATGATTCTCCCCAAGCCATTTCAGAAGACTTACAAATCTTGAATCAATACTGATAATATCTGCACTGAAAACGCCGTCATCTTCTTTAAATTCAAAGGATGTACGTTTAATCGGATTAGTAAAAATACCGCAGGAATGATGTTTCCACTGACGGCTGCTGTTATCCAGGATCATGATCGGTTTCTCAGGGGAAGTCTCCTTTTCATTGGACTGGAACGTAGTGTAGGTACATTCAGACTGTACGCCTGTTTTCTTGTCTGAAGCACCGCTGAAATCAAATACTGGCATGGTAAATACTCCTTTTATCTTATCATGCAATGCATGACATATTTCTATTACACATCTCTGCAATCCTGTCGGAAGCTATTTATTATTCTAGCAGAATCTTTTCTTTTAATCAATTCTGTAAATGTATTTATTGCATAAATATTCAATAAATTATATCCTGATTTATTCCCCCAAAATCATTGACGGTAACATTCACAGGCCTTATAATAATAGTAACTGAGAATTTCCAGAAACTCTCTGGAAAATCGGAATTTACTTTTAGGAGAGCAAAATGAGCAAAATTATTTTAACCGGTGACCGCCCAACAGGCCGCCTTCATGTTGGACATTATGTTGGTTCATTATCCGAGCGTGTTCGTTTACAGAACTCCGGCTTATATGATGAAATTTATATTATGATCGCAGATGCACAGGCATTAACAGATAACGCTGAACACCCTGAGAAAGTTCGCCAGAACATCCTTCAGGTCGCCCTGGATTATCTTGCATGCGGCATTGATCCTGAGAAATCCACTATCTTTATCCAGTCCATGGTTCCGGAGCTTACAGAGCTTACTTTCTATTATATGAACCTTGTTACTGTGGCACGTGTACAGCGTAATCCTACAGTTAAATCTGAAATCCAGATGCGTAATTTTGAGGCAAGCATCCCTGTTGGATTCTTCTGCTATCCGATCAGCCAGGCTGCAGACATCACTGCATTCCGCGCTACTACTGTTCCGGTTGGCGAAGATCAGCTTCCAATGCTCGAGCAGTGCAAGGAGATCGTCCACAAATTTAATACTGTTTATGGTGAAACTCTGACAGAGCCTGAGATTATTCTGCCATCCAATAAAGCATGCTTACGTCTGCCAGGTATTGACGGAAAAGCAAAAATGAGCAAATCTCTCGGAAACTGCATCTACCTTTCAGATGAAGAAGCTGATGTTAAGAAGAAGGTTATGTCCATGTTCACAGACCCGAATCATCTTCGTGTGGAAGATCCGGGACGTGTGGAAGGAAATCCTGTATTTATTTATCTGGATGCATTCTGTAAACCGGAATATTTCGCAGAGTTCCTGCCTGAATATCAGAATCTGGATGAACTGAAAGCTCATTATACACGCGGCGGTCTGGGTGATGTCAAGGTTAAGAAATTCCTGAACAAAGTACTCCAGGCAGAGCTTTCTCCAATCCGCGAAAGACGTAAATACTGGGAACAGCATCTTGATGATGTATATGATATCCTCAAAGAGGGAAGCAAGGTTGCTGAAGCAAAAGCTGCACAGACACTTCATGATGTTCGTTCAGCAATGCAGATCAACTACTTTGATGATAACAGCTTAATTAAATAATTATATGCCGGTGGCTACAGCGACCGACAACGATGCGTAAATAAGAAATTCAAACGCAAGATTGTTCAAAAATCAACTTATTGACACATCAAAACAGGTTCAGGCAAAAGCATTCTGCTCACGTCTGAACCTGTTCTGTTATTTCTTCACTGACTTGCTTTTCAATCTATTTTACAGATAAAATCTATCCGATATCTTTCATATCTGATACCATTTGATCTCATTTGCCTCCATATGTAACCGGAAACTGCTTCCATCACCTCTGTAAACTACTGTATCCTGTGGTTCGTAAGTGTTGTTGACTACGCAGTATTTTCCATTTTTTACGTAAGCATGTACTTCTACATTGTAGTTGGTTGAATACCAGCAGTGAAGTTCTTCCTCTGCGGATGCTGACCAAAGGACTGCACGATAAAGCACGCGGCTGTTCTTGAAGCTGTATGGAAGTCCGCTGATATAAACGCCTCTTCCTTTACCGAAAGTCTTTACAGCCATCTGCACTTCCTGGTCTTTCTGGATTAAGATTTCTGTTTCCGGTAAGGCATAAATGTTCTTCTTACCTTCACCGAAATCAACCTCGCCTTCTGCATCTTTAAGGATGAAATGATCTCTGTGTTCTTCCCAGTTATATTTATCTGTATTCAGGTTAAATCCATGTTCTTCTTCTACTCCAAGTACATCATCTAACTGAATGAATCTGCTGCACTGATGTGCTGCCGGTTCTCCTACACCGATAAATCCACCGCCATTATATACAAATTCTCTGACTGCTGTGATGATTGTTTCGTCGATCCAGTTCTCGCCGCCTGACTGTGCAGTGTCCGCATCTCCTACATTGATCACTACGTCAAACTTCTTCAGAAGATCTTTGTCTGCTTTGATATCATCAAAGCTGATAAATGATACATCAAACGGTGCGCCGCTTAATGCTTCGATAATTCCGAAATAAGAATAATTCTGCTTGTAATAGATGGCGTGATGTACCATATGGTTACCCCATGAGCGCATCTTTCCCCAACAATTCAGGACTGCTACCCGTTTTACGCAATAAGGAGTCGTTCCCTGAATGTTATCATATAAAGTGCGGAACTCTTCGCAGACTTCTTTGATATACTGTACAAAATCCGGGAATTCCAGGGCAAGTTTCAGATATCCGCCGTAGCCTATTCTCTGGATCGGGCTTCGAAGGATTGCTCTTCTTGCTGTTACCCAGTTTACTTTTGCCTCCTTTACAGGATCGCCGCCTTCATGGAACGTATCCGGGAAAAAGTATGGCAAAAATCTTCCTTCTGTATATTTTACATTCTTAATATCACTGAACAGACGCAGGGTCGCACCATTTCCAACACTTCCAACTACAGCATCCAGTCCGATAGATGCAAATTCGTCCATAAACGGTTCCATACCAATCCAGTGATCTCCCATGAACATCATGGCCTCTTTTCCGTATTCATGTACGATATCTACCATCTCTTTGGCAAGCTTCGCAACTTCGCGTCTCTGAAATGCCTGGAAATCTTTGAATTCTTTTGAGGGAATCCGATAGGTATTGTTCATGTATCCCTGATCAATGATATATTCCGGTCTGAAAGGATAGCCCACTTCTTTCTCAAACTGCTCCAGAATATATGGGCTGACTGAAGCGGAATAACCAAACCAGTCTACATATTTCTCTCTTGCAAGTTCATCAAATATAAGAGTAAACTGATGGAAAAATGTAGTGAAGCGCACAACATCCACATACTCATGAGTATCCAGAAATCTGCGCAGACGTTCCAGAGAGTGTGCTCTTGTTTTCGGCTGACGCACATCAAATGTAATCTGCGGTTCTACGTCTTTCCAGTCATTTACTACTGCATTGTACATATGTACAGGATCCCACATAATATATGCCAGGAAACTTACAGTATATTCATGGAAGCGTTTCGCAGATAAGATCACTACATTTCCTGTCTCTTCTTCATATGACCACTGATCTGTCAGTACCGGCTCTCCTGTGGTACGATCCATTACTTCCCACCATCTGCGGATATCATCTCTTGTGTTGACTGCAAGCATATTCGGATAGAGGTGATCCATCAGATGAATCTCCAGTGTATCTGCAACCGCTGTGTGGAAAGATGTCATAATATACATCTGCTGGATTTCTTCCGGATGTGCTTTCGCCCACGCATTGTCCTTACGAGTTGTATAGTAGGTTGCATAAATTTTGGCACCTGTGTCTTTTAATTTCTGCGGAAATTCTGTTCCGTCACAGTCACGTATAGCATCAGCGCCCCACTCTTCTATCATTTCCAGTGTCTGTGGAACTACATCCAGGTCAGTTGGTATGGTTACACGACCTTTTCCCATTTTCTGTTACCTCCTTCATTTTGCTGACAAGCGGATAATTACTGTCCGTTCGCTTCTGTAATCACATTATTTTCAGTCTATCTGTTTATAAAATACTTTCTTTCAAAATTTTTTTCAATTCACTTTTTGCTTTGTTTTTTAGAAATCTTGCTCTTACAAAAAAATTATGGTATTATAGAAAATATGTTATCAGCTATCTGAAAAGCCTTCTATTTTTTACCTTAATAACTGATGTTGATTTTATTTTTATCATTTTTTATGCACTTATTCTAATTATCCTGAAGAATCTCAGTTATATCTTTTGCGATATAAAATACTATCATTCAGAATCCGCCAACAAAATTGCTACAAATATACTCATCTGCCGTAAACAGAAGAAAGGAGAATCTGCCATGAGCTCACAATCATTTCGTTTCAGCCCCGAACACCCAACAGCTCAGAATATTACGCTTTTAAATACCTCTTCTTCCGCTACGAGGGTGACTGGCCCAGTATTCCTCACTCTCATGCCTTTACAGAATTGTTCTATGTACGTGACGGTCAGGGAGATTTTCTGATCGAGGATCAGATTTTCCCAATCTCAAAGGACGATTTGGTCATCATTAATCCACATATCAATCACACTGAAATCTCCAAAGGGAGTCCTCCTCTGAGTTATTTTACAGTAGGTGTGGACGGACTATGTTTTTCCTTTAACGGTCATAAAGAGTATCGCATTTTTAACTGTCGTGAAAAGAAAACAGATTTGTTATTTTACTTTAATTCTCTGTTTCAGGAGCTGGACAGACAGTCTGAAGGATATGAAACCATCTGCAGTCATATGCTGGATATTCTGATTCTGCAGCTTCGGCGCATTACGGATTCACCATTTGAACTGATCACCGCCCAGCATCCAAGTAAAGAGTGCGCTCATATTAAGCGTTATCTTGACTCCAATTACGGGGAAAATATTACTCTGGATCACCTCTCAGAACTCAGTCATCTTAATAAGTATTATCTGAGTCATGAATTTACAAAATATTATGGGATTTCTCCTATCAATTATCTGAACCGAAAACGCATCGAAGTGTGCAAGGAGCTTCTGGAAAATACTGATTACGGGATTTCAGATATTGCGCATCTCACAGGATTCTCCTCTCAGAGTTATCTCTCCCAGAGCTTTCGCAAATCCTGTGGCATGACTGCAGGAACTTACCGTAAACTTAAGAAAAAAAGAAAGGATCCTATTTAATATCATGCAATACACATTTCCAAACTACTATAAAGAATTTTCCTGCATTGCAGGAGCCTGTCCGGATACCTGCTGCGCAGATGGCAGATCGTGATTGACGATCAGACACTGAAGAAGTACCAGCACTTTAAAGGTCCATTCCGCAATCGCCTGCACAATGATATTGACTGGAAAGAACATGTTTTCCGCCAGTATAACAGACGCTGTGCTTTTCTCAACGAAGAGAACCTGTGTGATATCTACACAGAAGCAGGACCGGAAATGTTCTGCAGAACCTGCAGAAATTATCCTAGACATATTGAAGAATTTGAAGGTCTGCGTGAGATTTCCCTGTCGCTCTCCTGTCCGGAGGCAGCAAGGATTTTACTTTCCCAAAAAGAAAAGGTACACTTTATCACAAAAGAAAAAAAGACAAAAGAAGAAGTCTATGATGACTTTGATTATTTCCTGTTCACTGCACTTATGGACACCCGTGATATGCTTATAGATATCATCCAGGACAGAGCTGTACCCATGCAGAAACGTCTGTGGAAACTTCTGGCTGCTGCACATGATTTCCAGTTATGTGTAAATAAAAATGAACTCTTTAAATGGGAAGAAATGCGAAAACGACATGAAGATTCCGGATACGGAGATAGATTTTGCAGCAATTTACTCTCGTATAAATACAGATAACATAGAAAACAGTTCTGTTGCATCTGCCTGCGCAAATACACCAGAACAATTATTTAAAAAAATGTGGAAAACTGTTGTCCCGGAAATGGAGGTTCTGCGCCCGGGATGGCAGGAATACTTAAAGAATTGTCTGACTCCACTGTATAATGGAAATACAGATTCGCAGTCTGACTCCGGAAATCTTTATTCCTGGCAGAAAAGTGAATTTGATTTCTCTTATCCGGACTGGCAGATTCAGGAGGAACAGCTTCTTGTTTACTGGATCTATACCTATTTCTGCGGTGCAGTTTATGATGATGAGATCTTCGCCAAGGTGAAAATGGCAGTTGTGTGCACCCTGTTCATCCATGAATTAAATGTGGGAACCTATCTGAAAAACAACCGGCAGTTTAAGCTAGATGACCAGATCCGTATCTGTTATCAGTTTTCAAGAGAACTGGAACACTCAGATCTTAACCTGAACAGATTTGAAGAATTAATGTCTGAAAAAGAGATTTTCTCCTTTGAAAATCTGCTGAAAATCTGCTGATGCAAATAAAAATCCAGTTATTATGAGCACTAAATCAATCGGAAGGCCTCTGATGGTCTTCCGATTGATTTTAATAATTAATATTGTCCTCTCATTACTGTATTTTCAGCATATGCCAGAATTCTATCTGTTTTCATTTAGAGCATGTTTGAAAAATCATTTCAACAATCTGTACGCTCTAATCTACGGATCATAGATACCAGATGTCCGGCACAATTTCGGATTTCTTCTTCTGTAAGTTTACCTTCTTTATATGCCTGGCGAATATTCTTATCATCATCCGGATTTCCAGGCATGATAATGTCATTGCCTGCTGCCACACATTTCCATGGAACGCTTCCATCTTCCGGAACTGTTGTGTTCCAGTCTGACATAATTGCTCCGTCAAATCCCCATTCTTTTCTGGCAACTGTCATGCACAGATCTTTGCTGTTCGCCGCATGAATACCGTTGATAAGATTATAGGAAGTCATAATAGAAACAGGATTTCCTTCTTTTACTGCAATTTCAAATCCGCGGAGATAGATTTCTCTGAGCGCACGTTCGGATACGCAGGAGTCAACACCCATGCGGTTATCTTCCTGATTATTACATGCAAAATGCTTGATTGTTACGCCACATCCTGACTTGCTCTGAACACCCCGGATCACTGCTGCTGCCAGCATCCCTGACAGATATGGATCTTCTGAATAATATTCATAATTTCTTCCACATAATGGGTTTCTGTGAATATTCATACCCGGTGCAAGCCACAGATTTACATGAAATTCTTCCATTTCTTCTGCGATTGCTTTTCCAAACTCTGTCATGAGATCTGTATCCCAGGTCTGTGCCAGTGCTGTTCCTACCGGAAAAGCAGTACAGTACTGATAATAAGTGTCTGCATTCTCATGATGCACACCAGGTTCCAGAATTCCATTTTCCAGTGAACCAAGAACTCCCATTTCATAGATGCTGTCTGTCTCTTTATCTACCTCATACCACTGTCTGAGGCGGATACCTGCCGGACCGTCCGCCATAACAAGAGACGGGATTCCATCCTCTTCCAAAGTACCGCAGGTTTCACCTGCTGATCCCGGTACTCGAATCCCTGCTGCACCAAGAGTACTGATATTCTCTGAAATCTTTCCATAAAGCAGAGGAATCAGCTCTTCTGTAGTTCTGTCTTCCAGAACAGAAACAAATCTTTTTTCTTCCTCTGTCAGATTTTCCTGATTTTTTCCGGCATTTTCCGATTTTGCCGGTATCATCGCAGGTTTAAAATAATATTCCGGAACCTGCGCTGTTATCAGTTTTTCCTGTCTCTGCACAGATTTTCTTTCAATTCTTTTGTCAGATAAATCTGTTCCAGTTCTTCCTGAAGCGGACAGATTTTATCCATCTGTTCCAGTACTGTATCATCTGAAACTACCAGAACTGCTTCCAGTTTCAGTTTGTCTGAACTGTTTCCGACCAGAATGCCATATTTGCCTTTTTCCACTATCCATGTATGTGTTTCCTCATTGAAAGAAGCCAGTTGTTTCTGTGGAATCTCAACAGTAAGTGTTTGTGTTTCTCCCGGCTTCAGAATTCTGGTTTTTGCAAAACCTGCCAGTCTCTTATACTCTTTTTCCAGTTCTGTCTGCGGAAGCGTAACATAAATCTGTACCACTTCTTTACCAGCATATTCATTTCCTGTATTTGTAACCTGAACCTCTGCTCTGATCTTACTTTCTTCCATATTTATGCTACAACACTTCATCTCAAACATAGTATAAGAAAGACCAAACCCAAACGGAAACATCACCTTTTTGTCAAAGCTGTCAAAATATCTGTAACCTACATAAATACCTTCTTTGTATTTTTCCTTTTCCAGATTGCCATTCAGATACCCATACTCTTCTGAAGCCGGATAATCCTCGTATCGCCTTGCCCAGGTTGTTGTCAGTTTACCGCCCGGCACTTCTTTTCCCAGAAGTACATCAGCCAGGGCATCTCCCCCTTCCTGACCAAGCTGAGAAATATTTAAGATTCCTTTTATATTGTCTGTCTGTTCCAGAATATCTGTCAGCTCCACAGGACCACCTGCATTAAGAATAAGGATCACAGGTTTGTTCATTTCTGCAAGATAACGTAAATCTTCCTCTTCTCTCTCGCTTAAATAGTAATCTCCCTTTACTTTGCGGCGGTCTTTTCCTTCTCCTGAAATACGACTGATCACATAAATCACCACATCTGCTTCACAGATATCTTCCTCTGCCACCTTACGTCCCAGCGGCATTGCAAAAGGATTCTCTGCATAGGCATCAAAAGGATTATCTACTTTCTTAGCTTCTTCCAGAACTTTTTCTTTCCACGCCTCTCTCGCCTGCTCATAGCGATTGTGATAATCGCTGATCCAGTCTTCGCTTACAATTTTTACTCCTGCTTCTTTCAGTCCCTGATAAATAGAAATATTCTTTCTGTTGTTAACATCTCCAGAACCAATTCCACCCTTTACGGTTTTCTCTGCTCCATACCCAAGAAGTGCAGCAGCTGTATCTTTCTTTAATGGAAGGATTCCTTCATTTTTCAGCAGAACAATGCCTTCTGACGCCGCTTTTCTGGCAAGCTTTCCATGCATCAGTTCTCTCTCTGACGGCTGTTCTTCTCTAGTTCCACTGTAAATCCATTTCTTCATATAATTATACTCCTGTTTTTAATATTATAATTCTCATGAAAGAACCTCCATAGCATTCTCTCTATGGGGGTTCTTAATTCTCATTATTCTTTTACACCACCAAGTGTTACACCTGCAATAATGTATTTGGATAAAAGCAGATATACAATAATGATTGGCACGATCGCAACAGTGATCATCATGTAAATTTTACCCATATCAAAGTTCATATAATCAGCACCACGCAGAGTTGCAATCAGGATCGGCACTGTCATTTTGCTCTTTGACTGAATGATCAGGCAGGAACGAAGTAATTGTTCCAGGATCCTACGAAAGTAAAGATTGCCTGTACTGCTACTGCCGGTTTCATGATCGGAAGTACAATACTGTTAAAGGTTCTGAATTCTCCGGAGCCATCAATTCTTGCCGCTTCCACAAGGGATAAAGGAAGGGAAGACTGAAGGTAACTGTACATAAAGTAAAAGACTGCCGGAGATGCAATGGATGGAATGATCAGCGGAAGTAAAGAGTCATACATTCCCATCTTTGTGATCAGTCGTAAAAATCCCATTGCTGTTACCTGTGTAGGCATAACAAGAATTGCCATAATAAAGGTAAAAGCTGCTTTCTTCATTTTAAAATCATAAGCATATAGACCATAAGCTGTCAAAGAAGAAAAATATGTACAAAGTGCAGCACTGCAGGAAGATACAACAACACTGTTAAGAATACCGCGGAACATCGGGAAACTTCCGTCATTTGCCACATTCTTCAGATTCTCAAGAAAATATTTTCCGGGAAGTGCTGAAAATCCTTTCTGCAGATCCGCATGGGAACGTGTTGCATTTACAATCAGAATGTAAAAGAAAAACAGACACAGGAAGGATAAAAAGATCAGCACAAGATGAACAAAAATACTGCGCACACGACCTGATGTATTTGATTTCATAGTTTATCTCCTCCTTCTTTCTTCTTTTGCTTTTTTCTTTGCAGCTTTCTTGGAACCATCCGGGTCTGTGTCATTTGTCATCTTATATACGATCATACATAAAATACCGCTGACAATAAACAGATATACGGACAGTGCACCTGCCATACCATAGTTCTTGCTCTTTAAGTGGCTGTTCAGGAACATGATCAGAGTCATAGATGTACGGTCTGGATTTCCCTGTCCATTTGTAAGAATCTGAGGAACATCGAACATCTGAAGACCACCGATGATAGATGTGATCAGTGTATAAGCAAGGATCGGACGGATCAGCGGCAGTGTGATATAGAAAAATCTCTTGATACTGTTACAGCCATCCAGTTCAGATGCTTCAAAAATATCCATACTGATACCCATAACAGCAGCCATCAGCATAATTGTTGTATTACCAAACCACATCAGGAAGTTCATAAATCCGACCAGAGATCTGGTTCCGATTACAGAACCCAGGAAATCTATCGGTTTTTTAACCCATCCCAGAGACATCAGAATAGAGTTAATCGGTCCGTTGGTAGAGAACATGGTAAAGAACAATAATGCAAACGCAGAAGCCATGATCAGGTTAGGAAGATAAATAACAACCTTGAAAAACTGCTGTCCATGGATCTTCAGACGCGCATCTGTAAACCAGCATGCCAGAACCAGTGCGATCACGATCTGCGGTACAAATCCGATTACCCACAGAATCAGCGTATTAGTACTGTATTTGAGCATATCTGACTTCAACAGACTCAGATAGTTTGCAATTCCAATAAAATTCGGTCCGATTTCTTTAATTCCTGAACGATAATATTCATAGAAACTATAACGTACAGTATCTACCAGCGGAATCAAAGAAAAGATTAAAAAAGTTATAAAAAATGGAAGGATAAAGATGTATCCCCATTTTGCATAGCTGATGCTTTTCTTTTTTTTCATAGTTCAGCATTCCTTCCTTTACATATTAGTGCCAGACACACATCTCTTTCATGCGTGTCTGGCAAATACAAATGCATCTGTACAGGTTATTTACACCTGAAACTTTTTAACTGTCAATTCAAAAGCGTTTATTATTCAGCCCAGTTAACTTCCTGGATTTCCGGATAACGTTCTTTGATTGCTGTTTCAAAGTTTGATTTTGCTTTGTCATAGTCTACCTGACCCTGGAAGTAATCGCTGAAAGCGTTCTGGATCAGTTCTACGCAGCCCTGGTCATAAGCAGAAAGTGGTGCGATCTTGATGTTCTCTGCAACCGGTGAGAAATATGTAAATGGATTCTGTCCGCCAAGGAAGTCAGATGCGAAAGTATCATCTTTTGCAACTTCCTGCATACCACTCTTTGTATTTGTAAAGTCAGAATAATCTTTGGAAATCTTTAATAAATTGTCCTTATTTCCTGTCAGTGCAAGAATGATATCTTTTGCATGTTCCGGATTATCTGTTCCTGTTGCTGCATGGATGTAAGAACCGCCCCAATTGTATTCCTGTGGTGGATTTGTAACAGCCCATTCTCCGTCTTCTCCATCCCAGTTTGGTTTCAATGTAAAGTCAATTCCCCATGCCGGAAGAGGAATGCAAATACTTTGGATTCAGATCCCATAGCTTTGTTCCAGTCATCATTCCACTGACCTTTTACAGTTTTGTTCAGGTATCCTGCATCCAGCCATTCTTTGGAATCTTTGATCCAGTTCATTACCTGCTGGTCTACGTTAACAGTTGTTGCACCGTCTTCTACCCATGGCTGGGAAATGCTGTTTCCATACAGTCTGAATGTATCAGCATAAGAAGCAAATGTGTAATATCCTTTTGCTTTCAGTTCTTCAGCTGTAGCTTTTGCTGTATCCCAGTCTTTCATTTTCTTGCCTACTTCTTCAGGATCGTCGGTTCCGAACACATCTTTGGCAATATCACGACGATATACAAGAAGTCCAGGGCAGCACTGCCATGTAGATCCTCTCTGAACTCCATCTGCATCAGATGCAGTTGTTTTTGTAAAGTCATACTGATCTGCAAGATCTTTGTCAGGATCAATTCCAAGATCTGTCAGAGGCATTGCCACATCCGCTGCTGCATCTGTATATTTGTATACATAATCTGTTTCTGATAAGAAGATATCTACCTTATCATCTGCTGATGCATCAGCCTGATTCATAAGAGCTTCATCAAGTTTCTGCTGATAAACACCATCCTGATTTGGATTTATGATCCAGTGAATTTCTGTTCCATCCTTTAATGTTGTTACTGTTCCGTCTTTGGATGTTTCTTTTACTTCAGGATATACTGCTTCCAGACGCTGACGGAATTCATCATTCCAGGAATAAATATTGATTACTTTTCCTTCTTCATCTGCATGTACGATTGTAGCGGTTCCGCCCATTGTACCTGCAATTACGGATGCTGTAAGTAAAACAGCTAATGCTTTCTTTTTCATTAAAAAAGCCCTCCTTTTTCTTTTTTTCTCTTTGTGAGTTTCTTGCCTCACCTGATGTATCAGATTATAGCTTAAGCTGCTTTTCAGGTATATTATAATTTCCACCAAAATGTCAGATTCATGACCTCATTGTGTTCTTTTTATATACAGACAGATTTTGTCATTTAATAAGGAAATCTTTCCTAAAATCATAATCTTTCTGTTTTTTATTAGTATTTTTGTATAAAAAGTACCATTTTTCTATAGATCAGCCAGATGAATATTCGCAATCTGATTCATTACCTGCTCATATATTTTTCTGAAATTGTGTTATTTTATGTCATGATTCTGATACTTACTTCATGTTTCTTATTTCCGAAAGATCTCATTTCCGATATAATTTCCATACAATATTTATGGAAGGAGAAAAATGTTGAAACATATTAAGTTTATTGATAATCATGGAAGCTTTTGTGTGAACAGACCGGAAAATACCAGTTATCTTTATTTTCCTCTTGCATCAGAAGCAGGTCTGAAAAGTTCCGTCACACCAGTGCTTGGAGGTGACAGCAAAATTGATCAGGATACCTTCCTGCTGGAACCGGTCAGTTCCGAAAATCTTCATAACAATCGTTCTTCAGAAATTTCTGGATCGTAAAAGAAGGACACATTCCTTATTCAGTAACAGGTTCCTCTGCTCAGCAGGAAGCCGACCGTTTTACTGACAGGCAGGAAGACAGTGAACTAACCGCCGGATTCATGTGGCAGACTTTGAAAAGGACTTCCAGAGAACTTGGGCTCATCTCCACAGTTACTTCTTTTATCCCCAAAAGTGATAATGTGGAGATTATGTATGTGACGGTTGAAAACCAGACAGATACTGTACAGAAATTTACTGCATATGGTGCAATTCCTGTTTACGGAAGAAGTGCGGATAACATTCGTGATCATCGAAATGTCACTTCCATGCTCCATCGTATCGAGACAACAGAACATGGAATCAACGTCTGCCCCACCATGTCATTTGACGAGCGGGGACATCAGCCAAATCATAAAATCTATTATGTAAATGGCTGTTCCGGAAAGGGAGAAAATCCGATTTCCTATTATCCGACTGTAGAAGATTTTATCGGAGAAGGTGGTACCTATACACATCCACGCACAGTATATGAAGGATATAAAGGAGTTCCCGCACACAGTCTGGCAGCAGGAAAGGAAGCAATGGGTGCTTTCTGTTTCTCATCTTTCACACTGGCTCCCGGTGAAAAAACAGACTTTATTTTATTATCAGGTATTGCCGACAGTAAAGAAGAAATTGAAAATATTTTTGAAAAATACAATACTTCCGATAAAGTAAAAAATGCACTGGAAGAAACCAGAATTTACTGGAAAAAACAGGTAAACGTTGACTTCCACACACAGGATCCTGACTTTGACAGTTATATGAAATGGGTAAGTTTCCAGCCATTCCTGCGCCGTTTATTTGGCTGTTCTTTCCTTCCTCATCATGATTACGGACGTGGTGGACGCGGATGGCGTGATCTGTGGCAGGATTGTCTTTCTCTTCTGCTGATGAATCCTCAGAATGTAGGTGCCATGATTGAAAAGAATTATGGCGGCGTACGTATTGATGGTACAAATGCTACTATTATCGGAGACGGTGACGGCAATTTTATCGCTGACAGAAACGGAATCGCACGTGTATGGATGGATCATGCACTCTGGCCGCTAATCACGACCAGTCTTTATATTAATCAGACCGGAGATATAGAGATCCTTAAGAAACAGGTTCCTTATTTTAAAGATGCACAAACCATGCGCGGCACAGAAATTGATACTCTCTGGAATGACGCATATGGAAATAAACAGCGCACCGAAGACGGTCAGGTATATACCGGAAGTGTTCTGGAGCACATTCTGATCCAGCAGCTTGCCGCTTTTTATGATGTAGGTGTTCATAATATTTACCGTCTCCGCGGAGCTGACTGGAACGATGCCCTGGATATGGCAGCAGAAAATGGTGAAAGTGTTGCCTTTACCTGTGCTTATGCGGGCAATCTCCATACTCTTGCTTCCATATTACGCCTTATGGAATCTGCAGGCGAAACCAGTATCCCGCTGTCAGAGGAAATTGAAATCCTGCTGAACGACCAGACAGATATGTTTGACAGTGTATCTGAAAAGAAAAAGATTCTTACTGAATATGCCAAAAGTTGCAGGCATAACCTAAGCGGCAGAAAGAAAAACTTCTCTCTCTCCACACTTGCTGCCAACCTGATCCAGAAATCCAACTGGCTGACAGATCATATCCGTTCACAGGAATGGATTGATGGCAAAGACAGCGAAGAAGGATGGTATAACAGCTATTACGATAATCATGGAGAGGCAGTGGAAGGTTTCCACCATGAACAGGTGCGTATGATGCTCACAGGCCAGGTTTTCTCTATTATGGGAAATGTTGCCACTGATGCGCAGATCAGGAAAATCGTAAAAAGCGCAGATCATTATCTTTACAGAAAAGAAATTGGCGGTTACCGCCTGAACACAGATTTTCAGGAACTGAAGTTTGATATGGGACGTATGTTCGGTTTCGCTTATGGCGAAAAAGAAAACGGTGCTGTTTTCTCTCATATGGCAGTTATGTATGCAAATGCCTTATATCAGAGAGGCTTTGCAAAAGAAGGCTGGAAAGCATTGCGTTCTCTGTCTGATACAGCTCTCGACTTTGATACCAGCCATATTTACCCGGGAATTCCTGAATATTTCCGTTCAGACGGACGTGGCATGTATCATTATCTGACAGGTGCTGCAAGCTGGTATCTTTTTACCATGATCACAGAGGTCTTTGGTGTCCGTGGAGTTTTCGGAAACCTTCTGGTTCATCCAAAACTTCTGGCAGAACAGTTCGATGAAGCAGGAACTGCTTCTGTCTCTGTTACTTTTGCAGGAAAACAGTTCCATGTTACCTACCGAAACACAGACAGAAAAGATTATGGTTCTTATCATATCGCCGCTGCGGACTGCGACAAAACAGCAATAGAAATCGTAGAAGATTCCCATATTATGATCTCCAGAGAATTTATTAACAACCTCTCTTCTGATCTTCATGAAATTACAGTGACACTTGCCTGAAAACAATAGCTGCTCAGCCTCCATAAAAGCAGTCGACAGGCGCAGTTATAAATATTGTTCTAACAGAAAGGATTTACTATATGAAATACGGATATTTTGACAATGAAAACCGAGAATACGTGATTACTAATCCGGCAACACCTGCACCATGGGTAAACTATCTGGGTTCCCCGGAGTACGGTGCAATCATTTCCAATAATGCAGGGGGCTACAGTTTTGCAAAATCCGGTGCAAACGGACGTATCCTGCGCTATGTTTTTAATAACTTTGACCAGCCGGGACGTTACATTTACATTCGCGATGACAGATCATCAGACTTCTGGTCTGCATCCTGGCAGCCTGCAGGCAAAGATCTGGCTCAGTATAAGAGCGAATGCCGTCACGGAATCGGTTATACAAAAATTTCTGCCGACTACAGCGATATTCACTCAGAAGCCCTTTACTATGTTCCTCTTGGAAAAAGTTATGAAGTATGGGCATTATCTGTGACCAATCATTCTGATCACGAAAGGAACCTGACTCTCAGCGGATATGCAGAGTTTACCAACCACAGCAATTACGAACAGGATCAGGTTAATTTACAGTACTCTCTTTTTATTTCTCGTACACTGTTCGAAGGAAACAGAATTACTCAGCAGATTCATGGAAATCTTGATGCAATTCCTGAAAATGAGAATGTAGATGAGAAAAATGTGACAGAACGTTTCTTTGGACTTGCAGGTGCTGAGGTTTCTTCTTACTGTGGGGACAAAAATGAATTTCTCGGAAGTTACCATGGATATGGAAACCCTGAAGGTATTGTCTGTGGTGATCTTGGTGATAAGACAAGCTATAATGAAAACTCCTGTGGTGCTCTCTCCTGCAAAATAACTCTTAAAGCAGGTGAAACCAGAACAATTGCTTTTCTTCTTGGAATGAAACCGTCATCTGAAGCTGCTGAAGTAATCAGATGTTACGAAAATCCGGCTCCAACTGTAGCAGAAGAACTGGAAGCATTAAAAGCTGACTGGAACAGTAAGCTTGATAATCTTAAAGTCAGCACTCCAAGTCCGGAATTTGATACTATGATTAATACCTGGAACGCATACAACTGTTTTATGACTTTCATCTGGTCCCGTGCAGCTTCCTTCATTTACTGTGGACTCAGAAATGGATACGGATACAGAGATACTGTACAGGATATTCAGGGAATCATCCATCTGGCACCGGAAATGGCACTGGAAAAGATTCGTTTCATGCTGTCTGCGCAGGTAAATAACGGTGGCGGACTCCCTCTTGTCAAGTTTACTCACACACCTGGAAAAGAAGATACTCCGGATGATGCTTCTTATGTACAGGAAACCGGCCATCCGGCTTACCGTGCAGATGATGCATTATGGCTTTTCCCAACTGTATATAAATATATTTCAGAAACCGGAAACACTGCTTTTCTTGATGAAGTGATTCCTTTTGCCAACAAAGAAGAAGCTACTGTATACGAGCATCTGAAACGTGCAGTTGCCTTCTCCCTTGATCACCTTGGACCTCACGGAATGCCCGCCGGACTTTATGCAGACTGGAATGACTGTCTCCGTCTGGGTGCAAACGGAGAATCTTCTTTTGTTGCTTTACAGTTCTATTATGCAATGACAATCCTGAAAATCTTTGCCGAATATAAAAAAGATACAGAATATGTACAGTATCTTGAAGAAACTCAGAAAGCATTTGGCGAAAAAGTTCAGGAACTGTGCTGGGATAACGACCGCTTCGTACGTGGTTATACAGAATCAGGAGAAAGAATCGGTGAAGCTGCTGCTCCTGAAGCAAATATGTGGCTGAATCCTCAGAGCTGGGCAGTTATCAGTGGTCTTGCTACCCCGGAACAGGGAGACGCAGCACTAAATAATGTATATGAACGTCTGAATACGGAATATGGCGCAATCCTTATGGATCCTCCTTACCATGCACATGCTTTCGATGGTGCACTGGCAGTTATCTATAATCAGGGTACCAAAGAAAACTCCGGTATTTTCTCCCAATCCCAGGCTGGCTGATTCTTGCTGAAGCACTCCGCGGTCATGGAGAACGTGCTTTTACCTATTTTATGGAAAATTCTCCTGCTGCGCAGAATGACTGTGCCGAAATCCGTCGTCTTGAGCCATACTGCTATGGTCAGTTCACAGAGGGAAAAGCAAGCAAACACTTGGACGCTCTCATGTTCACTGGCTGACAGGAACTGCTTCTACTGTAATGGTAGGATGTGTGGAAGGTATCCTCGGGCTTCGCCCTGATCTTGAAGGACTTCGACTGTCTCCTTCTGTGCCAAAAAGCTGGAAACACTTTGAGATTGAGAAAGTTTCCGTGGAAAACAGCTTCATATCTCTGTAGAAAATCCAAACGAAAAAGAATCTGGCTGCTGCAGTCTGGTTCTTAACGGACAGAAATTAGCAGATAATTATATTCCTGAAAAACTTCTTCAGGATAAGAACGAAGTCATATTAACTCTTTAATCTCCCGATATTACCAGATGAAAATAAGCGGCCGACTTACAGAAAATTTATATTCCCTGTAAGCTAGAGCGTGTCTGAAAAATCATTCCCGCAATCTGCACGCCCCACTTTGCGGTATATTTCACCCGAATTCAGTTGCCGTAGCCCGCTACGCGCCCTCATCCGGGCAAAATATACCACAAATTGTGACGCACATCTTGCAGAAAGCCTTTTTCAGACACGCTCTAGCCGCCTGTTTTACTTATCTTAATATTTTGATTAATCCTGT
>ENA-OQJH01000151-OQJH01000151.1-human-gut-metagenome-genome-assembly--contig:-NODE-151-length-40543-cov-21.351866_pt1 | contig 40543 bp, 40 predicted proteins | sample MGYA00242597_ERZ504763 | MGnify/ENA primary metagenome ERZ504763 (study PRJEB26092, sample SAMD00036359) | human gut metagenome | host: Homo sapiens | study: EMG produced TPA metagenomics assembly of... | reverse complement strand
GTACTTTCCAGACAGGAAAACGATATAATTGTGACCTGTCAGCATCCTATAATATAGGAGCCAGATATTTTATAAGAGAACTTTTAAAACCCCTTCCGGTAACGGAAAGGTCTTTGCTGGAGGCAAAAGTCCCTCCTGTAAAGCGTAGAACCTCATGCGTCTATGCAGATCTGAGAAAACTCCATTCAGAAATGGAATTCTTAAAAGCAGCATAGATACAGGCAGATATACAGCGGACTACCTGTAATGTGGGAACCAGCCATATCTGGCATGGGAAATGCGCATAACTGCGCACCTAAGTTACAGGCGTATCCGCCGATATTCAGTCTGACGCCTAAAGCGTCTGGAAGCACGTGACTTCAGTCATGTGAGGTTCACAGAAAAAATGATAAGATAGTTTCATCTGTTAAGGTGTTGAACAGTTATAAATATGAGGAGGTTTTTATGGAGAAAAACGAAAACGAAGAACTGCTGGAACAAAGCCCGGCAGCGATTCAGCAGGAAGATACGCAGAAAATTGCAAAGAGCGGGGAAGAAGAGCCGGATACAGAAGAACAGAAAGTCTCCAATGGAAGATTTATACTCTGGAGTCTGGCGGGAGTGTATCTGTTGTATACAAGTTACAGTCTCTGTAAGGGATATGTGACAGGTGAAGAAGGAACCAGTATGGGATTTATGCTTGCCGGAATTGCATTTGCAGCTATTGGTGCTGGTCTGCTGTTTTTCGGCATTAAAAATATGCTCTCAGAAGAGAAGATCAAGAAAGCAAAAGCGGCGAAGAATGCGGCAATGGAAGCTGCCGCAGGCGGAGAACTGAAAAAAGAGGATGCATCCGGGCAGAACAGATCAATGAGCATTGCTGAAAGGGCTAATATGGTTAAGAATCTGGAAGACGAAGAGGAAGACGGGGAAAACGAGAAAGAATGAAAATATTGATCACATTGCTGAAACCGTTGTCTTTTTTACCGGCACTGCTGATGATGTATATCATTTTTTCGTTCTCAGCCCAGCCGGGTGAAGTTTCAGGTAATCTGAGCTATAAAATAAGTTATGAGATCATAGAAACGAAGAGCGAGCTTTTGTCAGAGAATCTGAGCAGTGAAGAGATTGCTTATAAGGCAGATGGAATTCACTACTATGTGAGAAAAGCGGCACATATGACAGAGTATTTTCTGCTGGCTATCGCTATTTCTTTTCCTTTATATGTCTATGGTGTGAGAGGAATCTGGCTGATGCTTCTTGCGGGAATTGTCTGTGTGGGATTTGCAGGGCTGGATGAGTATCATCAGTCTTTTGTGGATGCCCGTACACCGGCGGTAAAGGATGTGGGAATCGACAGTATAGGGGCGTTTATCGGAATACTTCTTGTTCAGGCATTCTGCTGGTCTGTACTGAATAATCCTAATAAAAAGAAGAAAAAAGAAGTCATTAAATAATCAGGAAAAATACATATTCAAAAAAGGAAAGACAAAAAGGAGCTGCCACATTAATAAGAACTTAATGTGGTATGCTCCTTTTGACGTTATTGTTCACTGGTAATATCCCGCGAAGCGTGTTGTTGTGAACACTAACTTTTTGGTTTGAATATACTCTCGATTTCCTGCTGTGTTTAAGCCTGGATTTCTGAAAGTCTGTCCAGTCCGGCTCTGGTATGGCGGATAAAAATATCTCTGACCGCCTGGATCTCGCCAAGACCTTTCAGAGTACATTTGACAGAATATCCCTCTTTTTCCAGAATACTTTTCCAGGAATCATCGTCCTCTCCGGACATATCATTGGTAGCATGATCACCTGCGACGATCATAAAAGGTGCCAGATGAACATGAGTCGGATGCAGATTTTTTAATTTATCCAGAAAGCTTTCAATGGAGAAATCCCCTTCAACCGTTCCCATATGCATATTGGAATAGCCGAAATGCTTAAACAGTTCGTCCATCTCAGGATAAAGTTCATTGGCAACATGCTCTGTTCCATGTCCCATAAATAAGAGAATTTCATCAGAATCAGGGTGATATTCCTGTGCCATAGCCTGACAGACCTCTTCTTTGTCCTGCTTTGTAACCATCAGAGAATCACAGATAATGACAGAATCAAAATCCTTTTTATGTGCAAGAACTTTTTCTTTCATAGCATCACTCTCAAATCCGGTGATCACATAGGTTGGCTGTACAATTACATTTCGAATTCCGTCCGCTTTCAGCCGGGTCATTGCCTCATCAATATCCATAATGTGGATTCCGTCCCGCTTCCGGAGTTTGGCGCGGATACGGGGACTTGTCCATGCACGGTATAACGGATATTCCCCAAATGCATGATGCAGGTCAGATTCAATCTGTTCAATTGTTTTCTTTCGTGTTTCTTCATAACTTGTACCGAAGCTGATAACAAGAATTGCTGTTTTTTCAGTTACCCCCATTTTAAATCTCCTTATAATAAGTATATTGGCATTTACCACAACTGCCACTGACAGGTTTTCCGCAAAACAGATGTAGTAGCGGTAAAAGGTAATTGACTGCGCACTCATATAAAAAAGATGTCATGATAATAGACATTGTTTTTTATTATACAGGGAGTTATAGGGAAACACAAGTAAAAGCTAAGATTTTGACGTCTGAGTATCTCTGTATGCAGATGGAGTGACATTCATTTTTTTCTTGAAGCTTGTGCTGAAATAATATTGATTGGCGTAACCGCATTTCATACTGATTTCCTTCAGAGTCATGTTTGTGGCTGTAAGATAACGGCAGGCGGCGTTGATTCGCTGAGTAGTGATATAGTCACTGATACTCACGCCCTGTTTCTTTTTAAAGAGGGCACTCAGATAAGCCGGGCTGACATTGGCTTCGCTGGCGATATCGTTCAGGCACAGAGTATTGCTGGCATAGTTTTCGTCAATATATGAAGTTACAGATTCGCATAATTTCTGGTGATAATCATTCAGAGAAGAATCCAGTTTCCGGCAGAGAAGGCGGCAGAGTTCGTTGAGCCAGCCGCATAGTTCTTCTGTGGTATGAAATTCTTCCAGATGATTGTATACATACAGGATCTTTGCTTCCAGATCATGGGTATCCAGGTTTAGTTCATAGAAAAACTTCAGAATCCTTCCAAGCAGAGAGTAGATCTGGATAAATGCGAAACTTTTGGTGCGGAAGTTCTCAGTAAGCCATCTGGAGAAATCCTGAAACCAGGAGTCAATTGCAGAAACATCCTTTTTACACAGAAGGCGGATTAATTCCTCCTCTCTGGAATCGGAGAAATCAGTGGCAGATAAGTCATGTCCAAGAGCCTCACGTCCGTCAAATACGTTCTGGTGTGGGAAAAAGAAACGATAATCCAGTGCATGAACTGCACTTTCATAAGAACGGTTCAGATCCCACAGATCCTGTACAATGGCACCGATTCCGGCATTCAGAACCAGTCCCTGTGAATTGCAGTTATCTACAAGTGCAGAAATGATTTTATAGGTAAGCTGGCGAAAATTTCCGGACTGGCAGCCGCTTTGTCCGATCACACACAGATAACCATCAATATCCTGCAGGGGATAAATATAATTTAATTCTGAGGTTTGTTCTGTGATCAGATCACGAAGATTCAGCAGTTCCATCTGAAATTTCTCAATGCCATAGGAATCCCTGAGAGACTGTGCATTTTCCAGTTCAAGAATCACTACGTTATAAAAATCATAATCCAGTTTAAGGTTCAGGTAGTTCAGATAAGGTTTGAGACGATAGGAAGCCTCCTGCCTGGAACGGTGAGTGATATCACGGAAAAATTTTTCGATAAGCAAAGGCCTGCTCTGTTTAAGCAACTGCAGATTTTTCTGCTCACGTTCCATCAGGGCAAAAGCATTTTTTACTTTCTGGATCAGATATGCGTAATCCAGAGGTTTTTCAATATAATCCAATGCACCAAGAAGCAGAGCGCGTCTTGCATATTCAAATTTATCATAGGCACTGATCAGTATGATTTTTACCATTGGATTAATATCCAGTGCTTGCCTGCTCATTGAAATTCCGTCCAGATCCGGCATTTCAATATCTGAGATGATCAAATCTACAGGTTCTTTTTTCATAGCGTCTATCGCAGAGGTTCCGTTGTAGCAGATATGTACGATTTCTGCGTTCAGAACTTCCCAGTCTATGTTCTTTTCAATTCCTTCTGCTGACAGATAATTGTCATCTACAATCATTATTTTCCTCATCTGTATCCTCCATTTGTTGAAATTCAATTGTGACATAGGTACCGTTTCCGGGATGGCTGTCAATACGCACAGAGCCGTTACCGTACAAAGGATTGGAAATGCGGGCGCTTACATTTGAAATTCCAAAATGTTTTTCGTAATTTATGACTTTGTTGTCTATGGCATATCGGAGCTGTTCCAGTGTCTCCGGAGACATTCCGGCTCCATTGTCTTCAATGGATATCACTACGGTATCATCACCGTAGAGTACCTGAATGGAAATAAAAACTTCAGGTGTATCGGCTGAAAGACCGTGCAGGATAGAATTCTCCAGGAATGGCTGTAATGTAAATTTGCAGATCGTGAAATTTTCTATTCCGTCTTCGGCATTGATCTCCCAGTTAAGATTATCTTTATGGCAGAGTTTCTCCATTTCCAGATACAGGCGGGCAATTTCCAGTTCGTCTTTGATCGGTATCAGTTCTTTTGATTTTCTCAGCGTCAGTCGGTAAAAGGCAGTCAGATTTGTCAGCATCTGATCTGCAATATCCAATTTGCCAAGTGCCTGGCAGGTTCGGATGGTTCCAAGGATATTGTAGAGAAAATGTGGATTGATCTGTGATTGTAATAACTGATATTTCAGCCGTTCTTCATTAATGGAGAGACTGACAATTGATTTCAGATTCTGGGCAATTGTGTGCTGCATATCTTCAAAGGTAATCCCCAGATTGTCTATTTCATCATAATTGGAAGCATCGGCCGGATGCGGGAGTGTGATGATGGAAAGGTGCTCCGGATCATGTCCGAGATGAAAGGATTCCATGGCATAGGACAGTGCGGCAATTCTGCTTGTCAGTTTCCTGGAAAAAAGGATTACAATAAAAATAGTCAGCGGCAGAGAAATAATTACAGTGATCAACAGTGTTTTGATCAGTACCTGTGTATTGCTTTTGATATAGTTTTCCGGGATTTCCGTAATATGCAGCCAACCGTTATCCAGAGTGCGGCAGTTATAGTAGATGTCATTGTCTTTAAAGAAGGAATTGGTATTTTCCAGAAACATCTGTTTTATTGAATCTGAAATCCAGGTCTGATTACGGGAAGAATCACTGTGAGCTGCAATTTGTCCCTGTGGTGTCAGAATGTAACTGGAAATTGCGGTATCAGAAGCAGAAGTCTGAAGATACCGGGAAAATTCATCGCAGTCAAGTGCAATACAATAAGCATATTCGAGAACATTGCTGGATTTGTCCTGAAGAGCACGAAAACACAGCAGTGTATTTGCGCTTCTTTTGGAAGCAGATATAACTCTGGGTAAGGTGGTATTTTTCTTTAACAGCCACAGGGAAGAAGAACCTATGGAATGTAATTCAGATTCGCTGATTCCATAATTGAAAAGTTTATCTGTGGAAAAGAAATATATACCCTCATCAGCTCCGGTTTGTTCCGGTTTTAAAAAAACATATATATGAAAGAAATCAAATGTAGATTTATATAATGAAATATTGCTTCTCATGGATGTTAATGCCTGCATGGTGCCAACCTGATCTGGGGAAGAGTGTTCAAAAGCGTACATCTGATACTGGATGGTGTCAGCAACGTTTTCGGTCTGGTTCAGACGGCTGTTAAGCTGAAAAATAAGCTGTTCATCAGACATCAATGCAGAGTTTGTGATTCGGTCTCTGGCAAGATTATAGGAAACATGGTAACTGACCAGTGCAACAAGTGTCAGAGGAAGCAGGGTTGCAACCAGAAAGGCAATCAGGAGTTTTGCCTGAAATGAGGAAAATCTGGAAGGAATCCATTTATGATAATTTATTTTTTCAAGTTGAGTTTCATTACACATAATACTCCTTATATGAATAGGTTTGATTTTATCAGGTATCTTTTTGAAGATTGCCATATTATACAGCAATTCTGTAAAGATGCAACACAGTGTTCATCTGCTATCTGTATTATAAAAATCAGAATGAAAAAAACAATAGAACGAAAAATAATATAAATCAATCAAAAGAAATTGTATTTAGTAAAAAGAGTGTTTTTGTTATTCTTTAATTACCAAATAACACAGAACAGTTGATGCGAGAGAACTGTTCGGAAAAGGAGAGAATATGAGGAAAAAAGTGTTAAGTGCAGTTTTAGCTGCAACAATGGTGGCAGGAATGATGGGGAATGTTGTAAGTGTATCAGCAGAGGAGAAATATGATCTTACTTTATACAGCGTTAACACTACTGACCCGGATTTTGATGACTGGCTTGCAAATGTAGAGGAGGCAACGGGTTTAAATATCAATGTTATTGCAGCTCCGACAGATACAGACACACGTCAGCAGAAGATTACAACGATTCTTTCTACAGGAGATTCTTCCGTAGACATTGTCGAAATCAACGATGAAATGAGTGCTGCATTCAAGAATTCCGGATGGCTGGAAGGTCTGAATGACACGGTTATGACAGATGATATCATTGATCAGTTTGCGCAGGGGTATATTCAGGATATGATCACAGATAAGGATGGAAATATTGTAGGAGTTCCGGGATATACAGGATATCTTGCATTTTGGGTAAATCAGGAAATTATGGATGAGGTGGGAATCGAATCCATTGATACAAAAGAAGATTTCATGAAATACATGGAAGCAGTTTCAAAAGATGGACGTTTCGGATACGGCGGTTCCTGGGAAAAGACATATGCATCTAATGAAATTGCACAGTTTGTAAATATGTTTGGCGGTGACTACTTCGACTGGACAAAAGAAGAAAATAAAGAAGCAATTCAGTTCCTTCATGATCTGGTTGCCAACAAAGAAACACCTGTTGATCAGATCGCAGATAAATATGATCAGATGAATCCAAAAATCAATGATGGCAAATACGGATGCTGGTTTATGTGGGGCTTAGGTACGGATTATGCAAAGGCAGATATGCTGGGAGCTGACAAGATCCACATGGCAATGGTACCTGATTTCAGCGGCAATGGAGAGCGAGCAATCTTTACAGATTCCTGGAACTATGTGCTGAACAGTGCATCCAAAAACAAAGATGCAGCCATTAAATTCCTGCAGTATATGGCAGATGAAGGTGGAATGGAAGCATCCTATAAAGCATTTGACAGATATCCTGCAAGAAAGGATGTTGCAGAAAAAGTTGTTCCGGATACTGATCCTGCAAAAGAAATGTACAGCCAGTATGCAGAAGAGTGCAACGTACAGGGACGTCCGCTGGTAGCACAGACAATGGAGTTCATCAGTGATATGGGAACTATCTTCCAGTCCTGCATGAAAGATGAGATCACAGTAGATGAGTTCTGTAAAAAAGCACAGGAAGTCGTTGATACATATCAGTAAAAACGGTATTCGTTTAAAGTCTTTTGAAATACTGACACATAAAAACTGACATAATAAATGAAGGTATAAAGCAGAAAAATCTGCTTTATACCTGTGCTTAAAGATATGAAGGAGGGAGTACCTGTGACAATCAGTAAAAAATCAATGAAATGGATTCCGTGGCTGTTGGTGTTACCTGTGGTTATTATTCGTGGATTTACGACTTTGTATCCGATTTTAATGACAGTTAGAAATAGTTTTTTTGATATTAAAATTCTGTCCGGAATTAATGAATTCTGTGGAATTCAGAATTACCTGAAAATTTTTTCAGATCCCAAAGTGCTTACATCTATACGTTTTACAGTGATTTTTGTAGTAGTATCAATGATATTCCATGTAATATTAGGCGTAGGTCTTGCTCTGATATTAAATATGAAATTTAAGGGACGTCGTTTTCTTCGTACGATTGTACTGATTCCCTGGGCAATGCCGGCAGTTGTTGTAGGTATGGCTGCAAAATGGGCATTTAATAATGATTATGGTCTGATCAATGACTTTATCAGATTGTTTGTCCATGGATACCAGAATAGCTGGCTGATCAATACAGGATCTGCAAGAGCTGCTGTAATTGCCGTGGATCTGTGGAAAGATCTTCCGTTCTTTGCGATTCTTGTATTATCCGGTCTGCAGTTTATTTCGGGTGATATCTATGAAGCCGCAAAAGTAGACGGTGCAAATGGAATCCAGTGTTTCTTCAGAATTACATTACCGTTGATACTGAAAAATGTACTGACTTTATCTATTCCATTTACTTTATGGAGACTGACAACCTTTGATATTGTATATTCTATGACTTCAGGTGGTCCTGGAGAAGATACGGCACTGATCGCATACAGAATCACGACAGAGGCGTTTACAAATCTGAATGTCGGTTATGCATCTGCACTGGCAATGTTACTGTTTGTTGTAATGGCAGTATTCAGCTGGCTGAATATACGTGTTATGAACAAGATTGATAACTAAAGGAGGAAATACCATGAAAAAAGATTCAAGAAAATATAACATATATCATGGTGTAATGGCAGGTGGAAGATGGGTACTGTTTGCAATTGTCTCATTTATTATCCTGTTTCCGGTATACTGGATTTTTATTTCCTCTATTACACCTTCCGGAGAATTATTCAAAACACCGATTGATTATCTGCCGGATCATCCGACACTGGAAAGCTATAAGTTTCTGATCGAGAACGTAGGACTTTTATCAAAAGTGGGAAATACAGTATTGATCGTAGGTCTTACACTGGTTATCAGTACTGTACTCTGTGCAATGGCTGCATACGGATTCTCACGTTTCACTACAAAAGGAATCAATATTGCTTTTGCATTTATTATTGCAACTATGTTAATTCCTGAAGTTGTTACAGCAAGACCATTATATGAGTTCATGCAGAAAGTAAAATTATATGATACATATCCCGGACTGATTTTGCTTTATATCAGTACTGTTATCCCATTTACGGTTCTGATTCTGAGAAACTTTGTGGGGGAAATCCCTATTTCACTGGAAGAGGCAGCAGCGATTGACGGTGCAACTTTTTCACAGAGACTTTTTACAATCGTATTGCCTCTTATGAAACCTGCAATCGCAACTGTATGTATTATCAACTTTATTACCTGCCTGAATAACTTCTTCACACCGTTGTTTTATTCAAATGGTATTCAGGTTCTTTCCGTTTCCATTGTACAGCTTCCACTGCGTGACAACATGTATGGAGTTCCGTGGGATCTGGTAAGTGCAATGGGATGGATTATTCTTTTACCGATTATTATTTTTGTTGCAGTCTTTGAAAAACAGATCATGGATGGTATAATGGCAGGAGGAGTAAAAGCCTGATTATCTGAATGCTAAGAATATTGGAGGAAAACATTATGTATCAGTCATTTAAAGGTGGACTTGGTGGAATTGCTCTGGCAAAACATGGAAGAAGCCGTGCAATCAATGCAGAGAATCCACATGGAGAAAAAGGTAAAGGTGGAATGGCAGCGAGCCATCTGGGACCGTCCAGAAAAGGAAGTCCCTGCCTGAATGATATTGAGCCAGGTGCAACTGTAACTCTTGCAGAGATGGAAGGTCCTGGTGAGATCAATCATATCTGGATCACAGTGGATAATAAGACAACCGATGCAGATTGTTTTGTATTGAGAGATCTGGTCATCCGTATGTACTGGGATGATGAGGAAACACCATCTGTGGAAAGTCCTCTCGGAGATTTCTTTTGCTGTGGTTTTGGAAGAGAGTGTATTGTAAATTCTGTCCCAATGGCAGTGGTGCCAAGCAGAGGATTTAACTGTTACTTCCCGATGCCGTTTAAGAAAAAAGCAAAAATTACTCTGGAAAATCAGCATGCAAATAAAATTCCGGCATTTTTCTATCAGGTAGATTACTGTCTGTATGATGAGCTTCCGGATGATATTACTTATTTCCATGCACAGTGGAGGCGAGAGCGACTGACAGAGAAGCAGAAAGATTATACAATCCTTGACGGAGTAAAAGGAAAAGGTCATTATGTAGGAACTTATATTGCACTTACCACACTGGAACGTTACTGGTGGGGCGAAGGTGAAATGAAATTCTATATTGACGGTGATGATGAATATCCCACAATCTGCGGAACCGGAACAGAAGATTATTTTGGAGGCTCCTGGAGTTTTGCAAAGCAGGTGGACGGAAAGACTGTGGAACAAAATTATAATACACCATATCTGGCTACCCATACTATTCTGCTCATGATGAGCTGATCCATAATTTCTATCATAATGATGACTGTCCGCCGATGAGAGGTTTCTATCGCTGGCATATTCAGGATCCGATTTGTTTTGATGAGGATCTGCGTGTGACCATTCAGCAGATTGGAGTAGGTTACAGAGGATTATTTGAACGTCAGGATGATGTGGCAAGCGTGGCTTACTGGTATCAGACACACCCACATGCACCGTTTGCACCATTGATGTCAAAAGAGGACAGATGGCCAAGATAAAAAACAGAGGTGAAATGCTTGAAAAAAAGTGTTGTAATTTTCATAACTGCAGTATGTTTGCTTATTACAGGATGTGGAGATACGGGGAGCTTATCTAAGCTCCCCTCATCGTCGTTTCACGAAGACAAACAAAAGCTGACAATCATGCATATTGATGCAGATAATAAAAGATTTCAGGATTTTATCGAGGAAACAGAAAAAAAACTTGATATGGAAATCACTGTGGAAAAATGTCCGTCCAATGCGGATAATCGGCAGGCAAAAATATCCACGATCCTGGCTTCGGGGGACAAAAATATTGATTTGATTTCCGTGAATGATGAGATGATTTCTGAGTTTAAGCATAAGGGATATCTGGAACCACTGGAAAAAAACGTTATGACAGAAGAAGTAAGAGACAGCTTTCCGCAGAAGTATCTGGAAAGCATTTGTGAAGAGAATGGACATATATATTCTGTCCCTTTTCAGATGGATATTATGATGTTCTGGGTAAATCAGGAGTTGCTGAAACAGGCAGGACTCGATGAGATAAAGAATACCGGTGATTTTGATATTCTGCAGAAGAGTTTGAAAAATCCGGATCAGTACGCTTATGGAGATGCATGGGAAAATACACATGTTTATAACAGTCTTTCGCAATTTGTGAATTTCTGGGGTGGCGATTATTTCGACTGGACTGATCCGAAAACCAAAGATGCAGCCAGATATATGAAAAGTATGCTGGATGAGAAAAATACATCGCCTGCACAGTTTGTAGATCAGTATGAGCAGATGGAAGAGAAATTTATCAGGGGAAAATATGGATGTGTTTTTATGTATACGAGTGCTCTGGGTACATTTCTTGATGCTGATGTATATGGGAAAAATAAAATACATATGGCACCGCTTCCCGTGCTTCATAAGAAAAAAGCCACTAATATTGCAACCTGGCAGTATGTTTTGAACAATGCTTCAGAAAATAAAGATGCAGCTGTCAGATTTCTTCAGTATGCAGCCGGTTATGAAGGCAGTACTGAATATGCAAAAATAATGAAAAGTTATCCTGCCAGAGTGGATGTGATCGAAAATGAGGATATTGATCTGGAAGGAATAGATATGATACGGAAATATCTCCGGGAATATACATTGAATGCACGTCCGTTATGTGAAAATTCCATGGGTGCTGTCTCAGATATGGGAAAACTGTTTCAGGGATATGTTCTTGGGCAATGTGAAGAGGACAGTTTCTTTGAGCAGGCACAAAATTGTATAAATACTTACTATTAAAAAGGCATCTTCGGATGTCCTTTTTAGTTGCGGATTTTTGATGCCGGATTTATAATAACAATAACAATGACAACAGGAGGCAGCTTCATGCAGAATCAACAACCATCAACTTTAAAGGAAATACGTGTCCATGGTACGCAGGACTTTCCCTGTGCATTTTACCAGACAGGAACAAGGATAAAAGGGAATATGGTGAAACACCACTGGCATGAAGAAGTAGAACTGCTTTATTTTTCGGGTGGAAGAGTTCTGTCTGGAAGTAAATATGGAACGTTTCAACATTTCAGAGGAATGTTTTTATTTTATTAATCCCGGGGAACTTCACAGTATTTCTGTTGAAAAAAACGGCGGCTGTGTGGAAAATGCGGTGGTTTTTCATATGGATATGCTAAGCTCTGCATATGCTTTGGATCAGATTCAGACGAATCTGATCCAGCCGGTACAAAATGGCAGTATCCAGTTTCCGAGATGTCTGCGAAAGAATGAACCGGCATTTGAACCGGTAAGAAAATCTTATGAAGAAATCCGTAATGTATTTGGAGGAGATTCTTTTCGGGAGAATTATTATGACGGCGAGGCGGTTACGGATGATATCACCCGACAGTTGTTTATCAAATCAGCGCTGCTTCGGATTCTGGCAGTTCTGTCTGCGAATAATCTGTTTGAGGTAACGGAGAAGAATCATGACCACAGAATTGAGACGATCAAGACAACACTGACTTACATACAGGAGAATTACAAAGAGAAAATCTATATACGTGACCTTGCAGGACTGATCGGGATGAATGAGCAGTATTTCTGCAGATTTTTCAAGAAGGTGATCGGGCGTTCGCCTATGGAATATGTGAATGAGTACAGGATAAAAAGGGCCATTCATTATCTGAAGGAGTCTGATCTTACAGTTACGGAAATCTGTCTGGAATGTGGATATAATAATCTGGGAAATTTTCTGAGAGAGTTCAGAAATATACGTCAACAACGCCGTTGCAGTACCGCAGACATTCATTAAAAGAAACACAGTAAATAAGAATATCGGTAATATAAAAAAAGTCAAAATTTTGTATTTTTTATCAAAAAAAGATAAGACAGAAGCCTTGGATTCTGATATAATTGCCGTAAATGAAAAAGAGACCTTAGGCGCTAAAGGTAAGAGGTATAATACCGGGGACAAAGCAGACAATAGCGCCGGTTAATAAAAAACACAGGAGGATTTTTACAATGGTAAAGAAATGGTGGAATGAAAAGGTTGCTTATCAGATTTACCCGAAGAGTTTTTATGATACCAATGGAGATGGAATTGGAGATCTGAGAGGTGTTATTGAGAAGCTTGACTATCTGAAAGATCTGGGAGTTGATATTATCTGGCTTTCCCCCTGCTATCGCTCTCCGTTAGCTGATCAGGGATATGATATTTCAGATTATTATGATATTGATCCTCGCTTCGGAACCATGGCAGATATGGATGAACTGATTGCTGAGGCTAAGAAGAGAGATATGTACATTCTGATGGATCTTGTTGTAAACCATTGTTCTGATGAACATGAATGGTTTAAAAAAGCATGTGAGGATCCGGATGGTAAATATGGTAATTTCTTCTATCTGCGTGACAAGAAAGAAGGAGAACTTCCAACTAACTGGCGTTCTTATTTCGGCGGACCTGTATGGGAAGATCTTCCAGGAACAAATAAACAGTATCTGCATGTTTTCCATAAGAAACAGCCCGATCTGAACTGGGAGAACCCGGAAGTAAGGGAAGAAGTTTATAAGAATATCAACTGGTGGCTGGATAAAGGTCTTGGTGGATTCCGTATTGATGCGATTATCAATATCAAGAAAGCACTTCCGATGCATGACTATGAGCCGGATCGTGAAGACGGTCTTTGCAGTATCAGGAAGATGCTGAAAGAAGCGAAGGGAATCGGCGACTTCCTTGGCGAGATGAGAGACCGTACATTTAAGAAATACGATGCATTCTCTGTCGGTGAAGTTTTCGATGAGAAGGATGAAGAGATTCCGGATTTCATCGGCGATAATGGATATTTCTCCAGTATGTTTGACTTCGAAGAGACTATCTGGGGGGCATCTGACAAGGGATGGTATGACTGCAAACAGATTACTCCGGATGCCTACAAGAAATGTTGCTTTACAACACAGAGAAAAATTGGTGATATCGGATTTGTTTCCAATATTATTGAAAATCATGATGAGCCTCGTGGTGTCAGCAGATATATCCCGGAAGGTGACTGCTGTGACGCAAGTAAGAAGATGCTTGGCGGTCTGAACTTTATGCTTCGCGGACTTCCTTTTATCTATCAGGGACAGGAACTTGGTATGGAGAATGTGAAGTTTGAATCTATTGATCAGGTAGATGATATTTCCAGTCTGGATGAGTATAAGGTAGCTTTGGAAGCAGGATGTACACCTGAGGAAGCACTGAAAGCTGTTTCCAGATTCAGCCGCGATAATGCCAGAACACCGATGCAGTGGACAGATGGTGAGAATGCAGGATTTACGACAGGTAAACCATGGCTGAAGGTCAATGCGAATTATACAAAGATCAATGCAGAGAGCCAGATGAATGATCCGGAATCTGTGAGAAGTTTCTATAAGAAACTTATCGCACTGCGTAAGAATCCGGAATACAAAGAGACTGTTGTTTACGGAGAACTGGAACCTGTATGGGAAGATGTACATAATCTGATGGCATACTATCGTAAAGGGGATAAGACTCTTCTTGTAGTTGGTAATTACCAGAAAGAGCCACAGACCATTGAACTTGCAGGAGAGTGCAGGAAGGTTCTGATCAATAACTATGACAATGTAGCTATGGATGGAAATAAGATTGAACTGCAGGGTTATCAGTTCCTTGTTATTGAGATGTAGCAGAAGAAAAAAGAACGGAAATCCAGGTATGATATGTACCTGGATTTTCGTTCTTTTTGTATCTATGAATTATAGCAATCTTCTCATAGCAATCCTCGTAAATAATGCATATTGCTCCCGGCTCATCGGAGCGTGAAATCCCGCGACAGATATCCCTGAGTGCCTTATAAAGCTGAACCGTCATCGGAGGAATCATCTTCAGGGGGATTCAGAAGCTTTACGCTGTCACGTACTACAAGTCTGACCGGAAGAGAAAGGTTCGTTGTTTTTGGATTCCAGCCATCGATCATTTTGAACAGATATTCTGCGGCAATGGTTCCGCGCGTAAAGATATCCTGGTGAATAGTGGTAAGTGAAGGACAAGCAAGCTGCGCATACAGATTGTCGTCAAATCCGGTGATGGAGAGATCTTCCGGAAAGCGGATCCCTTTGGCTTTGAGATATTTCATCAGGGTAACTGCGTAATAATCGGAACAACACATAAAGGCAGTGAACTTGTGTGCGACTGCATAAATCTCCTCCATACTTCCCTGGCGTTCATATTTGGAAGGGCGGATCACAATCAGATTATCCAGATCAATATCCAGTCCGTATTCCTGAAGTGCCCGCTGATGCCGGTGTATCGGATATAGTCTACACCTTCCATATTGTCGGCAAGAAATGCGATTTTTCTGTGACCGCAGTCAAGAAGATACTTTGTCATCAGGTATCCGCCCTCTTCATCGTCAAGACCGATATTAACGTATCTGGCAATATTCTTTGGAGTGTAACTGTCGATAAGGACAGCAGGTTTTTTGTACTTACTTCTGATTTTGAGATAATCGTCGTGGAGCATACCGATGAGAATCAGTCCTTCAGTGTTCCAGCCTACTATATTGCGCACAATTTCTTCAATATCTTCAGAAATATAAATCATCATATAATACCCCTGCTCACGAATAGCAGATTCCAGAGCTCCCAGCAGTTCGCCGTGAAATGGATCTGTGAAGATATTCTCGTATTTATCCTTTCGCCTTTTTAATACAATTCCGATGAGTCTGGAATGGTTCTGTGCGAGATTTTTTGCATTCATATTTGGGACGTAATCATATTCGTCCAGAAGTTTCTGAACTTCTCAGCAGTTTTCTGAGAAACTTCGCTGGTTTTTCCATTAATGACATTTGATACTGTGGTGGTACTGATTCCAAGCATCTCTGCCATTTCTTTAATTGTTATCATGTGAGATTCACCTCAATACAAAAATATAATAAATATATTATCACATTGGGACATGAAAATGCAAGTGTTGCACAAAAAAGTTTGAATAAAATAAAAGAAAATTGTAACTGTTGCTCATAAGTCATTTGGGAGAGAGCGATAATAATTAAAAAATGCAAAATATAAGGCTGCCGTCAAAAAATATCTGACAACAGCCCTACACGGAATATTATTTCTGGATTACGATTGCTTCGTAAGGTCTGAGAGTGATTTTATGGTTTACTTTTGCATCAATGTAATTGGAGATAAGAACTTTTCCGTTTGTAAATTCTTCAGGAAGCTCTACTTCACGTGTATTCTCGCTGAAATTGCAGTATACGATCAGTTTTTTATCGCCAAGTGTACGGATATAAGCGTAGATATCCTTGTCATCATCAAGGATCAGATCATAGGTACCGTATACGATCAGTTCACTTTCATGGCGGAGCTTGATCAGTTTCTGATAATATTTGAATACGGAATCTTCGCGGTTAATCTGATCTTTGGCATTGATCTTAGTGTAGTTCGGGTTTACCATAATCCAGGGGTTAGCTGTGGAGAAACCTGCGTAAGCACTGTCGTCCCACTGCATAGGGGTTCTTGCATTGTCACGTCCCTTATAACCGATTGCTGCCATCATGTCCTCTTCGGTCATCTTACCCTGTTCGGTTAATTCGTGGAAAGCATTGATACTTTCAAGGTCGCGGAAGTTGTCAAGAGTGTTAAACGGGCAGTTTGTCATACCCAGTTCCTCACCCTGATATACATAAGGTGTACCCTGCATCATATGGATACATGTTGCAAGCATTTTTGCAGAGATTTCTCTGTATTCGTCACTGTCATTGCCGAAACGGGAAACGCTTCTTGGCTGGTCATGATTTTCCCAGTAGAGACTGTTCCATGCAATATCCTGAAGACCTTTCTGCCAGCGTGTAAGGATTTTTTTCAGGTTGCGCAGATCCATCTTTCTGGTTGTCCATTTGCCGGCTTTTTCATCACTGTCAACATCCATATGCTCAAACTGGAATACCATGTTCAGCTCTTTTTCATCGCTTCTTGCATATTTCTTTGCCTCTTCCAGAGTAACACCTGAGCATTCGCCTACAGTGATCGTGTCAGCATTATTCAGTGCTTTCTGACGCATTTCCTGAAGGTATTCATGTACATGAGGACCGTTTGCGGATACATTGAAGGTTGCATAGCCGTTAATTCCAGGTTCTTTGTCAGGAAGCCCCGGCTCTTTGGAGATAAGGCTGATAACATCCATACGGAATCCGTCAACGCCCTTTTTCAGCCACCAGTTCATCATATCGAAAACATCCTGACGTACAGCAGGATTGTCCCAGTTCAGATCAGGCTGTTTTTGGAGAACAGGTGCAGGAAATACATATCTGTTGTCTTGTCGTATTCCCATGCAGGACCGGAGAAGCAGGAACCCCAGTTGTTCGGAAGGCTTCCGTCTTCTTTTGCAGGACGCCAGATGTAGTAATCTCTGTAAGGATTGTCTGTGGATTTGCGGCTCTCGATGAACCATTTGTGTTCATCAGAGGTATGGTTTACAACCAGGTCCATCATGATTTTGATGCCTTTTTCGTGAGCTGTGGCAAGCATACGGTCGAATCTTCCATGGTTCCGAATTCGTCCATGATCGCCTGATAATCACTGATATCATATCCGTTGTCATCATTTGGTGATTTGTAAACCGGAGAGAGCCAGATTACGTCAATTCCAAGCTCTTTTAAATAGTCAAGTTTGCCGGTGATACCGTTAAGATCACCGATTCCGTCTCCGTTGCTGTCGCAGAAGCTGCGAGGATAGATCTGATATACGACGCTTTCTTTCCACCATCTTTTTTCCATTGTAAAGACCTCCTGATAATATTATATTTTAGTACGTTTGATTTGAGTGAGAATTATGTGAGCTGACTATAACAATCCTCTCAATACGCATTATTTACGAGGATTGCTGTAAATATCTTTTGCCCCTGATAATTTATAGCAATTTCATAAATTACTGCAAACAATCCAGCCCATCATAGTGTGAAGTCCTGCGTCAGATATCTTTGCCGTGCATCAGCACGCCTGCAGGTATCTTCCTTGTCCTTCACACTCTGCTGAACTGTCTTGATTGCATTATTTTATGGAATTACTTTAGAATTTGTGTATAGTTGTATTGTATAAATATATAATAAATACTTTATGGAAAAAATGCTTTCGATATTTTGACGGATTTATGTATTATTTTGACTTTTTGACAAAATATAGAATTGATGTAAGTAAATCCCATGCTTCAATTGCGAATATCCGATTGCCAATCCTGTAAGACATATCGTGAAGCGTATTGCTGAGAACGGAGGTTACTGTTCACACACCACTGTCCCGCGAGGTGTTTTGGCATGAATATGCCAAAATCCCGAGACATACAAGCCCAAATTCCATTGCCGCAGGCAATCTGGAATGAATTTTGGCTACGTTACTGTGAATGGAGTGAACAGTAACGATTTCGCAGTTTCGAAGTCTTGTATGTGATGGGTAAATATTGTATAGTATAGGTATTGGCATTTATAATGAGATAGAAGAAACGGCAGAAAATAAATATAATGTATAAGTGAGGAAGAATGAGAAGGATACAGATTATTGTAAATAATGGAGCGGGTACAGGGCGGGCGCACAGGGTATGGAATGAGACACAGTGTCTGCTTCGGGGATACAAAATAAAATATGAAGCCCATATGACCAGATATGAAGGGCATGCCGCGAAACTGGCTGAGCAGATTTCCCGGGTGAAGGGTGAAGAGCCTGTCTATCTGCTGGTGGTTGGGGGAGACGGTACGATCAATGAAGTCCTGAATGGTATTACTGACTTTGATAAGGTACGTTTTGGCGTGATACCCACTGGTTCAGGGAATGATTTTGGCAGAAATCTGAAACTGCCGAAAACACCGAAGGAGAGCCTGAGGGAAATCTGTGCCTGTATCAGAAAGGATCAGAGAGGTGAAGCACTTTACAGGATAGATCTGGGGCAGGTAAGCTGGGAAGGCTGTGAGAAGCCGCGGATTTTTGGAATCAGTTCCGGCCTGGGACTGGATGCACTTGTGTGTAAAAAAGCACTTCATTCCAGACTGAAACAGGTTTTAAACCGTTTCCATCTGGGTAAGCTTACATATCTTGCATTGACGGTGCAGTCTCTTTTTACCATGGAGACAGCCAATGCAAAGGTGGTGACAGAACATGGAGGCTATATTCTTCCGAAGATGATCTTTGCGGCAGCTATGAATCTGCCGGCAGAAGGCGGAGGGGTTCCTATGGCACCTCATGCATCGGTGCAGGACGGTCTGCTCTCGCTTGGCAGTGCATCCGGAATCGCCAAATGGCAGACTTTTTTCCTGCTTCCGTTTCTGGTTGCTGCAAAGCAGGAGCATATTAATGGTTTTACTATCAGAAATGAAAAAGGATTTCGCCTGATTCTGGATAAGCCAATGGTGCTCCATGCAGACGGAGAGTACTGTGCAGATGTGACGAGAGTGGAATTTCGGTGTCTGGAGAAGAAACTGTGGCTGCTGCATGAGCAGAAAGGGGATTAAAGTAAGACCTGAAACAATATAAAAAACAGAAAAACAGGAGTGTAAAGAAAAATGAGTTACGCAGATGATGTATTTATAAAAATGTGTCAGGATATCCTGGAAAACGGGACAAGTACGGAAGGAGAAAAAGTCCGCCCTGTGTGGGAGGATGGAACTCCGGCATATACGATCAAGAAATTCGGAGTGGTAAACAGATATGATCTGAGAAAGGAATTTCCGGCTATGACACTCAGACGTACAGCGTTAAAGAGTGCCATGGATGAGATCCTCTGGATATGGCACGAAGAAATCCAACAATATCCATGATCTTCCACAGCCAGTATCTGGGGACAGCTGGCAGATGAGAGTGGTTCTATCGGTAAGGCATATGGTATCAGCTTGGTGTGAAACATCAGTACAAAGAAGGAATGATGGATCAGGTAGACAGAGTGATCTATGATCTGAAAAATAATCCGTTCAGCCGAAGAATTATGACCAATATTTATGTGCATCAGGATCTCCATGAGATGAATCTGTATCCCTGTGCATATTCCATGACATTTAATGTGACACAGACACCGGGGAACGATAAGCTGACTCTGAATGCAATCCTCAATCAGCGTTCACAGGATATCCTTGCAGCGAATAACTGGAATGTATGTCAGTATGCACTTCTGCTTATGATGATGGCTCAGGTATGTGATATGGAAGCAGGGGAACTGCTTCATGTAGTGGCAGACTGCCATATCTATGACCGTCATATTCCGCTGATAAAGGAACTGATCCAGAGAAAACCATATCCTGCACCTGTTGTGAAACTGAATCCGGAAGTGAAGGATTTCTATCAGTTACAACAGATGACCTGATCGTGGAGAATTATGAGACATGGCCGCAGATTAAGAATATTCCGATTGCCGTTTAACCAAACTGTGGAGCAATTATCTGGTTATGAGCAAGTAGCGAATGCGGATGATTTTATTCGCCTGACTTAAATTGACAATATAAAATCAAGAGAGGAAAATTCAAATGAATGTTATCGTAGCAGCAGATAAAAACTGGGGAATCGGCAAGAACAACCAGCTTCTGGTAAGTATTCCGGCAGATATGAAGATGTTTCGTGAGGAAACAAGTGGAAAAGTAGTAGTGATGGGAAGAAAAACTCTGGAAAGTTTTCCAAACGGACTTCCGCTTAAAAACAGGATCAATATTGTGATCACATCCAATAAAGAATATGAGGTAAAGGGTGCGATCATAGTGCACAGCATTGAAGAAGCGCTGGAAGAAATCAAGAAATATCCGGCAGAAGATGTTTACTGCATAGGCGGTGACAGCATTTATGCGCAGATGCTTCCGTACTGTGATGTAGCTCATGTGACAAAGATTGACTTTGCATATGAAGCAGACAGCCATTTCCCAAATCTGGACGAAGATGATGAATGGGAAATTACGGGAGAGAGCGATGAGCAGACATACTTTGATCTGGAGTATCAGTTTGTGAAGTATGAGAGAAAGAAATAGAAGGAACAAAGCAGAGCCGGAAAAATCAGTGATGTAAAAGAAAAAATATCCCTCAGAATGTGTTTAAACTGATTCTGAGGGATATTTTTGTATAGTGGTATATGAACAGCAACAATTCTTCTGATATTGAAAATCGTTAACTGTCTGCAGTCAGCTGTTATTTATTCAATAACTTTCAGCCATCCTTCCGGAGCCTGGATACGTCCCATCTGGATACCTGTTAATGTGTCATAGAGTTTCTGGATAACCGGACCCATTTTCTCCATTCCGCTTGGGAAACAGATTTCTTTACCATGGTCAACAATCTTTCCGACAGGAGAGATAACTGCAGCAGTACCGCAGAGACCACATTCAGCGAAATCTTTCACTTCATCGAAGTATATTTCTCTTTCCTCAGCTTCTAATCCCAGGTATTCCTTGGCAACATAGATTAAGGAACGACGTGTGATAGAAGGAAGGATACTGTTGGACTTCGGTGTGACAACTTTGCCGTCTTTTGTAACGAAGATGAAGTTAGCACCGCCTGTTTCTTCTACCTTGGTACGTGTAGCTGCATCAAGATACATGTTCTCATCGAATCCGTTCTTGTGAGCATCTACGATTGCATGTAAGCTCATTGCATAGTTAAGACCTGCTTTGATATGGCCTGTTCCATGAGGTGCAGCGCGGTCGAAATCACTGACGCGGATTGTGATCGGTTTAGCACCGCCTTTGAAGTATGGTCCTACAGGTGTAGTGAATACACGGAACATATACTCATCAGCAGGTTTTACACCGATAACCGGGTTAGTACCCATCATATATGGACGAACATATAAAGTTGCGCCTGAACCGTATGGCGGAACATATGCTGCGTTAGCTTTTACAGTCTGAACAATTGCATCAACAAAACGGTCTTCCGGGAATACAGCATCTCAAGTCTCTTTGCTGAGTTTGCCATACGTTCTGCATTTAAGTCAGGACGGAAAGTAACGATATGTCCGTCTTCTGTAGTGTAAGCCTTCATTCCTTCGAAAACTGTCTGCGCATACTGGAAAACACCTGCACATTCGTTCAGTGTTACATTAGGATCTGTTGTCAGTTCTCCGGCATCCCATGCGCCGTCTTTGAATTTAGATACATAACGATAATCGGTCTGTACGTAACCGAAGCCTAAGCTGCTCCAGTCGATATTCTTTTTTTCCATAATGAATCTTTCCTCCGTTCACACATATTTACAGTATTTACAAGTGTGATTACTGTTTATCTCTTTACCATTGTAAAACTTTTGTCTGCTAAGTTCAATGGGAAATTTTCAATTTTAATGAAAAATTGAAAAATCGTGTTACTGTTCACATACAGTAACAAAAAATCCGCCAGTCTTGTTTTTTATAGAGGATTTCGCTATAATATGGAATAGAAAATGGAGGAAAATATGAGCGAGAATTTTGATGAATTAGGAGAACTTGGAGACAAAATAAAAAAGATCATAGACACAGCAGTTTCTACTAAAGATTACCGCCAGATGACCGAGGATATTAAGCAGACGGTGGGACAGACTGTTAACAGCGCAGTAAATTCTGCTGTAGATTCCGGAAGCGAGGCAATCAAAAATGGTCTGAATAATGTATTTGGAACCGGAAACAGTCAGTCCGGTGATTCCGGGGTATACCGCAATAAAACAAAAGAATTTGAAGAAAAGCGCAGGCGGGAACGTGAACAGGAGCAGGAACGTCAGAGAATTGAGAAGGAGAAAGCAAAAGAGAAGATGCTGACTCTTTATGAAAGGAACACCGGGGGAAGAATGAAAGGTATGATGATTGCTGTTTCAGGTGGAATCCTTGCCAGTGGAATGGGACTGGGAACTCTGGTCCTTAGCATCTTTGGAGCGGTGGGGCATATGAGTTCCCTTGTGACCGGTGGAACCTGTTTTATGGCAGTCGGAGCTTTGACAGGAGTGGGACTTCTCGCAGGCGGCATTAAAAAACTGGGTAAACTGGAACGTTTTCAAAAGTATATTGACACACTGGGAAATCACACATACTGTAATTTTGAACAATTGTCAGCAGCAGTAAATAAGCCGGTGAAATTCGTTAAAAAAGATATTAAAAAGATGATTGATGACAGATGGTTCCGTCAGGGACATATTGATGAACAGGAAACCTGTCTGATCACCAGTAATGAGACTTATCTGCAATATACGCAGACGCAGAAGGCACTTGAGCAGAAGAAACAGGAAGAAGAAAAACATCAGGCTGAACAGGAGAGAAACAGAAAGAACACACCGCCTGAAGTGCAGGAGGTGCTGGATAAAGGAAATGAATTTCTGGATAAGATCCACAGGAGCAACGATGCGATTCCTGGAGAGGAGATTTCTGCAAAAATATCCAGAATGGAACTGATTGTGGAGAAGATTTTTGAACAGGCGCAGAAGCATCCGGAGATTATTCCGGATCTGAAGAAACTGATGAATTATTATCTGCCCATGACAGTAAAGCTGCTGGATGCATATGAAGAAATGGATCAGCAGCCTGTGCAGGGAGAGAATATCCAGGCATCCAAAAAGGAGATAGAGGATACACTGGATACACTGAATCAGGCATTTGAAAAACTTCTGGATTCTGTCTTTCAGGATACTGCGTGGGATGTTTCAAGTGATATTTCAGTGCTTCATACGCTGCTTGCACAGGAAGGTCTGACAGATGATGACTTTGCAAAAATGAAAAAGAATTGAAAATAAAAAAGGATAAAAAGGAGCGGCAGAGGACATGGGAAATGAATTTAAAGATTTTGAAATGGAAACACCATCATTAACACTGGAGCCGGATCTTGGAGAGCTTGAAAAGAAAGAAGAAGTGCTCCCCAAAAAGCAGCTACAGAAGGAAGAAGTGCCTGTACTGACACCGGAAGAACAGAAAATGGTAAATGATTTTGCTGCAAAGATTGATATTGAGAATACTAATCAGATTCTTCAGTATGGTGCAGGAACCCAGAAAAAAATGGCGGACTTTTCTGATACAGCTCTTGAGAATGTAAAGACACAGGATCTGGGTGAGATTGGAGAACTGATCAGTAATGTTGTGGGAGAACTGAAAGATTTCGATGTACAGGAGGAGGGAAAATTCTTTGGATTTTTCAGAAAGCAGACTTCTAAGATTGAAAATCTGAAAAACAAATATGACAAAGCACAAGCCAATGTGGAGAAGATCACAGATTCTCTTCAGCAGCATCAGGTGCGCCTTATGAAAGATTCTGCTATGCTGGACAAGATGTATGAACAGAACCTGAATTATTTTAAAGAACTTACCATGTATATCCTTGCCGGAAAAAAGAAACTGGAAGAAACCAGAAACGGAAAGCTTGCAGAAATGAAAAATAAGGCAGCTCTGAGCGGGCTTCCCGAAGACGCGCAGGCAGCCAGAGACCTGGATGAGAAATGCAGCAGATTTGAAAAGAAACTGCATGATCTGGAACTTACCCGTACGATTGCCATGCAGACAGCGCCTCAGATCCGGCTGATCCAGAATAATGATACGGTAATGGTTGAGAAAATACAGACAACGATCGTAAACACAATTCCATTATGGAAAAGTCAGATGGTGCTTGCTCTGGGAATTGCTCACTCTGCAGAAGCGGCACAGGCACAGAGACAGGTAACAGATATTACCAATGAACTTCTCAGAAAGAATGCAGAGACACTTCATATGGCAACGGTTGAGACAGCGAAAGAATCAGAGCGTGGAATAGTTGACCTTGAAACACTCCAGAAGACAAATGCAGATTTGATCCAGACTCTGGATGATGTGATGCGGATCCAGATGGAAGGCCGTCAGAAGAGACAGGCAGCAGAGATGGAAATGCATCGCATGGAAGAAGAACTGAAGAGAAAACTTCTGGAAATCAGATAACTGTTCAGCAGTAATTTATGGAATTGCTATAAATGAGAGAAGAGGAAAATTATGTACAGAGATCATACAAAAGTGATTCAGATCGGAGACAGAAAGATTGGCGGCGGCAACCCGATTTTAATCCAGTCCATGACAAATACAAAAACTGAAGATGTAGAACAGACAGTAGCTCAGATCCTGGCACTGGAGCAGGCTGGCTGTGATATTATCCGTTGTGCAGTACCGACTATGGAAGCTGCAAAAGCACTGAAGGAAATCAAAAAACAGATCCATATACCACTTGTGGCAGATATCCATTTTGATTATCGTCTTGCTATTGCAGCCATGGAAAACGGTGCAGATAAGATCCGGATCAATCCCGGAAATATCGGCAGTACAGAGCGAATCAAAGCAGTGGTTGATGTGGCAAAGGAGCGAGGAATACCCATTCGTGTTGGTGTAAACAGTGGTTCTCTTGAGAAAGAACTTGTGGAGAAATATCATGGAGTCACTGCAGAGGGACTGGTGGAGAGTGCGCTGGATAAAGTTCATATCATCGAAGACCTGGGATATGACAATCTGGTGATCAGCATCAAATCTTCGGATGTCCTTATGTGTGCAAAGGCTCATGAACTGATCGCGGAGAAGACGAATTATCCACTTCATGTAGGAATCACAGAAGCCGGAACTCTTTATTCCGGAAACATTAAATCTGCTATCGGACTGGGGATCATCCTGAATCAGGGAATCGGTGATACCATTCGTGTCTCTCTTACAGGAGCACCTTTAGAAGAGATTAAATCCGCAAAACGTATCCTGAAAACTCTGGGGCTTCGCAAAGGTGGCATAGAAGTTGTGTCATGTCCAACCTGTGGACGCACACAGATCGATCTGATCGGTCTTGCAAATAAGGTAGAAACCATGGTGCAGGATATCCCGCTTGATATTAAAGTAGCAGTTATGGGCTGTGTGGTAAACGGACCCGGAGAAGCAAAAGAGGCAGATATCGGAATTGCAGGCGGAGTTGGTGTGGGACTTCTGATCAAACATGGTGAGATCATAAAGAAAGTTCCGGAAGATCAGCTTTTGGATACGTTGCGGGAAGAACTTCTGAACTGGAAGTAACATTTGGAACGAAGACTTCCTGTCAGATCAACGAGGAGATTTTATTTTGGAAAAAGACTTTTTTGACGTATTTCCCAGCTTAAAAGTGAAGAAAGAACTGGAAGAACTGCTGGACATGGTTTTTGTGACCAGAGTGTCCTGCAATCCTTCCAGAACTCATATATGGGTGTATATAAAAAGTGAACGCTGGATTCATAAGAAGCATATCTTTGAACTGGAAGAACAGATAGAGAGACAGATTTTTGCAGGACTGAATGTAACAGTTACAGTTATTGAGAAATTCCGCCTTTCCGGTCAGTACAATCCTCAGAACTTTCTGGAAACTTACAGATCCAGCATGGAACTGGAACTGCGCAGCTACAATATGCTGGAATACAATATGTTCAGACAGGCGCAGATTTCTTTTCCCGGAGAAAATGATCTTCATATGATCCTTCCTGATTCTGTAATAGCCAGAGAAAAGAGCGGGATCCTGATCGAATATCTGCAGAAGGTTTTCTGCGAAAGATGCGGAATGGACTTAAAGGTGGAACTTGAGTTCAGGGAGACGCAGGAAAGTAAGTACCGTAAGAATGCAGCAGTGCAGATCGCTCAGGAAGTGGAAAATGTAATCCGTCATGCGAAATTAAACAGTAAGAATGAAGAGCCGGCTCAGTCTGAAGAAGCAGGAACAGCAGAGAAGAAAGCAGAGAAAAAGACTGATAAGGGACAGCAGGAAAGGAAGGACAAAAAAGCTGCATTTGCAGACCGCAAAGACAACAGGAAGGGAGATTTCCGGGGTGGATTCAGAAGGGACAGCAATCCGGATGTTATCTATGGAAGAGATTTCGAAGGAGAGCCTGTTGCACTTGAGACGATTACCGGTGAGATGGGTGAGGTGATCGTCCGCGGACAGGTTATGGAGGTTGAAGCCAGAGAAATCCGTAATGAAAAAACAATTCTTATCTTCCCGATCACAGACTTTACGGACAGTATTGTTGTGAAGATGTTTTTGCGCAATGAACAGGTGCCGGAAGTGACAGAACATGTAAAGAAGGGGGCTTTTCTGAAGTTTCGCGGTGTGACAACAGTAGACCGTTTTGACAGTGAATTGACTATTGCATCCATAGCCGGAATTAAGAAATTGCCAATTTTACAACTGCCAGAGTAGATACCAGCCCACAGAAAAGAGTAGAGCTTCACTGTCATACAAAGATGAGCGATATGGATGGGGTTACGGATGCCAAATCTCTGGTGAAACGTGCTTATGAGTGGGGACATCCTGCCATTGCCATTACAGACCATGGGGTTGTACAGGCATTTCCGGAGGCAAATCACTGTTTCGATGCCTGGGGCGGATGTGTGCCGAAGGATTCTGATTTTAAGGTTCTTTATGGAATGGAAGGCTATCTGGTAGATGATTTAAAAGGTATGGTGACCAATGGAAAAGGTCAGAAGCTGAACGGTAGATTTGTGGTCTTTGATATTGAGACAACAGGTTTTTCTTCGCTGACCTGTCAGATCATAGAGATTGGCGCCGTACTGGTAGAAAATGGTGAGATTACGGACCGTTTTTCCACATTTGTAAATCCAAAGGTACCGATTCCTTTTCGCATTGAACAGCTGACCAGTATCAATGACAGTATGGTCATGGATGCCCCGACTATCGAAGAAGTGCTTCCGAAATTCCTTGAATTCAGCAAGGATGCGGTTATGGTTGCACACAATGCGGACTTTGATATGGGATTTATTATGAAAAACTGTGACAGACTGGGAATCGCACATGATTTTACTTATGTAGATACGGTCGGTATGGCCCGTTTCCTGCTTCCTGCATTGAACAGATTTAAGCTGGATACGGTAGCAAAAGCAGTTGGGGTTTCACTGGAAAATCATCACCGGGCAGTAGATGATGCCGCATGTACTGCAGAGATTTTTGTGAAGTTTGTAAAGATGCTGGAAGAGCGTGATATCCGGGATGTGGATATGCTGAATGAGCAGGGAGCTGTTTCTGTAAATACTATCAGGAAACTGCCGACCTACCATGTGATCATTTTTGCCAGAAATGAGACAGGGCGCATTAATCTGTATAAATTAGTGAGTCAGTCGCACCTGAAGTATTATCACAGACGTCCACGTGTCCCCAAAAGTGTGCTGGAGCAGTACAGAGACGGACTTCTGGTGGGAAGTGCCTGTGAAGCAGGGGAACTGTATCAGGCAATTCTGAGAAATGCACCGGATACTGAGATAGCCAGACTGGTAAATTTCTATGATTATCTGGAGATCCAGCCTGTTGGAAATAACAGATTTATGATAGCAGATGATAAGCATGATATGATCAGTTCCGAAGAAGACCTGAAGGAGATAAACAGGAAGATCGTTAAGCTTGGAGAGCAGTTTAAGAAACCGGTAGTTGCAACCTGTGATGTGCATTTCATGGATCCACAGGATGAGATTTACAGAAGGATCATTATGGCCGGAAACGGATTCTCAGATGCAGATGAGCAGGCACCGTTGTATTTACGTACTACAGAGGAAATGCTGGAAGAATTTGCCTATCTGGGAAGCGAGAAAGCAGAAGAAGTTGTCATTACAAATACAAATAAGATCGCAGATATGATTGAGAAGATATCACCTATTCATCCGGACAAATTCCCGCCGGTCATTGAGAATTCCGACCAGGATCTGAAGAATATCTGTTTTACAAAAGCGCATGAAATGTATGGAGATCCATTGCCGGAGATTGTGGAAAGCAGGCTTGACAGGGAACTGAATTCAATCATTTCCAATGGGTATGCCGTAATGTATATCATTGCACAGAAGCTTGTATGGAAGTCAAATGAAGATGGTTATCTGGTAGGTTCGCGAGGTTCTGTAGGATCTTCTCTGGCAGCTACCATGTCCGGTATCACAGAGGTAAATCCTCTGCCGCCGCATTATCTCTGTCCTAATCCGGACTGCAAATACAGTGATTTTGATTCACCGGAAGTAAAGCAGTATGCTGGTATGGCAGGGTGTGATATGCCGGATAAGATCTGTCCGAAATGTGGAACCAGGATGAAAAAAGAAGGGTTTGACATTCCTTTTGAGACATTCCTTGGATTCAAGGGAGATAAGGAACCGGATATTGACCTTAACTTTTCAGGAGAGTATCAGGCTAATGCACACAGATATACAGAGGTTATTTTCGGTAAGGGGCAGACATTCAAGGCAGGGACTATCGGTACGCTTGCGGAGAAAACTGCATTTGGTTATGTGAAGAATTATTTTGAAGAGCGTGGTGTGCATAAACGTTACTGTGAGATCAACCGCATCGTACAGGGATGTACAGGCGTGCGGCGTACAACAGGACAGCATCCGGGAGGCATTATCGTACTTCCTGTAGGTGAGGAGATTGAGAAATTTACTCCTGTCCAGCACCCTGCGAATGATGTGAACAGTGACATTATCACCACACATTTTGATTATCATTCTATTGACGGAAACCTGCTGAAGCTTGATATACTTGGACACGATGATCCCACTATGATCCGAATGCTGGAGGATTTAACGGGAATCAGTGCAAGGGATGTCCCCCTGGATCAGAGGGATGTCATGTCATTGTTTGCAAGTACAAAGGCTTTGAAAATTGAACCGGAAGATATTGGCGGATGTAAGCTCGGATGTCTGGGAATCCCGGAATTTGGTACAGATTTCGCCATGCAGATGCTTATTGACACCAAGCCGAAATACTTCTCTGACCTAATCCGTATTGCAGGGCTTTCTCATGGTACGGATGTATGGCTGGGTAATGCCAGGTGCTGATCCAGGAGGGTAAGGCAACCATTTCCACAGCTATCTGTACCCGAGACGATATTATGATCTACCTTATCGGAAAAGGAGTGGAAAGTGGCCTGGCGTTTACGATCATGGAGAGTGTCCGTAAGGGAAAAGGTCTTCGCGATGAATGGATAGAAACCATGAAAGAGCATGGAGTTCCGGACTGGTATATCTGGTCCTGTAAACTGATCAAGTATATGTTTCCGAAAGCTCATGCAGCTGCATATGTTATGATGGCGTACAGAATTGCGTGGTATAAGGTGTTTCAGCCACTGGCATATTATGCGGCATATTTCAGTATCCGCGCCACAGCGTTCTCCTATGAGATGATGTGTATGGGAAAGGAACGCCTAGAGTATTATATGGCAGAAATCCGCAAAAAAGGTGATTCAGCATCTAAAAAAGAACTGGATACCCTGAAGGATATGCGTATTGTACAGGAAATGTACGCACGTGGATTTGAATTTGTGCCGATTGATCTTTATACTGCCAAGGCACAAAGATTTCAGATTGTGGATGGGAAACTGATGCCGTCACTTGCAACTATTGACGGACTGGGAGATAAGGCAGCAGATGCAGTGGTTGATGCTGCAAAACAGGGAAAATTTTTGTCAAAAGACGACTTCCGCGACAGAACCAAAGTCAGCAAAACGGTTATTGATCTGATGGATGATCTGAAATTATTCGGAGATATCCCGCAGTCGAACCAGATGTCATTATTTGACTTTACAGGATGAGCATAAATTCTGTGACCGCAAAGTGTGTTGCAGGGCATGGCGCAGACAGCAACATAAAATGCCCTGACATCATAATATATGATAACAGGAGATGGATATGAAGAAAGACGAACTTAGATATTTACAGAGACTTGCAGAAATTTATCCTACAATCGGAAAGGCATCTACGGAGATTATCAATCTTCAGTCAATCCTGAATCTGCCCAAGGGAACGGAACACTTTATGTCAGACCTTCATGGGGAGTATCAGGCATTTTCACATGTGCTCAGAAATGGTTCCGGTGCAGTGAGAAAGAAGATTGATGATGTGTTTGGACATACATTAAGTAACAATGATAAGCGTTCTCTGGCAACTCTGATCTATTATCCGAAAGAGAAGATGGATCTTGTTAAAGATACAGAAGAAGATATGGAAAACTGGTATAAGATCACTCTCTACCGTCTTATTGAAATTTGTAAGACAACAGCCTCCAAATATACCAGATCCAAAGTACGAAAAGCTCTTCCTGCAGATTATGCCTATGTGATCGAAGAGCTGATCACAGAGAAAGCGGAAGTTCTCGATAAAGAGGCATATTATGATTCTATTGTAAATACGATCATTGAGATCGGCAGTGCGGAGAATTTTATCATAGCACTTGCAGAACTGATCCAGCGTCTGGTCGTGGATCATTTACATATTCTGGGGGATATTTATGACAGAGGTCCTGCTCCACATTTCATTATGGATCGCCTGATGCAGTATCACTCCCTGGATATTCAGTGGGGAAACCATGATGTTGTCTGGATGGGTGCGGCAGCAGGACAGAAAGCCTGTATTGCAACAGTGGTAAGAAACAGTATCCGTTACGGAAATCTGGATATTCTTGAGGATGGATACGGAATCAATATGCTTCCTCTGGCGACCTTTGTGATGGAGGCGTATAAGGATGATCCCTGCGAGATTTTTGCTATGAAAGGTGCTTTCAATTATAATGTTCTTGAGGAAGAACTGGGAAAAAAAATGCACAAGGCTATTGCTGTGATCCAGTTTAAATTAGAAGGTAAACTGGTGCGCAGACATAAAGAATTCCAGATGGAAGACAGAGCACTTCTTCATCGAATCAATCCGGAAAAAGGGACGATCACACTGCCTGACGGAAAAGAATATCCGCTTCGCGACAATAATTTTCCGACTATTGACTGGAAACATCCATACGAACTTACAGCCGGAGAAAAAGAAGTTATGGACAAACTGTCCTCTGCATTCAGAAACTGTGAAAAACTGCAAAACCACATCCGTCTCCTACTTGACAAAGGCGGGCTTTATACAGTATATAACGGAAATCTTCTGTTTCACGGAAGCATTCCTCTGAATGAAGACGGAACATTCCGGGAAGTACAGATTTATGGAAAAAGCTACAAGGGAAAAGAACTGTACGATGTACTGGAAACCTATGTGCGCAGAGCATTCTATTCTGTAGGAAAAGAAGAACAGAAGAAGGGCAGAGATATTATGTGGTATATCTGGGCAGCTCCGAATTCACCATTGTTTGGCAAGAGCAAGATGAGTACTTTTGAAAGATATTTCATAGAGGATCCTTCTACACATGAAGAGAAGAAGAGTGCTTATTACCGCCTCTGGGAGAATGAAGAAGTGGTAGATAATATGCTTCGTGAATTTGGTCTGGATCCGGAAAAAGGGCATATCATCAATGGCCATGTTCCGGTACACCAGAGTGAAGGAGAAAGTCCTGTAAAATGTGATGGAAAGGTTATCGTGATTGACGGTGGTTTTTCCAAGCCATATCAGAAAGTAACGGGAATTGCCGGATATACGCTGATCTATAATTCCTATGGACTGAATCTTACTGCTCATGAACCGTTTACGTCCAAAGCAGATGCTGTGGCAAGAGAGACTGATATTGTATCGAACCGCGTGGCAGTCAGCTACATGTCCAGACGCCAGCTTGTGGGTGATACAGATACAGGTCATGCGCTGAAAGAGAGAATACAGGAATTGATCCAGCTGCTGGATGCATACAGAACAGGTATCATCAAGGAAAAGAAATAAGGTTACTGTTCACATACCACTATCCCGCGAGGTGTTTGGCATGAATATGCCAAAATCCCGAGACATACAAGCCAAAATTCCATTGCCGCAGGCAATCTGGAATGAATTTTGGCTACGTTACTGTGAACGGAGTGAACAGTAACGAAATAAGATTAAAACTCTTTACTTCTAAATTTTCATTCTATATAATGGGAGTGTTGTGTGATATAACTGTTTTTACAGCAATTTGGCAGGATAAGAACTGTTATAGTGAAGGAAAACGTTATGAAACGGGCTATAGTAATCTTTTTAAATGGATTATCGAAGAGGATTATGATAAAAGTTGCCTGAAGATGATGAACAAAAGGAGAATACGATAATGGGTGGAATTTTTGGAGTAGCATCAAAGTCCAGTTGCATTCTGGACCTTTTCTTCGGAATTGATTATCATTCCCATCTGGGAACACGCAGAGGCGGAATGGCAGTGTATGATAAGAAACGTGGTTTTGACCGCGTGATTCATAACATTGAAAATGCGCCGTTCAGGACCAAATTTGATGGTGACATTGGTGAGATGGAGGGAAATCTGGGAATCGGATGTATTTCAGATAATGAACCTCAGCCTCTTCTGGTGCGCTCTCATCTTGGCAACTTTGCAATTACCACAGTTGGAAAGATCAATAACATGGATGAACTGATTGCCAACTGTTTTAAAAACGGATGCACTCATTTTCTGGAAATGAGTGGAGGAAGCGTAAATCCCACAGAAATGGTAGCTGCACTGATCAATCAGAAAGACAACATGATTGAGGGAATCCGTTATGCGCAGGAAGTGATAGAAGGTTCCATGACCATGCTGATCCTGACACCAAAGGGGATTCTGGCAGCACGTGACCGTCTGGGAAGGACTCCACTGATCGTGGGAAAGAAAGAAGATGCCTGTTGTGTATCTTTTGAGAGCTTTGCATACCTGAATCTTGGATATGAAGACCTGAAAGAACTGGGCCCCGGAGAAATTGTTGCTGTGACTCCGGACGGTGTGGAAACCTGCAGAAACCAGGGGAAGAGATGCGAATCTGTTCTTTCCTCTGGGTATATTACGGATATCCTACTTCGGCATACGAGGGTGTGAATGTAGAAGAAATGCGTTATCATTGCGGTGATATGCTGGCCAGGAGAGACAGGGGAGAAGTAAATCCCGATATTGTAGCCGGTGTTCCGGATTCCGGTATTGCCCATGCAATCGGATATGCGAACCAGTCCGGTGTGCCTTTTGCTCGTCCGTTTATCAAATATACACCAACCTGGCCAAGATCATTTATGCCTACACAGCAGAGTCAGAGAAATCTTATCGCAAGAATGAAGCTGATTCCTGTACATCGCCTGATCAAGGATAAGAGTCTTCTGATGATTGATGATTCTATTGTACGTGGAACACAGTTAAGAGAAACGACGGAATTTCTTTACAGAAATGGTGCAAAAGAAGTACATATCCGTCCTGCGTGTCCGCCTTTACTTTATGGATGCAAATATTTGAATTTCTCACGTTCAAAATCAGAGATGGATCTGATCACAAGACGTGTGATCGCCAAACGCGAGGGAGAGAATGTCAGTGATAAAGTCCTGGCAGACTATGCAGATCCAAATTCAACAAATTATAAAGAAATGCTGGAAGAAATCCGTAAGGAGCTGAATTTCACATCACTGAAATTCCACAGACTTGATGATCTGAAAGCTTCCATTGGAATTTCACCATGTAAACTCTGTACCTATTGCTGGGATGGAAAAGAATAAGGAGTCTGACTGTCGGATAGTAACGAACAAGAAACAGAAGAGGAGATGCAGATTTGTCGATAACAAACAATGGGAAACAGAAACGGAATAAAAAGAAAAAAAGACTTATAAAACTTCTGATAATTGTAATTATCCTGTTTATCCTGCTTATGCTGGCAGATACTCTGCTGCTCCAACACAGAAAGAACGTGGACAGAGAACAGAGAAAAGCAGAAGCAATCGCGGCACTGGAAAGAGTTCCCACTGTAACACCGACACCTGCAGCTACACCCACACCTACCCCAACGCCGATTCCTACGGTAACACCAACACCTGTACTGGAAAGGGCATATGTTTTTAACCCGGAGGACTATCTGGGAACCTGGCGCAGTGAGAATGGCAGGGTTAAGATCAAAATTAAGAAACTCAGTCAGAAGTCGGTTACATTCACTTATTGGCAGACAAATAAGAAAAAGACAGCTTCCTGTAAGGCAAAAGTAAAGAAATCCGTAGCAGGAAACGCAACCAGATTCTCGTTTACAGACTCGCTGGGAAATGTAGCAAAGGGTTATCTTACCTTTGATAATGGTCGTCTTTATGTGAATATTAAGACAAAAACAAAAGCGGAGGGTGCAAAAGTCCATCCTTCTGTGGATACTGTTATGATAAAAGAATAAAAGATACAAAAATATAAAAGGATTCAGTAACATAAACAGTTACAGGAATCCTTTTATATTAAAAAAGTGATTTTACTTATTTATTCATCTCTTTTTTATCAGTGCGTCCTACCAGATAATCAACACTTATATCGTAATAATTTGCCAGTCTGATAAGCATTTCAACCGGGATATTGCGTGAACCTGTCTCATAGTGAGAGTAGGAACGCTGGCTGATGTGAAGAATTTCGCTGAGCTGTTTCTGTGACATGTCAGCATCTGTACGTAAATCCTGAATACGCTGAAATTTCATATAGTTCACCTCTCTGTTTTGTAGTGTACTCCCAAACATGATCTGTGAAAAGCCTTCGCAGATTATGTACTGAAAAAAGTATAAAACAGAACAAAATGAACGGTTGCAAAACAGAGCAAAATGGTCTATTATAAAAATAATCTTTTTTCTAATCTGATTTCTGAAATAATTTCCAATACAATTTAAGTGATGTAACTATTCAGTCGTCCGCTGTTTGGCGAGACATACAAGCCAAAATTCCATTGCCGCAGGCAATCTGGAATGAATTTTGGCTACGTTACTGTGAACGGAGTGAACAGTAACGAATTGTTATATATTTTTTGGTGAGCATAAATATCGGGGGAGATTTATGCCGGAAGAAAGGAGTTTATATTTGTTTGCAAGTGTATTATCAGCTGCAATTTTTGGGGTGGAAGTATGCCCTGTGCAGGTAGAAGCTGATGTAAGTAACGGACTTCCTTCCTTTATCATGGTAGGATTTCCTTCTGCGCAGGTAAAGGAAGCGCAGGAACGGGTACGCACAGCACTCAAGAATAATGGTTATCAGTTTCCACCAAAGAGAATTACCGTCAATTTTGCTCCTGCAGACATGAAGAAAGAGGGCGCCGGTTTTGATGTACCGGTGGCAGCAGCAGTGTTGGCTGCTTTTGAGATGATCAGCCCTCAGGTTGTCAGCAGAGTTATGATGGCAGGGGAGATCGGTCTGGACGGAGAAATCCATGGGATATCCGGAATCCTGCCGATTGTGTTGTGTGCAAGAAGTTTGGGCAGTCGTTTTTGCGTAGTTCCCTATGAGAATCTGAAAGAAGGAAGACTGATCAGGGATGTGCCGGTAGCAGGAGTAAAAAATTTATGGGAACTGGTCGAGTGTCTTAAGAATCCGGAACCCTATCTGAAGAGGGAAATACAGGAAGAAATTCCTTCTATTATAAATACAGATATGGGAATGGATTTTTCAGACATTGAAGGACAGGAAGGAGCAAAAAGAGCGGCGGAAATTGCAGTAAGCGGATTTCACAATCTTCTCCTTATCGGACCTCCGGGAACGGGCAAAACCATGCTTGCCAGAAGACTGCCGACGATCATGCCTGGGCTTGGCTTTGAAGAAAAGCTGGAGCTTACCAGAATTTACAGTATTGCAGGACTTCTTTCAAGAGAACATCCTCTGATCGATGAGAGACCATTTCGCAGCCCTCATCATACAAGTACTCCGCAGGCAATTGCAGGAGGCGGGCGTAATCCCAGACCCGGCGAAATCACTCTTGCGCATAAAGGTGTACTCTTTCTGGATGAAATGCCGGAATTTTCCAGAGCAAGTCTGGAACTTCTGCGACAGCCCATGGAGGATAAAGTGATCCAGATAGCCAGAGCAAGCGGAACTTACAACTTTCCGGCGGATTTTATGTTATGTGCAGCGATGAACCCCTGTCCCTGCGGTTATTATCCGGATTTAAACAGATGCACCTGTACAGCAGGTGAGATCACACATTATATGGGAAAGATCAGTCGCCCTCTTCTGGACAGAATTGATATCAGCACTGAGGTACCGCCGGTTTCTTTTTCACAGCTTCACTGTGGAAGAAAGGGAGAAAATTCCGCTGCTATCAGAAAAAGAGTGGAAAAAGTACAGAAGATCCAGGAAGAACGGTATAAAGATGAGAAAATAAATTTTAACGGGCAGCTGAAGAGCAGTCTGATCGATAAATTCTGCCCTCTTACAGACAGCGCATCCCGACTTCTGGCAAGAGCCTTTGAAAAAATCGCATTCAGTGCCAGATCCTATCACAGGATTCTGAAGGTAGCCAGAACAATTGCGGATATGGAAGGGGAAGAAATGATTGCCGGTCATCATATCGGAGAAGCACTTTCGTACAGGGCATTTGACAAAGATTCTGTCATAAAATAAAGGTCAGTGAGGTATTTTATATGGAAAGAACTGATGTGAAAAATAATCATACAGAAGAATACAGTACAGGTCAGATACGATGTATTGAGAAATCAGATCCGGAATATCCTCAGATAATGAAGCAGTATGCCTCCATGCCGGCAAAGCTTTATGTAAAAGGCAGACTTCCTGATCCTAAGAGAAGAACGGTGGCAGTGATCGGTGCCAGAATGTGCAGTCCTTATGGAAGGATGCAGGCATTCCGGTATGCGAAAGCGTTAAGTGTAGCTGGAGTCCAGATTATCAGCGGTATGGCACTTGGCATTGATTCAGAAGGACATAAAGGCGCACTGGAAGGAAAGATGCCTACATTTGCGGTGCTTGGAAGTGGTGTTGATGTATGCTATCCGAAATCTAACAGAAAACTCTATGAGAGGATCTTATGGGAAAATGGTGGGATCATCAGTGAATGTCCACTGGGTTCAGGACCTGTTTCCTGGCATTTCCCGGCGCGAAACCGGATCATTAGTGCTTTGTCAGACGCGGTTCTGGTAGTGGAAGCAAAAGAAAACAGCGGTTCGCTGATCACTGCGGGATTTGCACTGGAACAGGGAAAGATGGTCTATGCGATTCCGGGGGCAGTGACAGATGAACTCAGCAGAGGCTGCCATAAGCTGATCTACGACGGCGCAGGGATTGCATACTGTCCGGAAATTATGCTGGAAGAACTTGGAATTTCGATGGAAAAAGTAACACAAAACGGTGAAAAAAACAACTTGGGACTTGCAAGAGATTTGAATATGGTGTATAGTTGTCTCGATTTACGACCAAAAAATCCCGACTACATTGTGAGAAAAACAGGCTTTTCCCCGGCACAGGTAAGCAACTGTCTTGTGGAACTGACACTGCGGGGGCTCATAAGAGAGAGCGGGAGACATTATTATGTAAAAGACAGTTGACGATTTATGATTATTGTGCTTCACGTTTCTGCGGCGCAGGGCGATTTTCATATGTAACAATATCGCTGTCAGGCAATGTGCCCGTTCAGGGACACTGTGAAGAATAACAGATTACGACTAGGAGAGGTAGCATGGCGAAATATCTGGTGATAGTAGAATCACCTGCAAAAGTGAAAACAATAAAGAAATTTCTCGGTGCGAATTACGATGTGGAAGCTTCTAACGGACATGTCGTGATTTCCCGAAGAGTCAGTTCGGAATTGATGTTGAGCATGATTTTGAACCCAAATATATAACGATCAGAGGAAAGGGAGAACTGCTTGCAAAGCTTCGCAAGGCTGCAAAGAAAGCAGATAAGATTTATCTTGCAACTGACCCTGACCGCGAGGGAGAGGCAATTTCCTGGCATCTGATGCAGGCATTAAAAGAAGATCCGAAGAAGATGCACAGGATTACCTTTAACGAGATTACCAAGACAGCAGTAAAATCATCAATCAAACAGGCCAGAGACCTGGATATGGATCTGGTAGATGCACAGCAGGCAAGACGTATGCTTGACCGTATGGTAGGTTATACCATCAGCCGCTTCTCTGGGCAAAAGTCAAGAGAGGCTTAAGTGCGGGGCGCGTACAGTCTGTTGCGCTTCGTATCATCTGTGACAGAGAAGATGAGATCAATGCGTTTATTCCGGAAGAATACTGGAGCCTGGAGGGAGATTTTCAGGTGAAGGGTGAGAAGAAACCGCTGCAGGCGAAGTTTTATGGAACAGATAAAAAGATGGATATCCACAGCAAAGAGGAAATGGATAAACTTCTGGCCTCTCTGAAAGATAAAGAATATGAGATCAATGAAGTAAAGAAAGGCGAGAGGATCAAGAATGCACCGCTTCCCTTTACTACAAGTACCTTACAGCAGGAAGCAGCCAAGACCTTAAACTTTTCCACACAGAAGACAATGCGTCTGGCACAGCAGCTGTATGAAGGAATTGATATCAAAGGAAATGGAACGGTAGGTGTGATCTCTTATCTGCGTACAGATTCTACCCGAATCTCAGAGGAAGCAGATGCTGCGGCAAGAGAATATATCACTGCTCAGTACGGAGAGGATTATGTTTCAAAGTCTGAGAAAGCTGTGAAAAAGGGACAGAAGATTCAGGATGCTCACGAAGCGATCCGTCCTACAGACATCAGCCGTACACCGGCTGTACTGAAGGAATCTCTTTCAAGAGATCAGTTCAGACTGTATCAGCTTATCTGGAGACGTTGCGGCCAGCAGAATGGCTCCTGCAAAATACGAAACAACATCTGTAAAGATTGGTGCAGACCAGTATATTTTTACAGTCTCTGCCTCCAAGATCATATTTGACGGATTTATGTCTGTATACACAGATGAAGAGGACCAGAAAAAAGGAAATGTTCTGAATCAGAGTCTTGAAAGAGGAATGAAGCTTAGTCTTAAGGAACTGAAACCAGAACAGCATTTCACGCAGCCGCCTGCACATTATACAGAGGCATCTCTGGTCAAGACTATGGAAGAACTGGGGATCGGACGTCCAAGTACCTATGCGCCGACGATCACAACGATCATCAGCCGCCGTTATGTTGCAAAAGAACAGAAGAACCTGTATGTTACAGAGTTGGGGGAAGTTGTCAATAATATTATGAAACAGGCTTTCCCGAGTATTGTAGATGTAAACTTCACTGCGACTATGGAAGGGCTTCTGGACTGTGTGGCAGCAGGAACTGTAAAGTGGAAGACAGTAGTAAGCAACTTCTATCCGGATCTGAAGAAGGATGTAGATGCTGCAGAGGAAGAACTTGAAAAGGTTGATATTCAGGATGAAGTGACAGATGTGATCTGCGAAAACTGTGGCAGACATATGGTGATCAAATATGGTCCTCATGGACGATTCCTTGCATGTCCGGGATTTCCGGAATGCAAAAATACCAAACCATATTTTGAGAAGATCGGGGTGGCATGTCCGAAATGTGGAAAAGAGATTGTGCTTAAGAAAACCAAAAAAGGACGTAAGTACTACGGATGTGAGGATAATCCGGATTGTGATTTCATGTCCTGGCAGAAACCATCAGCAAAGAAATGCCCGAAATGTGGAAGCTATATGGTGGAAAAGGGGAATAAGCTTGTCTGCAGCCAGGAGACATGTGGATATGTAGAGGCAAAGGACGAGAAAGAATAATAACGGATTGTAAATGTTATAAATGGGACTGTTGCAGCAGTTGAAAATGAATTTCATTAATGCAACAGTTCCGTTTTTTGTCTTACAGTCAGTGACTTTCTGATTTTTTGTCTTCAATCCTTTGAATTTTTAATGATGATATTTATTGAATAATATTATAAAAGGAATCTATTTTCAGAAAAGCAAAATAAAT
>ENA-OQJH01000150-OQJH01000150.1-human-gut-metagenome-genome-assembly--contig:-NODE-150-length-40573-cov-6.398309_pt1 | contig 40573 bp, 60 predicted proteins | sample MGYA00242597_ERZ504763 | MGnify/ENA primary metagenome ERZ504763 (study PRJEB26092, sample SAMD00036359) | human gut metagenome | host: Homo sapiens | study: EMG produced TPA metagenomics assembly of... | reverse complement strand
GACAGCGAAAGCTATTTGAGAGCCGTCACCAGCACGATCGGTCGAATCCGCCAGAAAATAGAGGATGACAAAGATCACCCCCGTTATATTAAAACGGTTTCCAACATTGGATATCAATTTGTCCCATTATCGGAATCGGTGCGATTGAATCGCAATCTGTAATAAAAGCCATACCGTGAGATCCTAGTAGGATTTTTCGGTATGGCTTTATCGTTTTCTACGCTGTACAAAATCGGCATCCTTGCATAGATGACCAAGAATATTCTAAAATAGAGATAACTTAATTCAGGAGGTCAAACCATGCAAACATTTGAAGAAGTATTGACCCACTTCCATAGCTTTTTAGAGTCTGCGACCTATTTGGACGTTGTTCCATGCCGCTGGGGATATGTAAGGCTTTTCAATGAGGGTGACCCTATCAATTCAATGCAATTCTTTGCCGCACACCACAAGAACTATATACGGCATTGACAAATGATTTGGAAACAGAGATTCAGGTCAGCTTGGGAATCGACTGAATTGGTATAAAATTGGTTTGCTTTTGGGTTCGTTTTGGTATAGTGACTTTGAAAAATGTGCTATACTGTACCACAAGCAAAACATTTTCAGGGATTTTCAATCTTACTGTAAAACTCTGTCAGATGCTTTGCCAGTGTGCGGGTCGAGTCCATTAAGGTTTCTCGCACTGCTTCTGGACAGGAAAGATAGATTCGATTGAACTCTTTTAACTCTATTTCCGTTTTGCCATCCCCGGAGTAATCAGCGCATCAAGCGAAACCGGCAAAACACGAGCAATCGCCAAAAGAATTTCGTAAGATGGATTCATGCTGCCTTTTTCAATGTTGGCGATATGCTTCGTTGAAACATGGCAGCGTTCAGCAAGTTGTTCTTGTGTTAAACCTGCCAGCTTGCGCTCCTTGCGAACCTTTTCTCCAAGTACTTTCAAGTCAGAATTCGGCATCATCGTTCACCTCAATAGTATTGTATCGTTCTGGTGAATGACGCGGTATAACCTTGTATTTCCTGTGAGCAGGAAGTATAGTGCCGATTTTTGCGTTTCCCGGTCGAGTTATAAAAAACGGTAACTCGTCCGGGCGATTTCACGCGCTATCCAATCACAGTTGCCGTTTGTGGAGGTAACTGTGATTTTTATTGGGGTAACGCATCAAAAAAAGCCTGTCTGCTGCCGTAAGCCAGACCGCCCCGAAGCAAGCACAATCGTTCCGTTCCACCATCCACAATCGTGCCGATGTGTTATATTGCGCCAGCTTCCCACTGTGGGAGGCTGGCGTTTTTGCGCTTTTGGAGCCAAAGTGCCGCAGTCCACCGTTTCTCCTATGATACAGCAGCAAACTTTATATTTGGGAGGGAAAGTCATGCTCGATCATAAGAAGAAAGCAATTACGGAACACTGGCAGTTTTGCCCCAAGTGCAACTTAAAACTTTATCGAATGACCGCCGACTGCACTGGATTCATCCATATAAAATGCTGGCGTTGCCGGAAAATGTTATGGCTCGACCTTTCCATTCGGGCCAAGTAAACATCAGTTTTATAAAACAATCGGGTGCACTGCACTCTGAATATGGACTGTTAGCACCGAGCAACGGGCCATTGCCATAAGGCAATGTATGAAACGTAGCACCAAATGGCCGGGCAGCAGCTTGACTGAATGATTTTCGCTTGAAAATCCTTCGGTTGGCTGTTGTCCGGCTATTTTTTATAGCTTCAGATGGCCTGCTCCCGAAAAGGAGCAGGTTTTATGTTTGCCCTCTTTTCATGGCTACCCCAAGCGGCGAAATATCCGTAGCATCTCCGAATTTTCGACTTTTCACGTTTTATCGAAAATTTGGAGGTTACACATGAGTTTCAATAATGGCAATGAACGTCGCAAGCTGAACGCAAAGTGGGAGCATCTTCGTGTGCAGTACCGCGAAGCAGGAATGAGCGAAGATGCAATTCAGGCTATGTACGAGTTTGATTTGGGTGTTCTCAATAGCGAACGCGCCTACATCACCAACACACTGACGGTTTCTGACACCACCGATGATAGTACAGCCACGGAAACCAGCGACTTCAAGCAGTATGAAAAAGCCATTACCGTAACGGATACCTACCACGAAACGAAAACGCGCTTTGCATGGGTAGGCGAAGTTCAAAATGAGAGGTTACACACTGGACTAGAAAAACTTTCAGATGAAGATCTCAAACTGCTGATCTTATACGCTGTAAGTGGCTTTAACGAATATGAAATTGCTAAAGTATTTAGCTTTCACAGCCTGCTATTCATAAGCGAATTGCAAAAATCACTTTATTTTTGAAGAAGTTTTGATTTTTGGTTATTTTTTGAGCCTTCTCGATGGCTCGTAAGTGTAAGGGCAATTCACCAGACGGCACAAGCCTCAGAGTGAAACGTCCGAACAGCCGTTCCTTGAAAACTGAATAGTTCCTTCATCTGGTACTCCGATAATGATACTTCCGTAATTCGCGGCCCGGTCATAAAGCAGACGGGGTGGCTGAAATGCCAATGAAGCGGTACAAGTCCGCTGCCAGATGTTTATGCCCCACTCGCAGGGAGCCGAGGGCGAATATGCGAGACCTTAACTTATTAAATCAGGCGTGGCCGAATGCTGTTTTCGGTCTTCGTCCACGCCTGTTCTTTTTACTTATTCCATATATCCACATTTTCGTCCTACATAGGAGGTTTTATGAACGAGAACGACCGTACCACCTTAGAGCAAGCGATCTACGAGGAAATGGAACTGACCCCGGAAATGATCCGGTCTATCCGCACGCTCTGCGGTGTCTGCCTTTGCAGCTTTGTAGAATCCAAGGCGTTCAAAATCGCCATTGTTCCCAGCGCAGACCGGAGCATGGACACTTGCACAGTCTGCCAAACCCGGCGCGGTCATGACTACGTTGTGATGAACCGCTGAACAAACACACCGCCCACTGCCAAGGAGGTGCAGCGGGCGGTGTACATATTGTAAAAGGAGGGCAGCTTTTGATTCAAAACTGGAAATTCCAGCGTGGAGACATTTTCTTCACCCGTTTCGACAACGCCATCGGTTCAGAGCAAAGTGGGAATCGTCCGGCAGTCGTTCTCCAGAACGATGTAGGAAATTTTTACTCGCCCACGCTGATCGTGGCCACATTGACAAGCAAGGCGGCAAAAAAGTATACCCAGCCGACCCACTGCCTGCTGGTGAACGAGTTTCTCTCCGTACCATCCATCGTTCAGGCAGAGCAGATCTTTACCGTAGACAAAAGCAGGGTGCTGAAATTTCTCGGACACCTCACCCCGGAAGAAATGAGCCGGTGGATGATGCTGTCCGTGCCAGCCTTGCCCTGAACCCGATGGGGAGCATTCAGCGGCTTCCACCTATCATCCGCTCTACGGCGGCTTACGCGCCGCCTGAGGTGGTTGACGGTAAGCCACCCATCTATCCCTACACACCCATCAAATCGTCCTTTGAGGACGCTGGGAGCGTTGAGGACATGATGCTGTACACCGAACTGGAAGCTGCGGTACACGCAATGATCCAGCGGCTGGAATATAGCTTCACGTTCAACCCCAGCCTGCTCACCAGCCCAAAGCGTAAGCAGCAGGTTGCTGAAATCCTGAAAGAAGCCGAAACGTACATCTGGAGGATCAAGGAGGAAATGCGATGCGCCTGAAAGACAACACCAATCCCTTCATCCATGTCAACCCGCCGTACCAGCTCATGGTCATCCACAGCAGCAAGCTGGTCTACCCCCGCGAACTGTATCAGCGCGGTGTGGAGCGCAAGCGTGTGGAACTGATTGCCGCCCACTTCAACGAATATGTGGCAAATGAGCCGAAGGTCAGTTTCCGCAACGGTCAGTTCATCGTAACGGATGGGCAGCACACCATCGAGGGGCGCATCCTCCGCAACGGCGGCAAGGATCTGCCGATCCTCTGCAAGGTGTACACGGGCATGACCGTGGAGCAGGAAGCCCTGCTCTTTGCCGAACAGAACGGCTTTTCCGCTCCGCTGACTGCTGGCATCAAGCTCCGCGCCAAGGTCGTAGGCGGCGATGCTATTTCCAAGGCTTTCCTCGCAGCCACCAACCGGGTGGGGTTGAGCCTCAATTATGACAGCCAGCAGCTGACCGATTATCGCATCGGCTGCGTTGGTACGGCTTTCCGGCTCTACAAGCAGATGGGCGAACCGCTCTACTGTGAAACGATGCGGCTCATCGTGGCAGCATGGGAGGGCAAACCGGATTCGTTCCGGGCATCTGTTCTGAAAGGCATGATGCACTTTGTGGAGCTGTACCACGGCGAGTTCAGTGAAGAACGGCTGCTCCGTGCGCTACGCAACATCCACCCGGTCGATATTTACCGCATCGGGCAGGACGACCCCGCAAAGCTGCGCGGATGGAAAAAATACGTTTTCCCCATCTACACCGCCTACAACGGCAAGTGCAGAAAAGACGCGCTGCCGATGAAATTCTGACATTCACAGGCATTCCTCCCATATACACAAGGGGCATCCGCAAACCGCAGATGCCCCTTGTTACATATCAAAGTGCAATATATAGTGTTCCTGTATTCATTCAGTACAACATATAGAAAAAAGAGGTATTCTATGCGCTCTCAGTTCACTTCGTATGAGCAGCTTCCCATCACCCTGACAGCCGACCACGTCGCTGCTGCACTGGGTATCTCCCGCGCTAACGCTTACATCCTGCTCCGTTCGGACGGCTTTCCCACGCTCCACATCGGTAAGCGGATGGTCGTACCCAAAGACCGTTTTCTTCAGTGGATCACGAACAGCGTAAATGGCTGATCTGACATCCTTGATTCAAGAGGTTTCTTTTTCTATACTATTCCCGAAACGACTTGACATCAGGAAGGAGGCAATATGCCAAGCAAACGTTCACACGGCGAGGGCACGCTTCGCCACCGCAGCGATGGTCGCTGGGAATTACGCATGATGGACGGCTACCAGAAGGATGGTTCGCCGCGCTTCAAGACCTTCTATGGCAAGACCCAAAAGGAGGTCAAGCTCAAACTGAAAGAGTATCAGGATGCGCTAATCAGCGGTGTCCAGCTGGACACGATCCTGTACTTTGAGGATTGGGCTGATACATGGTTCGAGGGTCACAAGGATAATATCGCTCCCACGACACAGGAAAGCTACAAATACTGCCTGAAAATGCTCAAAGAGGGATTTTATCATCGCCCCTTGACCGTCATACGCCCCATCGACATTGAAAACTTCCTGAAAGGGATGCGGCGCGATGGCCGCTCGGATTCTTACATCAGCAAGGCACGAGGAATGCTCTACCAGATCTTTCAAAAGGCAGAAGCCAATGACCTTGTGCGCCGCAACCCGGTCCGGCTTGCTGAAAAGATGCGGGCATCCGGCACCGCAAAACGCAAGGAAGCCTTTACCACAGCGGAAGTCGCACATCTGATGAAGGTGCTGCCCGATGACCGCATGGGCTTGAGTATCCGGCTTTTGCTCGGCACTGGAATGAGAATGCAGGAACTTCTGGCTTTGGAGCCGCAGTTTATTGAAGAAGATGGCTCTGTCATTCACATCCGGCAGGCAGTAAAGGTCGTAAAAGGTACGGTCAGCATCGGCAGTCCGAAATCCAAAGACAGTATCCGGGATATTCCGGTGCCGCTGAATGTCCGCCCCTGTGCCATCAAGCTGCGGGATACCACCGACCAGTTCATCTGGGAAAGCCCCAAGACCGGCTTGCCCTGCAATCCCACCCATTTCCGGGATGTATTCCGCAAATCTCTGGAAGAAGCGGGCGATGTCCGCTTGCTCACGCCGCACAGCTGCCGCCACACCTATGTGTCGCAGATGCAGGCATTGGGCGTGGATATCCAGACCATCCAGAGTATCGTAGGCCACGCCGATACCGAGATGACTGAGCATTATCTCCATGTTCAGGAATCCATTCGGCAGAGTGCGATCCAGTTGTTCAGCGAGGCATTTTCGGCCTGAAAATTGGACGGAACGGCACTAATTAGACCAGATAAAATCTTTGGCATTGTGGTCAAAATTGTGGTCAAAACCAAATGAGGCCAGCCTATAAACAAAAAATCCAACGATTTCTAACGTGAAATCGTTGGATTTATGGTCCGAGTGGCGAGAATCGAACTCACGGCCTCTTGAACCCCATTCAAGCGCGCTACCAAAACTGCGCTACACCCGGATATCGTCCTCTGCCTCCCTACCGAAGCATTGGCGACAAAAGATATTATACGCATCTTTCCGGGTTTTGTCAACACTTTTCTGCATCTTTTTCTGATTTTTTCAAGAAAAGTATGATTTTCATCGTATGAGCGCCGCTTTACTTTTTTGTTTTTACGCCAGTTTCCGCATCTGCGGCCCGCAGCTGTCTGTCCTTTTCCAGCAGGGGCTTGAGGTACTGGCCGGTAAAGCTGCCGGGCACCTCGGCCACCTGCTCGGGCGTACCCTCGGCAATCACCAAGCCGCCGGCGCTGCCGCCTTCAGGGCCAAGGTCAATGATGTGGTCGGCACACTTGATGAGATCCAGGTTGTGCTCGATGACAATGACCGTGTTGCCCGCATCCACCAGCTTCTGCAGTACCTCGATCAGGCGATGCACGTCCGCAATGTGCAGGCCGGTGGTGGGCTCATCGAGGATATACACCGTCTTGCCGGTGCTGCGGCGGGCCAGCTCATTGGCCAGTTTGACACGCTGGCTTCGCCGCCGGACAGGGTGGTGGCGCTCTGCCCCAGGGTCACATAGCCAAGGCCCACATCCAGCAGGGTCTGCAGCTTGCGGGCGATCTTGGGCTGGTTGGCAAAGAACACCACCGCCTCCTCCACGGTCATGTTCAGCACGTCGGAGATGGTCTTTTCCTTATACTTTACCTCCAGCGTCTCGCGGTTATAGCGCGCGCTTGCACACCTCGCAAGGGACATAGACATCCGGCAGGAAGTGCATCTCGATCTGCAAAATGCCGTTGCCCTCGCAGGCCTCACAGCGGCCGCCCTTGACATTGAAACTGAACCTTCCCGGGCCATAGCCGCGCATCTTTGCATCCTGGGTCTCGGCAAAGACGGCGCGGATATCGTTGAACACGCCGGTATAGGTGGCCGGGTTGGAGCGGGGCGTGCGGCCGATGGGCTGCTGGTCGATGCCAATGACCTTATCCACGAACTCAAGACCCTCCACTCCGTCGCACTTGCCCGCACGGCTACGGGCACCGTTCAGCTCACAGGCCAGCGTCTTGTACAGGATCTCGTTGATCAGGCTGGACTTTCCGGAACCGGAAATGCCGGTCACACAAACGAACTCGCCCAGCGGGAACCGGACATCAATGTTGCGCAGGTTGTTTTCCCGGGCACCCCTCACGGTCAGAAAGTTCCCATTTCCTGTGCGGCGGGTCTGGGGCACGGCAATGCGCTTGCGGCCGGAAAGATAATCGCCGGTGATGCTCCGCTTGGCCTTACAGATATCCTTCACGGAACCCGCCGCCACGATCTCGCCGCCGTGAACGCCCGCGCCGGGGCACATCTACGATATAGTCCGCGCTGCGCATGGTATCCTCGTCGTGCTCGACCACGATGACGGTATTGCCGAGATCCCGCAGGTTCTTCAGGGTCGCAATGAGCTTGTCGTTATCGCGCTGGTGCAGGCCGATGCTGGGCTCGTCCAGCACATAGAGCACGCCGGACAGCGCACTGCCGATCTGGGTGGTGAGGCGGATGCGCTGGCTTTCGCCGCCGGACAGGGTGCCAGCCGCGCGGGCCAGGGTCAGGTAATCCAGACCCACGCTCTGCAAAAACTGCAGGCGGTTCCGGATCTCCTTCATGATCTGACCGCCGATCTGCCTCTGCTTCTCGGTCAGGTGAGGCTCATTTTCGGCAATGAATTTCAGCTCATCCCGGATGGACATTTCGCAGAACTCGCTGATATTCTTATCCCCAACGGTCACTGCCAGTACCACCGGCTTCAGGCGCTTGCATGGCAGTCCGGGCACTCCACGCCGGACATGAAGCTGCCGATCTCTTCCTTCATCCACTCGCTGTTGGTCTCCCGGAAGCGGCGCTCCAGGTTCTCCACGATGCCCTCAAACGTATTATAGTAGACACCGCTGCCGAACTCGTTGGTTCGGTGCATCTCGATCTTTTCGCCGTTGGTGCCGTAGAGCAGGGCGTTCACTGCCTCGGTGCTCATATCCTTGATGGGCGTGTCCAGCGTAAAGCCGTATTTTTTACCCAGACCAAGGTAGTACATTTCGCTGACAGAGCCTCAGCGTAGTACCAACGCTGGCCTTGATGGCCCCCTGCCGGATGGACAGGTTCTTATTGGGCAGGATGCGCTCCTCGTCCACCCGCATGAACGTACCAAGGCCCGTGCACTTCTCACAGGCACCCTGGGGGTTGTTGAAGGAGAAGAGCCGGGGCGACAGGTCCCCGATGGAGATGCCGTGCTCCGGGCAGGCAAAGTTCTGGCTGAAGGTCATGCACTCCCCACCGATGACATCGATCTCGGCCACGCCGCCGGTCAGGGCCAGCGCAGTTTCCAGCGAATCTGCCAGACGGCCCCGGATGCCCTTGCGCATGGCAAGGCGGTCCACCACGATCTCCACCGTGTGCTTGATGTTCTTTTCCAGCGTGATCTCTTCGTCCAGGTCGTACAGATTGCCGTCGATCCTCACACGGGAATAGCCGCCCCGCCGGGCAGCATCCAGCTCCTTCTGCTGCGTGCCCTTGCGCTGGCGTACCACAGGAGCCAGCACCTGGAATTTGGTGCCGTCCTCCAGCTTGAGCACGGCATCCACCATCTCATCCACGGTCTGCTGGCTGATGACACGGCCGCACACCGGGCAGTGGGGCACGCCCACCCGGGCATACAGCAGGCGCAGGTAATCGTAGATCTCGGTCACGGTGCCCACGGTGGAGCGGGGGTTGTGGCTGGTGGTCTTCTGGTCAATGGAAATGGCCGGCGACAGGCCGGTGATCTCATCCACATCGGGCTTGTCCATCCGGCCCAGGAACATCCGGGCGTAGCTGGAAAGGCTCTCCACATAGCGGCGCTGGCCATCGGCATAAATGGTATCGAAGGCAAGGCTCGACTTGCCGGAACCGGACAGGCCGGTCATAACAATGAATTTTTCGCGCGGGAGGGTCAGATCAATATTCTTCAGGTTGTGCTCCCGTGCGCCTTTGATGACGATCTTATCGTTTGCCAAGGTACTTTCTCCCTCTTCTCTGTGTCTGTGCATGGTTCTGCCTGCGCTCGGTCTCGGCATCCGAGTCCACGGTGGGGTTCTCGCCCCGGCGCAGGCGGTCGATCTGGTCACGCAGGAAGGCCGCATGCTCAAATTCCAGCAGCTTGGCGGCCTCCTTCATCTCCCGGGTCAGGCGCTCAATGGCAGCTTCACGCTCCAGTTTGCCCATGCGGCGGGTATTCCGCTTTGCGTTCTCCGCCTTATCGCTGATCTCAATGCTGTCCGCAATGGCCTTGACGATGGTCTTAGGCACGATGCCGTGTTCTTCATTGTAGGCCATCTGAATGGCACGGCGACGCTCGGTCTCGGTGATGGCGCGTTCCATGCTGTCCGTCACCTCATCGGCGTACATAATGACCAGACCCTCGGCGTTGCGGGCCGCGCGGCCGATGGTCTGGATGAGGCTGGTCTCACTGCGCAGGAAGCCTTCCTTGTCGCATCCAGGATCGCCACAAGGCTGACCTCGGGCAGATCCAGACCCTCGCGCAGAAGGTTGATGCCCACCACACATCGATGGAGCCCAGGCGCAGATCTTTGATGATCTCCATCCGTTCAAAGGTGTCCACCTCGTGGTGCATATATTTGACCTTGATGCCCTGCTCAGTCAAAAAGTCGGTCAGGTCCTCGGCCATCTTCTTGGTCAGGGTGGTCACAAGAACACGCTCGTTCTTCGCCGTGCGGGCGTTGATCTCGCCCAGCAGGTCAGTCACCTGCCCCTCCACAGGCCGCACCGAGATCAGCGGGTCCAGCAGGCCGGTGGGCCGGATGACCTGCTGCGCGATCCGGGTGCTGTTCCGGCGCTCGTACTCGCCCGGCGTGGCCGAGACGAACACCATCTGGTTCAGTTTGCTTTCCACCTCCTCAAACTTGAGGGGGCGGTTGTCAAGGCCGACGGCAGACGGAAGCCATATTCCACCAGCGTCTTTTTGCGGGCGTAGTCGCCGCCGTACATAGCACGCACCTGCGGCAGGGTCACATGGCTCTCATCCACAAAGAGCAGAAAATCCTCCGGGAAATAGTCCAGCAGGGTGGTGGGCATACTGCCCGGCGCACGGCCCGACAGCACCGCCGAATAGTTCTCGATGCCCTTGCAGATCCCCACTTCGGTCAGCATCTCGATGTCGTAGTTCGTTCGCTGCTGGATGCGCTGGGCTTCAATGAGCTTGCCCTCGGCGGTAAACTTCTTCACCTGCTCGTCGCACTCGGCGCGGATCTTTTCAATGGCCGCTGCCTTTTTATCGGCACTGACGATGTAGTGGCTGGCCGGGAAGATGGCCACATGCTTCACCACGTTCTGCCGGGTGCCGGTAACGGGGTTGAACTCCGTGATGCGGTCGATCTCATCCCCGAAGAACTCCACCCGGATGGCAAGGTCGCTCATGTAGGCCAGATAGATATCCACCGTGTCGCCGTGAACACGGAACTTATTGCGGATAAAATTGATGTCGTTCCGCTCATATTGCAGGGTGACCAGCTTTTTGCACAGGTCATCCCGCTCCATCTGCATCCCGGGCCGCAGGCTGATGACCATGCTGCGGTAATCGATGGGGTCGCCCAGAGAATAGATGCAGGACACCGATGCCACAATGATGACATCCCGCCGCTCCGAAAGCGCCGCCGTGGCCGAGTGGCGCAGGCGGTCGATCTCATCGTTGATGGCGCTGTCCTTTTCAATGTAGGTATCGGTGCTGGGGATGTAGGCTTCGGGCTGGTAGTAATCGTAGTAGGAAACAAAATACTCCACCGCATTGTCCGGGAAGAACGAGCGGAACTCGGTGCAGAGCTGGGCCGCCAGCGTCTTATTATGGGCCAGCACCAGCGTGGGGCGGTTGCACCGGGCGATCACGTTGGCCATGGTAAAGGTCTTGCCGCTGCCGGTCACACCCAGCAGGGTCTGGCAGCGGTCGCCCCGCTCAACGCCCTCTACCAGCTGCTCAATGGCTTGGGGCTGGTCACCCGTGGGGGCATAGTTGGAGACGAGATGGAACTGTTCATCGGCCATGTCTCGTTTCTCCTTTCTGTTCTCAGATAGAACTACAAATAGTTGTGCTTTTCATGTTGATTATAACACAATTATTTTATAATATCAATACGGCCTGAGCATCTCCCCGGTCTGGAAATCGTAGAACGGCAGGCGGTTGGCCTCCCGCATGGAGAAATATTCGCTCTCGGTCAGGATGATGTGATCCCGCAGATGTACCTTGACCAGCCCCAGTGCCCGGACGATATTCTCGGTGGCCATCAGATCCTCCCGCGAGGCAGGGCCACGCCGTTGGGGTGGTTATGGCAGAGCACCACGCTGTCGGTACCGCCCTTGAGGCTGCCGCCACCACATCCTTGATTTCCAGACTCACCCGGTCGCTGGTGCCGTCCCGCAGCCAGAACAGCCCCTTGATGCGGCTGCGGCCATCCAGCGCAGCCAGCAGGCGCGTTCCTGCACAGTCCCGGCAAACTGTGCCATCAGGTATTCGACCAGCTGGTCGGTGGTCTTCATGCATTTTTGCCGTTTACCGCACACTGGGTATAGTATCTGCCGACCTGCGGCAAAAGATGCAGCATCCGGGCGGTAGAGGGGCCTACCCCCTCCACCGTCAGCAGATCCTCCTCGGAGGCATCCAGCACCCCGGCAAAGTCTCCGAACCGGTCCATGAGGACATGGGCAAGGCCGTTGGTGTCCTTGCGGGTGTTGGTGATGTAAAGGACATATTCCAGCGCTTCATGGGGTGCCAGACTTTCCAGTCCGTACTGCTCCACCCGGGCGCGCATCCGCTGGCGGTGCCCCTTGTGCTGGCCGCTTTCCTTCGCCATGATCGTTCTCCTTTTGCGTTATTACTCTAATAGTACCGTTTTTTCAGCAAAACACAAGGGGGCACAGGAAATATTCTGCGTTGACTTCAAAGAAAGGGTGGTTTATTATAGAGAAAACCTCTCAGGCGCTTTGCGCCAGCTCCCCTGATAGGGGAGCCAAGAAACGTGTCTTGCCTCTCCTATCAGGAGAGGTGGCATTGCGCAGCAAAAACGGAGAGGGCTTGTCTTTCATCCAACAAAAGGAACGATCTTATGAAACAATTTACTGCCACTGCAAACGACGAGGGCGTGCGGCTTTCCCGCTTTGTCCAGAGCGTGACGCGCGATCTCCCCACCAGCCTGCTGTACAAGAGCTTCCGCAACAAGCGGGTCAAGGTCAACGGCAAAAAGGGAGCCCCCGAGGATCGCTCAAGGCGGGCGATCTCATTGAGCTGTACATCAACGATGAATTCTTCCCGCCCGAGGCGCAAAGCCTGCAGCCCGCAAGCCTGCCCCCAAAAAGCAGCAGAACCAGCCCAAGGTGACCGTCATCTATGAGGACGAGAACATTGCCGTGCTGTACAAGCCCACCCACCTGCTCTGCCACAGCGACCGCACCGGCGATGCCAACCTTGTGGACGCGTTCACCCAGTATCTGGCCCAGAAGGGCGAGTATGACGCAGGCGGCGAGAATCGCTTCAAGCCCGGCATCTGCAACCGGCTGGACCGTGGCACCGAGGGCCTTGTCATCGCTGCCAAGAGCTACGCCGCCCTGCGGGACATGAACGAGATCATCCGCACCGACCTGCTCAAAAAGGAATATTACACCATCACCGTGGGCATCCCCCAGAGCGGGCGGTTCACGGCCTGGTGGGAGCACGACGAAAAGAACAACAAGGTCAGCATCCATGCCCACCAATCTCAGGATGAGCGCCGCAAGCAGATCATCACCGATGTGGACGTGCTGCGCACCGCCGGGCCTTTTGCCTGTGCAAGATCGGCCTGGTCACGGGCCGCACCCACCAGATCCGCGCGCATCTGCCTACCTGGCAGGCCGGTGCTGGGAGATATCAAATACGGCAACCGCAAGATGAACGAGCGCACCGGCACCCGGACGCAGGCTCTCTGCGCCGTCCGCATCAGCTTCCTGGATATCCCGGAGGAGAACACCCTGCACTACCTCACCGGCAAGGTCATCAAGCTGAAAGACCCCCAGATCGTCAAACAGTTCGACGCACTGGATAAGAATAAAGAAGGAGCAGCATCATGGCAGACCTGAACGCCTATTTCAAAAGCATCATCGACCAGGACCGCGAATCGGTGGTCATCTGCGATCTGAACCACATCATCATTTACATGAATCCTGCTGCCGTGGTGGATTACAAAAAATACGGCGGCGCTTCCCTGCTGGGCAAAAGCTTCTGGCCTGCCACAACCCCCATTCGGTGGAAGCCATCCGCAAGGTGTCGAGTGGTTCGCGGCGGATGCCAGCCACAACATCGTCTATACCTATCACAACGCAAAGCACGACCGCGACGTCTACATGGTAGCCCTGCGGGACGAGGACGGTACCCTGATCGGCTACTACGAGAAGCATGATTCCCGAAAAGCTGAAACTATGAAGCAGTACGATTTGTTCTGACAAAGAAAGGCGAACTCCACACAAAAAAGACTTTGCCGCCTACCCCCGTGCGAAGATGCTACTCTGCTATACCTCTCGCATAAGCAAAACGAACGCCTGCCGGGCTTTTCTCACTCGGCAGGCGTTCGTTCGTTTTTATGGAGGTCGATTCGTTACTTTGCCAGCAGCTCGTCAGCCAGCGCATCCATCTGTGCCTCAGCGGCGGCATTGGCGGCAGAGCGGATGGTCACAACGGCATCACAGACGGTGATGTTCTTCATGCCGTCCAGCTCAGCACGCATCAGCTTTGCAGCCATGGGGCCCAGGTGCCGTTCTCCATCAGGCCAACGGTGCGGCCCTGGAAGTTCTTGGTCTTGAGGTGGGTCAGCAGATTCTCCATCGGCGGGAAGAGGAAGCATCGTAGGTGGCGCAGGCCAGCACGATCCGGCCGCAGCGGAAGGCTCAGTGACGGCATAGGAGACATCGGTGCGGGTCAGATCCATCTCCACCACCTTGGCACCCTTGGCGCGCAGCTTCTCAGCATGGTGTGGGCGGCGGCTCTGGTGTGGCCGTGGATGGAAGCGCTGGCCACCAGGATCTTCTCCGGCTCCTCAGCCTTGTAGCTGGACCACAGGTCATAGTAGTTCAGGTACTTGCTCAGATCGCCGGTCAGCACGGGGCCGTGCAGGGGGCAGATGGTGGCGATATCCAGCGCGGCGGCCTTTTTCAGCAGAGCCTGCACCTGCGGGCCGTACTTGCCCACGATGTTCAGGTAGTAGCGGCGGGCCTCGCTGGCCCAGTCGGCGTTTTCGTCAAACCTGGCCACTGCACCAAACCGGCCAAAGCCGTCCGCAGAGAAGAGCACCTTTTCACTGCTCTCATAGCTCACCATGACCTCGGGCCAGTGCACCATGGGGGCAAGCACAAAGGTCAGGGTGTGGGTACCCAGGCTCAGGCTCTCGCCGTCCTTCACCACCACGCGGCGCTCCTTGGCAACGGCATCCGCCCCAAAGAACTGATCCATATACAGGAAAGTTTTGGCGTTGCCCACCACCTGCATTTCCGGGTAGAGGGCGGCCAGTCTGGCGATGTTGGCACCGTGGTCAGGCTCCATGTGGCTGACCACCAGGTAATCCGGCTTGCGTCCGGCCAGTGCCTCGGTCAGGTTGGCAAGCCAGGGCTCCGTGGCACGGTTGTCCACCGTATCCAGAATGGCGGTCTTTTCGTCCAGAATGACATAGGAATTGTAGCTCACGCCGGTGGGCACCGGGTACTGGCTCTCGAACAGGTCAATGGTGGTATCGTCCACACCCACGCCCAGAATGGCTTCGCTGATCTTTTTCACGCTCATAGCAGACATCCTCTCTATCCATATTGCTGTGCCGGAAAAGTGGCAGCATAATACTAATAGCGGTTCCTAGTATAGCACATTGTTAAAGATTATTCAAGCTCCTCCGGCAGTCTTGCTGCCACCGGCCGGCCGGGCTCGTTGTCCAGCTCCAGCAGGGCTGCCGCGCTGGCATCATCCAGGCTCTGAACACTGCGGAGCTTGCGGCTGATGGCCCGGCTGCGGACACCAATGAGGTTGTCCAGCTCTTCATCGGTCTGGCGCAGGCGCTGCTGCATCTTGGAGAGCCCCTGCCCGAACTTGTCGAACTCCGTCTTAACGGCACCCAACAGCTGCCAGACCTCGCCGGAGCGCTTCTGGATGGCAAGGGTCTTGAAGCCCATCTGCAGGCTGTTGAGCAGAGCCGCCATGGTGCTGGGGCCTGCAATGTTCACCTGATAATCCCGCTGCAGCACCTCCAGCAGACCGGCGTTCACCACCTCGCGTACAGCCCCTCAAAAGGCAGGAAGAGGATGCCAAAGGTCGTGGTGTAGGGCGGTTCCACATACTTTTCCCGGATATCCTTTGCCTCGCTCCGCAGCACCAGTTCCAGCGCATGGCGGCATTCTCCACCGCCTGCGCATCGCCGGAGCCTGGGCATCCTGCAAGTGCGCGTAGGTATCGCCGGGGAATTTGGAGTCGATGGGCAGCCAGACCGTGCCGCCGTCCGCACCCGGCATCTTGATGGCATATTCCACCCGCTGGGTGCTGCCCGGGATGGTGGCCACATTGGTCTCGTACTGCTCCGGAGCCAGGATCTCTTCCAGAATGGCCCCCAGCTGGATCTCGCCCAGAATGCCGCGGGTCTAACGCCCGAGAGCACCTGCTTCAGCCCGCCCACATCGGCGGCAAGGTTCTGCATCTCGCCCAGCCCCTTGTACACCTGTTCCAGCTGGTCATTCACAGCCTTGAAGCTCTCGGTCACCCGCTTCTGCAGGGCATCCTGCAGTTGCTCGTCCACAGTGTGGCGGATCTCATCCAGCTTTTTGGCGTTCTCGGCCTGCAGGGCGGTCATGTTTTCCGCAAGGGTCTTGCGCAGCTCTTCCAGCTTCTGGGTGTTGGTGGCCTCCAGACTCTGGAGCCGCTGGGTCAGGATCTGCTGCTGGCCGCTCTGGCCCTGTGCCAGCGTGGTGCTCATGCTCTGCACTGAGGTCTGCAATGTCTCACTGACACTGCGGATGGCGGTGTAATTCTGCTCCGCCATTGCCGCCTGTCTGGCCGCAAAGTCTTTTGCCTGTGCATCGAGCTGCTGCTGCATCCAGCGCTTGAGCTCCTCGTAGTCTCCCCCGTTCCGGGGCTTGTTCAGTTTCCAGAGCACCGCTGCCAGCAGCAGGCAGATGGTGACCAGCAGCAGGGTGTACAATCCAGCTAAAAATTCCATTGATTATAAGTCCTCGAAATCGACCAATTCTTTCCGGGTATCCAGCGCATCGCCATAAAGGCCCACGCCGTCCACCTCGCACTCGCCCGACTGGTTATCATAGGGGTCGGAGCGGAACCCGTACATCGGCGGGTCAAAGGGTGCCTCAAAGGCGCGGTTTGCCACCATACGCCCGGTGTCCAGGCTGCCGAAGTAGTGGCGGCGCAGCTCTTCCTCGCCCTGCCGTGCCATGGAGGCACCAAAGGAGCAGTCGGCATACATCCAGCCCTTGGGGGCAATGTAGAACATGGCCCAGTCGTGGCAGCCCACGCCGGTGGGCGACACCGACAGGCCGCTCTGCCAACGGGCCGGAATGCCCACCAGACGGCAGAGGGTGATGAAGGTCAGGGCCATAATGCCGCAGTCACCGCGCCGGTCCCGCGCGCAGCGGTCGGGCAGGCAGTCCTGCACAAAGTAGGCGGGCTGATAGTGATACCGCACGTTCAGGGTAACGTAATCATAGATGCGCTTTGCCTTTTCCGCCGGGTCGGTGATCCCTTCGGTCAGCTGTGCGGCCAGCGCCCGCAGGTAAGGCGTGAACACGATATGCGGGGCCTGCTCCTCGGTATCAAAGGTCGGCTGTTCCGGTGCGGGCACAAAGTCCAGCGGGTCAGCATAGACTGCCGTTGTCTTGTAACGGTACTGCACCCCGAAGCGGCGGTTTTCGGTCAGGTCAGCCTCCCAGCAGACCGTGCGCTGGGGGGCGTTTGCATCGGCGATGCGGCCCGGCTGCTCGGTAAAGCACTGCAGCTCGATCTCGCTCTGGGCCAGGCATTCCGCCGGAATGGGCAGCCAGGCGCGGACGTGCACGCTCTCCCGGCCCTCTGCCTTTGCCTTGGCCAGAGCGGCGGCAAAGGCTCATCCGACATCCCCACGCTGGTCTTCAGCGTGATGCGGGCACTGGCCTGCCTTCCCGCTCCATCTGGTCATGGATGCGGCGGCGCGCTCCCGGGCCAGCGTAGCCGGGGCGGGCGGGTCAAGCTGACGGGCGGCAAGGTCGGCGTGGGTGGCGATCAGCGTCTCGGCAAAGCGGTCAAGGTAGTGCTTCTCCCCTTCCACGAATCGCCAGTCTACCCGGCCATCATGCACCAGCTGGCGGAACTCCTCCACCGTGAAATCCCGCACAAGGCCCTGCATCCGGGCCACGGCCTGTGCCTCGTTCCAGCAGTATTCCTGCGGCAGACGGCACATGATCTCCTTCTGCACCAGCAGGGCATCCCGCAGCGCGTCCACGCCGTGGGGCACAGGGTTGGCGGGCTGCTCGTACTCCGGCATTTCCAACCCCTGACTGCGGGGGCTGTTCTGGGTCTCCGTCCAGTCCTCGGCCAGATATTCATCGATCCGTGCCACGGCTTCTTTGTAATAGCCCGCGGCCTTCAGCCGCTCCACATCATCGGGCAGACCAACGTTCAGATGCACAAATGCTTCGTTCAGATCTTTCATCCTGTTTCATCCTTTCTCTCAGGCGCACTGCTCTTCCCAGAAAGCAGTGGCTTCCACCAGCCAGTTCTCGGCATCTGTTCCTGTGCCGATGCCGCAGACGTGAGGTGCATTGTTGAACACCCGGTAAACATGCTTGACGTGATTGGCCTGCAGGGCAGCTTCCAGCTGCGGTCCCTGCCGCCAGTAGACCAGCTCTTTCAGCAGCGTGTCGTTCACACCGTGCCAGTGGTAGGTGGCGGGGTAGTCCGGCGTGATCTCATCCGAAAGGTTCCGGGTATAGTATTTGGGGCCGTATGCACCGATATCCTGAATGACATGGTAGATGGGCTTGATGTAGGTCATATCGTTGATGGGGTAGCCCAGCAGCAGGGCAGCGGGCTTGGGCACATTGTAATGCTTATACCCCACCGATTCCGTGCCGAACAGGCCCGTCAGGTGGCCGCCCATGGAATATCCCACGATGGCGTACTGCTCCGGCTGGATGCCAAACTCCGCAGCGTGTTCCTCAATGTACTGCATGGCCCGGCCGATGTCCTCCAGCGGAGCGTCATCGGAAGCATCCGTCCAGACGCGATACCGCAGAATAAAGGCGGCATAGCCCAGCTCATGCAGCTGCCAGGCCGTACAGGCCCCCTCCTCCAGCTCGGCGCTCTCATTGGCACCGCTGCCAGCCAGGATCAGCGCAAACTTGGCATTTTCAGCCTTGGCCGGGAAATAGAACAGGCCGGTGTTGTTTTTGGTGCGGTCCGCCGCCTTTTCCGCATCCGTGTAGAACGAGTGGGTGACCTGAACGCCATTGTTGTAGTTCTCAATGACCAGATTCAGCCCCTTGGCACAGCCTTCGGCCACATACTCGTTGGTGTAGCCCTCCACGGTGGTCATCTCCCACAGGGCCTGACCCGGCGGCAGTCCTTATCCTGCGAGTAGGTGTAGAAGCCGGAGTTCTTGATGCCCGGGTTGCTGCGCACTTCCTTCATGGTGGTCTGAGCCGTGATGTTGGGCTCTCCCTTTTCCATCACGCACCGGCGGCAGAGCCAGCAGAGCCAGCAGACACAGCACCATCGCAACGATTCGTTTTGCCTGTTTCATGTTCCGTTCCTTTCCCCCGCACCGCCCTGATTGCATTCTCCCACACGGAGGACTACAATATGAGACTGCACAGGCGGCACCGGTTGGTTTTTTTCTATTGTATCACACCCGCCGGTATTGTCAAAACAAATCTGCCACAAAATCCATGCGTTGTGATCTCCACGCTTCCGGGGGGCCGGATATTCAGATTCCAGACACTCTGCCGGCCTGAGGTGAACAGGTTTCCATTGTGATTTGCGGCAGATTCTGCTATACTGAAAAAAGATATTGCACACGCAATGAGGGGAAACCGGAGCACTGCGGCTCCGGTCAGGATAGGAAATATGAGTGAGATCACAGTCCGGCCCATGATGCCGGAGGATTGGACTGCCGTGTCCAAAATATATCTGGAGGCATTGCCACCGAGCACGCCACCTTCCAGACCAACTGCCCGCCCTACACCGCCTGGGACGCATCCCATGCCAGGGAATGCCGGCTGGTGGTGCTGGACGATGGGGTCGTAGCCGGCTGGGCAGCCTGCATCGGGTAGACCCCCGCTGGTGCTACCGCGGCGTGGCCGAGGTGAGCATCTATGTCGGGGAGAAATTCCGGGGCAAGGGACTGGGCTATCACCTGCTCACGGCGCTCTGCCGTGAGGCCGAACAGGCCGGGTACTGGACGCTGCAGTCCACGGTGCTGCAGGACAACGCCCCCTCCGGGGCCTGCACCTGAAATGCGGTTTCCGCGTGGTGGGCCGCCGGGAGCGCATTGCCCGGGACTGCCACGGCCGCTGGCTGGACACCTACCTGATGGAGCGGCGGTGTGCAGCGGACGAACCGGCGGGCTATAAAAAGCTGTAAGGCACCTTTTGCGGAAAAGATTTACAGTTTCTTCAAAAAGCGGCCTTGAAAATCCACAAAAATATGATATACTAACGTAACGATACCAAAGCGAGAGAAAGGAGGCGCGCGGAATGGCACCGACCAAAGAGCGTCCGGCAACCAAGACGATTGCCACAAACCGGGAAGCGCGCCACGAGTACTTCGTTCTGGAAGCGTTGGAGACCGGCGTTGAGCTGAAAGGCACCGAGGTCAAGAGCCTGCGTGCCGGCGGCGTGAACCTGAAAGACAGCTGGGTCGATATTGAGGACGGTGAGCTGCTGGTCAAGGGAATGCACATCACCCCCTACGACCACGGCAACATCTTCAATCAGGATCCCATGCGGGTGCGGCGGCTGCTGGCCCACAAGAACGAGATCCGGCGGCTGCACCAGCAGTGCAAGCTGCAGGGCTACACCCTTGTGCCGCTTTCGCTCTACTTCAAGCATGGCCGCGTCAAAATGGAGCTGGGCCTGTGCAAGGGCAAAAAGCTCTATGATAAGCGCGCAGATGCCGCCAAGCGCGATGCCAAGCGCTCCATCGACCGGGCCGTTAAATCCAACGGCGTTTACTATTGATTTCAGGCAGCATTCCTGCCCGGAAACTTCAAAGCTTACCCACACCGCAAGGTGTGTTTTATGGGGGCGTAAAGGTTTCGACGGGGGGAGCGAGGCCTGGGCAGCGGGTAGCAGTGGGGGACCTGCTCTAAACTCCTCCAAAAATTAACTGACAACAATAATTATCAGTTGCTCGCAGCCTGAGTGCTGCGCGTTCCGCCCACTCTTGTGTCGTGTGGGGCCGGGGCGTCCTTTAGACACAGCACCTGAACGGACCTAAGCTTTGCGGACCGGCAGGAACTCATGAAGCTACCAATGCGTTAGCCTGGCGACCGGCGTGACGCGGAGGGAATGTTGTTGATCGCCTGCACCCGGAGACACCTACGCTGAACTCTTTTCGGACATGGGTTCGACTCCCATCGCCTCCACCACACAAGAAAATCCGAACCTCTTCCCATCGGGAAAAGGTTCGGATTTTTTCGTTTGCCGTATTTCTTACCGCGTCATTTTCATTTCCAGTCTCAGCAGCGCGGCTTTTTTATCGATGCCGCCTGCATATCCGGTCAGGCTGCCGTTTGCTCCGACAACGCGGTGGCAGGGAATGATGATAGAGATCACATTGTGACCGACAGCCCCGCCCACAGCCTGCGCAGACATCCGGGAAAGGCCGCGCTCTGCGGCCAGCTGCTTTGCCAGTGCACCATAGGTCGTGGTCTGGCCGCAGGGGATGCGGCGCAGCAGCGCCCACACCTCCTGCTGAAAGGCAGAGCCAGCGGGATGGAGCGGCGGGGTAAAGTCCGGCTCCTGCCCGCCGAAATAAACATCCAGCCAGCGGCTGGCCTCGGAGAGCACGGCGGTCTCCTGCTCCTGATGCACCGCATCCAGGGTGCGGGCAAAGTACTTCTGCCCCTCGAACCAGAGGCCGGTCAGGCCGGTGTCATCAGCGGCCAGCAGGATGCCGCCCAGAGGAGACTCATAGTGCTGTGTATAGATCACCGTTTATCGGATCTCAATGCCCAGCTTGAACTTCAGGTTGCCCAGCACCTTCTTGACGGTGCGCTCGACCTGCTCAGCGGAGATCTCCGCGCTGGGGTCAGACAGGGTCAGGGAGAAGGCCATGCTCTTCTTGCCCTCGCCCAGGTTTGCGCCGCGGTAGATATCGAACAGCTTGACCTCGGTGATGAGGGAGCTTGCCTTCTTGATGGTGTCCTCGATCTCGCCGCAGGTGACCTTTTCCTCGCAGACAAGGGCCAGGTCACGCTTGACGGCAGCGTAGGGGCTCAGCGGCTTATAGCGCAGCTCACCGTCCACGCAGGACATCAGAGCCTCATAGTCCAGCTCACCCAGATAGATGTTCTGGCTGTCCTTCTGGTCCTTTGCGATCTCCAGCTCGCCGTTGATCTCATTGGAGAGCTTACCGAACACGCCCAGACGCTTGCCGTTGCAGTAGACAGCGGCGCTGATGCCGGGATGGAGCCACGGGGTGGTCTCGCGCTCGTAGGTGAAGGTCAGGTCAAAGCCTGCGGCCAGCGCCTCCATTGCACCCTTGACGGTGAAGAAGTCCTCCTCGGGGCCAAAGGCACCAATGCAGAGGGTCTGACGCTCATGGGGATGCTCGCTGATGGGCAGCTCCTTGGCCAGATAGACGGGAGCCATCTCGAACAGGCGGCCCTCGGCATTGCCCTTCTTGAGGTTGTCCACGATGACATTCAGCATGGACGGGGTCAGCAGGGTGCGCATGATGGACAGGTTCTCGCTGATGGGGTTCAGGATGCGGATGGCCTTGCGGGCAGCATCCTCAGCGGGGATGTGCAGCATATCCAGCTCCGCGTTGGAGTAGAAGGCCAGGGTGGATGCCTCATAGAAGCCTGTGCAGCCAGCAGGCGCTTGGTCTTGAGTTGCTGCTTCTGCGCATAGTTCAGGCCGCCGTTGGTGACAGAGGCAGTGTTCAGGAAGGTGGGGTTGATGTGGTCATAGCCGTACTCACGGATGACCTCCTCCGCCAGATCGGGGAAGCTCTCCACATCCTCACGGTAGAGAGGAGCAGACACATCCCAGCTGCCATCCGCCTGCACATCCACAGTAAACTCCAGGCGCTGCAGGATATCGATCATGGTCTGCTCGGGCACAGTGATGCCCAGCACGCCGCAGATCTTGGCAGGGGTAGTCACGATGTGCTTGCGCTCCAGCGGACGGCCATCGGTCAGGTCATACTCGAGGGTGGTGATATCGCCGCAGTCCAGCTCCTGGATCAGGTGCAGGGCACGGGCCAGGCCCAGCTCGGGAGAGTTGCGGTCCACACCCTTTTCATAGCGGGCAGAGGAATCGCTGGTCTGGCCCAGGGCACGGCTGGTCTTGCGGACGCAGTCACGGGCGAAGGTGGCGCACTCGAACAGCAGGCTGGTGGTGTTCTCATCCATGCCGGAGTTGGCACCGCCCATGATGCCGGCCAGAGCCACAGGCTTCTCGGCATCGCAGATGACAGATTGTTGGGGTTCAGGGTGAACTCCTTTTCATCGAGGGTCACGATCTTCTCGCCCTCGTGGGCACGGCGCACATCAATGGTGCGGCCGGCGACCTTGTTCAGGTCAAAGGCGTGCATGGGCTGGCCCATTTCCAGCAGGGTGTGGTTGGTGATATCCACACATTGCTGATGGAGCGCAGGCCGCACAGGGCCAGATGGCGCTTCATCCAGCGGGGAGATTCGCCCATGCGGATGTTGCGGACGTAGTGCGCCATATAGCGGGGGCACAGGTCAGGGGCCTCCACCTGGACGGTGATGGGAGCATCCGGCTCACAGACAGCCTTATAATCCATGGCGGGCATGTGCAGGGGCTTGCCCAGAATGGCAGCGACCTCGCGGGCAATGCCCAGCACGGACTGGCAGTCGGGGCGGTTTGCGGTGATGGAGATATCGAAGATATAGTCATCCAGACCGACAACGGGTGCAATGTCGGTGCCGGGAACGGAATCCTCGGGCAGGATGAGCAGACCATAGACCTCAGAGCCCGGGAACAGGTCGTCGTTCAGGCCCAGCTCCTCGCCGGAGCAGAGCATACCGTTGGACTCCACGCCCTGCATCTTGCGGGCCTTGATCTTAATGCCGCCGGGCAGGGTGGAGCCATCCAGAGCGGCGGGCACGCAGTCACCCAGCTTCATATTGGCGGCACCGGTGCTGATGCGGATATCGTGGCCGTAGTCACCGCAGTCCACCACACACTTGGTCAGGTGGGTGCCCTCCTGCTTTTCCATCTCCACGATCTTGCCAACGACCACCTTGCTGATGCCTGCATCCAGCGGGATCAGCTCTTCCACCTCAAAGCCGCAGGAGAACAGCTTCTCCTCCAGCTCCTGAGCGGTAACGTCGATATCAACGAATTCTTTTAACCAACTGAAAGGTACTTTCATTGTCTGTTCTCTCCCCTCTTATTCATGGAACTGCTTGAGGAACTGCAGGTTGTTCTCGAACATCAGGCCGATGTTGTTGATGCCGTACTTCAGCATGGCGATGCGCTCGATGCCAATGCCGAAGGCGAAGCCGGAATATTCATCCGGGTCAATGTTGCAGTTCTCCAGCACCTTGCGGTTGACAACACCGCCGCCCAGAACTTCGATCCAGCCGGTGTGCTTGCACAGAGGGCAGCCCTTGCCGCCGCACTCAAAGCAGCTGACATCGACCTCCACACTGGGCTCGGTGAAGGGGAAGTAAGAGGGACGCAGGCGGGTGCGGGTGTCCTTGCCGAACAGCTTCTGCACAAAGGTGTTCAGCGCGCCCTGCAGGTCGCCCAGGGTGATGCCCTTATCCACGACCAGGCCTTCCATCTGGTGGAACATGGGGCTGTGGGTTGCATCGGAATCGGAACGGAACACACGGCCGGGGATCAGCACCTTGATGGGCGGCTTCTGGCTGTCCATGGTGCGGATCTGGCCGCCGGAGGTCTGGGTGCGAAGCAGGAACTCGTCGGACAGGTAGAAGGTATCCTGCATATCGCGGGCGGGGTGATCCTTGGGCACGTTCAGGCGGGTGAAGTTGTGGTCGTCATCCTCGATCTCAGGTGCGTCAGCCACGGCAAAGCCCATGCCGGAGAACACGTCGATGATCTGGTTGGTGACCAGCGTCAGGGGGTGCAGACCACCCACCGTGCGGGTCTTGGCGGGCAGGGTGATGTCCACGGTCTCAGCGGCGTTGCGGGCGGCCAGCTCGGCCTCCTTCACCTTGGCGGCGGCGGCATCGTAGTCTGCCTGCACCTTCTGCTTGAGCTCATTGATGATCTTGCCCATGGCGGGGCGCTCTTCGGGCGCGACAGAGCGCAGATTCTTCATCAGCGCGGGGATCTTGCCGTTTTTGCTCAGATATTCCTGCCAGAACGAGGCCAGCGTCTCCTTGGAAGAGACCTGACCGAGGCTCTCTGCGGCCTGTTTGGCCAGCTCGTCGATCATTGCTTGCATGGAAATTCTCTCCTTCTCAGTTCGTGTTTTCAAAGCGGGGCAGCAAAAAAGGCCCCGTCCCCTGCCGGGCCATTTCTGGCCGGACAAAAGGACGAAGCCTTTGCAAATCCAATGCTCCGCGGTACCACCCGGTTTCCGCCCTGCACAAACAAGGGCGGCTCTCAACGCCGTAACGGGGCGCGCGTCCTGCCCTAATAGAAGCCGTTCGGGCAGGCCGCTCAGGAGCGAACTTCGGCACACACCCACGCGGAAGCCCTTTCAGCCGGTGAAGCTTCTCTCTTTGCTGTGGAACTGCGTGCGTACTCTCTCCGTCGCTGCGTTTTCAAGATATTCAGGTTTCATAACCGGATATCATCTTACCACACTTTGGGCCTGTTTGCAAGCCGGGGCGGCACTTTTTTCCCTGAATTTTACGGTTTTGCTTGTGTTTTGGCCGAAAGTATGGTATTGTAAGCGTAACGTTTTACTGAAAGGAGGGTACACCCAGATGGGTTGGAATGGCTGCATCTTTTTCAAAAAAGGTCAGATTTAATACGTTCCGGCTCGAAGTGTACCCTTTTATTGGAAACAAAACCTCTCAGTCTGCGCTCTGGCGCAGCCAGCTCCCCTCATAAGGGAGCCAAATCGAGGAAACCTTTCAGCAAGACGTGGAGCATGATTTTCAGCGCCGCGCAGCTTTGCTGTGGGGCGCTTTTGTTTTGGGTACACTTTCCATTTTGAATGATTCACTATAAATAGAAAGGGTGTTCCCAATGGATCATAGACTCAATTTAAAAAAGCAGCTCGCCTGCATTTATACTTCTGATCTCTTCTCCGGTCTGCGCATCACGGATGCGGTATGGGTGGCCCTGCTGGCGGCCCGGGGCTTCTCCCTGTGGGAGATCGGCCTGGCCGAAAGCGTGTATCACATCGTCAGCCTCTTCTGCGAAGTGCCCAGCGGCATGGCGGCAGACCTGCTGGGCCGCCGGAAGACCCTCCTGTCCGGCGGAGTCTTGACCGTGACCTGCAATCTGTTGATGGCTTTTGCGCCGAACCTGTTCACCATCTGCCTTGCCATGGGCTGAACGCGCTGGCTATGACCATGTTTTCCGGCACCTTCACAGCCCTTGTCTACGACAGCCTGAAAACCGAGGGCCGCGAGGACGAGTACATCCAAGTCTCCGCCAACAGTTCCCAGATTTCCATGCTGGCCAACGCCATAGGTTCGCTGGCCAGCCTTTTGAAGCGCTTCCTCGGCTTTGCGGGCTTTTACCTGCTGAGCGCTGCGTTCGAGGGCGTTTCCACCGCCGCTCTTGCGCTGATGGAGGAGCCATCGTCACCAAGGCACAGGCCAGCCGGGGAAAGCAGACCCTCCGCGCGCTGCCCGGCCAGTTCACCAAACTGGCGCGCAACAGCCTGAGCATCCTGCGCACCACGCCGCTGGCGGCCAAGCTCATCGTTTCCAGCGCCGTCGTCTCGGTGCCCAGCTACCTGACCAAAATGTTCTTGCAGCAGCGGCTCATTGAGCTGGGCTGGCCCACAGAGCTCCTCTTTCTTCCCCTGCTGCTGGGCGGTCTGGCCTGCGTGGCGGGCACCGAGATCGGCCGCCGGGTGAGATGCCGCTCCATGCGGCGGCTCTACACAGTCTGTGCCCTGCTCTGCGGTGTGGGCACTCTGCTGGTGGGTGCTGCGCCTGCCTGGGGCGGCATTCTGGGCATGATGCTGGTGCAGGGTGTGCTGGAGGTCTACCTGCTCCACGAGAGCCAGAAGCTGAACGATGCCATCCCCAGTGACCAGCGGGCCACCCTCATCAGCGTGGACGGCATGGCCTACAGCCTGCTCATGATCCCCGCAAGTCCTCTGGTGGGTGCTGTCGGCGATGCCTTCGGGCAGGCCGGTGCAGGCCTTGCCCTGCTGGGCGGGGTCATCGTGCTGAGCGGCGTGGCGCTCTTGGGGAAAAAGCCGCAGGAATCCTGATACAGCAAAAAGCGGATGCGTTCCGGTGGGAGCGCATCCGCTTTGTTATTTTGCTCAGAACCGCCGCCAGGTGTCCGGCATAAAGAACACCAGCATGGGGAAGATCTCCAGACGGCCCGCCAGCATGTCAAAAATCATAACCAGCTTGGCGGGGTTGGAGTAGCTGCCAAAGTTCATCATGGGGCCCACCTGGCAAGGCCGGGGCCGATGTTGTTCAACGTGGCGGCAATGGCGGTGAAGTTGGTCACCATGTCAAAGCCATCCAGACTGATGAGGAAGAAGGATGCCGCAAAGATGAAGATGTAGGCGGCCACAAAGACATTGGTGGCGCGGATGGTCTCATGGTTGACCACCTTGCCGTCCATCCGGACCGGGGCCACCACCTGCGGGTGAAGGGCCTGCTTGAGCTCCTTGCCCACAGTCTTGCCCATCAGCAGGAGGCGGCTGACCTTTATGCCGCCGCCGGTGCTGCCTGCGCAGCACCCACAAACATCAGCATGACAAGGATCTCCTTGGAGAGGGTGGGCCACAGGTCAAAATCACAGCTGGAAAAACCGGTGGTGGTGATGATAGAGCCCACCTGGAAGGCGGCGTGGCGCAGGGCCTCGCCCAAGCCGTTGTACATGCTGTAAATGTTGGCCGTGATGATGACCACAGCCACACCGATGATCACAAAGTAGGCGCGCACCTCCTCGCTGGCGGCAGCGCGGCGGAAGCGGCGCATCAGCAGCAGGAAATAGGCGTTGAAGTTCACGCCAAACAGGATCATAAAGATGGTCACGACCCACTGGATATAGGGCGACATGCTGGCAAAGCTGTCATTGCGGAAGCCGAAGCCGCCGGTGCCCGCTGTGCCAAAGGAGGTCAGCAGGGCTTCAAACACCGGCATCCGCCCGGCGATCAGGAACATGAATTCCAACACCGTCAGGAGGAAGTAGATGCCGTACAGAATTTTTGCCGTGGACTGCACCTTCGGCACCAGCTTATCCACCTGCGGGCCGGGGCTTTCGGCTTTCATCAGGTTGACATGGGAACCGCCGGTCAGGGGCAGCAGGGAGAGCAGGAACACCAGAACGCCCATGCCGCCGATCCAGTGGGTGAAGCTGCGCCAGAACAGGATGCCCCTGGGCAGGTCCTCCACAGCAGGCAGGATACTGGCACCGGTGGTGGTGAAGCCGGAAACGGTCTCAAACATGGCATCCACCGGGTTGGGGATGCTGCCCGTGAGCACAAAGGGCACCGCGCCCACCACACTGATGAGCAGCCAGCAGAGCGCCGTGGTGGCAAAGCCCTCCCGCATATAGAAGATCTGGCTCTTGGGCTTGATGCGGTGGAGCAGAGCGCCCGCCGCTGCAGAAAGCGCTGCCGTGAGCAGGAACACGCCCAGCACCATCCATTCACCGTAGATCAGGCTGGCCATGGCGGGCAGCAGGAGCAGCGCAGCTTCGCAATAGAGGATGTAGCTCAGCAGCCGCAGAACGATCGCATAATTCATGCCGCGCCTCCGTTAATCTTCCACGATATCCCGCAGGTCATGCAGGCCGTGCTCCAGCGTGACCACGATGACGTTGTCGCCCACCTGGATCTCATCGCCGCCGCGCGGGATCTTGATCTCGTTGCCGCGGGTGATGCAGCAGAGCAGCAAGTTCTTTTTCAGGTGGAGCTGGCTCAGGGGTACACCGGTGGCGCGGCTCTTCTCATGGACCGTAAATTCCAGCGCCTCCACGCGGTCGTCCAGAATGCGGTACAGGGTCTTGATGTTGCTGCCTGCCTCGTTCTGCAAAGCGCGCACATACTGCACGATGTAATCGCAGGTCATATACTTGGGGTAGACGATGCTGCCCAGATCAAGCCCGGCCAGGATATCGTCAAATTCCAGGCGGTTGATCTTGGTGACCAGCTTGCCGTTGGAATGCTTCTTGGCAAACAGAGTCAGCAGGACATTTTCCTCGTCGATGTTGGTCAGGGCCACAAAGGCCTCAGTGGAGGTCAGGCCCTCGGAGAGCAGGAACTCGCGGTTGGAGCCGTCCTCACACAGGATCTGTGCTTCGGGCAGGGCCTGGGCCAGCACATCGCAGCGGGCGGGGTCCCGCTCCACGATCCGCACCCGGACATGGTTTTCCAGCAGCTCCTGGCTCAGGTAGAAGGCAATGGCACCGCCGCCCACGATGAGGGCATTGCGCACCGGGCGCACGGCCAGATGGATGCGCTGGAAGAACGCGTGGGCCTTTTCCTGCGTTGCAAGGAAGGTGACTGATCGCCGGTCTGGAGCACAAAATTACCGTTGGGATGATGACCCCGCCGTTGCGCTCCACAGCGCAGACCAGGATATCGCTCTTGAGCCGGGTGGGGATCTCCCGGATGGCCACGCCGTCCAGTGCCTGTGCCTCGGTCAGGGTGAACTTGATCAGCCGCACCCGGCCTTCCGCAAAGGTATCGATCTTGCTGGCACCGGGGAAGCGCAGCAGGTGGGAGATTTCCCGCGCCGCCGCCATCTCCGGGTTGATGATGGCCGAAATGCCGATCTGCTTTTTGATGAAGTCCAGCTCATGGCTGTAGGATGGGTTGCGCACACGGGCAATGGCGTGGCAGTGGCCCGCCTTTTTGGCAAACATGCAGCAGAGCAGGTTCAGCTCGTCCGAGCCGGTGACCGCAATGAACACGTCCGCTTCCTCGATCCCTGCCTCGGACAGCGTTGTGATGGAGGAGCCGTTGCCGGTAATGCCCATCACGTCATAGGCTTCGCTGATATGCTCCACACGGGCCTTGTTGGTATCGATGATCGTGACATTGTGGCCTTCCTCGCTGAGCTGACGTGCCAGCGCTGTGCCGACCTTGCCGCAGCCCACCAGAATGATCTTCATAGAAAATGTCCTTTCCGTCCCTCCCGCCTTGCGGAAGGATGCTTTCTCAGTAGCGCTCCACGCCGTCCTTGGTGACAAGGGCGTAGACCAGCGGGGCCTCCTCGGGCTTTTCCGCACCATAGACCAGACCGCTGCGGTACTCCGCAGCAGCGGCCTCAAACTTATCTGCCGCACCGTAGAAGGTGGCCAGGCTTTCGCCCTTGTGCACATAGTCGCCGCGCTTTTTGTGCAGGGTGATGCCGGCCGCAAAGTCCAGCGGGTCTCCCTTCTTCTGGCGGCCAGCGCCCAGCAGCACACTGGCAGAGCCGATCTTCTCGGCATCGTTGGCCACGATGTAGCCATCCTGCTCGGCCAGCAGCTCAAAGCTGGCTGCAGGCTGCTCAAACAGGCTGTAATCGTCCAGCACACGGGTGTCGCCGCACTGGGCCGCAAACATCTCCTTGCACTTGGCAAAGGCAGAGCCGTCCGCGATCACAGCCTGTGCCATGGCACGGCACTCCGCCGGGGTACCCTTGCCTGCCAGCACCAGCATATTGGCGGCCAGCTGCAGGCAGACCTCGGTCAGGTCGGCAGGCCCCTGCCCTTGAGCACGTCCATGCTCTCCATGACCTCAAGGCTGTTGCCGATGTTGCGGCCCAGCGGGGTGTCCATATCGGTGATCATAGCGGCCACCCGGCGGCCATGGTGGGTGCCGATGGCAACCATCAGCTCAGCCAGCTCAATGCTCTGGTCCACGGTCTTCATAAAGCACCGGTGCCGGTGGTCACATCCAGCAGGATGGCATCGGAGCCGGAGGCCAGCTTCTTGGACATGATGGAAGAGGCGATGAGAGGGATGCAGCTGACCGTGGCGGTCACATCCCGCAGGGCGTACATCTTCTTATCCGCCACGGCAATGCCCTCGCTCTGGCCAATGACCGACAGCCCGATCTTGTTCACCTGGGCAAAGAACTCCTCCTGCGAAAGGGCAGTTCTGGTGCCGGGCACGCTCTCCATTTTATCAATGGTGCCGCCGGTATGGCCCAGGCCGCGGCCGCTCATCTTGGCGATCTTTACGCCGCAGGCCGCCACCACAGGGGCGATCACAAGGGTGGTCTTATCGCCCACGCCGCCGGTGGAGTGCTTATCCACCTTGATGCCGGGGATGGGGGAAAGATCGACATCACGCCGCTGTGGGCCATCACGTCCGTCAGCTCGGCTGTTTCTTCGTTGGTCATGCCGCGCAGGTAGACCGCCATCATCCAGGCAGCCATCTGGTAATCGGCCACTTCCCCACTGACAAAGCCGTTGACAATGGCTTCCAGCTCTTCCCGGGTGTGGGTACCGCCATCGCGCTTTTTCGCGATCAGATCATAAATACGCATCGCAATTCTCCTGTCTGACAGTATGACTTTCAATAAATTCCATTATAACAGACTTTTTGACAAAGGCAATCCACATTCCGTCTCCTTTGCCGGGTTTTGAACACCAAGGGCGCAGCTGCCCGGAAAAGCAGCTGCGCCCTTGGAACAAACCTCGCTCAGCGGGAACCTTTGTCGTAAGGGATACCCTCAGCCTTGGGGGCCATGCTGTTTTTGGAGGTAAAGGCCAGAATGATCATGGATGCGATGAACGGCATCATGTTATAGATGTTGCTGGACCAGTGGAGCTGCGCCAGGAAGGTGGAGTCCGCAATGTTTGCCAGGCTCTTGAACACGGCAAAGAACATGGCGGCGGCACAGATGTTGAAGGGCTTCCACTGGCCAAAGATCATAACAGCCAGTGCAAGGAAGCCCGCGCCAGCCACGCCGACCTCAAAGTTCCAGGTCTGCACCGGGGGCACGATATATGCCAGACCGCCGATAGCGCAGCGCACCGGAAAGCAGCACACCCGCGTAGCGCATCTTGTAGACGTTGATGCCCACAGAATCGGCTGCCTGAGGATGTTCGCCGCAGGCGCGCAGGCGCAGACCGAAGCGGGTCTTGTACAGCACCACATAGCTGATGACGAGCAGCACGATGCCCAACGGCACAAAGATGCTCAGCTCCAGGCCGCCGATGCTGAACAGGAACGGCTTGTTGGAATAGTTCAGCTTGGCGCTGCCGCTGTCGCTGAAATACTTGGCAATGACCACGGCAATGGCGGTGGCCAGCAGGTTCAGGGCCGTGCCGCCGATGGTCTGGTCCGCTTTCAGGTTGATGGAAGCAAAGGCCAGCAGCAGGCTGTACACGATACCGGCCAGCGCAGCCACCAGGACCGAGATCAGCACCACCAGGAACGGCGACATGTCGGCCGGAAGCATGGTCAGGGTCAGAACACCCGCCACACCGCCGATGACCATGATGCCTTCCAGCGCGATGTTGATGATGCCGGAGTGCTCACTGAACATACCGCCCAGTGCCACCAGCATCAGGACGATGCCATACAGCAGGGTATATTTAATCAAAAGCAGCATCTTACTTGCCCTCCTTCTTCGCGTTGGCCTTTTCCGCCGGGGCAGGCTCTGCGTTCACATTGGTCTTGTCCGCATTCTTGAACAGCAGCTTCTGGATCTTGCCGCGGAACAGCATGGAGAATGCACACAGGTAGATAATGATGCCGCTGATCAGGTCGGCGATCTCCGTGGGGTAATACTTGGTGGAAAGGAAGGTGCCGCCCACCGAGATGTGGGAGATGAACAGGGCCGAGAAGATGGTGCCAATGGGGTTGGAGCTTGCCAGCAGGGCAACGGAGATGCCGTTGAAGCCCATGGCGGGCAGGCTGGTGGAGTTCAGGGGGTTCCACTGGCCCACGTTGGACAGGTAGAACAGGCCCGCGCCAAAGCCTGCCAGCGCACCGGCAATGGCCATGGAGAGGATGATGTTCTTCTTTTCGTTGATACCGGCGTAGCGGGCAGCACTCTTATTCAGGCCGACCGCCTTCAGCTCATAGCCAAAGGTGGTCTTGTTCAGCACCACCCAGATCAGGATGGCAACCACAGCGGCCAGGAAGATGGCAATGGTGGTGCTGTTGGTCTGGAACAGCTTGTTCAGGCCGAAGTCCGGGATGACAGACTGGGCGAGATCCGCGTTCTTGCCCAGGTTCAGGGTGCGGGTGTTGCGCACATCATACATGGGGCCGGTGCCGTTCTGGTAGACCAGCTCATTGACAAGGTACAGGCCGATCCAGTTGAACATGATGGAGGTAATGACCTCGTTGATGTTGAAGTAGGCCTTGAAGAAACCGGGGATGGCACCCCACAGACCGCCCAGAATGGCCGCAGCCAGCAGGCAGACGAACCAGGGCAGCTTGAGCATGATGGCGCAGTAGAGGCACCGTAAGCGCCAGCGTGTACTGACCGGCGGCACCGATGTTGAACAGGCCGGTCTTGAAGCGAAGCCTACGGAAAGGCCGGTCATGATCAGGGCGCGGCGTTGGCCAGTTCCTTGCCGACACCATAGGGGGCATCATGGAAGCCGCCCTTGAGGATGCGGACAAAACCGTCTGCCCATGCGTGGGCCGGGTTGATGGCCAGCAGCACGAGGAAACCCACAGCCAGACCGATCAGGATGCACAGCAGAGCAGCCATCACGCTGGTGACAGAACCTGCAGCCCGTTGTGGGAAAGTTTTTTGTTTTTCATTTCTGCTTACTCCTTTCCCTGCTTGCGGGCACCGGCCATGTACAGGCCCAGCTCCTGGACTGTGGTGGTCTTGGGGTCAAACTCACCCACGATCTCACCCTCGTACATCACAAGGATCCGGTCAGAGAGGTTCATCACCTCGTCCAGCTCCAGACTGACCAGCAGCACGGCCTTGCCCCTGTCGCGCTCATCCACGATCTGCTTATGGATATACTCAATGGCACCGACATCCAGGCCGCGGGTGGGCTGCACTGCCACCAGCAGCTTGGGGTCTTTGTCGATCTCACGGGCAATGATCGCCTTCTGCTGGTTGCCGCCGGACATGCTGCGCACGATGGTGGCGCTGCCCTGGCCGCTGCGCACGTCATACTGGGCGATCAGCTTATCGGAGTACTCCCGCACCTTTTCACTGCGGATAAAGCCGTTGTGCTGGAACTCGGGCTGCCAGTAGCGCTGGAGCACCATATTGTTCTCCAGGCTGTAATCCAGCACCAGACCATGCTTGTGGCGGTCCTCAGGGATGTGGCTCATGCCGTCCTTGGAGCGCTGGCGGATGCTCTCGTTGGTGATCTCCTTGCCGTCCAGCAGCACCTTGCCGCTGTTGAACTTTTCCAGACCGGTCAGGCCGTAGACAAACTCTGTCTGGCCGTTGCCCTCGATGCCCGCCAGACAGACGATCTCACCGCCACGCACCTGGAAGGAGACGTTCTTGACGGCATCCTTCTTGTGCTGGGCGTTGTGCATGGTAACGTTCTGCACGTCCAGCACCACCTCGCCGGGGGCGGCGGGCTTTTTGTCCACCTGCAACTGAACATCGCGGCCGACCATCATGCGGGAGAGCTCTTCTTGGTGGTGTCCTTGATGTCCACAGTGCCCATATACTTGCCCTTGCGCAGAACCGTGCAGCGGTCTGCCACTGCCATGATCTCGTTGAGCTTGTGGGTGATGAAGAGGATGGATTTGCCTTCCTTCTTGAACCCGCGCATGATCTCCATCAGCTCGTCGATCTCCTGCGGGGTCAGAACAGCGGTGGGCTCATCAAAGATCAGGATCTCGTTGTCGCGGTAGAGCATCTTCAGGATCTCAACACGCTGCTGCATACCAACAGAGATATCGCTGATGAGTGCATCGGGGTCCACACGCAGGCCGTACTTCTCGCTCAGGGCCACGACCTTCTTGCGGGCCTCAGCCTTCTGCAAAAAGCCCAGCTTATTGGGCTCCACGCCCAGAATGATGTTATCCAGCACGCTGAAGCATTCCACCAGCTTGAAGTGCTGGTGCACCATGCCGATGCCAAGCGCGTTTGCATCGTTGGGGTTGCGGACGGCGACCTCCTTGCCGTTCTTGAGGATCTTACCGGCCTCCGGCTGGTACAAGCCGAACAGCACGCTCATCAGCGTACTTTTGCCAGCGCCGTTTTCGCCCAGCAGGGCATGTACCTCGCCCTTGCGCAGCTGCAGGGTGATATCATCGTTTGCCTTGATTCCAGGAAACTCCTTGGTAATGTGGAGCATCTCGATCACAAAATCCTCTGCCAATCTGCTCACTCTCCTTTCGTGTCAAATCGACACCTATACTATTCTGTGTACCATTATACCGTATTTTTGCGGTTTTGCACACTTCTTTTTGATTTTTTGGCGGGATGTACTCTTATAAGTATTACTTTTGTGCAAGCTGCACGATTTTTCGCGAGACAAAAACGACCCTCTCCGTCAAAGCCTGGCGGCAATGACGGAGAGGGTCGTTCCCTACAGCCCTTGCGGACTGTTCAAATTTTACTGGATGTAGGTGACGTTGGTGAACTCGCTGACGGTGGGCTTGGTAGCGTCGTCAGAGCTGTTGTCAACAACGATCTCGCCGGAAGCGATCTTCTGCTTCAGTTCCTCGTACTCCTCAACCGTGAAGGTCTCGAAGTTCCAGCTGTCCTCAGCGGTGGGCAGGCCGACGTAATCGCCGTCCTCCAGACCAAAGTTGCCGTTGGTTGCTGCGATGGTGCTCCACTCGCCTGCCTCGATGTCGGACAGAGAAGTAGAAACAGCCTCGGACAGGCCCTTCATAGCGGAGGTGATGAACGGGTTGTAAGCATAGGTGCCGTCAGCAACGCCGTTTACACCGATGTAGTTCTGGTCAACGTCAACGCCGATGACGTAGCCGTTGTTCTTCAGAGCAGCCTCAACAGCGGAGGTGTAGATGCCGCCGCCGCAGGCAAAGACGACCTGAGTGCCGTTGGAGTACCAGCCCTCCATACGGGAGGTGATGTTGGCATCGCCGTAGAACTGGCCGCCGTAGAAGTAGTTGATGTCGATGTTCTGGCCCAGCTCCTGAGCAGCAGCATCAGCGCCCTGCACAAAGCCGTAGCCGTAACGGATGACAGCGGGAACAGCCATGCCGCCCAGGAAGCCCAGCTTGGTCTTGCCGTCCTTGGCAATGGCGTAACCTGCCAGATAGCCTGCCTGCTCCTCCTTGAAGGTGATGCAGTAGCAGTTGGAGGGGATCTCATCGGTGCCGATATCGCCCTGGGTGACATCGATAGCAATGAACTTGACATTGGGATACTGCTCAGCAGCCCATGCCAGAGAAGCGCCGTACAGGTAGCCGACGCAAACGATAACGTCGGCGCCTTCGTTGACAGCCAGACGGATCATGGTCTCACGATCCTCATCGGAAGCATCAGCCTCGGGGATGTAGTACTGGCAGTTTTTACCCATGTAGCCGGAAACAGCAGTCCAGCAAGCCTGATTGAAGCTCTCGTCATCGATCGTGCCGGTATCGCAGGTCAGACCGACCTTTGTGATCTTGCTGGCAGCCTCAGAAGCTGCAGAGGAAGCAGTGGAAGAAGCGGTGCTGGTGGAAGAGGAAGAACCACCGCAGGCGGTCAGAGCAGCGGCAGCAGCTGCAGCGCCAGCCACAGCCAGGAAGTTACGACGAGAAATCATCATAAGAAAACTCTCCTTTTTATACATTAAAAATTGCGCTTTAAAAAGGGAATGCGCACACTTGCACATTTACTGACCCAAGTATAGCCGGGTCATGTGAGGAAAGCAAGGCATTTCCGATTACAAAATCTTTACAGATTTTTGTAAAATTCGCGTAAAAGTCGTACTGCTTCACCAATTTTGGCAAAATATCCGCTTCCCGCCTCACCCTTCCACGGCTTTGTTGCCCGCCACGTTGGAGGGGCCAAAGCGAAGGGCAGCAGCTCGTCCATGCTGCGCTCGATGAAATCATCGGGGGTCTTTGCCATGATGACATTCAGCTCCGGTCCGCCGAACTCAAACAGCGCCTGACGGCAGACCCCGCAGGGTGAGGTGATCTGCTTGTTCACCTCGCCGCGGCGAGAGCCCACCACGGCAATGTCGGTGAAGCGGGTCACACCCTCACTCACCGCCTTGAACAAGGCCGTACGCTCAGCGCAGCTGGTGGGGGTAAAGGCAGAGTTCTCCACATTGCAGCCGGTGAAGATGCGGCCATCCTCGGCCCGCAGGGCGGCACCCACCATGAAATCGGAGTAGGGCGCATAGGCCTGCTCCCGGGCTTCCAGCGCCATCCGGATCAGGGCTTTCTTTTCGTCTAAAGTCAGATTGGTCATAGGGGCCTCCTTTTCATTCTAAAGTATAAACAAACGTTTCTGCGTCGCGATGCCACGGAAGGGCAATTTCATAGGCTGGGTAATAAGGTACAAGGCAGATATCCTGATTTGGTTGAAAGTCGTTCATCTTTCATCCCCTCTTTTGCACTTCAATTATACGGCGTGTTCTCAAATTCTTCAAGAGATTTCTCGTTGTTCATTTATTATGTAACGAAAGTTCTTGCATTTTTCATTACAGACGCATATAATAGAATCAAGAAAGAGGTGTATTAGAATGGCAAATGCAGTCAATGTGAACTTCCGGATGGACCAGACCTGAAACGCAGCATGGAAGAGGTTTGCGCCGAGATGGGACTTTCTATGACAACGGCATTCACGATTTTCGCCAAAAAAGTTTCCCGGGAGCACCGCATTCCCTTTGAGGTTTCCGCCGACCCGTTCTACTCGGAAAGCAACATCAATCATCTCCGCCAGATCGTCCACGACATCGATACCGGAAAAGCCAAGCTCACTGAGCACGATTTGATCGAGGTAGATTAAATGAGATTGCTTTGGGAAGAGGAAGCATGGGAGGACTACTGCCTTTGGCAGACGCGAGACAAAAAGCTGCTGAAGCGTATCAACACACTCCTGAAAGACATCCAGCGGAACACCTACGAGGGCATTGGAAAACCCGAGCCCTTAAAAGGTGATTTGAGTGGATGGTGGAGCCGCCGCATCGACGATACGCACCGCATTGTTTATAAAGAGCAGGACGGCAATATCATTATCGCATCCTGTTTCGGTCATTATAGTGACACTTAAAACATAAAAGGGTTGTTGTCGTGTGACAACAACCTTTTTGTGAATGCAAATCAGTACTCCGCGCCCAGTGCGACCTTCATCATATTGGTGAAGCTGGTCTGACGCTGCTCGGCGGTGGTGATCTCCGGGGAGGCGAAGCTGTCGGAGATGGTCAGCAGGCAGGCGGCGTTCTTGCCCAGGACCTGAGCGTTGGCGAAAAGGGCAAAGCTCTCCATCTCCACACACAGGCAGCCGCGCTCATCCCGCAGCTTTTCCCAGTAGGTGGGCTTTTCATCAGAGGCTGGCGATAGAACACATCGGAGGAATGGATGTTGCCCTCGATCAGGGGGATGCCCTGCTTTGCGGCGGAAGCGCGCAGCTTGTCGTTCAGGGTCTGGCTGGGCAGGGTGAGGTCCCCCTCAAAGCCGCTCTGGACCCGGGCATAGTTGCTCTCGCTCACGGCACCGGCGCCAGCACCACATCGAACAGCTTGGCTTTGTCGGTGTAGCTGCCGGCAGAGCCGATGCGGATGATGTTGTCCACATCGTAGAACTTGTACAGCTCGTAGGAGTAGATGCCGATGGAGGGCATTCCCATGCCGCTGCCCATCACACTGATGGGGCGGCCCTCATAGGTGCCGGTAAAGCCCAGCATTCCACGGACACCGGTGACCTGGCGGACATCCTTGAGGAAGGTATCCGCGATGAACTTTGCCCGCAGCGGATCGCCGGGCATCAGGACGGTCTTTGCGAAATCGCCTTTTTCAGCGCTGATGTGGGGTGTTGCCATAATCATTCTCCTTTTTGTTTGTAAAATAAACCTCTCAGGCGCTTCACGCCAGCATACGAGTTGCGGCTCCCAGCGTCCACTTCGTGCAAAGTATTGCACTCGTGTCCTGCTGGCCGCTGCCCCAACAACGCCTCCCTTCATCCGCCACTGGCGGCGGTCGTCGTTGTTGCCTGATAGGGGAGCTAAGTTTATGCTTCGCATTGCCGGAGAGGTTCTGTTCTGATTTATCGCTTTCCGGAGAACACGCTCTGCGGTGCGATGTACGAGCCGTTGCGGCGGATCTCGAAGTGGCAGTGGTTGCCGGAAGAGCGGCCCGTGCTGCCCACATAGCCGATGAGCTGGCCCTGCCGCACGGTCTGGCCCGCACTGACCGCCAGAGACAGGCAGTGGGCATAGACCGTGGTATAGCCGCCGGAGTGGCTGATGATCACAGAATAACCATAGCCCGTACCGGCACCGGCCTTGTTATAGCCCGCCTTGGTCACGGTGCCGCCCGCCGATGCATAGATGGGCGTACCGGCAGAGGCACAGATATCCACGCCCTTGTGGCCGCTGCCATACCAGCGCGAGCAGTTGCGGTAACCCGGCACAGGCCAGATAAACTGACCGCTGCCGCCGATGTATGCCGCCGCACCGTTCTTCGTGACCTTCTTGGTGCCAACGACCACCTTTTTGTTCACCGGCTCACGGATGGTCTCGGTGGAAAGGATGGTCTGCTCCAGCAGCACGCCATTGGTATCGTAGACGTTCTGCATGGTGACGCGGCGCAGGCCGTTCTCGCCCTCTTGCAGGGTCTTGGTGGTTCCCTTGGTGTACTCGTTGGACTGGGTGGTCTCGGTGCTGAAGGGGATCTCCTCCTCCCGCGTCTCCACCTTGGTGATGCGGACTTCCAGCAGAGCCTCCTGCTTGGTCACGATCAGCTGATCGCCCTCCTGGATATTGGAGTCCTCGGCCAGGGGAGCACCCTTGAAATTCGTATTCAGGCACACAGCTCCCGGAAGGTCAGGTCGTTCTTCTGGCAATGGCCCACAGGGTATCGCCCGCCTTGACCGTGTAGATCTTCTCCTGCTGCTGCACGCCGGTCAGCATATTCTCAATGGAATTGTCATCCTCAAAGCTGTCGTTGAAATAGACTCCATCTTCCAGCGTCACATTTTTGCTAAAGCCCACGCTGACATTCTCGTCTGCCTGATCCTCGTAGGGGGCCAGCAGGCTCTCCAGATAGCCGCGCAGGGTGTCACCATCGGAGCAGACTGCCGTCAGCTCCCCATCCAGATACAGAGCGGTGCCCTCACTGATCTGGTCACTGGCACTCTGCAGAATGGCGTTTGCCGTCTCGCTCTCGTCCATGGTCTTGTGGGTCACGGAGATGGTATAGGTCGGCTCGATGGTCAGCTCGGTCTTGTCCGAACCGGCGTAGTTGATGCGCTGCATCACATCCTCTTTTGCGAGGTTGAACACTTCCTCATTGGCCACATAGCCAACGGTCTGGCCGTTCACCTGCACAGCCAGCGCATAGGGCTGGGCCATCGTCCTGTTCCAGACCGTGACGAACACGGCCAGCATACACAGGGGCAGGATGTACATTGCTGTCCGGGGCAGCAGGCTCAGGTTGCGCTTGAGCCCGCCCACAAAATAGCGCCCGGCCGCTTTTACGGAAGCGCCAAAGCCCCGTTCCCGGCGCACGTCGTTGGCGTGGGCCGCCACAGCGCCGAGGCCTTTGAAGAACAGGTAAAGCGGTGCCAGCAGATCCTTGAACATCTGCGCCGCACCGGGAAAGGCTGTTGCAATGATGGTATGCAGGGCATTCCTGCACCAGCGGGCCAGTCTGCGCGCCACGGCAGCAATGCCGCGCCTGTGCGCACCACCATGTACTCTGCCGCAAAGCCCAGTGCATAAAGTGCCTCGCCAACTGCCAGCACCACGCACTGGCCCGCAGCTTTTTGGCCACATCATTCATGTGCCGCTGCGTTTTGCGGCGGAAACGGTGCCGCCGCAGCAGGCCGGAGATCTGGACCTTTGCCCAGAAGCTTCGCAGTTTTTCTCTGCCCTTCACCGGCGCTGCAGGAGCCTGGCTCTGCGGCTCCTTTGTTTTTCTTCGATCAAAAGGGGTTGCTCCTTCCTGACGTTTTGG